>WNFG01001533.1_pt1 | contig 19990 bp, 15 predicted proteins | sample 5400431 | NCBI WGS metagenome assembly WNFG01 (sample SAMN13153346, study PRJNA577476) | soil metagenome | isolation source: 120 cm saprolite under Douglas fir tree site 2 hole 3 replicate 2 | place: USA:California | collected 2015-04-18 | reverse complement strand
ATTTGCGTTCTTTTTATGGGTGTCTGGGTTTTTTTCCCGTTAACTGTTGGGCGTGCGTTTGACGATTTGAATCGCGGTCTAACTGTCCACAAATTGTTGTACTGGGTTCTTCTGTTACTCGCCATTGCCGCCGTGAAGGCGGTGTTTCAGTTCCTCACCCGCTGGATCGTGATCGGCGCCTCCCGCGAGATCGAATTCGATCTCCGCAACGATATGTTCCGGCACCTGGAGAGCTTGTCCAACAGCTTCTACCAGCGCACCCGCACCGGCGACATTATGGCGCGCTCCACCAACGACCTGAACGCAGTGCGCATGTTGCTGGGCCCAGGCCTGATGTACCCGGCAAGCACGTTCGTGTTTATGGCTGGAGCGCTGGCCTTCATGCTCTCCATCAGTCCCAAGCTCACGCTCTACGCGTTTCTGCCGCTACCCATCCTCAGCATCATCGTGCAGTATTTCGGGCGCCGCATTCACGACCGCTTTGAGCGGATTCAAGCCATGTTTTCCGAGATTTCTGCCCGTGCCCAGGAAAATTTCTCCGGCGTTCGTGTCATCCGCGCATATGTGCAGGAAGAAGCCGAAATAGCAAGCTTCGAGACTTCAAATCGCGAATATATTGCCCGCAGCCTGAAGCTGGTGCGATTGATGGGCATGCTTTGGCCGACGCTGGAGACCATGCTCGGCCTCGCCATCGTGCTGGTGCTGTGGATCGGCGGCAGGGAAGTGCTGCATGGTCATATCACGGTCGGCGATTTCGTTGCCTTCAACACCTACTTGGTGCTGCTCACTTTCCCCGTAATCGCCATGGGATGGATCATTAGCATCTATCAGCGCGGCACCGCCTCGCTCCTACGGATTCATCAGTTGATGACGGAAAAGCCAGAGATTGAAGACGCGCCCGGAATTCGGCCTTTCTCTGAAGAAGTCGAAGGCGAGATCGAATTCCGCCATCTGAATTTCTCGTACAGTGCGGTTCCGAACGCCGCGCCCGTTCTCCACGACATCAACTTGCGCATTCCCGCAGGCAGCAGCCTGGCGATCGTCGGCCCCACCGGATCGGGTAAGACCACACTAGTCAGCCTCATTCCGCGTATCTACGACACCACCCCCGGCTCAGTCCTGATCGACGGCAAGCCCGTCCGCGAATACGCTCTCGCCGACCTGCGCCGCAACATCGGCTTCGTGCCCCAGGAGACCTTTCTCTTCAGCGAAACCATCCGCGAGAACATCGCCTTCGGCGTGCAGAGCGCCGCTGATGACGAAGTCCGCTGGGCCGCCGAAGCCGCCAACATCGCCGCCGACATCGAAGAGTTCCCCGAGAAGTACAAGACCATGGTCGGCGAGCGCGGCATCACTCTCTCCGGCGGACAGAAGCAGCGCACCGCCATCGCCCGCGCCCTCATTCGCAGTCCCCGCATCCTCATTCTCGACGACGCTCTCTCCAGCGTGGACACTCACACAGAAGACAAAATCCTCAACCACCTCCGCGAAGTCATGCAGGGACGCACCACGATTTTCATCTCCCACCGCGTCTCCACCGTCCGCAACGCCGACCGCATCGCGGTCTTGCACAGCGGCCGCATCGTAGAACTTGGCACCCACGACGAGCTAATCGCCCTAAACGGCTACTACACCGACCTCTACAACAAACAGTTGCTGGAAGAAGAGCTGGCGGAAGTGTAGGTGTTCTAGTGAGGGGCCAGCGGGGAAGATACAAACAGACGTGAAATTGTGTCTCAATTCGAGCGAGAAGCTACATTGCGGGTGAATTGACTTTCGTCTCCTTCATCGCTCCACCCTTTGTAGGTTGCGTTCGCCAGTTTCGAAAGCCTAGTGATATCGGTCTGACGGATGGAGCTCGTGACCTCGCAACGTGACCTGTCCAAGGTCTTGGCGCCGATTGTCTCCAGGTATTCGGATACTGCTGCGGGTTCAATCAGAACTTTTCCCGATCCAGCCCAGTGGCGGTCTTCGCCATTTTTCTTTACACCGGAAACCCCAAACGACTCGCCTGTCTCCATATCAACGTAATTACCGCCCGATTCAGCGCGTCGCTGGTCCTTAAGCTTCATCAGCCCTCGGCCATTGAAGTAGAGCGTCCGGCCGGTCTTCGACGAAGTGACGTAGCCAATCCAAGCCGGGCCGTTATCCGAATGCCCGCTCTTAAGCTCGATGTATCTTAAAAGCTTCACGGTTCCAAGTTTGCCACAGGAGCCTGAGCAGTGAAAGCCCTTTGTCAACGCCCATTGACACGCAGCAAGCCCCGCATCCGCTAAAATCCAGCAGTGCAACGCCGCCCCACCCCTGAGCTGCTGGACACCGATTCCGGCACCCCCGCCGAAATCTCCGGATCCATCTCCGACCTCCACCTGATCAACCGCTGGTTCGGCGGAGTCGCCACCACCCGCAGCCTGACTCAAACTGTAGCCAGCAAAACAGGGAAGGCAGAATTCTCCCTGCTGGAAGTCGCCGCGTCTCCACCACGGTGACACGGAGGGACAACTTGGGAACTATCCGGTTTGTAGCACACAAGTACATCTCCACAGAAACCCCGGCCTTCATCAGCGCATCCATAGTAAGTCAGCGATTTCTGTACATCACCGAACCAGGTCATCGTCCGCCAGTGTGCGAAGAGGTCAAATCCAAAGTTGGGTTAGATCAAAGCAGGCAGTTCACATGAAACGGCTATTTCTATTCATTGCATTGTTATCGGGGGTGTTGATCTTGGCAGCCTGTAGTGCAGCTAATCTGATACCCGGAGAGACGCCGACAACCCCGACAACCTCGACAACCCCGACAACGGCAAATACGTGGCAACCAGTTTCTACACCAAGTGCTGCTACACATATCAACTATTTCACCGTAGATAGTTCAAATCGTTGGTTTATTGCCGATTATTTATCTGGGTTCTTTATGTCCCTGGATCAAGGGAAGACTTGGACAAACATCGGATTGATGAATCCAGCAGATTGGACCATCAATGTTGATCCAGCAAATGGAGATTTAATAGTTGGGACGGTGGGTCCAAGTGGCCCTAACGCTACTCCTAAACCGACAGCGGCGTACTATCGCTCAACGGATGTTGGGGTTACATGGACAAAAATTTCTGCTCCGTTTACCGTAAACCAGCCAGCTTTATCTGGCTGTGTTTTTGCCTCGAACAATAACATGCTTTGTGGAGGAAGATGGGCGCCATATCCTTCGTCTGGACTGTGGGTTTCAACGAATGGAGGAGTGACTACAACAGCAGGATTGCTTGCTGGGCCAATTCCGATTTGCATTACCGGTGGGTCAGTTTATACGATTGCGTTGAACCCGTTTGATGATTCGTTGTGGTTTGGCACAGAACAGTGTGGTGCATTTCGTTCAACCGATAATGGATTTCATTGGACTGAAGCTACTCCGGCCGATCTACAAATTGACCCGGTCAAGGGAATACGAGATGGAAATCTTGTATCGTTTACCTTTGACAATGTAGGCAACGTTTTGTTTTGTGCTCAAGGTGGAATTTTTAAGTCTTCCGGATCTGGGCCATTTACTTGGACAAATGTGAAGAGGAATAGCAACACCTCTTCTGGAAGGGTGTTAGGAAAAGATGGTGCAGGGAACTTGTACTATACCCATAATCCCGACCCCCTGGACCCGCACGTTATCCTTCGTTCCACTGATCAAGGTATCACTTGGCAGCCATTTGATGCTGGAATTCCTACGACCCCAGCAGTACTCACGCATCAATTTTTCCACAACCCTCACGATGGCAATATGTATGCAGTTATAGAAGCCGCCAGCAATTCTCGAAATACTCCACCGGGACAGCTTTACGTACTTCGTTAAGTCAGTTCCCATGCGGGCCCTGATTGTTTACGAAAATGGGTAACCGCTAGAATCGCGATTACACCAATCACCCAGTCCTCCGCTTCTGGCGGTCCGTTTGTGGGACAGTTTCTCCGTGTCTCCGTGGTGAAAGCGGTGCTTGTCAACGCTCGATGACACGCGGGAAGCTCCGCATCCGCTAGAATCCTGCCTGTGCAGCGCCGCCCCACCCCTGAGCTGCTGGACACCGATTCCGGCACCCCCGCCGAAATTGCCGGATCCATCTCCGACCTGCGACTAATCAACCGCTGGTTCGGCGGAGTCGCCACCACCCGCACCTTGATTCAAACCGTAGCTCGCAAAACAGGGAAGACCGAGTTCTCGCTGCTGGAGGTCGCAGCCGGCGCCGGCTCCCTGGCCCAAGATGTCCGCGCCAGCCTGCAACCTGACGGAATACGCATTAACGTAACTCTGCTAGATCGCGCCGCCTCGCACCTCCCAGCATCCCCCAATTCAAACGATAAAAAAAAACTGTCATCCCGAGCGAAGCCGGACGATTCGCAAAGCGAATCAACCGGCGAAGTCGAGGGACCTGCTTTTCCTGCCCGCGTCCTTGTTGCCGACGCCCTCAACCTTCCTTTTCCCGACTCAGCTTTCGATCTAATCTCCTGCTCACTCTTCGTCCACCACTTGTCCCCAGACCAAGTCACCCAGTTCGCCCGCGAATCCCTGCGTGTTTGCCGCCACGCAGTCCTAGTAAACGACCTGATCCGCCATCCCCTGCACCTGGCCTTGGTTTACGCAGGCACACCTCTCTATCGCAGCCGGATCACCCGTCACGACGCCCCCGCGTCAGTGCGTCAGGCATATACCATCGAAGAGATGCGCGAATTTTTTGGGGAAGCCGGAGCCGCCAGCGTCGAGATCCAGCGCCACTATCTCTACCGCATGGGCGTAATCGCGTGGAAGGAGAAGCCAGCGGTATGAATTATGACCTGATCGTCGTCGGCGGAGGCCCCGCCGGATGCGCCGCCGCCATCACCGCCGCCCGCTCCGGCGCCAGCGTCCTGCTGCTAGAACGCGGCCGCTTCCCTCGCCACAAGGTCTGCGGAGAATTTGTTTCCGCCGAATCACTAGGTTTGCTACAAAATCTCCTCGCTCCTTCGCAGCGTGGGTTGATTCAACACGCGCCGCGAATCGCCCGCACCAGAATCTTCGTTGACGCCGCCGAACTGCGTGCGGAAATCAACCCAGCAGCCGCCAGCATTACCCGCTTCGATCTCGATGCTGCACTCTGGAATTCCTGCGCCCACGCCGGAGTCGAGTGCCGCTCAGACTACGCCGTGCAGTCAGTGGAAGGAGCAGGGCCTTTTAGCGTGATCACGCGAGCCGAGTCCTTTGAAGCCAGAGCGCTGATCAACGCCACCGGCCGCTGGTCGAATCTCACCAGCCAAGCAACGCGCGCCGGTGTGACGAAAGACCGATGGATCGGAATCAAAGCCCACTTCCGCGAAACATCTCATCCGACGCTCCCTTCCGTCGATCTCTACTTCTTCGGCGGCGGATACTGCGGCGTCCAACCCATCAGCGGGCCAAATCAGAACGGCGCGGCAACCGCCATAAACGCCTGCGCCATGGTGCGAGCGGATGTTGCCACTGATCTGACGGAAGTGCTGAAGCTCCATCCTGCCCTGCGCGAGCGAAGCGAATCCTGGCAGCCATTGATGGACCCGGTCAGCACATCTCCCTTGGTCTTTCACCAACCCGAGCCAGTGCAAAACGGAATGCTCCAGGTCGGCGACGCCGCCACCTTCGTTGACCCATTCATCGGCGACGGAATTTCGCTTTCTCTGCGCAGCGGCGACCTTGCAGGGGATTGCCTCTCGAGCTTCTTTCGCAATGAATGTTCCCGCGAGTCGGCGGAGGAGGACTATGCCCGCTTGTACCAGACCCGCCTGGCTCCCGTTTTTCGCGCTTCGTCCCGCCTGCGCAACCTGCTCCGCTGGCCAGGAATGGTCCGCAAACCAGTGTTATCGCTGTTGGAAAAAACTCCCGCAATCACGCGCCACTTTGTCAAAATGACGCGCTAGGCTCTGAAAGATTTTTATTTGTGATTGTGTGGGGACGGCCGCGCCCGGCTGTTCGTCGAGCGCAGCTCGACGCTCTTGATCTTGTCCCGCCTACCGCACTACCAGCACTTCCCGAATGTTATCCCGCGAAAGAAAAAACTTGATCGATCCAAAATCCCGAAACAGGTTTTCAATGTGGCGATTGTTGAAGACTCTTTGCAGAGTGAAAGGCCTGCCCCCAGCGGCGTTCACCGACTCCTTGCGCTGACCCTGTTTTACAGATAGCGCCTGCATCTCCAGCGTGTCCTTGCCGGAGATGTGATAGCGAAAGCAAGGCGCATCCGGTCCAGCCTCGCGAGTGTGGAAGAAAGCCATCAACATCGCGCCCGGTTTCATCACCGTCCACAGGCGCGCGACCACCGGCTTCACCAGACTTTCGTCCATGTAGTCGGCCAGGTTCCAGCAGAACACCACGTCAAACTGACCCGCGGGATAGGCCAGATTTTCCTCGAGAAATTTCTTGCTGTCGAGCGCCGGCAACCCCTGTTCATCATGCACCCTCAGCGCCGGATCGGTGGAGGCTTCGAGCAGATCTTCGCTATAGATGCGGTGACCACGTTCGGTGAACAAGCGGATATTTGCCGCCGAGGTCGCGCCGATATCCAGCACGCAGAGCGTTTCTTCGGAAGTGAAAACTCTGGAGAGTTCGGCCAGCGCGCTGGACCGGCGGGTCAGCCGTTCCTGCGCTTTCTGTCCCGGAGCCTGGTCCGGTGTGCCGCGAAAGAATCTCATGAGGTTGTATGCTGCAGATCCCATAACTGCCAGACCGTGCTGCCAGAACTACGGACAAGATACCAGATCACTTGTTCCGTTCGGAGGCGCCGCCACTCGACGCGCCGGTCGAAGCGGCTGAAACCGAAATCGCGCCAGCGCTGGGCGCAGACTTGCTCTCCGCCACAATTTCAAGCTTGCCCTTAAAGAAGGCGCCATCCTCGATGGCAATTCGCTTGGTCTGCACGTCCCCGTTGGCGACTGCCGTTTTGCGGAACTCAGTGCGTTCACCGGCCACGATGTTGCCGTCCAGCGTCCCTCCCACTACAACGTTCTTGGCAGAGATATTTGCACGCACCCGGCCATTGGGACCAATGGTCAGATTATTTCCGCTGAGATGAATGTTGCCCTCAACTTGGCCGTCCACGTAAATGTCTTCGCTGCCCGACAGTTCTCCCTTGATGAATACCGACCTGCCGATGTGGGCAAATTCCCCCGATGTGGGCGTGCTCATGGACATACCTCCCTCGAAACGGCGCAAATCCAGCAGAGCCTTGGATTGTAAATCATTCCAGCCCGCAGCAGTTAGGTATCGATGGCACCAATGGCTACTTCGCAGGGTTGCAACCCGAGCCTCATTTTAATTCTGAGCGTGAAAACGTGGGAGAGACCGGCACCTCAGGAGCAAAGCGGCGGAAGACTACAGCCCAGGGCGCGAGCCCTGGGTAGGAGTGGGAAATGAGCAAAGCCCTGAAAGAGACGAAAGCGGTGTTGTGACACAACCCCAGTGGCCTGTACTCCCAAACCTGCGACGCGCCAGCCGCTTTCTTCTAATATGCTAATACGGTGCGGCTGATTCCAACTAAACACGTAGCCTCGCTAGTCCTGGCCGTCGTTTCCGCGGCGGCAGATGCCCAGTCCTCCTCCGCTACCCCCGCCGAGTTAGTCCGCCGCGCCGTCCAGAACGAAATCCGGCAGAACACCGACTCCAACGCGTATTTCATGTTTAAGGACCAAAGGAAAACCGCCCACACCTCGCAGACCAAGTTGATCGTCGAGACTCGTGACGCCTCCGCTGGTTTGATCGTGGAACAGGATGGCCGGCCTCTGTCCCCGCAGCAGCAACAGGCTGAGGAAGCGCGCCTCCAGAATTACATAAGGAATCCCGATGAACTCGCCCGGAAACGCAAACAGGAGAAAGATGAGGCCGACCGCACGCTGAAAATCGTAAAAGCCCTGCCCGATGCATTCCTCTACGAAGCGGACGGCACCGAGCCCGGCTCAGCCGGCGTCGGCAAACCCGGCGTCACGCTGGTGCGCTTGAAGTTTCATCCCAATCCGAACTATGACCCGCCGTCCCGCGAGGAGCAGGCTCTCTCCGGAATGCAGGGCCATGTGCTGATCGATGCCACTGCAAACCGAATTGCCGAGATTGACGCCACTCTCGAAAAGCAGGTTGCCTTCGGCTGGGGCATCCTTGGCCACCTCGATCGTGGCGGACGTTTTCTGGTGCAACAGGCCCACGTGAGCAACCACGAATGGGAACTGACCCGCATGGAGCTCTCGTTTACGGGGAAAATTCTTCTCTTCAAGAGCCTGGCCATTCACTCCAGTGACGTGTTTTCTGATTTCCGTCCCGTCCCGGCGAATCTCACCTTCGCCCAGGGAGTCGGGCTTCTGCACAAGGAATTGGCAGCAGAGCAGGAGACCGCGCCAAAACCGAAACCCCAACCGGCCAAACCGGATCAAAATCAGAACCCCTGCTGCAATCGCTAGCGAATCGTCTCCACTCTCACCGTGAGCTTCTGAATCAGCTCCGTCTTAACCTGATAGCCGGTGCCGGCAACGTCATGCACCGGGATCGTCCCTCGGGAACTGACCTCAATCTCCGGCGCCACAATGTCCTCCGCCCAATAGCGCTTCGAGGCCGAAACATCCCCAGGCAGTCGAAAATTCGGCAAAGTCGAAAGCGCGATATTGTGCGCGCGCCCGATCCCGGTCTCGAGCATTCCTCCACACCAGACCGGGACATCGTGTTTCTGGCAAAGATCATGGATGGCGATGGCTTCGCTAAATCCCCCCACCCGGCCGACTTTGATGTTCACGATACGGCAGGCGCCAAGCTCGACTGCCTCTTCCGCATCTCTCACCTGGCGGATGGATTCATCTAGGCAAATCCGTGTCTTCAACTCGCGCTGCAGTTTCGCATGCTGGAAGATGTCGTCATCCCACAACGGCTGCTCGATCATGAGCAGCTTAAAGTCATCGAACTTGCGCAGATGCTCCAGGTCGCTCGGACGATAGGCGGAATTCGCATCGCAGCTCAGCAGGATCCTCGGCCAGCGCTTGCGAATCTTCGTCAGCACTTCCAGGTCCCATCCTGGCTTCACCTTTACTTTGATTCGCTGATAGCCGGCGTAAAGCTCGGTCTCGATTTTTTCCAGCAACTGCTCGTGCGAATCCTGAATGCCGATAGAAACTCCGCAGGCAATCTCGTCGAGCTTGCCGCCGAGCAGCTTCCACAGCGGTTGTTGCTTCTGGTGGCTCTCCGCGTCCCAGAGGGCATTCTCCAGCGCCGCCTTGGCCATGTTGTGTCCACGTACTCGGGACATTCGCTCCGCCGACTCTTTGCCGCTCGCCAGAGTCGCCCCAACCACTGCGGGCACCAGAAAGTCGCGCAGTGTTGCCCATGCCGTCTCCACCCACTCGTAACTGAAGAATGGGCCGTCGCCGGCCACGCACTCAGCCCAGCCCTCCACTCCTTCGCAGTGCACGGTAACCAGCAGTACGCGGCGGCTCTCGCTGCGGCCAAAGCTGGTCTCAAAGAAATATTTCAGCGGCATGCGAAGTTCGCGGATGGTGACGGCTTCGACCTTCATGAGTGTCTAGTGATAGCTACGTCGAACTCGGAGCAGGTTCCTGTTCCTGCCGTTTGGCCCGTTGCCAGAGCGACTCCAATTCGTCCATGGTCGCCTGTTGTGGAGTGCGGCCGCGCGTGCGCAATTGCTCTTCCATCCACTGGAAGCGGCGCTTGAATTTGCGATTGGTTTTCTTCAGGGCCGATTCCGGATCAAGCGAAAGATATCGCGAAATGTTCACCAGAACAAAAAACATGTCCCCGACTTCTTCTTCCAGCCGATCCCGAAGTTCTTCCGAGACCTGCGGCTTGCCCGAACCCGCCACTCCCCTGGCCGCCGGCCGTTCCACCGAAGGAAGCTGTCGCAGCTCATCTTTCAGCTCGGTGGCTTCTTCTTCAAGTTTGTCGAACAGCCCGGAGATCTCCGGCCAATCAAACCCAACATGTGCCGCCCGGGAACTGAGCTTGTGCGCTTCCAGCAGCGCCGGCATCGCCGAAGAAACGCCCGCCAGCACCGAATCTGGAGCCTCCGCCTTGGCCGACTTGCCTCCGCCCGCTTCCAGCCGTTTCTTTTTTTCTTCTGCTTTAATCGCTTCCCAGTTCCGCAGAACATCAGCAGAAGTCTCGGCAGTCACGTCTCCGAACACATGCGGATGCCGGTTTACCAGCTTGGTCGAAAGCCGGTCCAGTACATCGTCAATCGAGAACTTGCTCCCCTCCCGCGCCATCTGCGAGTAGAAGAGCACCTGCAGCAGCAAGTCCCCAAGCTCGCCGCGCAGTTCGTCCCAATCGCGATTGTCAATCGCTTCGAGAACTTCGTAAGCCTCCTCCAGCGTGTAAGGCTTGATGGAATCAAATGTCTGCTCGCGGTCCCACGGACATCCTCCCGGCCCGCGCAACCGTGCCATGATGGAAACCGCACGCTCGAATCTTTCTCCGGTGGTGGTCATTGGTTCAAAACGTCATGCCGCAAGTACTCCGGGATTTTCCTCAGCGATCTCTGTGTCCCCTGTGGTAAAGATTTTTGTTGGCGGCGCCAACTCACCCGCGCTTGAAAAACTCAATCCCCAACGGCGGAAGGCTCAGCGATAGCGAATACGGTCGCCCATGCGTGGGTACCGCTTCCGCTTCTTTCCCGCCCAGGTTGCCCATTCCGCTGCCGCCGTACTCCACGGCATCGCTGTTGAGAATCTCCCGCCAAAACCCTCCGTAGGGAACTCCGATGCGATACCCCTCGCGCGGCACGGGAGTGAAATTGCACACCACCAGAATCGTGTCCTCCGGCTTCTTGCCTTTGCGCAGCAGTGAAATCACGCTGGCCCCGGTGTCATTGCAATCCACCCACTCAAAACCCGCCGGCTCGTTATCCAGTTCGTACAGCGCGGGCTCGCTGCGATACAGCCGGTTCAGTTGTTCCACCCAGTTCTGCACACCTTTGTGTACGCCAAATTGCAGTACGTGCCACTCCAGGCTCATGTCATGTCCCCACTCGCGCACCTGCCCGAATTCGTCGCCCATGAACAGCAACTTCTTGCCCGGCTGCGCAAACATGTAGCCATAGAGCAGTCGCAGGTTGGCAAACTTCTGCCACTCGTCCCCTGGCATCTTGCCGATCAACGACCCCTTGCCGTGCACGACTTCATCATGGGAAAGCGGCAAAACAAAATTTTCTGTGAAGCCATAAAGCATGCGGAAGGTCAGCAGATGGTGATGAAACTGCCTGTGAATCGGGTCATGCGAAAAGTATGCCAGCGTGTCGTGCATCCATCCCATGTCCCACTTCATGCCAAAGCCCAGCCCGCCAACGTAAATCGGCCTCGAAACCATCGGCCAGGCTGTGGATTCTTCGGCATAGGTCTGAATGTCCGGATGCTCCTTGTACGTTTCCTGATTAAGCTGCCGCAGGAATTCAATCGCGTCCAGATTTTCTCGTCCGCCGTATTTATTTGGAATCCACTCGCCTTCGCGACGCGAGTAGTCGAGATAAAGCATGGACGCAACCGCATCCACTCGAAGCCCGTCGGCGTGAAATTCATCCAGCCAGAACATCGCGCTCGACATCAAGAAGCTGCGCACCTCATTGCGCCCGTAGTTGTAGATATACGTATTCCAGTCCGGATGGAATCCGCTGCGCCAGTCCGCGTGCTCGAACAAATGCGTGCCGTCGAAATACGCCAGCCCGTGCGCGTCGGAAGGGAAGTGCGACGGCACCCAGTCGAGGATCACCCCAATCCCGTGTTGGTGCAGATAATCCACAAAGTACATGAAATCCTGCGGCGTCCCGTAACGCGAAGTCGGAGCGAAATAGCCCGTCGTCTGATATCCCCACGAAGCGTAAAACGGATGCTCCATGATCGGCAGCAGTTCGATGTGGGTAAACTTCATGCGCTCCGCGTACTCGGCCAAACGAGGCGCGGCTTCGCGATAGGTGAGCGACCGGTCGCCCTCCTCGGGAACCCGCATCCAGGATCCGAGGTGCAGTTCATAAATGGAAATCGGCGAGTGCAGCGACTGTCGGCTGCCGCGCGACTTCATCCAAGCTGCATCCGACCACTGATAATCCAGGTCCCACACCACCGACGCCGTCCGAGGAGGCTGTTCGTGATACACCCCGAACGGGTCCGCCTTCTCGCCAACATGCCCCTGACTATGCGAGACGATGCGGAATTTATAGAGCGATCCCTTGCCCACACCGGGAATGAACCCTTCCCAGATTCCCGAACTACCTCGCGGTTCCAGCTTGTGAGAGTTCTGATTCCAATTATTAAAGCTCCCGAGCAGCGAGACCTTACGCGCATTCGGCGCCCACACGCTGAAGCAGGTCCCACTCTCTCCGTTAAACGTTGCCGCATGCGCTCCCAAATGGCGATAGGCGCGGTAGTTCCGCCCTTCGTTAAACAAATAAAGATCGTCCGCCGAAAGCAGCGAGACATCATGCCGCACCGGAGCCGCGAGCGAAGCTTTAGTCTTCATCGTGGGATCAAGCCTTCAGCACTGAGCCTTCAGCACTCAGCCCTCCGCATTCAGCCAAACTAAATTCCGAGAAAACGCAAATCAGAGCCCGTTGACCAAATGCTAATTGCTAAATGCTTATCGCAAAATCCGAGCCGTCAGCCCAGCAACGACTCGCCCGGCTGAATGCTGAGTGCTTTTTCCATGCTAGACTTCATATCAAACTCATTCTAATCAGGAATCCCGCCACCGATGCCTGTTCTCCGCGTTGTTGTGCTTTGGCACCAGCATCAGCCTTACTACAAAGACTTGGTCACCGGAGAGTACCGTCTGCCCTGGGTGCGTCTGCACGCGCTTAAAGACTACTACGGGATGGTGAAATTGCTGGAAGAGTTTCCCCAGGTCCATCAAACCTTCAACCTCGTGCCCTCTCTGATCACCCAAATTCAGGACTACGCCGAAGGCACGGCGCACGATCCTTTTCTCCGCGTAGCATCGCGTTCAGCAGCCGATTTGACCGCCGATGAGCGCCGCTTTGCCTTGCAATATCTGTTTCAGGCCAACCAGGAACATCTGATCGGACGTTATCCCCGCTATGCCGAGCTCTGGGACCGCTTTCAGAGCACCGGAGCCGCGCCCGAGCGTGCGGAGAAATATTTCCAGCCCCAGGATTTCACCGATTTGCAAGTGCTTTCGCAGCTCGCCTGGTTCGACGAATTCTTTCTCCGCGAACCTGACATTGCCGCCCTGGTTAGCAAAGGACGCAGCTACTCGCTGGCAGACCAGAATTTGGTGATCAGCCGCCAGCGTGACTTGATCAGCAAGGTTCTGCCCACTCATCTCGACGCCGCCAAGTCGGGAAGAATCGAGATCTCGACTTCCCCTTTCTACCATCCCATTCTCCCGCTGGTCTGCGACATCAACGCCGGCGCAGTTTCCACGCCGGGCCTGCAGCTGCCGCAGAACCGCTTTCGTCATCCCGAAGACGCCCGGGAACAGCTCCAGCGCGGATTGGATTTGCACGAGAAAGTCCTCGGCCTGCGGCCAAAGGGAGTCTGGCCATCAGAAGGCAGCGTTTCCGAAGAAGTCCTGGCCATCGCCGCTGGCCTGGGAGTGCAATGGATGGCGACCGACGAAGGCGTCTTATCGCGGACTCTCGGCATGTCCTTTATGCGCGACGGCCACGGCCGCCTGCCCGAATCCGCCGCCGACAAGCTGTACACGACTCATCGCTACGAGAGCGGCCAGACCCGCATGAATCTGCTTTTTCGCGACCACGCTATCTCCGACCTGATCGGATTTGTGTATTCCGGAATGCCTCCCGCGGAAGCTGCTTCTCACTTAATCCGTAACATTAAAGAGTCCGCGCAACCGGTTCTTAGGCAAGGCAAGGATGCAGTTGTTCCAATCATCCTTGATGGCGAAAACGCATGGGAGTACTTCCCCGAGTCCGGCCGCGAGTTCCTCCGCCGTTTCTACGACGCGCTGCAGAACGACCATTCCATCGAAGCCGTCACCGTTTCTGAAGCCCTCGAGCGCCACCGCAATTTCAATACTCTCAGCTCGCTGGTTCCGGGCTCGTGGATCCACGCCAACTTCAACGTGTGGATCGGCACGCCTGAAGACAACCGCTCATGGGACTATCTCTACCATGCGCGCAATTTCTATGCGCAGGCCGCCCCCAACTGTTCGGAAGAACAACGCAAGCTGGCGTTCGAAGAGTTGTTGATTGCCGAAGGCAGCGACTGGAACTGGTGGTACGGTCCCGAGCACCACTCGGTCAACGACCGCGAATTCGACGAGTTGTATCGCATGCATCTCTCGAATGTTTACCAGGCGCTGGGGGCGACCCCTCCGGACTATCTGGCGCAGCCCATCATGGCTGGCACGGCGCGGCCGTCGTTTTTGCCCCAGACCCATTACATCCATCCCCGCATCACCGGCGACATGGTCCGCTACTTTGAATGGATGGGCGCCGCCCTTTACACCGCCGACCGGCGTTCCGGAGCCATGCACGGTAAGCTCTTTCTGCTGGATTCGATTTACGCGGGCATAGACGAGAAGAGCGTGTGTGGCCGCATGGATTTCGCCGAGCAGATTCCTGAGGGCGATTTTGAAATCGTAGTAAACCTCGAGTCCTGGGCGGACAACGCCAGCCGCCCCCGCCGCGCCCTGCGCCTAAACGTGGAGGTTGCGAACGGCAAAATTTCGAGCTGGAAGACTTCCGACAATGGAGACACGCTTTCCGCAAACGGCGATGCCGCAGTGGCGCTGGCCCGGCATTTCGAATTCAAGTTGCCGCTGGCCTGGCTCTACGCCCTGCCCCGCGAGTCTTCAGCTTCAGAGACCAGTCCGGCAGCGACCCGCCTTCGTCTCCGCTTCAGCATTTGGCAGAACCGCCTTCCCGTGGACGCGCTTCCTGTCGAAGGCTGGATGGAATTGCTGCTTTTGCCCGAGGATGAACTCATGGCGTTGGCTCACTGAAGCACGTGTGGGGCTGGCGCCCTCGCCCGTCCGTCGAGCGCAGCTCGACTCTTGCTTCGCGAGGCATCATTTATAATCGCAAGTTCCCCAGATCACACTATGGCCAAGACTTATTCCGGCCTCGCATACCTGACCGGGAGAAGAGCGACCTTTGATTGGGCCGATAGACTCGCGGCCAAGATCGCTGAAACACGTTTGGCTAAGGTGTACGGGGACAACAGGAATACTTCACACAAGGAAAGTCATCAATCCATGAGCAATATTACAGAAATTCTTGGCCGCCAGGTATTAGATTCCCGCGGCAATCCCACAGTAGAAGCCGAAGTCCGCCTCGACGACGGCACCCGCGGCCGCGCCATCGTCCCCAGCGGCGCGTCCACCGGCGAACACGAAGCCGTCGAACTCCGGGACGATGACAAACAAATTTATCTCGGCAAAAGCGTGCTCAAAGCGGTCGAGAACGTAAACGGCGAAATCAGCGCCGCCGTCGGTGGCATGGATGCCGCCGACCAACGTACCCTCGACCAAAAGATGATCGAACTCGACGGCACCGAAAACAAAGGCCGCCTCGGCGCCAACGCGATCCTTTCGGTCTCGATGGCCGCCGCCCGTGCCGCCGCGAACTCCTACCAGCTCCCGCTGTATCGCTACCTCGGCGGCGCAGGCGCGAACACCTTGCCCACACCGATGATGAACATCCTCAACGGCGGCGCCCACGCCGACAACAACGTGGACTTCCAGGAATTCATGGTCATGCCCGTCGGGGCCGAGTCATTTTCCGAAGCCCTGCGCTGGGGCGTCGAGGTTTTCCATACCCTCAAAGGCGTCCTCAAGAAGCGCGGCTACAACACTGCCGTAGGCGACGAAGGCGGCTTCGCGCCATTGGTGAAGTCAAACGTCGAAGCCATTGAAGTTGTCCTCGAAGCCATCCAGCAGGCCGGATACAAACCCGGCGAAGAAATCGCCATCGCTCTCGACCCCGCCTCCAGCGAATTCTTCCAGGACGGCAAATACGTCTTCAAGAAATCCGACAAGTCCGTGAAAAGTTCCGACGACATGGTCCGCTTCTGGGCGAAGTGGGCCAACGACTATCCCATCGTCTCGCTCGAAGACGGCCTCGCCGAAAACGATTGGGACGGCTGGCAGAACCTGACCAAAGAACTCGGCAACAAAATTCAGCTCGTCGGTGACGACCTCTTCGTGACCAATGTCCAATTCCTGCAAGAGGGAATCGACAAGCATGTCGCCAACTCCATCCTGATCAAGGTCAACCAGATCGGTACTGTCAGCGAAACCCTCGACGCGATTGACCTGGCCCGCCGAAACGGATACACCTCCGTCATCTCCCACCGCTCCGGCGAAACCGAAGACACCTTCATCGCCGACCTGGCGGTAGCAACAGGTGCGGGCCAAATCAAGACGGGTTCCGCCTCCCGCACCGACCGCGTAGCCAAGTACAACCAGTTGCTGCGGATTGAGGAGGAATTGGGCACCAACGCAAGATTCTTGGGATTGAAGGCGCTGAATTACAAGGGTTGACGTAACCTAGTAAACGATGACAAGAATGGATCCAAATCGTTGGCCTGAGCTGGTATGGCTCTTCATAGCGCTAGTATTTGGATCACTTGTGACTTCTTTCGGTTTATTGATCTGGTCTGCTGTATTTCGACGACAAAAGCCCAGATGGATATTGGATACTCTGCTACTTGGTTTTTCGGGGCTGATCCTTGTTGTGGTAGTTATGATTTTTTTTACATCCACGGCGGGCCGATTTTCCAAGGGACCCCAAAGGCTCATCGGGGAATTCGTGATGGTTTCGGCAGGATTGGTCTTGGTGTGGGTATCCCGTCGGATTCTTTACCGAAGGGCCGAGGCCAGGAGAAGGCTCGGTTCCGCACGATTTTGATGATCCGCTCCCCAAAGACATCGAAGATGATTTCTATAAGTGAAGTGCAGGGAGCGGATTTCAGAAATCCGCGTTCATCCGCGTAAATCCGCGGCCAAGAAGTTTCTGTTTTGAAAGCTAAAAGCTAGGAGCTAAAAGCTGCATTTATGCCCCATCCCAAACCCCTAATCCTCATCATCCTCGACGGCTGGGGATACCGCGCCGAGACCAAAGCCAACGCCATCGCCCTGGCCCGCAAGCCGGTTTACGACCGCCTACTGCGCGAGTATCCCAACACGCTCATCCAAACCAGCGGCCCTTTCGTCGGTCTGCCCGATGGACAAATGGGCAACAGCGAAGTTGGCCACCTTAACATTGGCGCCGGCCGCATCGTCCACATGGATTCGACCCGCATCGAGTTGATGATCCAGAACGGCGAATTTTTCCGCCAGCCCGTTCTGCTCAATGCGATGAAGAACGCCCGCACCGGAGGCCGCCAGCTCCATCTCTTCGGCCTGCTTTCCGACGGCGGCGTACATTCCTATCAGACTCATCTCCACGCTCTCTTGAAGATGGCCAAGCAAAATGAAGTCGAGCGCGCCTTCGTCCACGCCTTCATGGACGGCCGCGACACCCTCCCCACCAACGGCGCCCGATATCTCGAACAGCTCCAGCAAGCCATGCGCGAATACAATAACGGAAAAATCGCCACCGTCAGTGGACGCTACTACGCCATGGACCGCGACCGCCGCTGGGAGCGCATCTCCAAGGCCTACAGCGCAATGGTTTTCGGCGAGGCCGAAGGCGGAAAGTACACCGACGCTGTGCAGGGCGTGAAAGACTCGTACAACAAAGGCGTCACCGACGAGTTCATCATTCCCTTCGTTTGTACCGATGCTAAAGGCCAGGCGCTAACCGCCATCCGCGATGACGACTCCTGCATCTGTTTCAACTTCCGTGCCGACCGCGTTCGCGAAATTACCCGCGCCCTCACCCGCAACAGCGGCTTAAATGACCAAGCCGGACGTGACTTGCCCAGCGCCGACGACCTCGACACGGTGATTCCGCGCGATCGCGTGCCCAAGAACCTGCACTACGTCTGCATGACCCAGTACGACAAAAAGTTCAGCCTGCCCGTCGTTATCCCGCCGGAGTCGTTGACCAACATTCTGGCGAACGTGATGGGGGAGAGGAACATGCGCAATCTGCGCGTGGCCGAAACCGAAAAATATGCGCACGTCACATATTTTTTTAATGGCGGTGTGGAGCAGCCCTTTCCCGGAGAAGAACGGACGGTTGTGCCGTCGCAGAAGGTGGCCACTTACGATTTGAAACCGGAGATGAGCGCCGCCGGAATCGCCGACACCGTAGTAAAAGCAGTCGAAGACGGCGCCTTCGACGTCATCATCGTGAACTTCGCCAACGCCGACATGGTCGGCCACTCCGGCAAAATCGAGCCGACCATCAAGGCCGTAGAAACCGTGGACGCCTGCCTAGGCCGTATCGAGCTTGCCGTCCGCGCCAAAGGCGGAGCCATGTTAATCACCGCCGACCACGGCAACGCCGAAATGATGATCGACCCCGCAACCGGCGGCCCACACACTGCGCACACAACGAATCCGGTACCGTTCATTGTGGTGGCAGAAAATGCGAAACAATTCACCCTGAAGCCGGGCGGCTCCTTGCGTGACATTTCTCCGACGATTCTGGGGATGCTGGAAATTCCCGAACCCAAGGAAATGACAGGAGCTGATCTAAGAATGAGAATCAGGTGATTTGGTCATCGGGTCATCTGAACGACACAAAGACTTATTAGCAAAACACAATTAATTGTTTGCCCATCCGCCTGCACAGCACGGCTGATACATAATTAAGATCACCCGATGACCCGATCACCAAATTACCCGATCCCAAAGCTTCTCATCGCCGCCAATCACCGCCTCGATCTCTGGACCGCTCCCGAGTGGTTCTCCGACCGCCTCACCCATGACTTCCCACAGATCAAAGTAGTCCGGATCACTAACGACGACAGCATTGAACAAGAAATCTCCGACGCGGAAATAGTATTCACCTCCGCCCTCAGCCCCGAACAGCTTCAGGCCGCGCAAAAGCTGCGGTGGATACACTCGCCCGCAGCTGCCGTCCATCACTTCCTCTTTCCCGAGTTCGTGAACAGTGACGTACTCCTCACCAACGCCCGCGACGTTCACGGGCCGGTCGTCGCCGAGCATGTAATCGCGCTGACCTTTGCCCTGGCCAAAAGAATTCCGGCTGCCGTGCGCTTTCAGCAGCAACACGTCTGGGGACAGGAAATCGCGTGGCGTGCCGGCCAGCGTCCGCGGGAGGTCGCAGCAGCCACCCTCGGGGCGTCCGCGAGCACCCAGAGAACCAGAAGCCAGAGTTCGTCCAAGAAGTTCTGCCGTCTTCTCGTCTCGACGAACTGCTCAGGTGCTCCGATTACGTAGTCCTTGCCGCTCCGGTGACGCGTGCGACCCAGGGCATGATCGGACGCCCACAACTCGCCAAAATGAGACCCGATGCCTGTCTGATCAACGTAGGCCGCGGTGCGCTCGTAGATGAGGCTGCATTGGTCGAGAGTCTTCGCGAACGCAAGATCGGCGGAGCGGCCCTCGATGTTTTCGAAAAGGAACCACTGCCCTCGGATTCCCCGCTCTGGGACCTGGAAAACCTGCTGATCACGCCCCACACCGCTGGCATGACGGAAAAACTCTGGGAGCGCCACTATGCGCTGTTCTCAGAAAACCTGCGCCGCTACCTCAGCGGCCAGGCGTTACTCGCCTTAGTGGACAAGAAAAGCGGCTATTGAAGCCTGTGCCGGAAGAAGCAAAATCGGCCACGGATTACACGGATTCGCACGGATCAAAAATCAAGAACAAACAAATTCTTCACGATATCCGGCCATTCTGAACCCAGAAAAGATCTTTGTTGTTGTTGGTTCTTGATCCGCGCGAATCCGTGTAAATCCGTGGCTGCTCTTGACCTTTGGTTCCTACAATGCGCGGCCTCTTTTGCCCATGCTAGACTCCAGCTATTCGCCCCATGCGCATTCTCACCCGGTACATTCTCGGCGAAGTCACCTCGCACGCCCTGCTTGGCACCGCGATTTTTACGTTCATTATCTTCACTCGGGAACTGGGA
>WNFG01004781.1_pt1 | contig 19993 bp, 20 predicted proteins | sample 5400431 | NCBI WGS metagenome assembly WNFG01 (sample SAMN13153346, study PRJNA577476) | soil metagenome | isolation source: 120 cm saprolite under Douglas fir tree site 2 hole 3 replicate 2 | place: USA:California | collected 2015-04-18 | reverse complement strand
AGCCGTCCGCGATCGCGGCGTCAACGTTCGACGGCGGCGACGTAAGCGAGATGCTTGATGTTGTTCCTGCCCCCGACAACCGACAACCGATAACCGACAACCAACGCCACGCTTCTGCCTTCATTCGATGGGACCTAAGCCTGACACCCGGCGAAACGCGCCTGATCGATATCGCCACGCCTCTGCATCCGCACGACCCGCAGGGGATTCCGCGCGACGTTACCCACCGGCGCGCGACAGCCATCGCTTACTGGCGCAAGATCGTCGATCACGTTCAGATCGACATCCCGGCCGCGCGCGATCTCGTCGACACCGCTCGCGCCACCGTCGCCTACAACCTCCTCGGGCGCGACGGTCCGGCCATCCGCGGCGGCGCGCGCAACTACCGGCGAAGCTGGATCCGCGACGGCTCGCTGGCGTCGACGATGCTGCTCCGCTTCGGCCTCGATGACGACGTACGCGACTACATCCGCTGGTTCGCGCCGTACCAGTTCGCCAGCGGCAAGATCCCATGCTGCGTCGACAAGCGAGGCGCCGATCCGGTCGACGAACACGACAGCCACGGCGAGTTCATTTACCTCGTCGCCGAATATACGCGGCTGACCGGCGATCGCTCACTCGCCCGCGAGATCTGGCCGCATGTAGAGAAGGCGGCGGATTACATCGATGCGCTGCGACATCAAACAACCGACGAGTTCACCGGCCTTCTCCCACCATCGATCAGCCACGAAGGCTACTCCGCCAAACCTATGCATTCGTATTGGGATGACTTCTTCGCTCTGCGCGGCCTCAAGGATGCAGCGTGGCTTGCGGCTCAACTCGGCCACGGCGACGCAGCAACTCGATTCGCAACGAGCCACGACGAGTTCTCGCATGACTTCCACGCCTCGATTCAGCGTGCGATCGAGCATCACCACGTCGACTATATTCCCGGCTGCGCCGACCTCGGCGATTTCGATCCGACCTCGACAACCATCGGCATTGAGCCCGGCGGCGACCTGGCCAACCTGCCGCACGACGCCATCATCCACGAGTTCACCCGTGCCTGGGACGAGTCGCTGGCGCGAATGGAGGGACGACGGCCGTGGAAGGATTACACGCCGTACGAGCTCCGCCAGGTCGGCACGTTCGTCCACCTCGGATGGCGCGATCGCGCACAGCAACTCCTCGGTTTTTTCCTCGACGACCGCCGCCCGACCGGCTGGAACCAATGGGCCGAGGTCGTCGCCCAGGATTACCGAAGCCCAACCTACCTCGGCGACATCCCCCACCTCTGGGTCGGCTCCGACTTCGTCCGCTCCTTCATCGACATGATCGCGTACGAACGCGAAGAGGATGACGCCCTCGTCCTCGGCGCCGGGATTCCGTCGTCGTGGCTGGACAAGGGCGTTCGCGTGCACGGACTGCGCACGATCTACGGGCCGCTCGATTTCGAAGCGCGCCGCGAGGGAGGGCGTGTGATCGTGACAATCAGCGGCGTGCGCGTGCCGAAGGGGGGGATCGTGTTGAGGCTGCCGGGAACTCACGAGCGCGTCGTCAGGTATTTGCCTACCAGAATCGAGCTGAGAAGATAAGAGCATTTTTCACGCGGAGACGCGGAGACGCGGAGGGGACCATCTCCGCGTCTCCGCGTGAAACCGCCCTGTTACGCATCAGAGAATTCTAGACCGGTTCATCAGGGTAGAATCACCCCGTGGCCATACCTCCCGAGGTTCGTACCGACGCTGAAACCGCGCTCACCGAGTTCTGTCATCAGCAGAACTCATCGGCGGAGGTGGCGGATCAATCGCGATGTGAATTCGAGATTCTCGAGAATCACGTCATCCTGGTCGAGAGGCGGCCATCCTTCCTGAACCACCTCGAATGGACCTCGGTGCCGAAAGCGAAGTTCCGCTACTCGCCCGCGAAAAGCGTCTGGTCGCTCTACTGGCCCGACACCGACCAGCGATGGCACCGGCTATCGAGCGCGAAGACGGCCAAAGACATCCGCGAGTTGCTGAAGGCGGTGGCTACCGACACCTCGGGCGTGTTCTGGGTTTGAAAGATCTACGCGGCAGAAGATTGGCACGACACTGTCGACTGAGCCTTGGGCAACCAACGCTGCCGGCCGTGCCGGCCCGTCACTTCGCGGCCTGCATGAACGCGCACGAATCGATCGACTGAAGATCGAGCTGCAGCGAGGCCATGCTCTGAATGATCTCGATGCGGAACGGGATGCGTCGCGCGTCGTCGGAGATCCAGATCTTCATGCCGCCGGGCCACTTCCTCCCCCCGGGCGCGTCGACGAACTCGAATCCGCTCGCTCCGATCTGCTGATTGCCGATCGCAAAGACGCGGCGGTCGGCGGGGCGTACGATCACCGGATACGACTTGCCGTCCGAGTAGATCGTCGTGGCCACCGGGCCGTGGATCGTGGCGACATTCTGGCGGAGATAGTGAATGGCGCTGACGACGTCGTGGAACGACCCCGCCGGAATCGGATCGGTCTTGTCCCACTGCTTCTCGGGCGTTTCCTTGTGCAACCTGGCCACGCCGCTGCCGTAGTCGAAGAGGGTCCGCTCCTTGCGCGATTTGTCCTTCCAGACATACGCGTGATACGTCATCAGCGTCCGCGCTCCCGAGGAATCCATCTGCGTCTCATACGCGTAAAAGCCGCCCTTCCCGGACGTGGTGATGAGAAGCGAGCTGTCGATGAAATTCCGTCCCGAGGTGGGATACGTCGTCTTCAACTCGCCGACGCCTGAGGTCGGAAACATGATTCCGGCGATCCAGGAGAGGCCGCCGCGTAACCTCCAGGCGTAGCGAAACGACTCGACGTTGGCGGGGCCGCGGCAGTTGAGGTCGACCGCACTCGCCGACGGAATCGCGCAGGCAAACGCGAGTGCAAGAATCGAGTAACGGGACGGCTTCATGAGCGCGGTTGGAAACATGACCTCTGAGGCGTAAATGCCTACATCGCGCTCAGCCGTTCCTCGACTTCGACGATCACATAGTCCGGGGTCGACGATCCGGCGGTGACGCCCACTGTCCGGGCGTTCGAAAACCATGCCGGATCGAGGTCGTCCGCTCCCTGCACGAGATACGAAGGCTTGGCTTCACGGCAAATCTCCCACAGATGCTTGGTATTCGCGCTCTTCTTTCCTCCGATGACGACGATGGCGTCGACCTCGGGATCATGCGCGAGCACACGCGCGGCGTCCTGATTCTCTTTGGTGGCGTAGCAGATCGTATCGCCGCGCTCGACGGATGCCGCACGCCGTTCGATCGCTTTCACTACGTCCTCGAACTCCTCGGCATTGAGCGTCGTCTGATAGAACACCTTCAGTTTCGGATACACCGACCAATCGATCGCGTCGGCCTGATCGACCTTCGTGACGATGTGATACGAGGCCGGGTCGAGGTCGTGCGTATAGCCGATCACCTCGCGATGCCTCGGATCGCCGATGAAGATGAGGTGATAGCCATCACGGAGCGCCTTCGCGGCCTCGCGATGAATGTCGTAGACGAACTTGCAGGTGGTGTCGAGGACCTGCAGTCCCGACGATTTGGCGAGCTCATGAAACGACGGCGGAACACCATGCGCGGAGAAGACGATGGTCGGCTCCTCGACAGCCGTGATTTCGTCGATCGTGCGAACACCGAGGCGCTCCATCTCTTCCACGACACGCTCGTTGTGAACGACCTGCCCGAGGATGGCGCCACGGCCACCGCCGGCCGCGAACCGCTTCACTTTGAGATCCGCGATCCGGACCCCGGAGCAGAAGCCGTACTTGGCTGCACGTTTGACGTTCATCGGGAGAGTGGAACGCGCTGAGGCGGCGCGACATTCTAGGTTCAGGCAAAGACGACCCGAGGGGTAGGCGGATGGGTGGTCACGGGCCCAGGATCGTGCAATCGAGTCCCTCGATCCGTCCGAAATCCTTGTCGAAAGTCAAAAGGTGGCCACCGCTATCGATCGCCGATGCGGCGATCCACATGTCGTTCACCGGAACGGGACGACCCGAACGCCTCTGGCGGGCATAAATCTGGCCGTAGTGTCGTGCGATGTCGGGCGTGCTCTCGAGAATAAGCACGAAGGGTTCGGAGAGAAACTCCGTAAGCGCCTGCCGATTCGCCTTGGCGCGCGATCCGAGCTCAAACGCTCCCTCCAGTTCGCCGAGCACCGTCACCGGAATGAGTAAGGCTTCCGCGGCGCTGAGCAAGTCCAGCAACTCCGGATGCCCTCCCCTCATGTGCGAGTACGCCGAGGTGTCGATCACGAGCCGCTTCACAAGTTCACCGCCACAGCGAATCGTCGATCACACGTTGCGCGGCCACGGCCTCCTCGACTTGCGCAAGTTCCTGAGCAGTCCACGTGGCATAGCGCGCCAGCAGTTCCCGCCGAGCATCGACGCCGACAGCGTGGCGGAGGATCTCCAGCACCGTGGTATTCACGCTGTTACCGCGCTCCCGGCTCAACCGACGAATCTTTCTCGCCACCTCGTCCGGCACGCCGCGAATGGTCATTTGCTTACTCATGCCTGCATAATATCGCATACATGCCTGCACGGGAGAGCGATCGCGGTGTCAGTTGCAGTGCGGACGAACACCTGCTTCTACATCTTATTAGTATCTCAGAGGAGGTTTCCATGGAGACCGCTAAAGTATTCTGGTCAGGCCACTCACAGGCCGTGAGACTGCCGAAGCAATTCCGAGTGAAGGCTCTAGAGGTCCGTCTCAGGCGGCAAGGGAACGGCATCCTCCTCGAGCCTGTTCCAGACTCATGGGCTTGGCTCGACGCGATCTCCGGCCCGCTGGACGAGGACTTCGTGAATGCCGTGCTGGAGCAATCGCCTCACGGCTGAGCCATTCGGCAATCTCTACGATTGAGTTACTGGCCGTTTGTGAAATAGAACGTCCGCTTCGTATCCCAGAAAACCAAGCAACCAAGCAACGTCGGAACCGCGTGACCGCGTGACCGCGCAACCCCGCTTACAATCCCCGCCTCATGTCGTCCGCCCGCGATCCACTCCTCACTCCCCGCTTCGCCATGTTGTGGGTGTACGCGTTCGTCACGTTTTTCTCTGCCTTCCAGCTCCTCCCGGCCATTCCGTTCCGGATCCTCGACCTAGGCGGGTCGAAAGCGGAAGCGGGATGGTTCCTCTCCGTCTACACCTTTGCCAGCGCCTTCTCGGCGCCCGTCATGGGGAGCCTGGCCGACCACTTCGGACGGCGGCGGTTCCTCATCACCGCATCAATCTTCTTTGTCGCCTTCTCGATCCTGTACGGCGTCGTGCGTCAACTGCCGCTGCTGTTCCTCATCGGCGCGATCCACGGCGCGGTCTGGTCGGGACTCATGGCCTCGGCCTCGGCGCTCATGAGCGAATACATCCCGGAGTCGCGCCGCACGCAGGGGATGGCGTATTGGGGACTGTCCAGCGGCAGCGCCATCGCGGTCGCTCCCGCCGTCGGACTATGGGTCTTTCACTTCGGATGGGCGACGCTCTGCACCGAGTTGTCGATCGTGTCGCTGCTGATGATCTTCGGCGCCCTCACATTGCGCGTTGACGAAAAGGGACCAGTCGGAAGGCGCCTCGCTGTCTCCGATGCCTGGGACTGGCGTGTGATCGCTACAGCGATGTCGCTGGCAGTGGCATCGTTCGGATACGGCGGTATCACCAGCTACGCCGCGATCATCGCCATCGAGCGCCACATCACTCCGCCGGCGATTTATCTGACGACGTACGCGATCGCCCTGGTGCTGTTCCGCATCTGTTTCTCCCACCTCGGCGACCGTATCGGTCCGAAGCGAATGCTCTATCCTGGTCTGGTACTGCTCCCCTTCACCTTCGGCTGGCTCGGCATTGCCCACACGCGCTGGGAGATGATCGCTTCCGCTGCACTCTTCGGGATCGGCTGGGGCGCGGTCTATCCGGCATTCGTCACCATCATCCTCGGCAGCACCGATCCGGCGCGGCGCGCGCGGACCTTCGGCTCGATCGTCTGGGCCTTCGACACCGGCATCGGCCTCGGCTCGTTCGGAATCGGCACCATCGGCCAGCACTACGGCCTTACGAATGCGTTTCTCGTGGCCGCGGCGCTGAGCTGCCTCTCCGTCCCGATCTTCGCCCTGACCTCGCCGCGCCTCGGTGGCACTTCACTTGCTGCTCAGTCCGAGCATGAGTCCGAGCACCTCACCGCCACCGACTGACGACGATGAGCGCGTGTCGCGCAAAGTCGTCTACGAGCAAACAGAAACGAGCGGATCCTCCCGCTCGATGGGCATCACGATTCTCGTCATCGTCGTGATCGCCATCGCGCTCATCGGCTACATCCTGATGCACATGCACAGGTAGAACGGAGTCATCGTGCGGCTGCTGTCGATACACCCAGAAGCTCAGCGACGCGGTCTTCGACCTGTGTGACCGTCGAATAGACCTCATCGGCTCCTTCGCCGTATGCGCCCGGCGTGGCAGAGAGACCGAATCCGTTGTCTTGACTCCACTGAATCGTAAGCGCGTGCTGGCTACTGCGAACATCGATAAACCAAGTGCCAGTCGGATCCGATGGCGGATCAATCCTCACCGTCGCGCTCGGAAAACGAGCGCCTAGATCGCGCTCCATGATCTCAACGTCGTTCATCGTTCCCATACGTGCTTTCGTGATCGCCATCAGCCTGCGGATGCTACATTTCTCCGCCATGATCCGCACCATATTCGCAGCTCTTCTCCTCCTCGCCACCTCCCTCCACGCCGCGGACTTCGACGCAAAAGCCGCCGAGCGCTTTGCGAATCTGGCGCTGGCGTGTGTGCACAAGGAGTATCCGAACAAGATCGCGCACAATCTGAACAGCGATCAGGACGTGGCGCCGCCGCGGACGCTGACGCCGGCGTTTTACGGATGCTACGACTGGCATTCATCGGTTCACGGTCATTGGTTGCTTGTACGTCTGGCGCGGACCTTTCCCGATGCACCCTTCGCGGCGAATGCGCGCGCGGCGTTGAAGCAAAGCATCACGGCCGAGAACATCGCAAAGGAAGCCGCGTATCTCCGCGGCGAGGGACGGGCGAGCTTCGAGAGACCGTATGGCCTGGCCTGGCTGCTGCAACTGGCCGCCGAGCTTCGCGAGTGGGACGATCCGCTGGGACGTGAGCTGTCCGCGAATCTGCGGCCGCTGGAACTGGCCGCGAACGAGCGGCTGGCAACGTGGCTGCCGAAGCTGTCGCACCCGGTGCGATCCGGCGAGCACAGCCAGTCCGCATTCGCACTCGGATTGATCATCGACTCGGCCAGCGATCCCGCACTGAAACAGACTGCCCGCGATGCCACGCGGCGCTTCTTCGTGAAGGACAAAGCCTGCCCGTTGGCTTACGAGCCGTCGGGCGAAGACTTCCTTTCGCCGTGCATCGCCGAGGCCGATGCCATGCGGCGCGTGTTGCCGCCGAAGGCCTATGCGGCCTGGCTGGCCGCCTTCCTTCCGCGATTCCAGTCGCTGCGCCCCGAGGTCGTCGTCGACCCGAGTGACCCAAAGCTCGCCCATCTCGACGGGCTGAATCTCAGCCGCGCCTGGATGCTGGAAGGCATCGCCTCAGGCCTGCCGGCGAGCGATCCGCGCGTCGCCTCCTTGCGCAAGGTTGCGGCAGCGCATCGCGAGGCCGGCCTGGCCTCGGTGACCGGCGAGCACTACGAAGGCGGACACTGGCTCGGTTCGTTCGCGGTCTATTTGACGACGGGACGAGGCTTGCAGACTAAATAGAACGTGACCGTTACTTCACCTTCCGCAACGTCTCCGAATTCACATCCAGCGCGTCGATCGGAATCACATCGACGTCCTTGAACCGCAGCTGCAGCGCCGGCAGGAACTTCTTCGCGTCACCGACGATGACGATGCTGGCGTCGTTGCCCGCGAGATGGGCGACCGCGAACGTCTGCACCTCCGGCGCGCTGACGCTCTGCACGCCGCTGATATAGCGATTGATCTCGTCGAGGCTCAGGCCGTAGAGCGCGAGCGTGCCGATGCGGCCGACGATGCCGCCATTGGTCTCGAGCTGACGGCCGAAGCCGCCGATGAGCACTGCCTTGCGCGGTCCGAGCTCGTCGTCGGCAACGGCGGTGGTACCGAGCTTGTTCATCTCATCGATGATCAGACCGGCTACCTCGGCTGCCGATTCATTCTTGGTCTGCGCCGAGGCGGTGAACGGACCGACGTCGCGGCGCAGATCGAAGGAGCTGTTGGCGCCGTAGCTGAGACCGCGCTTGATGCGGATCTCCTCGTTGAGCCGAGATGAATAGCCGCCCCCGAGGATCGAATTCGTCACCAGCGAAAGGTGATAGGCGGGATCGGCGCGGCGAAGGCCGGGACGGCCGACGACGACCGCTGCCTGCCCTGCCGCAGGCATGTCTACCACGACGACACGCGGCGCGGGTGACACTTTCATCCACGTCGCCGGTACAGGATGCGAGCCCTTCGCCACCTTCCATCCGCCAAGAAACTCCTGGGCAACAGCGAACGCTTTCACCGGGGCTATATCGCCGCCGATGACCAGGATAGCGTTGTCGGGTCGGTAGTAATCTCGGTGGAAGGCGACGATGTGCTCCCGCTTGATCCGCGCCAGCGACTCCGGCGTACCACCGAGGTTGTGACCGTAAGGCCGGTCGCCGAAGATCACGTTAGCCATGACGAAGTTCGCCAGGCGTCCCGGTTGCTTCATCGCCACGGCGAGCGCGTCGATGTTCTGTTGCCGCAGACGATCGATCTCCTCCTGCTTGAACGTCGGATGGCGCACGACGTCGGCCATGAATGCCATCGCCGCCGGCAGCTTCGACGACAGGACATCGAGATCGACCGATGACTGATCCCATGTCGCGCCGGTATCGAGCGTTCCCCCGAGCGCTTCGACGCCGCGCGCGATCTGCTCGGCGCTGCGCGTCGTCGTTCCCTTCGACAACAGGGATGCCGTCGTATCGGCGAGACCGGGGAGATTGGCAGGATCGGCTTCACCGCCGTTCCTGATCAACAGCCGCGCGTTCACCAGCGGGACCCCTTTTTTCTCGACGACGATGACGCGCAGGCCGTTGGCCAGCGTCTTCTCCACCGGCTTCGGAATCCGGATGGGCCGTGGTGCGGCGGGCAGGGGCGGAGTGGTCTCAACCTGCGCAAATGCGGGCTGCAGCGCAAGAACCATTGCGGCGGCGACTAGGAGCTTCTTCATTTCGCCTCCGAGGTGTATGTGATCGTCACTGCTTTTCCATCGACCAGATATTTCTTTACCACCCGCTGTACGTCGGCCGCGGTCACCGCTTGCAGCCGTCCCAGACCTCGATTCACGTAGGTGGCGTCGTGGTATTGCGTGATCGCTTCGCCGAGTGCGCCGGCTTTGCCGTCATTCGTTTCGCGCTCGCGCAGCGCCGAGGTGATGATCAGGTTCTTGGCCTTGTCGAGCTCCGCGGAGGTGACCGGCTTCGCGGCCAGCGCGGTGATCTCGTCGCGCAGAGCAGCCATGCCATCGTCCGTTCTCTTGCCGCTGGCCATGACGGCCCGGGCGGTGAAAAGGCCGGTGTCTTCGCGCGTCTCCGCGTTCGCGCTGGCACTCTGCGCGAGCTGCTTTTTGTAGACGAGCGATTGATACAGCCTCGAGGAATCACCGTCCGAAAGAATCGTCGCCGCGACGTCCAGCGGCTCGGAGTCGTCGCTGCGCGCGTTCGGAATCAACCATGTCAATGCCACAGCCGGAAGCGGCACGTTCGCGCCGTGCTCGTCGAAGTGCTTCTCCTCCGTTCGCGCCGGTTCGCCATCCGTAACGCGCGGAATCGGAGTCGACGGCCTGGGCACCGTGCCGAGGTAGCGGTCGACCCAGGCATCGAACTGCTTCGGATCGAGATCGCCGGCGACGATCAGGACAGCATTGTCGGGCCGGTAGTAGGTCGCATGAAAGGCCTGCACGTCCGCGAGCGTGGCCGCATCGAGCTCTTCGATCGAGCCGATGCCCGGCCGGCGATACGGATGAACGGCGTACGAGTCTTTCGTAATGGCGTAGCCGAGGCGGCCGTAGGACGGCGCGAGGACGCGGAAGCGGAACTCCTCTTTGACGACGTCACGCTCGGACTTGAAGTTAGCCTCGTCCACCGTCAGCGATCCCATCCTCTCCCCTTCGGCCCATAGCAGCGTCTGAAGGTAGTTCGACGGGATGATCTCGTAGTAGACGGTTCGATCGGGATGCGTGTAGGCGTTGTTCGCGCCGCCGACGTCCTCGGTGAGCCGGTCGAGCATCTCCGGTTTCATGTGGGCCGTGGCCTTGAACATGATGTGCTCGAAGAGATGCGCGAACCCGCTGCGCCCCTCGGGGTCGTTCTTCGAGCCGACGCGGTACCAGACGTTGATGGCCACCGTCGGCGTGGCGTGGTCTTCGATCGAATAGACCTCGAGCCCGTTCGCAAGTGTGCGATGGCGATAGTTGATCGGGGGAAATGTGGCGGCGGATACGGAGGCGGCGAGGACGAGGAGCGCGATGGAGAAGCGACGAACGAGCATAAGGTAAGCACTCTCTATGGGCGTCATTGGACTAGTAGATTAGTAGATCAGTGGATCAGTGGATCAGGAGAATCGGCTGAGCAACTCCACTGATCTACGAATCCACTAATCACGAATCCACTGACTATATCAACGCGCTCGCTCTGCCACGCCTTTGCGGATCATCTCGTCGAGCATCGGTTTGAGCTTCTGTTCGATCTCCCGGCTCAGAGCGGACTGGCGGTCGCCGAGGCGGGACTGTACGTCGCCGAGCTTCGATTGCTCGCGCCCGAGGGCGTCCTGCTCGCGTCCGAGGTCATCCTGCCGGCGCGAAAGCTCGCGCTGGCGGCGCTCGAGCTCGCGGCGGCGGGAGATGGTCGTCGGATCGTCATCGTCGAAACGCGACATGCGCGCTTCCTCGACGCCTAACCGAGCCTGCTCGCGTCCCAGCTCGCCCTGACGGCGTCCGAGCTCACCCTGCTTGCGCCCGAGCGCGCCCTGCTTGCGTCCCAGCTCTCCCTGCTCGCGACCGAGGTCGCTCTGCGGACGATAGAGATCGACCAACCGTTGAATCGTCGCCGCATCGCGCACGACGTAGGCACGGCCATCGTGGCGGAACCAGAAAAACTGGCGGCCGTAGGTGCGGCGGAGCTCCTGGAAATCGGTGTTGCCGTCACCGTTGACAACATTCATGTCACCGGCGCAGAGGACGTACTTGTTGCCATCGTCATCGTGATAACTCCAGCTCCACCTGTCAGGCGGGGAGGTGCCGGAGGTGCCGGAGGTGCGGGCGGTGCCGCAGGCATCCGCAAGCCGAAGTAGGGGAGCGCCTGCAGATTGGAAAACACAGCCACCGAGACCACGGCCACTACGAGGACGGCAACGATGCGCACGATTTTCATAACTCCTCCTCGGCAAGCTTGGACGACGGCGGGGTTGAGAAGTTAGTTACTCGCATTTTTTCATCCTGCGGCGAAGCGCGCAGGATCTCTGGTCATACCGAGCGAAAGCAACCTCAACGCCCTTTAGGCAACAGCCACGCGGCGCAACAGAGAGATCCTGCGCGCTTCGCCGCAGGATGTTGGGAACACCTCACTCGTACCGCAGCGCCTGAATCGGATCGAGCTCCGAGGCCCTCGCCGCGGGATAAATCCCCGACACCAACCCTACCGTGATCGACACGCCACACGACAGCAGCAGCGAGCTGACCGTGATCACCGTCGGCCATCCCGCGTACGCGGCGACGAGGCGGGCCAGGATGATGCCGACGATGATTCCTGACATGCCGCCGATCAGGCTGATGGTGAACGACTCGATCACGAACTGGGCTTTGATGTCGGCTTTGCGCGCACCGATGGCCCGGCGGATGCCGATCTCGCGCGTCCGTTCCATCACCGAGGCCAGCATGATGTTCATGATGCCGATCCCACCGACCAGCAGCGAAATGCCGGCGATCGATCCCATCACGATCGAGAAGATCCGCTGCGTCTGCCGGCTCTGCTCCAGCAGCGCTTCGGGGACGACGATCTCGTAATCATCCGCGCCGCCGTGGAGACGCTCCAGCAGCGGGCGGATCAGCGTCGCGGAGTCGCGCGTCGAGACGCCTTCTTTCAACTCCACGAGCAGCTCGTCGACCGGCGCGTCCAGCGGATCGCGGTCGAACTTCCGCATCGCCGTCGACACCGGGATCCAGATGTCCTGCGCGTTCGAGGCTACCGGGACGTCCTTCGATGACGCGCTTCCCGGCTCCTCACCGGCGAAGATTCCGATCACTTCGAGCCAGACATCGTTGACCTTGAGATGCTTGCCGATGGCCGGGCCGTATCCGAACAGGCTGCGGCGCACTTCCTGGCCGATGACGCAGACCTGCGCGTACTCCTGTTCGTCCTTCATATCGAACATCCGCCCCTCGGCGAGCGAGACGGTGGCCACGCGCGGGTAGCGCCAGGCAACGCCGAGGACTTTGGCCTTCGTCTTCGCGCCGGGAGCGATGATCTTGTACGGCTTGACCTCGACGCGCGGCAGCACCATCTCCACGCGCGGCACGGCCTCGCTGATCGCTTCCCCGTCGCGAAGAGAAACGCCGAGCGATTTCTTGCGCAGCTCGGCGCGCTCATCCGGCTTGACGGTTTTGGCGCGGACGATGACATTGCGCAGACCGAGCCTTCCGATCGCTTCGAGCGCCTTCTTCTCGCCCCCCGCGCCGATCGACAGCATGGCGATCACCGCCCCAACGCCGAAGATCATCCCAAGCATCGTCAACGCCGTCCGCAGCTTGTGCGTGGCCAGGTTTTGAAGAGCGGTGGTGAAGGTTTCGGGGGTGGTCATGGTGTGGTTGCTGGGTTGCTTGGTTACTTGGTTGCTGGGTTTCTGGGTTGCGGGGCAGAAACTGAGCAACCCAGCAACTCAGCAACCTTGCAACTCACCCCGCATCCTTCTCCTCCGTCGGATCTCGCAACGCGATCTCGTCGCCTTTCGCCAATCCCTTGGTGACCACGACGCGGCCGGCGGATGAGGAGCCGATCTCGATGGCCACGGGCTCGAATTTCCCTCCGTGCTTGCGGTAGACGAGCTTCTTCCCCTGCTTCTCGAAGATGGCCTGGCGCGGGATGGAGAAGGCGCCGGCGCGGTCCTCGACATCGAGCACGGCGCGGACGCGGGCGCCCGGTTTCATCAGCGACGGATCGGTGTGATCGAGCGTAATCGTCGCGCCGAAATACTGCACCGGCACGCGCGGGAAACGCGGGCGGGCCAGCTTGTCGACCTGGGAGATCTTTCCGGTGATAACCGAGCCGGGCTTTCCTTCGACCGACAGTGTCGCCTTCTCGCCGACAGCGAGCCCCGCGGCATCCGCTTCGAGGACGAAGACCTCGGCCTTCATCGACCGCAGATCGGGAATCTCGCCGATCGGACTGCCCGGCCAGACCGTATCGCCGACGCGCATGATGTCGCCGCGCCAGTCGCGCTGCAGGACCAGGATGCCGTCGTACGGGGAGCGCATCTCCAGCGCGTGCAGCCCCTGCTCGGCGTTGCGGATCTTGAGATCGGCCTTGCGCTGCTCGATGGAGACGAGATCGCGGTCGGCGGCGGAGAGCTTGTCGCGAACGCCGAGAACGCCTTCCGCGTGCTCCTTCTTACGGCCGGCCAGCGTCTCATCGATCTGCGACTCCACGCGCTGGTAGCGCGAGAACACCTCGGCGTCATCGAACTTGAACTGCCGCGCCGCCAGCAACTCGTCGCCAGCCTGGTGCGCGTCGCGCCGGAGGTTCGTCCGTGTCGTGGATGACTCGGTATTGGTCTTGTACATCTTGTTTCCGGCGGTGTCGTGATCCTCGCGGCCGGCTTGCAACTGGGTATTGAAGTCGGTCGGATCGAAGCGGACCACGACCTCGTCCTTCTTCAACAGCGATCCGTCAGGGACAAGCCAGGCGATCTTGAGCTGCCCCGGTGCATCGTGCGGCGCCGAGAGCGGCGTCGCCTTCGTCGACTTCAGATTGCCGTCCGCCGTCACCCGACGCGCGAAGCGCACCGATTCGACGCGGAACGTCGGCACATCGCTCGATTGGCGGCACGCATTCGTCAGCAGGATTAAACCTACAAGCGCTAATGGTGGCGGAGCCTTGGGCAACCAGCGTTGCCGGCCGTGCCGGCTCACGACTTCGCCTGATCCTTGTCGCCTGTCTTCGGGACCAGCACGAGGTCGCTCGCGGAGAGTCCGCTCAACACCTCGACCGACTTCTCGTTCTCGCGCCCCAGCGTCAGCGGCATCGCCGTGACCGAGAATGTGCCGCGCCGGTACGCCACCGGCCCGCTGCCGGTGACAAAGACCGCATTGCGCGGAATCAGGATCGCGTTCTTCGCCCGCGCCAGCTCCACCGTGCCGTGAAAGCGCATCCCCGGCCGCATCTTGGCCGGATCGGTGCGGTCGAGTTTGATGTTGACCTTCAGGACTTTGATCGGATCCGTCGTCCCTTGCCGCTTGCCGACCGTCCGCGAGGCCTCGCTGATCGTCCCCGCGAACTCCTCATCGGGATGGGCGTCGAGGTTGAACACGACGCGCTGGCCGGCGGCAACCTTGCCGGCATCGGATTCATCGACTTCGCCCTTGGCCATCATGCGCGCCAGATCGGGAATCTCGATGACCCGCTCCATCCGCCAGCAGGTGTCGCCGACTTTCTTCTTGTCGCCGCGCCAGTTGGTCACGTAGACGATCGTTCCGTTGCGCGGCGCGAGGATGGTCATCGCCGTAATGGCGTTACGCGTTCCGGTGACGATCGCCTCCGCGGTCTGCTGTTTGCTCGTCAGCAACGCGATCTGCGCCGAGGCCGCTTTCTCGAACGAGGCGATGCGCTGCCGGATCGACTCCGTCTCCTGTTTCGCCAGTCCGAAATCGAGCTCGATCTGCTTTCGGTCTTTGCTGGCGAGGATGTCCGGCGGCCCTTCGAGCTTGAGCTGCGCCTTCCGCAGCCTTCCCTCGGCATCGGCGAGTTTGAGCTTCTCGTCTTCGCGGCGCAGCGCCAGATCGGCGCGCGCCTTCTCGATCTCCTTGCGCGCCTGCTCGGCCTCAGCACTCTTTTCGTCGAGCCGTTTCTGCAGATCCATCGTGTCGAACCCGAGGACCGGCTGCCCCTTCTTCACATCGCTCCCCTCGGCAGCGATCATCGAGACCTTGAAGTCCCAGACATCGTTGATCTGCGGCGGGCCGAAGCTGCCGGAGTCGACGGCCGAAAGCGTGCCGGTGACATCGATGCCGGTGATCAGGTCGCCGCGCGAGACGCGCACCCAGTCGCCCTGCCGGTCGGCCGCGAGCTTGTTGCGCGTCCATCCCGCGCCCGCGAGGACCGCGATGATGGCGATGCCGACGGCGAGAAACGATTTACGCATGCCCCAGCGTCTCCCCGTCCTTCAACCCGCTCTTCACCACGCACTCCTGCGCATTGCACGCGCCGAGGATGACCTCGACGCTCTTGCCGCCGGCGAGATGGGCGCGCGGCTTCGTGCCGGAGAAGTCGATCGCCGCCCGCGGTGCCAGTAGCGCGTCCTGCTGCTTCATGGCGTGGACGACAACGCGCGACGAAAGGCCGGGCCGCATGCGCACGGCATCGAGACGGTCGAGTGCCACGATGACGCGGAATGCGCGACGCAGCGAGGTGCGGCTGCTCTCCTGCGCTACCGCCGAGATCGAGCTCACGCGTCCCGGGAAGGAGATGTTCGGATAAGCATCGAGAACGATCGTGGCCGGCATCCCGGCACCGATCCGTCCGTCGTCGACGTCGGCCAGATCGGCTTCGACCTGCAGCGACGACATGTCCGGGAACTGGGCCAGCGTCAGGCCGATGAACACGCTGTCGCCCTCCTGCAGCCGACGGCCTTCCCACGGATGATCGCGGATGACCACGATTCCGTTGCGGGGAGCGCGCAGGATCAGCTCATCGATGGCGCGCTCGGCGACGTCGAGCTCGCGCTGCGCTTTGCTCAGATTGAGCAGAAGGTTGTCTCCGTCCGCCTTCACCGAGGTCTTCTGCGACTTGAGCACGTCGATGGCCTTGGCCAGCTCCACCTCGGCGCGTTTGAACTTGATCTGCCGGTCGTTGAAATCGCGCGCCGAAACGATCTCCTTCGGCACGGAGGCGTCGAGCTTGGTCTTGTCGTAATCGGCCCGCTTGCGCTCCACGTCGAGCTGCTTGTCCAGCGTGTCGGCCTTCCACTCGGCCTGCTTCTGCTGCAACTCCTGCTGCGCCTGGGCCACCGCCTGACGCTTTGCGTCGAGATTGGTGGAGAAGGTGGAGTTATCGAGCTCGACGACCCGGTCGCCCTGCTTCGTCTCCGCGCCGTCCTGAGCAATCCATTTGATCGTCGTCTGCCACTGCGGCAGATGCGGCACCGCCAGCTCCTCCCCCCGCGCCGCCCGCAGCTCCCCGGTAATGACGACGTCGCTGGCAAAAGTCCCCCGTCGAACTCGCAACGCTTTCGCATCCGCCTCGGTGCGATAACCCGAGAAGCAGGAGGCGGCGGCAAGCGCGAGCGCCAGTGCGGCGTAGGGACGGACGAAAGTCATCGTTGATGATTGTACGGCGTTGGGTAAGACGTAAGAGGTGAGGAAAAGGTTAGCGTTCGACGAAAGTTTACGTAGGACGGCTTCTTTGGCCGCGCCGAGAAGCAGCAGGAGGCGGCTCGGAGGGTAGCCGGCGGCGCGAGCGCCAGGCGGTAGCCGTCACCGAAATTCATCCAGAAGTAGACTCTCGGGATGGCAAATCCAGAGCATGTGGCGAAGCTGAAGGAGGGGGAAGGAGCCTGGAACGCGTGGCGGCGTACGAGTGATGAGATCCCCGATCTCTCGAACATCGTTCTCGTTGACGTTTCGCTCGACTACTACGATCTAACCAGCGTGAACCTATCCGGCTCACAACTCTCGAGCGTTACGTTTCAAGACACGTCCTGCCGCGCAACCTCTTTCGAACGAGCCGTAATCGTCCATGGGCATTTTAGCGACGCGATCCTGAACCAGTCCAATTTCCGGGATGCGTCAATCGAATCCACGACCTTCGAATGGTCTGATATGGAAGAGAGCAATTTCACCGACGCTAGCTTTATCGCCAATTCGTTCGCTCACGTATCTCTTCGAGACGCGCAAGGACTCGACACGATCAAGGAGACCGGCACAACCTCCATCGGCATAGACACCTTCTTCAACTCCGGCGGCCTCCCCGATTCCTTCCTCCGCGGCTCCGGCGTCCCCGAGGAATTCATCCAATACGCCGCATCCCTCGTCGGCAAAGCCATCGAGTACTACTCCTGCTTCCTCAGCTACTCCTCCCAAGACGACGAATTCGCCCGACGGCTCTACAACGACCTACAGGGGAAGAAGGTCCGAACATGGTACGCGCCCGAGGATCTGAAGATCGGCGACCGCTTCCGCTCGCGCATCGACGAGTCCATCCGCATACACGACAAGCTCGTGCTCATCCTCTCGGCCAACTCCGTCGCCAGCGATTGGGTGGAATCGGAGGTCGAGTCGGCGCTGGAGCGCGAGCGTAAAGAAGGGATGGAGGTCCTCTTCCCCATCGCCATCGACGACGAAGGCCTCACCTCGCAGCAGCCGTGGGCGTCCGACATCCGCCACAAGCGCCACATCGGCGACTTCCGCAAATGGAAGTCCCACGACGACTACACCAACGCCTTCGACCGCCTCGTCCGCGACCTCAAGAAGTCGCAGCCCCCGATCATTATGAAGGGAGGCTGATCTTGGGAGACCGAATGTGGCACAGACACTCTTGTCTGTGCCGGCTCTCGGCATGACTCAGATCGCAAGCCCTCAAGGCCGGCCGCTGCGGCCGGGGCACAGACAAGAGTGTCTGTGCCACATCAGTCCCTGGCTTGCGACCGCAGGCACGGCTGAAGCACTAACGAGAGTTGCCTCTCTTTGAGAGAAACGGAGTCACAAGAGGTTCACTACGATCTCCTCCGCGTCTCCGCGTGAGCTCCCCTAAGCCACGTCCCCCTCGCTCGGCGGAATCCTAAACGAGTGCTTATAGATGTCGATAATCGCCATCAGCAGCGAGAAGACCAGCGGACCGACCACCAGCCCGACGAATCCGAAGGCCTCCATCCCGCCGAGGACGGAGACCAGCAGCGGGATGGCCGGGAGCTGCATCTTTCCCTTCATCGCCCACGGTCGGACCACGTGCTCGATGACCGGCACGACGAAGATGCCCCAGATGGTGAGAAAGATCGCCCCGAAATAGCCGCGCTCGCCCATCGAGGCCAGGACGTAGAGATACAGCGCCGCCGGAATCCACACCGCGGCCGAACCGACCACCGGCAGGAGCGAGAGGATCGTCGCCACCGCCCCCCAGAGGATCGCCCCCGGGATGCCGGCGATGGCCAGACCGATCCCAATAAATATCCCCTGCGTCAGCGATGTGATGACCTGCCCGCGGAAGGTGGCGTCGATCACGCCCTTGAAGTTCTCCGCGAACAGCACGTTGTAGCGCGCCGGCAGCGGCGAGAGCGTCTCCGCCTCGGCCACGATCGTCTCCCCTTCCACATAGAAGAAGTAGGCTGAGAGGAGGACGAGGAACAGGCCGATGACCAGACCGGCGATCCCGCCGATCACCGCCGCGCCATGCTCGGCGATCCAGGCCGGCGCTTTCTGCACCACCGGAATGATGACGCGCGAAGGACTGATGGCGGCAGGATCGAAGTTCGGCGCCACCCGTTTGATCCATGGCATGCGATTGCTGAGGTCGAGCCGTTGCAGCGCCCGCTCCATGTCGCCCGACTGTAGATGCTTCACCACCACGTTCGCCTCCTGCACCAGGAGGACGATGATCAGAAAGGACGGCAGCAGGATGGTGAAGGTGATGAGGAAGAGCATCACCGTGGCCGCCTTGTTGGCGCCGCCATGCATCCTTTCGCGGATGCGCCGGTAGATCGGGAAGGTGACGGTGACCAGCACGGCGCCGAGCATGATCGGCGCGAGAAACGGCTCGAGGATGACGTAGGTGGCGTAGAGAACGGCAATGGCCAGCAGCGCGAAAAAGACGATGCCGGCCAGCTTCCACTCCTGCCGCGGTTTGCCGGTGCCAGGATCCGGCATGATCTGCGACATAGGCGCTAGACCGCGATGATCCCGCGCCGCGCCGCCTCGACGACGGCCTCGGTGCGCGTGGCCGCGCCGAGCTTGCCGAGGATGCCGTTCATGTGGAACTTGATCGTGTGACCGGTCACGCCGAGGCGCTGCGCAATCTCCTTGTTCGTCAGCCCCGAGGCGAGCAGGCGGAGCACTTCCCGCTCACGCGCGGTGAGCGGCTCGATCATCTGCACCTCGGCGCGCGGATGCCTGAGCAGCTCGTCGGCGAAGATATCGTCGATCACGATCTCCGCCTCGGCCACCGCATGCAGCGCCGCGTGCATCCGCCGCGGTGCGGCCGTGCGCGCCAGCACGCCGCGGGCACCCGAGGCCAGCGCATCGGAGGCGCCGGCACCGTCGCAGACGAGTACGAGCGCCGGGACATCGACATCGGGAACCGTGCCGTCGCAGATCATCACATCGGCGTTCAGAACGCGCAGCCGTGTCGGATCGGCCTCCGTGACATCGAGGTCGTCGAATGCGCCCAGAATCGTGCGGAGACCCGAGCGCACCAGTGGCGCGCTGCTGACCACGACGACCCGCAACACATCGGCTGCCGGGCTGGCAACGGCGTTCGAGGTGAAGGCGAAATGCGCGCGCATGGTGAAACAATACAGCAAACGAGCTGTCGTATCATCCGCCCGCCTTGAACATTCGACCAACCTCCCTCCCCGGCGTCCTCCTCATCGAGCCCAAAGTCTTCGGCGATGACCGCGGATTCTTCATGGAAACCTACCGCCTGGACGCCTTCCGCGCCGCCGGCATCAGCGCCCCGTTCGTCCAGGACAACCACTCCCGCTCCGCCCGCGGCGTCCTGCGCGGCCTCCACTACCAGGAGCCGAACGCGCAGGGAAAACTGGTCCGTTGCACCC
>WNFG01001431.1_pt1 | contig 20016 bp, 21 predicted proteins | sample 5400431 | NCBI WGS metagenome assembly WNFG01 (sample SAMN13153346, study PRJNA577476) | soil metagenome | isolation source: 120 cm saprolite under Douglas fir tree site 2 hole 3 replicate 2 | place: USA:California | collected 2015-04-18 | reverse complement strand
CCAGTGTCAACGCGGTCGTCTCGTGACCGGCGAGAAACAGCGTCATCACCTCGTCGCGCAACTGGCGATCACTCATCCGGCTGCCGTCCTCGTCGCGCGCGGCCAGCAGCATCGAAAGTAGATCACCTTCGTCTTTTCCCGTGGCTCGCCGCTCAGCAATAATTCGATAGACGACGTTGTCGATCTTCTTCGCCAGCGCGTGAAAACGGAAATGCGCAGGCGTCGGCAGGCGATTGTTCAGAATCCACCCAAGCGTGGCTTGCGAAGCGAACGGCTTCACCAGCTCTTTCAAAGTCGCGCCCACATCATCGACGTCATGCGAAACGTCTGCACTGAACAAACACTGCACTACGATCTCGAGCGTCAGCCGCATCATGTCGATGTGAATGTCGCGAGTCTCTCCTTGCTGCCATTTAGAAGTCAGGCGGTTGGTGTAATCAACCATGACGTTTGCATACGACGCTACTCGCTCACGATGAAAAGCCGGAGACGACAGACGACGCGCGCGTTTCCACTCCTCACCCTGGCTCGTCAGCAAGCCGTTGCCTACCAGCCGCTGAAAAAAGTTCGAGCGTAGCGACATCGACTTGATGAAGTTCTTCGGATTCGTCACCAGGACGTATTCAACGTCGTCGGGATGATAAAGAAAGAGCGCAGGCACGTAGAGGAAGCGCATCCAGACAACATCGCCATACTCGCGCTGAGCGCGTTCGATAAAGCCGAGCTGGTCGCGATTGAACTCACGCATCACGCCCATGATGGGCGCGCCTTTCGGGCCGGGTGGGCGTGTTTCTTTCGTTGATCTCTTGCTGGCCGACAGAAAACGTGCGAGTTCGTTCATGACTCGGGCAAACGATTATTTCAACAGGTCCGTGTAGATTCCCGGCGCGCTCTCAGGAATTACGATCGCCCCGACCGCGCGTTCATAAAACTCGACCGGCCCGGCGCCGCCAATGATGCCATAAACATATCCAAGCTCGCGTAATCCCCACAGGCTCGCAATTAGCAGCGCCGTTCCGATTCCAGAGCCGCGCTCACTCGCCACCACTCCGGCCGGACCAAAGAACGCCTTGCGGGTGCATTCGTAACCAGCGAAGCCGATCACGCGGCCATGACGGGTGGCGATGACTACGGTTACTGGTTTATTAGCGAAGCCTACGGAAACTTCGTCGGCCCAGGCGACGGAAAAGTTCTTCTCGATGAATTCCCGTACCGGTGTCATCTCAAACGGCTGCGCGCGGCGGATGTTTACGCCTTCGTCCTTCAGTTGATCCAGTGACGGCACCTTCAGCAAATTGACGAGCAAGTCAGGCATGGTGATCTCAGTTTAGCGAAGAACTTCGCGCGAGGCGAGGCTGAGCTTTTCCTGGTAGTGGTGCAGTTTGAATGTGGCACGCGCATCTTGCGCGTGATTCACGGGCGGGACGCCCGTGCCACTCTGTCAAACTGCGCCACTACCCTTTTCCTGTACCAGGACTTGAAACGATGCCGCCAGTCCGTGTGGCATGATCATCTCGCGCGCGCTGGTGCTCAGGCGTAAGGCCTCGACCTGATCCTGGGTTTGACTGAGCATCTCGGAGAGTCTCTGCAGGAGTCCTTCACTCAGCAGAAACTGATCCAGTCGCTCCAGCCTTACCGCTCGTAGTCCGGCCCGCCTGCCCACTTCCTTGATCTGTGTCCAGTCAACTGTCGAAGTCAGGTCTTGCTCTCCGGCTCTGGCGAGCGCGTTCGTGATCAGATGGTGGCGATGGAAAGCTCTTAGGGTTCCGTCGAAACGACCCGGCGAGTCGAGCAATTCACTTCGCTCAGCGCCATAATCCACTGTGATCAGGTAGCCGTGTGCAAACAATCCGGCCGCCCGCGAAATAAATTCTTCAGCCTCGAGATTGATCTCTGCGATCTGACCTTCAGAGAGTCGCAGTTCGATCCGTCCACAGTATTCGGCAACGGGCTCATCCGGATCACTCTCGACCCAAACGAAATCGGTCTGGTCCAGCCCGACGCAAAGCTCACGAAGCTTCCCGTTGCGCATGACCACTCGATGGACCGGAAACGCATCGATTAGTTCGTTCGAGAAGACAATTCCCACAACGGCCGGCTCGGCAACTTCAGCCAGAGATCGAAACATCACTCGATCGCCGAATTCCGAAACGCGCGTAGCTGATCTCGCACGCGCCTCAGCGCTGACTTCGTCGATTACATAACTGGTGGCCGAGAAGACTTCGGGGTGATGGGATTGGAGGCTCTTGAGGACGCCGTGCGCGAACTCGCCTCCACCGGCGCCGGCTTCAAAGATAGTCCAGGCCGGGGGCGATCCCATTTCAAAAAACAGTTCAGCGAACAACTTCGAAAAATACCAGGCGAAAGTGGCGGCAAACAACGGACTAGTTTCGGGCGCGGTGCGATAGTCGCCGGCTCTGCCCTGGGGAATTCGATCCAGCCGACAGTAATAACCTTCGCGCTCGTCATAAAGCGCCGCCTGCATCCAATCGTGAAAGCTGATCGGCCCGTCGCGCTCGATGCCCGCGCGCAGACGTTCGGCTATGGAAACGTCCGGCACTAACTCATCAGCCGGCATCGCTCAGTCGCCTTCCGGCTTCAGCTTTTCAAGGGTACGCGTAGTGCCGTCGGTCACGCTTGGCGGTTGAACGAACTCCGCAGTCTGCGGACCTCGTCTCCAACCCACGGTCGCGTTTGCTGCCGGCGGCGGCAGCGCTGATACGCGAGCCGGCTGTAGGGGAATCGCCGGCTGGGCATAGGAAGGATATCGAGGCGCCGGTGCGCCTTCCTCAAAGATCGCGGCAAAGAGCATTCGCAACGGTCCGCCAACAAAGCAGAGGATAGCAGACAGCGCGGCAAAGAATTCAAACATCAACTCTATTCGCCCGCCCGGTGCGAATGCCGAGAACACACCCATCAGCGGCACCAGAACCGCGCCGATCAGCATGAGCAGCGCGCCTTGCTTGACGCCCCTTCTGCGCGGAGAGATCTTCTGCTCGCCCTCAGGAACGGGATAATGTGGCAGCAGCCCCCTATTCGCCAGCAGTATCATTGCGCCTTCCATCGGGAAGCCGCAGCGCGAGCAAAATCGGAGCGCATCAGTAACTTGTTGTTGGCCGCATCGTGGGCAAAACATAAGAACAGTCTTCAGTGGTCACGAATCAGTTTGGATTCTTCGGCTCGTACCAGGTCAAACGTGGCTTTGGCGCTCCCCAGATAATGGCGCGCTCGCACCAATGTGTCCAGCAGCAACGGTTGCAATTGGGTGGCGCCGGCCGGCGCCATGATTTCTCTTGCGAGGTCATCGTCGCTCTGGAAAAGTTCGAAGCCGCGTTTGCGGGTCGCCTCGACTTCGCGCAGATAATCAGAAACTTTCTCCGGCGTCGACAATGTCTCCGGCAGCGTCCACTCAAAGGGATCGTCCCAAAGGTTCGTGGTGAGGCCGCCGAAAGTCTGTTCGACGACGGCGGCGCTCCGCAGAACCTGTTCGCCGCACGATTGCGCCGGCGTCGAATTTGACGATCGATAATAGAGCAGCCCCGGCGAAATCGCGCGGATCAATTCACGCGACTCCTGATGAAGCTGCGAAAACTGCCGATCGAGATCCGCGATCAGTTTATCCATTGAATCCGAAGAGTAGTTGAATCAATGAATCAATCTGCTGTCAAAACTATTTCGTGCGCCGATGCTCCGTAAGACCATTATCGTGGCGACGTGGGCGGATGTGGCTGAATCGTGACACGAGACGGAACCGGATTCAGGTTTTCCGCTTTCTGCTCGAACGGCAGGTCTTTTATTGCGTCGAATTCGCGGTCGCGGGCAGCTACATACAGCCGTAGCGCCAGGAGGAGAATTCCGAACGCCGCGGCAATCCAAACGATGACCCAGATGATCGCCGGAATGCCGGTCGCATTGCGCATGTTCAGCGCGTCGGTCGGAACGGTCGGCGCAAACGGCGACGAGAGGAACAATACGTTTTTGAGATCGAGCAGCGCGTTTAAGACGCATTGCACGGCCAGCAGGCTGACTACGAAAGTCGCCACGCGCGCCGAAGCAAATCGCGCGACGGCGACTAAGCCAATCGCCAAAGCGACGCCGGCAACCAGCGTGAATGGAACTCCGCTCAGCGAATTCCATGAGCCGCCCAACAGCGGCTTGAATAATCCAAACACCGTCGTCAGCACCAGGATCAGCACCGCTGAGCCCAGCAGCACGACGCGCGCGGCCACCGCCCGGCGAATCAACACCAGCAAAATCGCCCCGTAAGTCATCGCGCCAAGATAGCCGGCGCTCGAGACCAGCATCTGTGAAAACACGCCGCCCTGGGTCGTGTAGGTCTCGCCGCTGGCGTTCATCGCGACGCTGAGACTTTGCACCGAGTTGCCGGTCACGAGCGCCGCGATCGCGTGCCCACCCTCGTGGATGAACGTAACGAAGATACGAAACGGATAGCCAAGAATTTCAGCAAAGGGAATGAACCACAACGCGATCGACAGGGCCGCGGCCAGCAGAAGTGTGGTCGCTTGCGGCCGGGCATCGTCGGAAACTCTATATTTCATTCGTAAATCCTCCGCGCCTTCGGTCTATGCCACGATCATGAACGTCGAACGTGCTCAACTGGTTCCTACGGATTTGCTTCGCGTTGATAGTCGCCCGATTTCCCGCCCGTCTTTGATTCGAGACGGATGTCGGTAATCGTGATCGCTTTGTCCAGAGCCTTGCACATGTCATAGACAGTCAGCGCGGCCACGGATACGGCCGTGAGCGCTTCCATCTCGACTCCGGTCTGTGCGCGCGTGGTAACTTCCGCTTCGAGATACACGCCGCGGTCTTGCAACTCGGCGCGCACTTCGACGTGCGTCAGCGGCAACGGATGACAAAGCGGGATCAATTCGGCGGTGCGCTTTGCCGCCACGATGCCGGCGAGCCGGGCGGTTTCCAGCGGATCACCTTTTGGCGTGGTGTGATTTCGAATCGCGGCCACCGTCTCAGCCGACATCAACACGCGTCCCGAGGCGATCGCCCGGCGGGCCGTAACCGGCTTTTCACTGGTGTCAACCATCCTGGCGCGACCTTGTTCGTCCAGATGAGTCAGTTGGCTCATGTCTTGTCCTTCTGCAATTGGCTTTGCTCAGGAGAATTCCGCTTGCTTTTCGCGGAGCATATCAGAATAATTCCCGCACGAAAATCCATTCGCCCGATGACACACGTAAAGTTGGTGATTTTCAAAATCAGGCAGCTTGGCTCCAGGAGGCTTAAACGTGTTCGAGACTGATAGAGAAGTTCTGGATTGGTACGAGCGCCAACCGCGCGCGCTGACTAAGGAATTTGTCGACAGCGTTCCCTGGCGCGAGATTTCCAACCACGAGTTGAACCCCGCATTCGTGCCGGTGCTCATCTATATGCGCGACGTTGAATACTTCACTGAGATCTACTACCACGAACTAATGCGCACGCCCACCGGCAGAGATCCAATTATCAAGAAGTTCATGGATCGCTGGAACGCCGAAGAGAGCCAGCACGCCGAGTTGTTGAACCGTTTTCTCAACGAGGCCGGTGTTCCCAGCACCGAGAAGTGGCGGGCTGAAGCGAAGGCGAAGATTCCCTGGCGCTACACGATTGAAAGTTACATTCTTGACTATTCGCTGACCCCGTTCGGCAAGTACTTTCACGCCGCGCACATGGTCTGGGGAACAATTAACGAGATCACAACCCTACAGGGTTACCGTCGCCTGTCCGAGCTGGCGCGGCATCCAGTCCTAACACACCTACTCGGCTCAATCATGCAGGAAGAATCGGTTCATTCCAGCTTCTTCTGGAACATGGCGCGGGTGAAGTTGAGTCAGGCAAAGTTTTCGCGCGAACTGGCCCGGTTCATCATCAACCGCTTCTGGACGCCGGTGGGCCAGGGCGCAAAGCCTGTGAGCGAAACCAACTACCTCATCACCACTCTGTTTCGTGGACAGGAAGGTCTGGAGTTCTTTAATCGCACCGTGGAGAGCAGAGTCGCACGCTTGCCCGGTTTCGCGGACTTCTCGGCTTTGACTGAGAGGTTGGCGCCGATTGTGCAGGCATAGTCGCGGGGCTCGTTCTGAAGAAGATACAACCGCAAAGAGCGCAAAGCGATCTCGCAAAGAACGCAAAGAATTACAGATTGTTTACTACGCGTTTGATTCCCTGTTTGAGCTGGACCACGTTAAAGTTGATGAGCAACGCGAGCTTGCAGTCTGACAGTTTGAGGTAGGTCAATACCTGGGCGAAATGAACGTCGGTGAGCGCTTCGACTGACTTGATCTCAATTATTAGCTTTCCTTCAACCAACAAATCGACCCGATAGCCGCATTCAAGTTTCACTTACTCATAGACAAGCGGGAGAGGCTTTTGCTTTTCAACAGCTAACCCCGCCCGGCGCAGCTCATAGAAGAGACACTCTTGATAGGCTGATTCCAGCAAGCCTGGCCCAAACGCCGAATGAACTTTGATTGCGCAGCCGATGACAATACTCGATAGCTGGTTTTCAGTCATCTTTGCGTCCTTTGCGAAGACCTTTGCGTTCTTTGCGGTTAATTCTTGTTTTCGGAGCTAGAAAGCTGAACGTCAGTGAGAATTCGGTAGCCGAACGATCTTCACGATGGAGCCCGACTCAAGAAATCCAACGCCAGCCGCCACGTTCACCAGAGCCGTCGCTCGCGCGAACGCCACGAAATCCGAAGAGCCGCCCCACTTCAAAGGTTCAGCCAGCAAAATTCCCCTCTCGTCAGTTCGCAGGATCGCCGGCAAGTAACTCTCGCGTTCGCCTGAACCTTTGACGGCTCGCGCCAGCACGGCGGTTTCTTCAATCAATCCCGGCTGTTTCGCTCCCTGCATTTTACGCAGCGCCGCGCGCACGAACAGACTGAACGTGACTGCAACCGAAACCGGATTACCGGGAAGACCAAACACGAGTGTGTTGCCGAGTCGCGCGAAGACCGTCGGCTTGCCGGGCCGCAGCGCCACGCGCTCGAAAAAGATTTCCGCGCCGAGTTCCTTCAGCGCCGGTTTCATGAAATCGTAAACACCCATTGAAACGCCGCCGGAAGTGATGAGCACGTCAGACGTTTCTACCGCTTGTTTGACTTGTCTCTTTAGTTCTTCGGTGTCGTCACCGGCCAGCGGCCAGCGTTCAACTATTGCCCCGGCCAGTGAAGCGTACGCGGCGATTGTGTAGTTGTTGGAATCGCGGATTTGATCCTTACCGGGCTTTCGATCGACATCAACAAGTTCGCTGCCAGTAGCCATTACCGCCACTCGCGGCCTGCGCCCAACTTTGACTTGCGCATAGCCGAACGACGCCAGCGTCGCAAACATCGCCGCGTTGATGTCTTCGCCTGCGCGCAAGACAGCTGCACCGGCTTTAATTTCGGCGGCTTGCTTCACAATTGATCTGCCGGCTTCGACGGGCTCGAGAATTTCGACGACCGCGCCGCTATCGACCTCGCGCGTCAGCTCAACCTGCTGAACGGCGTCAGCGCCGGCGGGGACGGGCGCGCCGGTCATGATCCGTACCGCCTCTCCCGGTTTCATTTCGTGATGCCAGCCGGCGCCGGCCGCGGATTCACCCGCGATGCGCAAACGCGCGGGAACGCGCGCGACATCTGCTGCGCGCACGGCGTACCCGTCCATTTGTGCGCGATCGAAGGGCGGCAAGTCGGAATCGGCGATGATGTCTTCAGCGAGGATGCGACCCATCACTTCAGCGATAGAAACGCTCTCTGCCCCTAGCGAATGGGTTACTTCGCGAACAATGCTGATGGCTTGAGGGACCGGGATCATGGCTTTCGGGTCTCGTAGCACATCCTGCTTAACATGTCGTCGAACTTGTTTGCCGCATCTTTCGAAGCGTCTTCGTAGAAGATTGCGTTACTCCAAAAGCTGACATAGTGCCAGTACTTTCCGTCGGTAGTTTGTCCGTAGATATCCAGCGCTTCACGGTCGCCAAACTTCGCCCGTCGCTCTTTGAAGTTCGTAGACCTCACCAAAGATCTTGCACTAACCGACAGATCCGCGGCGTAAAGTCCAAACCATCCTTGCAGGGCTTCCCGTCGCTCGCTCGGCCCGTAGGTGAAAACGTAAAGGACGTAATCAATATCTCTGACCTTTTTCGACTGAACTCCGTCGGCCCGAGGCACAAATAGTGAGGGGCCGAGGAAGTTCCTCATTTCGACATACTTGTCCTCATTCTTCCGATAGTCCGCAGAATCCGTGCAGCTTGGAACGTTCCAACTGTCATATTCAGGTTCAAGTACGACGTCAATCCGACTCGTTGCATACTCAATGATTTTGGTGAGCGGCTGGAAAGCCTGATAGCGAAAGTAGATCGCCTGCCCATGACTGCGGAGCTTGAAACGGCCTTCGGAATCCGTCTTCTCAGAAAACCGCCTGCCTTCCCTGGGAGCTATGATACCCCGATCGTCGAAACTGTAGACCGTGACTTCGGCTATTGGCTTACCGTCCGTCGTCTTGACCGTTCCCGTCAACTCGGTGCCAAAACATGCCGCCGGGAAAAGCATCGCAAAGAGAGGCGCGACAAGAAGTTGTGTGGGGGTTCGCATCGGTCGAAGAGTAAAACGAAAAGCGGTTGCTCTTCAAACCGCGAAAAGCAACCGCTTCGAACTGGCGGAGCCGACGGGACTCGAACCCGCGACCTCCGACGTGACAGGCCGGCGTTCTAACCAACTGAACTACGACTCCGCATTCAAACCCAAGATAGCAGATATCAGAGGTCATATGTCAGTCAAAACCCAACATCTGATCTCTGACGTCTGACTTCTGACATCTGGTTTTGGTGGGCGCGGAGGGACTCGAACCCCCAACCTCTTCCTTGTAAGGGAAGCCGTCTACCATTGACATACGTGCCCGTTTCAAAAATCAGTGCACTGCCGCTGCGCGTCGAATGGTGATCGTAGGGAAAGCATCGATAGCTGTCAAGGAAAGGGGTCTAGCAGATCCGAATTCGACAGGTGTTTAGAGTACCAACTGTAGTTAATCACCAGGACAATGCCCGACTAAAGTCGGTACTCTAAACACCTGTCGCTCGAAGGACTTTGGTTTGCCGGAGATTTGCGATTATTATTTAGACAGCCCCAGCACTTATTCAGGTCGGAATCATGCGCGGACAACGAATCGCAGTCAGATTGTTGGGTTGTTTCGTCTTCGCGGGGCTGTGTTTCGCTTCCCTGGTCGCCGCCAGCCACGCCCGGCGCCAAGAACCGCAACAAACAAATCAGCAGCAACGACCGCGGACAGTCGGCTCGCAAGGCACAACCAACACTCGACCGCAAACAAACTCGTCCGCCGAAGAGGTCGGCGAAGGCGACGTGATCCGCGTTGAGACGCAGTTGGTCTCTGTGCCCACGGTTGTCACTGACCGGAACGGCCGCCCGGTCACCGGCCTGCACGCCGAGAACTTTGCGGTTTTTGAAGATGGCCGGCCGCAGCGGGTCACGAACTTCTCGACCACCGAGGCGCCGTTTGAGATCGCGCTGTTGCTCGACACTTCCGGATCGACCCGGGAAGAACTCGGCTTGATCCGCGGGGCCGCGAAAGCTTTCGTCGGTGCCTTGCGCCCCGGAGATCGGGTTGCGCTCGTCGCCTTCAACAATGCGCCGCAAAACGGCCCGGCCGTCGCGGCGGTCGAGGTCCTTTCCCCGCTGACGAGCGATCGTCGGTTGCTGAGTAACGCCATCGACAACATCGGCACCAGCAACGGCACGCCGTTCTACGATGCTCTGGGACGCATCGCCGAGCAAGTGTTTCGCGATCCGCCACGTGAAGAAGTGCGCGGCCGGCGGGCGATCGTGGCCTTGACCGACGGCGTCGATTCCAGCAGCAATTCCGGCTATGATGAGACGCGCGCGAAACTCCTGCGCGCGGGCCTGGCTTGCTATTTCATACAGGTCAGCACCGAAGACTATGTCGAAGATCGTCTCTTGAAAGATTGCCAGGACGACGGCAGGTTAAGTCTTTCGGCAAAGCAACTCGAACGCTTCCGTCAGCTCTTCGTCCCGACGGCAACAAAGGAAGACTATCAGGATTTTTGCCGGCTCGGACAGTTCGAACGGATGGACATCAGCCGGCAACTTTACAATCTGGCGCGCGGCGAGATGAGTGCGATGGCGAAGGACTCAGGCGGGAAGAATTTCTCCGCCGCCGATCTGCAGGATGCGCGCGCCGCTTTCGCTGAGGTGGCCAATGAAATCGGCACCCAATACAGCCTCGGGTATTATCCCTCAAACAAATTGCACGACGGTCAGTTGCGAAAGATCCGCGTCGAGTTGCGCGGGGTGAGGGACGCGAACGCGCGCGCGCGTGAAGGATACTATGCGCCGAAAGAAAGTAAGCAGTAGGCAGTGGGCAGTAAGCAGGAGACGGCAAGCGGGGCAGTAGCCCGACCGTGAGGGAGGGCTTTCAGAGAAGCTTCAAAAACTCTTCATTCGTGAATCCCGATTGCTTTACGATCGATTGAAGCGTCCCGCGTTTCAGATCACGGTTGTGAAAAGGAACGGTTATTCGAACACCTGTCTTTGCCGGATGCTTCAGAATGGAGTGGTTTCCGGTCACACGATGAATAACGAAGCCCGCCCGCTCAAGAGCGCGAATAACATACTTGGGTCCTATAGCTGGTAGGCTTCGTTTCACGACTCAACGTTACCAACTTAAGCGGGGCCGCGTCTGTATTGTGTACAGCATATGTCAGCGGCAATAGGAATCATAAGGCTTAGGCATCCATGTAACCGCGAGCAAAAGAAATTCAGTTCAAAGGTCTTAGGAGTGTACAAGACAGGCTAGCTCACGAAGCGAGCGCAATTTCGACTGATTCGGTTATAGGAGTTTTGTCGGGCGGAATCGACAGGCCATCTTCTCGAAGGCTTTCAAGATAACCGCGCAAAGCATCTTCCGCCATTTGCCGAGCTTCTTCCAGCGTATCGCCTTCGGTCACAAGGCCAGGCAACGCCGGACACGTAACTACGTACCCGCCTTCTTCAGCTGGTTCGAAGAGCATCGTGAACGTGTAGGTTCCATTTGCTTCCATGCGCCTGATTATATAACTTAGCACGCTGAATCTCTAAGAGTAATCGCAGGTTCTGCAAACTTGGAATGAGTGACTCTCCTTTCAATCGAATCACCCTAATTGTCCTCGACGGCGCCGGCATCGGCGCAATGCCGGACGCGGCTGAATGGGGCGACGCGGGCTCAGACACGTTTGGTCACATCTGCGAGTCGCGTCATTTGAATCTGCCAAACCTGCAAAGTCTCGGTCTCGGCAACATTCGTCCGCTCGCCGGCGTCGCGGCGACTGAAAACCCGCGCGGCAGTTATGGCAAATGCGCGCTGAAATCAAACGGCAAGGACACCACGACCGGTCACTGGGAAATGGCCGGAATTATTCTTGAGCGCGCTTTTCCAACTTATCCAAACGGATTTCCCAAAGCGATCATCGATCGCTTCATCAGCGAAGCACACGTGCCGGGAATCCTCGGTAACTTTGCGGCGAGCGGGACTGAGATCATCAAAAAACTCGGCGCAGAACACGTGAAGACCGGCAAGCCGATCGTTTACACCTCCGCTGATTCAGTTTTTCAGATTGCCGCGCACGAGCAGGTGATTCCGTTGGAAAGGCTCTATGACATCAGCGAAACGGCGCGCGACATTCTCCGCGGCGAGCACGAAGTCGGCCGCGTCATCGCTCGTCCCTTCCTCGGCGAGCCCGGCTCGTTCTATCGCACTGAAAATCGACACGATTACGCGGTGCCGCCACCGCGCGCAAATCTTCTGCCGCTGTTGAGTGAGCACGGGCTCGAGGTGGTTTGCATCGGCAAGATTGCTTCGATCTACGATTCGGCGGGAGTGACGCAGGACCTGACTGCCAGGAACAACGAGCAATCGATCGACCAAACCATTCGCGCCCTGAACGACGACACTCGCGGCTTAATCTTTTCGAACCTGGTTGATTTCGATATGCTCTACGGCCATCGCCGCGACACCGAAGGGTATGCGCGCGCGCTTGAGCATTTCGATTCGCGCTGGCCTGAGATTGAAGCCGCCATGCGCGCCGACGATCTGCTGATGATTACCGCCGATCATGGCAACGATCCGACTTATCCAGGCACGGACCACACGCGCGAGTACGCGCCGCTGATCGTGTTCGGCAAGGGCGCGAGACAAGGCGTCGACCTCGGCACGCGAGATTCACTTTCAGATATCGGCCAAACGATCGCCGAGAACTTTGCGCTGGGATTGAGTGCCGGCCAGAGTTTCCTTCGTGGTGTTTCGCCAATTGAGGGAACGGAAAGCCTTTAGTAGTTTTTATGAGAAACAAAGACCGGACAACATAACTTGAGGGCTAAGCCGGTCGGACTTGAGATGATGGACAAGTTCCAATCGAAGATTCTGTATCTGACGCTGCTCGTGGCGCTGCTTTCGTTCAGGGCCCAGACCGCCGGTGCGCAATCAACTCTGGTCACAATTCCTTCAACCGATGTCGTCTCACAGCGCAACGTCTATCTCGAGTTCGACTACATTAGCCATTACGCCAGCCACCACAACGGCGGCTTTCAAACGTTCGAGCCGCGCGTGGCTGTAGGCGTCGGGCACAACGTCGAAGTCGGAGCGAACGTAGTTTACACCGACGGCTTTGGCGTCAAGCAGCCGGTCGAACTTCAGCCCAATATTAAGTGGCGGTTTTACCGAAACGAGAAACAGCGCGTGTCCGCAGTTGCGGGTTTAATGCTGTATGCGCCCGTCACGCATCGCGCCGGAACGAATACTTTCGTCATGCTGTACGCGCTGATCAGTAAGAAGATGGCGGGAGCGTTCGGGCCTCGTCTGACCGGCGGAGGCTATGCCTTGCCTGGTCGCGACGACGGCACGGGAGCAAAAGGTGGAGCGATGGCCGGCTATGAACAGCCGCTCGCCCGGCGTGTGAGCTTCGTCGTGGACTGGGCGAGCGGCCGGAATCGTTTTGGGTACGTCACGCCGGGTTTGTCTTTCGCGACTACGGAGCACAGCAACTTGTACACCGGCTACAGCATCGGCAACCATGGCCGCCGGAACAACGCGCTCTTCGCCTATTACGGCATCACGTTCTAGTTGCGGCACAGAACGCCTTAATCTCATCCAGCGTCCTTAGGCAACTGGCGCATTCATCGGCAATCCCATCTGTGCTTCTTCCTGATTCTTTAGTACCCCAATGTATGGCAAGTTGCGATAACGCTCAGCGAAATCCAGGCCATAGCCAACGACGAACTTGTCGGGAATCTGAAATCCCAGATAGTCGATCGGAACGTCCTTCTCTCTCCGGTCGTGCTTGTCGAGCAAAGCTGCAAGTTTCACGCTCTCCGCGCCGCGCGATTTCAGATTCGCGAGCAAGTAAGAAAGTGTCAGGCCGGTGTCGACGATGTCTTCGACCACGAGGATGTGCCGGCCTTCGATGGCCACGTCGAGATCCTTTAGGATGCGCACCTCGCCGGACGTGCGCATCTCTGCGCCATAGCTGGAAATCGCGATGAACTCGATGCCCAGCGGGATTTCGATCGCCCGCATCAGATCGCTGAGAAAGATGAACGCGCCTTTCAGCACGCCGATTAACAAAGGGTTGCGCCCGGCATAATCGCGCGAGATTTCCGCACCCAACTCCCTGATGCGAGCTTGAATCGCCTCTCCGGTGATTAACGGCTCAAGATTAGGATTACTGAATTCGGACATGATTCGTGCCGGTGATGTTGCCAAAGTTTTCTCTCCTTCGTTGGTAGACCGGCGTTTAGAGTTCAAACTTTAGTTTGCTTCTCAGCCTGAGGCAACCGCCCGACTAAAGTCGGAACTCTGAACGCATTTGCTGTTTGCGCCCCGCGCCGATGCTGCGAGATACTATTGAAGCTCTCCGCGCAGGTCAATTCGTTTCAGTCCGTTGACCTGTTATATTTGCCTTCCACGTTTGAATCGAGAAATGACGATGCGTAAATCTTCGAGAAAGATCGTTTCATCGCGCTGGCTTTTGCTCCTGTTGCTGCTGATTAGCGCGCCCCGGGCGCTGGCGCAAAAACCCGCGCCCCAGGTTGCTCCGGAAGCGCCGGCCCCGGCGCACGAGGTTCACGCCCTCGTCACTCAGTCCGCGGTCGACGCGTCGATCAAGGACGACCCGGCGGTCGATCAGATGCTAGCGGTTTACGGGCCGAAGGTGCGCGCTCTCGACGTGGTCATCGGAAAACTGAAGGGCGAGTTGCGCAAGGCCGGCTATGGCGCGGGCTCACTGGGCAATTTCGTGGCGGACGGCATGCGCGCGCAAGCGAGCGTTAAGCTCGCCAAGCCCGTTGATTTGGCGATCATGAACGGCGGTGGTTTGCGACGCAATACGATCAGCGAAGGAGAGTTGCGCGCGCGCGACATTTTCGAATTGCTGCCGTTTGAAAACGCCCTGGTCACACTCGATCTGACCGGCGAACAAGTGCTCAAGATACTCGGCGTCGTCGTGTCCGGCCGCGAGGCGCAATCGGGAGCGCGCATAACGTACATCACTAAGGCGGACAAGAGCGCCGCGCTTGAAGCTGCCAAACTTGGCAATAAAGAGATCGATCCGAAAGCGACCTACACGATCGTAACGATTGATTACATAGTCAATGTTGGTGGCGATCGGTACGCCGTCCTGCGCGAGGGAAAGAACCTGCGGCCACTCGGCATCACTGTGCGCGACGCCCTGATGGACTATGTGAAAGCCGAGACCGCCGCCGGTCGCGACATCAAACCAAATCTGGATGAGCGCTTTGTTCTGGACAAAGCCAACTCAGTGCTAACAGTGGAGACGCCCCCGAAATGACTACCCGCAGAGACTTCTTAAGAACCGCAGCCGTCGCGGGCTTGTCACTTCCTTTGGCGCGCTCGTCGTCGCTGTTGAGTTGGCGCGATCCGGCGATGTCGATCGCCGCGCCACTTTTGGAACCACTCGCCGGCGAAACCTTAATCACGATTCTGCACACGAACGACACGCACTCGCAGATCGATCCGATTCTCGACAACGATAAGACGTACGCCGGCAAAGGCGGCGTAGCGCGCCGCGCGACTTTGGTCAAACGCGTACGCAAAGAAAATCCGAACACACTTTTGATCGATGCGGGAGATGTCTTGCAAGGCACGCCGTACTTCAACTTCTACAAAGGCGAAGTTGAATACAAAGCGATGTCGCTGATCGGCTATGACGCGGGCACGATCGGCAATCACGAATTCGACAACGGCGTCGAATCGCTGGCCAGGGCTTTGACCTTCGCTAACTTCGATATCGTCTCGACCAACTACGATGTGCGCGGCAGCGCGCTTGAGAGCAAGGTCAAGCCTCACGTCGTGAAAGAAGTTGGCGGCGTCCGCGTCGGTCTTTTCGGGATGGGAATTAGCCCCATTGGTCTGATTACACCGGATAATTTTAAGCCTTTGAAGTACCTCGATCCAGTGCGCACTGCGCGCGACGTGACGAAGCTCTTGCGCGAGCAGGAGAAATGCGAACTGGTGCTGGGCATGTCGCACCTTGGTTACTATCCCAACACCCAAAGAGACGAAATCGGCGACACGCAAGTCGCCGCGCAGGTTGACGGAATCGATTTCATCGCCAGCGGCCACACGCACACGTTCATGGAAAAGCCGGTGCTGCAAAAGACGCCGTCAGGCAAAGACACGATCATTTTCCAGGTGGGCCGCAGCGGCATCTATGTTGGTCGCGTCGATTTCACTCTGCGCGATGGGAAAGTGACGGCGTACGCAGGAAGGCTGCTCGATCTGCGCGATGCTTCTTTGGCGTAAATTTGGAGTGCGGCGATTTGTCGCCGTTTTCCAGGTGGCGTTTAGCGGGCGGACTTGTCCGCCCAAGGCCGACGACTGGGACAAGTCCCGCTACTAAACGTGAGTCAAAAAAGCGGTGACAAGTCACCGCACTCCAAACTCCAACCATGGCTGATGACGCAACCAGAGATCGAGTTCGCGCTTTAGTTCGCGACGTGCTCAGCAAAGCAGTCACGGCCGAGCCTGAACGGACAAGTTCCGCTGCCCCTTCGCCCGCTCCGCCTGCCGCGCCCTCACCCTCAGCCAACGTCACCCGCGACGAATCCGCCAAACTCGTAATTACGGAAGATGACGTGCGCGGTCTTGAACGCGGCGCCGTCTTAAGGATTTCCGAGAGCGCGCGGCTGACGCCGCTCGCCGCCGACATCGTCAACGATCTCGGCATCGAGGTGGTGCGCCGCATTCCCCGCAGTGGCCTAAAACAGAAAAAAACGGTTGCTGTAGGATCCGACCATGGCGGCTATCCGATGAAGGAAGAACTCAAGAGCTTTCTCGAGGAGCTTGGCCATCGGGTTCACGATTTCGGGACAAACTCAGAAAGTGCGGTTGACTACCCCGACTTTGCGCACGCTGTAGCGCGCGCGGTTTCAGATGGCTCGGTCGACGTCGGCATCGTCATCGACGGCGCAGGCGTTGGCTCGGCGATGACGGCGAACAAGGTTCCCGGCGTGCGGGCCGCCGCCTGCTATTCCGTCGAAGTCGCGCGCAACTCGCGCGAGCACAACGACGCGAACGTGCTCACGCTCGGCAGCAAGACGATCACCAGCGACCAGATGCGCGAGATCGTCCGCGCCTGGCTCGGCACCGAAATCACTGAAGATCGTCACCGCAAGCGCGTCGCGAAGATCGATGCGGTCGAGCGGCAGTATCAGCGATAAATCAGTCCATCGTGCCAGGATAATCAACGAAATCACCCGAAGCATAAGAGTTTTGTTTGTGCGATTTCGTGTAATTTAGTGGATCGTTCCTGTTCAAGGGAAAGAAAGCACTAAACCGATTTCGGACCCAACGGATGGTACTGACTTCATATCGTACGTGCTAAAATAATCTCGCGTGGGAACTAACCTGACGCCTACCGACATGGCCTATTCAAACAACGGAGATTTCGAGCAACTGGTCGAGCAGATCACCGACGTAATTTACGCGCGTCTGAATGGTGAACTCAGCGATCAGGCGGCGATGTGCGGCTGCACCTCGGACTGTTTCAATCGCTGTCCTGAGCGCATGCATCGCGTCGTGGACGCGGGCGCGGCGCGCATCGGACTCGTGCTGGGACAGACGGCATCGGCGCGCGACTGGGCCAGCTTGATCGATCACACGCTCCTGCGGCCCGACGCTACGGAACGCGACATTAAGACTCTCTGCGAAGAAGCTGCGCAATATCATTTTGCTTCCGTGTGCGTAAACCCGACCTGGGTGCGCGCGTCAGCTTGCCACCTGCAAGGCACGGGCGTGCCGGTGTGCACCGTGATCGGATTTCCGCTGGGCGCGACCCTCTCGGACGTAAAGGCTTACGAGGCGCGGCGCTCGATCATGGACGGCGCGCATGAAGTTGACATGGTCATCAACGTCGGCGCGTTGAAGAGCGGCGACGACTGCCTGGTCGAAAACGACATCCGCTCGGTCGTCTCTGTCGCTCACGAGTACGGCGTCACGTGCAAAGTGATTATTGAAACCGCGCTCTTGACCGACGACGAAAAAATTCGCGCGTGCGAGGCAGCAAAGAAAGCCGGCGCTGATTTCGTCAAGACCTCTACCGGATTCGCGAAAGGCGGCGCCACGGTTGCGGATATCGCTTTGATGCGCCGCGTAGTCGGTTCGGAACTCGGCGTCAAAGCTTCCGGCGGCGTTAAGAGCATGGCTGACGCGCGCGCCATGGTCGAAGCGGGCGCCACGCGCATTGGCGCCAGCGTCGGCGTGAAGATTGCACAGGAAGCCGCCGGCGTCCGAAGCAACGGACGGGCGACGCAGGGATACTAGGCAGGACTTCGGCGTTTTTGAAATTCCCGATTGAAAATTAGAAATTGAAAACTGAAAATTGTAAATTGACGCATCTGCGATCGCATCGCAATCAAAGATCGCTTAACCAGACTTTCCGGCAATTTGCATTTTGCAATTTGCATTTTGCAATTTTCAATATTGGGCTCGCCATCTGTTTGATCGGCGGGCCCCTTTTACTGACGCCGGCGCAAACACCCTCAAGCCAGGACGTCGAGGTCATTCGCACCCAAACCGACTTGACCAATCTGCCCTTCAGCGTCTCTGACAGGAACAATCGCTACCTCACAACGCTGAAGGAAAGCGACATCCGCGTGCTGGAAGACAACGTGCCGCAGACGCTGTTTACGTTTCAGCAGGAAACCGATCAGCCGCTGGCGATCGCTTTTCTGATTGACGTGAGCGGCTCGGAAGAACGCACGCTGCCACAGGAAAAAGCGGCCGCCCGCGCCTTCATTGAGAGCGTAATCAAATCCAGCAAGGACCAGGCGGCGATCATCCCCTTCGAAGGTTATGCGCATCTGGAACAACCTCTGACGCGCGACGTAATCAGCATCTATCGCGCGCTCCAACTCGTGGACGTAGCCAACCCGTCGTATACGGGTTCGGCTCCGGCGCTTACCGGCATTGTCTCAAAGCCGGGCACCGTTGGCCCTCCGATGGAAGGATTTACTGCGATCTGGGATGCCATCACCCTCACTTGCCGGCAGGTGATGGCGCGCAGCGAGCGTCCGCGGCGGCGCGCGATCATTCTCTTGACTGACGGTTGGGACACCAGCAGCCGGGTGTCCAGGAACACCGCCGTTGAGCAGGCAATCGGATCAGAAACGATCATCTACGCGATCGGCATCGGCGATAGCCGCAAAGATGGCGTTGACCGAAGCGTACTTAACGACGCCGCCGATAGCACGGGCGGACGCGCGTTTTTTCCGAAGAAGGAAGCCGACTTGAAGGCAGCGTTTGCAGAGATCGAGCTGGAACTCCGGTCGCAATACCTGGCCGCCTATTCATCAACCAACAAAAAGCACGACGGGTCGTTTCGCCGGATTACCATCGAGATCACAAATCCTGACCTGCGCAAAGAGGCATTGAGATTTCGCTACCGGCCGGGATACTTTGCGAAGAAATCGGGATAGTGTGAGTGAGGGCTCACGGCTGCCCGATTGTTTTTTCAATCCGCCGATCGGGAACCAGCCACATCACCGCGACCAGAACGTAGAAAGCGCACGCCAGCCACGACTTGAAAAACGCGAGTGGAATTGCCACCAGATAGATTAGCGTCGAGACCTTGCCCTTAAAATCTCGCCCGAGCGCGATCGCTATTACCGAATCAGTCCCGTGCAGCGAAACGAGGAGGCGGGCCAGAATAAAGTAAGCGATCGACGCAAACAACAAGACTACGCCGTACAGCGCGACCGGCCGCGCGGCGAAATGATTTTGGCCCATCCAACCGGTGACGAACGGCGTGAGCGACAACCAGAACAGCAAGTGCAGATTTGCCCACAGCACGCGCCCATCGACATGCTTCACCGCCTGAAGCAAGTGATGGTGATTGCTCCAGTAGATGCCGAGAAAAACGAAACTCAGCACATAGCTGAGGAAAACCGGGGCTACCGGAACCAGCGCGGTCAGCGTCGGTTCGCGCGGCACTTTCAATTCCAGCACCAGGATGGTGATGATCACCGCAATCACCCCATCGCTGAACGCTTCCATGCGGCTCTTGGTCATAGTAAATAGTCTAACGTCTTACGTCCACGAAGTGGACGGATTTAATAGCCGTGGGCAACGCCCACGGATCAAGTACCAACAATAGCGCCGCGACCCTGAAAGGGTCGAATCAATTCCACAAATATCGCTCGTCGTATTCGATGCCATACTCATCAAGGAATTGGACTAGCTCTTCTTGAAACGATCGCTTGCGATGATGTTCTTTCTGGCTGGCGATGTACTTCTTCAAACTGGGAACGTCAGACTGGCCTATGGAAAACGCTCCGTAACCATCCTGCCAATGAAAGTTTCTAAACTCTCTTCCTTTCGTCTTGATCCACGACGAGCTGTCTTTCTTTACATCTTTCATCAAGGCGCTGAGAGCCGATCGTCTTTGATTGCGAGCAGATGAACGTGATCGCTCGTTCCGCCTGCGTCAAGCAAACG
>WNFG01008063.1_pt1 | contig 20019 bp, 15 predicted proteins | sample 5400431 | NCBI WGS metagenome assembly WNFG01 (sample SAMN13153346, study PRJNA577476) | soil metagenome | isolation source: 120 cm saprolite under Douglas fir tree site 2 hole 3 replicate 2 | place: USA:California | collected 2015-04-18 | reverse complement strand
ACGAATAACGCGAACGGCGGATCAGAACTGGAAGCGGACGCCGAATTGGGCGGCGAACGGCGTACTGCCGGGAGAAATCTCGTCGAGGACGCGGTATCCCGGCGTATTGCTCGGCGTCGGTATGGCCTTCAGTGGGGCACACAATAAGCCTACGGCTCCCGGTGCGGGAGGAGTGAAACTTGATCCTGGACCTCCGCATGTCTTAGTTGGATCGATGGGGTCGAACAGGGTTATGAAACCTGAGTTGTCGGGGTTGGAATACAGATTGCCGCGATTGGTCACGTTGAAGATATCGGCGACGAGGCGGACGGAATAACGCTCGCCGAGCTTGAAATCCTTGGTGAGACGCATATCCCAGGTGAAGAAGTCCGGCTGGCGCGCGGGGTACCGCGTCAACAAAAACGGCTTTCCGCTGCCAATCTGGACGACCGGGCGGTCATTGTTCGAGAACTGGTTAACCACCGCGTCGCCGTTGATGTCAGCCGAAGAATAGGCAGGGTAGGCCAAGCCGCTGTGCGCGATGAAGTTCGAGCTCCAGGTGACGCTCCAGGGGAGTTCCGCGACGATGCCGGATTTGAACTGGTGGGTGATGTCGAGGCCGTTGCGGCCGTAATCGATTTCAATGTTGAAGGGATCTTGCGCGCCGAAGAAAGTATCGGTGTCGCGCTCGCTGGAATCGTTGCTGTAATTGCGCGACCACGTGTAGTTGGCGAACCACTGGTAGCGGCGAGAGAAACGCTTATTCACGCTGGCTACAACTTCGTGATAATTCCCGCGGCTGAAGCTCGCAAGCGAAAGCGCACCGACGAAGTTCGTGAGCGAGCAATCGAGCGGCAAAGGTTCGTCCGGAAATACCAGGGCATCCTGGGGACACGCTCCCGATGCGGGCACGGCGGCGAGGATGGCGCGGCCAAACTGGTCCGTTCCCAGCGGCACGACATTGCGTTGCCAGTTGGAAGTGCTGAATCCGCCTGTTTTCAGATGAGAGGAATGCATGAAGGCGTAATTCACCGAAACGGACCAGTCGCTGGAGAACTTGTGCTCTACACCCACCGTGAGGTTGGAGACTCGCGGATTGCGGAAGCTCGGATCGGTGTACTCGATGGCGGGACATCCGATCGCGGGCGAGGTGAGCGTGCACAATTCACTGGAGGTCTGAGAGAGAGTCGAAGGGAAGTCATAGGGGACTCCGCTTGGCGGGGCGCAACCGAATGCGGGAACGCAAAACAGCGTCGTAGACTTCGAACCGCCGCCGTTGGAAACCTGGGGGAAGAAAATCGTGGGTGTCTGGGCGTAGTACAAGCCCCAAGCGGCGCGGACGACGGTTGGATGTGCGGTTCCCGCAACATTCCAAGCCAGGCCGATGCGCGGGCCCCACTGGCCGAAGTCGTTCGGGGTGCGCTGAGGAACGGGTGCGATCTTGGTGCCATTGCCGAGAGGCCCGACTCCGACATACACCTGCTGCCCCGGGATCGGCGTTTGCGGCTGCGGGTTCCAGGTGGCGTCCCAGCGGAGGCCGTAAGTGAGGGTGAGACGCGGTGTGATCTGCCACTTGTCCTGCCAGTAGAGGCCGAGACCGGTTTGGTAATTCGGGAAGAGCGTGTTGGCTTTGAAGGGGTCCAGATTGTTCAAGCCGAAGCCTTGGAAATAAAAATTGGGATTCGAAGAAGTCGGCCGTTGCGCAACGGGGACGGCCGCGCAGGTAGTGGGATTGGGATCAAAATCGCACAGCGAGCTGAAATTGTAGCGGCCGGCGCTCCAACCCGCAAAGATGTCTTTGCGGTCCACAAAGGAGTTCACGTCGCCGCCAAACTTCACGTCATGCTTGCTGAATGAGTAAGAGAAATTGTCCTGCGCCTGGAGCTTGCCGTTGTCATTGTTGCCGGGCAGGTAGAAGCGCTGGCCAAATTCGCCGAGGCCGAAAATCTGGATCTCCGGCGCGCCCGAGAAAATGGCGTGGCGCTTGCGGGTCTCGCCTTCAACCATGAAGCGGATCTCATTCACCTTGCGGCCGAGTACGGTCGTAAGCGCGAAGACGCCGCTGATGCCCTGGTTCACAAATTCCTCGGAATCTCCGAAAGCGTCGAAGGTTTCTGACTGGCCGTGTCCGCCGGTGAAACCCTTGGTGTGATTGCGCGTGCCGAGACCCCGGACGCTGAAGTGATTCGCGGGAGTGAGCTGGTAATCGTAGTGGCCGAGGAGCGTGAAGAAATTCTGGAACTGCGTGCTAGCGCCCTCGAGAGCATGCAGGTTCGCAACTCCATAGCAGCCGGGGAGAAGATGGGTGACACCGGGTGTAACGTTTTTGCAAGACGGGCCCAGTTGGTCCTGGGTACCGGCCGCCTTTGTGGGGATCACCGGGCCAGTGTCCTTCTGGCAGACGGCGTCGCCATTGCAGATGTTCGTCGTGAGCGGGCCGCTGTTGCGCTGCACGTCGGTGGAAAGGAAAAGCCATTGGCGGTCCTTGTGAATGGGGAAACCCACAGAGCCGCCGAACTGGTTTTGCTTGTCGATGTTGGGCTGGTTGCCGAGGGCGTCGTCTTTGGTGAGGCCGCTGCTGCGGAAGTACTCGTGAGCTTCACCGTGGAGGTCGTTGGTGCCAGACTTGGTGACGACGTTGAGCAGGCCTCCAGTGGCGCGGCCGAATTCCGGAGCGAAACCGTTGGTGACGACCTGGAATTCCTGAACGGCCTCAATCGGAACGGTGAGATTTTTCGTCTCGAGTGACCCAAAGTTCTCGCCGAAGAAATTGTTGGTGGTGTCGGCGCCGTCGATGACCAGGCCGGTGTAATCGCTCTGCTGTCCGCCGAGGCGGATGTTGCCGCGCAAGCCGGGAACGACCTGCGCCGAGGGGCTTAACTGTGCGAGGTCGCGATAATCGCGGCCGGGGAACGGCAGATTTTCCAGGCTCTTCGAATCGAGAAGCTGCGAGATGCCGGCGGTAGAAGTGTCGACCACGCCCACGGCGTCAGCGGTCACGGTGACGCTCTGCTGCGCGGTCTTGAGAGGCATGGTGAGGTCGATGGTGAGAGAGGAACCGACGTTGACGACAATACCCCTGACGGTTGTGAGAGCAAAATCTGCCGCCTGGGCTACCAGCGTGTACTCCCCCGGGGAGACGGAATCAAAGGCGAAACCACCGTCGGCGGCAGTGGTCATCTCGCGGCGAAGGCCGGTCGCCAGGCTGGAGAGCGTCACCTTGGCGCCCGGGATCGGCGCGTGCGTGGAATCGTAGACGGTGCCGCGAACCGCGCCGCGCTCGAGGGTCTGCCCGGAGGCAAGGGCGACAGTGAGAAAGAGAAAACTAAGTGTTACAACTGCGTGTGTTAGAAATATTCGGCGCATTCTTTTTGCTCCCTGGACTTGAAAAGTTTGTGCCGCGGACAGGCGGACGGTCACCTCAGAGCGGGCGAGCGATGGATGGGCGTGCGAGGTCACGGGGAAAAGTCTCGCTGTCAGAATCTGAAACCAAATCGAGTGAAAGCTATTCCGGTACGACTTCCTTTCACGCACCAGCCTGCGAAGGCAGCCGTGCGGAAGAGAAGAGTGTAAAGACAAAAGCAGCGATGTGCAAATCAGGAGAGCGAATTCTTGTTTTGGCAGGTGAGATGCAGAAACAATTGCGGACGTGATGTCAGCTATAATCGCGCGGCGTGAAAAACATTCTTGATGGTATTCGAGTCGTGGAGCTCGCCGAGGCGCTGGCGGGCCCGTATTTCCGCGTCGACAGCTAACAGTTGCGACTCCAGTTGGCGTGCATGACCCTGCGTCTAAGAACCGCCAGCGGCGGTGGCTCGCTCCCGGGCGCTCAGGATTTCCATCGCACGCTGGAGCAGCCTTTCAAATTCACAGGGTTCGACACTGGACTCCAACAAGGAAGCCCCCTGGTTCGGCGCGGGATTAGCAGAAACTTGATTCTCGGTTGCTGGATTGATTTCTTCTCGATTCATTGGCGGACAACTCCCCATCAGGACTAGAGTGACGCAAGGTAGTGTTCCGCATGGCGAAATCGTTTTACGCATCCGCCCCTCGGCATGAGGAATGATGGAAGCGTGTCCAGCCTCCCGGTTCCCCGCCCCGGCTCATGATCCTGCGTAGAGCTGGAACGGGGCCCAGTAAAGAGGCTTCTTGTACACGTCATCACGGTGGAGGAGGGAGAGCTTGGCGGCGTGCAAGGCCGCAGCGGGATCTTTGCCGCCGCTGAGCTCGCCATAGAACTTATCCATGAGCTGCGGGGCGGCAGAGTCGTTGACTTCCCAGAGCGCCCCGACGACGTTGTGGGCCCCAGCCCGGAGAAACGCCCACGAGAGGCCGACGAGTCCTTCGCCGGAATAGGCGCGCGTGCCGGCGCCATTGCATGCAGAGATAGTCACCAGATAGGCGGAGAGGCGGCGCTTGACGATGTCTCGTGCATAGAGCTTGTAGGAATCCTCCTCCTTCTCTTTGCTGAGGATGACGGCGGATTCCAGCGGTCGCGCGCGGCTGGCGGTGCCGTGCGTGACGAAATGCAGAAAGGCGTATTGCTCGGGCCGGCTGTTGAGGTAACCCGCTGGCGTGGCCTGTTTCTTGGAAAGAACCTGGAGCCGCGATCCGGGGAAATGCTTCTGAATGCGCTGCATTTCGTCCGCCGCTTGTCGCAATGCCGGAAAATCAGCGTTCGGCGGGATGGTGTCGCCGACGAGAAAGAGGCTTTTGTCCTTTGGCACAGTCTGCCTGGAGGCCGAAGCAAGAAGCGTCAGCGAGCTCGCCGTGGTCAGCGTAACGTCTTCGATCCAGTAATGCGGTTTGGGTTCGGAAACGATCAGCGTCTCAAAGTTCAGCCCGTAGAGGCTGGAGTCCGGGAGAATAATCACCCGCGAGCCTTGCGGGATGAGCTTCTTCGCAGGCTCCACAAGCATCGCATAGAGCTTCTTGCCATCCGGATTGGCGGTTGCCAAAAGATCCCGCGACTCGAGGAGCGCTGCGCGATAGGATTTGATGACTAGGTCGATCTCCGGCGCAGGCGGCAAAGTGAAATTGGCGGTCTTTGCCGGCGTAATCACCCATAGATAAGAGTGTTTCTGGCCCAGCCAGTAGAAAAGCAGCGTGGCTTTCGAGCGTTGCGCGAGCTGCTGCGGCTGGACAACGGGTGTGGTTCGGGAGGCGGCCTTCGGTTGAGAGGCAGAGGATAGCCCTTCGGCAAGCGTGCGCGCCCGACTCAATTCGGCGACTCTTAGAGCGTCCACCGGTTGCTCTTGGCGAATCAGAAAGTCAACGTAGTCGTCGTAGAAATCCATTCCACTGGAAAGAAAACTAAGGCGCAAATCGTCTCGGTCGATCGAGGAGCGCGCCGCCTCGATGGTGTCGATAGACTTGCGATATTGCTGTTGCGCCCTCCGCGACAAATTCTGGGCGTCGTAAAGTTCGGCGAGCCTGGCTTCGGCCTCCCACCGCAGAGGGGTTTCGGCCTTGGGATCGTCAATTGTGCGACGAAATAGTTTCTCCGCCTTGTCGAATTCGTGCTTGCCCGTTTCGATGCGCCCCAATAGAAGCTGGGATTCGAGAACCCCGAAGTGGTCAAGACCAGCCTCCTCCAACTGCAGGGCTTCCTGGTTATGCTGCTCTGCCTCCTCAAGCCGGCCGTTTCTCAATGCAATTTCTGCCAGAGTGTTCAGACACTCGGTCATAGTCTGTGCATTTTTCAGACTGCGAGCACGTTCGAGCGTGCGCCTGGAGACAGCCTCCGCGGAGTTGTAATCATGAATCGCCTCGTACGAGTTTGCGACGCCAGTCAGCCAATAGAATTCATAACCAGGGAGGCCAACTCGTTCGGACGTGTCGGCTGCTTGCTTGTAGAACTCAAGGGCACTATCAAAGTCCCCCAATTGAAAATAGCTCCAGCCCAGGTTTCCAAGGCTTGTTGCCTCGTAGCTTTGCAAGCCCAGAGTCCGAGAAAGCTGGAGAGCACTCTGGCTTCGCTCTGCGCCCTCATCGAAGTGCTCCTGGCTGATCGCCAACCGGGCTAAGTTTATGAAAGCAGCCGCTTCCTGCCGGGGTATCTTCAGCCGGCGAGCGAGTGTCAGTGCCTGCCGAAAAGTGGCCTCGGCGGTTGAATACTTCCTTTCATCGACCTCCAAGGCGCCCCTGGCATTCAAAACCTCGCAAAGCAATCCCGGTTGGGAGGACTTAGCAAGTTGTTCCGCTTCGGCCAGCTTCCTTTCAGAATCCTCGAAGTTCTGGGCAATTCTGTGCGCGATTCCTTCAAATATGAGCTTACGCACGGCGACATCACTCGAAAAGAGAGCTGGTGGGAGTTCAGCCCGCAGAAGTTCGAGGGTCTTTTCCGCCTCGAATTGCGAAACGAGGATTTGAGCCTTTAGAATTCGGAAACGCCAGGCCCATTCCTGGCTGCGTGGCGCGTAGCTCTTGTAAGCCTGGTCTGCTTCGATTAACGCCGTCTGAAGTTGCCGACCGTGGTCAACTCTATCAGATAGTTGATTGTAAACCGCCTGTGGGCTTGGCTCAGTCTTGCATCCAGTGACGGACGCCAGGACAGATACGAGGAAGAAGAGGAATTCGAAACGTGTGATGCTCACCCGCATCACGGAGGAGGCGGCTGTCCATTCGTGCGGACTTCCCCCCCGGTGCCGCTTCCATCGTCGGGAGAGCCCAATGCGAACCGAAGCATCGTCAGCGTTCTGGTGCCGGGCTCGGCAAAGACTTCGGCAATGGTGATGAATCCAAAATGAGGGACTCGCAGGACGTTGCCCTTGATCTCCACACCGGGTAGGTCGGTCTCGATTGTCTTCGCCAGCGAACAAAGCAGCGCTCCGTAATCGACTCCGGGTATTTTCTCGGATTTCGCTTCTTTTGTAACCTGTTCGTGGAGGGCTTTGAACGTCTTCTTTTCGAGGAACAGCTCGTGGCGAAGCGTCACCTTCACTTGGTGGCCGCCGAGGCGCAAGTTATCGAAGGTGCTGCCCAAGGCAAGGATGTGGCCCTCCTTCTGATCGCGTTTGTGCTCGGAGGTGAGACGCGCGACGATGCGGTCCGCGGTGAGGAAATCTAGAATGCGCAAGCCTTCGATCGTCGTGGTTACCTGCGTCGTGAAAGTGTCTTTATCCTGCTGGCTGCCCGAGACATGAGTCTCCCCCTTCGTGAACGACACTAGACGAGGAACATCGAACTTGTCGACGCGCGAGTGCGCGGTGCCGCCGATGGTGGGCAAAGAAGTAGACGCCTGCGCGGGAATCGAAACGCACGCGGGGCGGCGAAACTGACCGCTGAAGGCGTGGCCTTCCGCATGAAACAAAAAGAGGATACGGGGATCGGAGCTCATGGGGGACACCTCGACACCTCAAATGAGGGTTAATCCTTATTCATTTACGGAAGAAATTCAACCGTAAACAGTGCCCGGGCGACTTCTTTCTGTTCGCCCGCATGCGCGCCGGGTTCCTGCCCGGGGAGAATGACCAGCGCGAGAATGACCAGCGCAAACTTCCCCGCTTGGAGAGCACTGGCGGGAACTCTCACATGAACAGTTTTCTTGGTCTGCTTGGCGGAGACTGGAAAAGAGGTCCGAACGTGGCCCGCTTCGTCTTGAATCTGGCCGATATAGCCCGCCGGGGAGTCCGTAGGGGGGAGATCGATCTCGAGATCCAAGTCTTCTCCTGGGCGAAGGCCGAACTTGGGCGAATCCGCACCGCGTGAACCCAGGGCCAGAAAGTGGGGCTCGAAAACCTTGACGCCTGCAGACGGCGAGGATGCCTGCTTCAAGCCGGGGATGGTTATCGCGTTCTGATAGCCCACAAATAGTAAGAGTGCCGCGAAGACTGGAACCGCGAAGGCCGGCCGCAACCACGCAAACCAGCCGGTTCCCCTCTGGGCTTGGGCACCCGCTCCTGTCTCGGAGAAACTCTGTCCACGGAGGACCTGGCGTGCCCCGTCCATAAAGGCGGCACTGGCCTTCAGGTCTTCAGCACATATCATACAAGTGAAATAATGCTCTTCATATTCGTCGCGTTGCACCTGGGAAAATTCTCCCAGAAGGTACTTCTCGGCGGCATGAAGCCGTACTGCCTCATTGTGGTCCATAGTTCTCATCAGATGGGTAGTGCGGGACGGGGCAAAAACGTTTCATGCTTCCCTCCTCGCAATCGCCCGGGCTGCGAGGCCAACCTGGTCTTTCTCATACAAAACCCTGAACTTATCCTTCGCACGGTGGAGCAAAACGCGCAGGTATTCCCGGTCGACCCCGAACTGCGCGCAGACTTCGTCTTTCTCCTTTTCTTGCAGGAAGATAGCGCGGAGGAGGTCGCGGTCGCGGGCCGGCATCTCCTCGAGAACCTGGCGGACACGTTCCCTGCACTGCTTCGTGACGAGCTGGCCCTCCAGGTCCACATTTTGATCGGGCCTCTCTAAATGAGAGTCCTCAAGGGGTTGGCTACGGGAGGAGGCCCTATAGTGCTCCTGTAACACATTGTTACAAATGGAGTTAACGAAGGCTCCGAAGCGTTCCGGCTGGCGAACGCCTCCCTCCCGCCGAAGCGCGGCCACCACTCTTATATAGGTTTCCTGCCGGAGGTCGTCCACCGTTTCCGAAGCAATCATCCGTGCTCTCAACTTGATACGCAGAAGTTGACCAAAATAGGCGGCAAAGTGCTGCCCCGTCGCTGGATCTCCCCCGCGCAGTCGATCCACATAGTCTTTGTCAAATGCGAAAAGTTCCACGCGGCCCCCGAATCCCTGGCCGGGAGTATAACCGCCCCCTCCCCCTGGGGCAATGAATCCAATTTTCGTCCCCGGATTTGAAACGATTCCGCCGTCTCCTGCACTAACTCGACGTAGGAACCCCAGTAAGACTTGGGAGTCCTTCAGCGTAGGGACTGATCCCCTGTCCCCCACGCGTCCCACAAAGGCGCATCTGAGCCTGACCTGGACAGGAATGGATGCGCCTCCCCCCTCAGAATTGGAGGGGCAGTAAATCCGGAGGCTGTGTGTTGAATTCGCTTGGCAAATCTAGAGCAGCAGAAAATGCCGCCCGGCCCTCGCCGCCGGCCACCCCGGCTCAACTTCCGCGGGTGACGAACGACATTGGGCGTGACCCTCAGGTCGCAGCCCTCAGCATTGAGTTTGTGGCGAAACCTCAGGAAGCTCCCAAGGTGCACTCAGCCATCCCCGCCGCCATCGCGGGAGCACTGCGAGAAGTGACGGGATTTGCAGGCTGTTTCGTATTTGTCTCCAATTTGGAGGCACGCCTGGTTACGGTCGTTACGCTCTGGACCGGCGAGGGCCGCGTTCGGCTCTGCAACGAGAACGCGCGCTGGGTCCGCGCCGCGCTGAAGCCCTACTTGGATCATTGCCTGCGCGTCCAGACGCTTGCGGCGTTCATTCCCGTTCCTCCTGAAGTGTATCCGGCGCTCGGACGCGTGGCCTCTCTTCCGCGCCATGAATCGCTGCGTGCAGAGGATGAACTGCTTCAACTGGTGTAGAGGGCGGAAGCACGGCATGTTAAAGGAAATGGCCTTCGCCCAAATGGTAAAGGAATTAGGTCAATTGACTTGGGGGCATTACTTACGATGTCTGAAAATAGGATTTGCGCATTTGATTTTTGTGATCGGGCCGCGGTTACTTCCCTGGGTCAGCAGGATTTTTGCCTAGATCACTTCCTGGCCCAATGCTACGAAAACCTCGAGCGCATCGACCCACGGTGCCGCCGCGGAGGACGCGTTGCGCCCGAAATCGCCTCGCTCAGGGAATTCGTCGAGGAGTGCTCGCGCAAAGCGTTGGTGGCGTGCTTCAAGGGCCAGGACCTTGACAATCTACAGCGCGGTAAGCTGTTGGATATCTTATTGTGGGCCGGCGAGCTCTTTGTCCTGTTGCGCGCTCCTAGAATTGGCATTCCTGAGCCTTCCTACGCGGAGCAGAATCCGGCCTTGACGCGTATGACTGCCCGCCAATCCTGATTTGGTTCACCCTTTTTGGTTCACCTTTGTCGGCGATTTCTCGGGCCGGCGCCAAATCCGTCTGGCGAGTTCGAAACTCACTTGGGCAGCCCTGCTCCCGCAAGATTTCCCGCCTTTGCAAACAAATCATCCTCGTGGTGTGATATCCCATTGTGATTGAGGCGGGGTGTAAGAACATGAAAGATAAAGTGGTATTCATCACTGGCGCCAAGGGCGGCCTGGGGATGTTTGTCACCCAGCGATTCCTGGCGGCCGGCGCGACCGTCGTAGGAGCGTCGCGTAGCATCGCAAGAGAAGACTTTCCAGATTCGAATTTCGTGGCGATGCCCGTTGATTTCACGAAGGCGGCCGCCGTCCGCGAGGCCGTCGAGTCCGTCGTTAAACGCTGCGGCAAGCTCGACGTGCTCGTTCACGTTCTCGGCGGATTTGCCGGCGGAAAAACAATAGCCGACACCGACGACGCGACCTGGCACCAGATGCAGGACCTGAACCTGACGTCCGCGTTTTACGTTTTGCGGGCTGCGATCCCGCACCTGCGAAAATCCGGCAACGGGCGAATCATCGCGATTGGGAGCCTGACGGCGGTCGAGCCGAACGCGGGACTCGGCGCGTATGTGACTTTCAAGGCCGCGCTCGCGATGCTGGTGCGGACTGTCGCACTCGAAAACAAAGACGCCGGGCTAACGGCGAACGTAATTCTTCCCGGAACGATGGATACGCCGGCAAACCGCAAAGCCATGCCGAAGGCCGATTCTTCAAAATGGCTGCAGCCCGCAAATGTTGCGGACTTGGCCCTCTGGCTCGCCGACGAACGTTCGGCCCAGGTGACCGGCGCGCTGTTTCCGATCGACGCCAGCAGCGGTTGAGAAACACTACGAAGTATTCGCGCACGCGCCCTATTTCATGCTTGGCAACTGGGATAGAATAGCGGGCCTATGAATGCTGCTAGTCAATTGCAGGAATTCCTTGACGCGGCAAGGCGCCAGGGCGCAACTGACGAAATTCTTGTTGGACTCCTGCGGGGCCGCGGGTGGCCCGAGGAAGACGTCTACCGGGCACTGGCCGACAATTATGAAAGCCGCAGCGGCAGTCAAATCCCAGTCTACAAGCGGTCCGGTTCCGCAAAGGACGCCTTTCTATACCTTCTGAGCTTTTCGACCCTGGCGACCTGGACGATCGGTCTCGGTTCGGTCATGTTTACGCAGCCCAAATTACTACTACGGAGGCAGCTACTACCAAATAGCTGACTCTCTCTCGTGCATCATTGTTGCTTTTCCGGTGTACCTTTTGGTGATGCGGATTATCGTTCGAGAGTTGGAGGTCCATCCCGAAAAGCTCGAGTCCGGGGTAAGAAAGTGGCTCACGTATATCGCCCTGCTCATCGCCGCCGGCGTGGGGGTCAGCGACGTGATCACGTTTCTTACCTACTTCCTGCGAGGTGAGCTGACGGCGCGCTTCGTCGCGAAGGACGCCGTTGTGTTTGTCATCGCGGGAGGCGTCTTCTGGTATTACATGGGATCACTGCAGAAAAGCGGAGTTCCGTCGAAGAAAGCCCATGAATAGAAACGTCTGGGCCGTTATCGCTGCGACGATTGCCGTGGCCGTTGTCGTCGTGCTGGGTTTCCGCGCCCTGGGCAGTCCTGCTGCGCAGCGCATGGTTCAGGCTGACCTTCGCGCGGTCCGAACGCTCGCTGAACTTGCTCAGGAGATCAATCAAAAATGGAATGGTTTGGGAAAGGTGCTTCCCCCCAGTCTGGAAGGCTTTCCCGACTCGAAGAAGCACGACCCGACTACGCACAAGGCTTTTTCTTTTCGCCCAAAGCCAGGGAGCGTCTACGACCTATGCGCGACGTTCGCTACCGACAGCCGAGATCTCGAACCTCAAAATACAAACGCCTCTTGGGCTCACCCAAGAGGCGACTACTGCTTTCAACTGGACGCCTCGCAGCCAGTGCCGCAAGCTCCCTACTACTATTAGGTCCGACCGATCCGCCGGGTGGCCCAGGCCAAACAAGCGGGCAACGTGCGGGTGCCCCATTCATGCGCGGCATGAGTGGGGTTTTTCTCCCCTCCATTTTCTAGCTTCGCTTTTCTGATTTCTACGCGCTCCCTCGGCGGATGGCCCAAGTGGAACTGACTGGAGGTCTCAGGCTACCTTTTTTTTGGCGGCATGTTCCAGTAGTTCGTGGATCAGCGTTTGGTAAGGCTTGGACTGTTTGGCAGCCAGGCGCCGCAGTTGAGCGAGAAGCCGTGGAGCGATACGGATGGCAATCAACTGCTTGGCGTTGCCAGCCGGCTATCCGGAATATGCCTGACGCTCTTTACGCGTTGCCTGGCGCGCGCTGATGATGCGGATCGTTTCTTTGTCATTTTTCAGCCACCTAAACTGCTCCTAGGAAAGAAAATCCCTTTTCAAATTTACACAAGACTCTTGACGGTACCCATCCTAAATTCCTCTTGACAATCTGTGTACTCCTGCGGTAATATACGTCGTGATTAGCGTAACCAAGACCGTTCCGCCTCGCCCTCTTCCACTCTCCCCTGCTCACTTCCCTCCTCCCAATTTCGAGTTTCGATTTTCCAATTTCGCTCTTCTCCCGCTAAGTCCTTTAGAATCCGCACTTCCAAGATTTGCGCCCATAACTCCTTTAGAATGCGCACTTCCAAAAACACAGGACTTAAAGCCTTTTAGAATGAACACTTACAAAAAAAGGTGGGGGGAGGGGGGCACCCCTGTCTCTTTTCATCAAGGACCAAAATGAACCAAAAATCCGCTAACTCCAATCCTGCCATTACATGTGCGAAGAGGGATTCTTCGCCGTTCGGAACGACGGCGGGGCCGGAGTGCGGATCGAGCGATGTATGGTTTTTTTGCGAGAACCGAGCTAATCCGCGTCTGAGTCGCGGACGGAAGCGCGGGTGCGGCCTAAGGCGCGGCTGGCGAGTTCGGCCCAAGGGACGGACTCGAACTCAGCGAGGTAGGAGTACGCGACCGGAACGACCAGCAAGGTCAGGAGCAGACAGAGAGTTTGGCCGCCGATGATCGTAACCGCGATCGAAGCGCGTTGCTCGGACCCGGCGCCGATGCCGATCGCCACGGGGATCAAGCCAGCCACGATGGAAAGAGTGGTCATGAGGATGGGGCGAAGGCGGACGCGATTGGCTTCGAGAATCGCTTCTCGCACAGGCATCCCTGCGGCTCGCAGACGATTGGTGTAGTCCACTTGCAAGATGCCATTCTTCTTGACGATGCCGAGGAGCAAGAACATGCCGAGAGCGCTCCACAGGCTGAGGGCGCGGCCGGTGATCCACAACGAGAGCAAGGCGAACGGAATGCTCAGCGGCAGAGTCAGCATGATGATAAACGGGTGAGAAAAGCTTTCAAATTGAGCCGCCAGGACCATGTACATGAAGATGGAAGCAAGCAGCATGGCCAGCAGGAGATTCCAGGTGGTCTCTTCCAAAATTTTCACCTGGCCGGAGAATCGGTAGGAATAGCCCGGCGGGAGCCCGACTTCTTTGATGGACTGCACGGTATGCGCGGCGGCGAGGTCGAGAGGGTAGCCGGAAGCGACGTTGGCGTAGACAGAAACCTGGAACTCGCGGTTGTAGCGCCAGAGAGTGGCGGGGCCGACCCCGCGGACAATGGATGCAACATTCTCGAGGCGCACCTGACCAAGCTTCGTGGAAGGCACCATCATGCGGGCGAGAACATCGGGATTGTCGCGCTGTTCCTGGAGAAGCTGCATGGTCACGGGATATTGCTCGGAGCCCTCCTTGAAGCGAGTGATCTCGTCTTCGCCGGAATAAAAGAGCCGAACGGCGTCGCTAATATCCGTCATGCGCACGCCGATGTCGGCGGCGCGCTGACGGTCCACTTTCACTTGCAGCTCCGGGGTATTGAGATTGAGGCTGGGATTTACGTCCACGAGGTCCGGATACTTCATCATGCGGCCGGCGACCACTTTGCTGATTTCCGCGAGTTGGCTGAGTTCCGGGCCGCGGATCACCGCGGCGATGGGAAAGTAGGTCTCGCCGCCGAGGATGGAAGGCAGCCGGACGTTGTAAGTGATGTTGCGATAAGTGCCCAAAATACCGCGGACGACGGTAGCCATCTGCTCGTGGGTGCGCTTGCGCACGCTGCGCGGAACCAACCCGATGAAGAGATGCGCATGATTCGTGGGCCCGTGGGTCAATGACTGCACGAAAGTCGTTTCCGGGAGCGCGATGATCTTTTCCGCCATTTCTCGGGCCGTTTGCGTGGTCTTTTCGAGTGAGGTCCCCTCGGGAAGAGTGAAGGAGCTCATCAGCTCGGCCTGGTCATCGGCGGGAATCCAATCGCGTCCCACGAGGCGGTAGAGGCCAAAGGTCGAAAGAAACGTCACCACACAAATCAGGATGATCGCGCGGCGATGCGCGAGGGACCACCGCAGCATCGTTAGATAAGACTCTTCGACGCGGTGAAGGAATCCGCGAGTTGGGGCTTTCTGCTCCTTCACTCCCAACTTCAGAAGGCGCGAGCTCATCATCGGGGTGAGCGTGAAGGCGACCAAAAGCGAAACAAGAATTGCCATGGCCATGGTCCAGCCGAAGGAATTCACGTACTTGCGCGCGTAACCGCTCATGAAGGCGATGGGAAGGAAAATGATGACGAGTGACAGGGTCGTGGCCATGACGGCGAGGCCAATCTCCCGGGTGGCTTCGATCGCGGCGGTCTTGCGGTCTTTTCCTTTTTCTTGCATGAAGCGAAAGATGTTTTCGAGGACGATGATGGCATCGTCGATCACGATGCCGACGGCGAGGGTCAAGGCGAGGAGCGTGATGTTGTTCAGCGAGAAATCCATCCCGCGCATGAGCGTGAACGTGGAGATGATGGAGGCTGGAATGGCAACCGCCGCGATGATGACGGCGCGCCAATTCCTCATGAACAGCCACACGATAAGGCTGGCGAAAATGCTCCCGAGAATGAGGTGCTCGAGGAGCGAGTGGACGGAAGCTTTGATGAAATCGGAAATGTCGTGGATGACCTGAAGTTGTACTCCCGGAGGTAGTTGCGCCCGCAATTCGTCGAGCTTGCTCCGCACGTTGTCCGCGACACGCACGGTGTTGGCGCCCGATTGGCGGAGCACCTGGATACTGACGACATCCTGCCCGGGGCTGCCCTTGCGAAAGAGCGCCGACCAGGTGCGAAGCTCCTGAGCGCCATCTTCGACTTGCGCTACATCGCGGACGCGCACGGGCGTGCCGCCGCGGGTGCCGATGACGACTTCACCAAACTGCTCCGCGGAGGTGACGCGGCCGAGAGTTCGCAGGCCGAGCTCTTGCGGGCCGGTGATCATGCGGCCCCCCGGCGCTTCGATATTCTCGCGCTGCAGGGCGTCGCGGACATCGAGCACCGTGAAATTGTGGGAGGTCAGCTTCTGCGCGTCGAGCAGAACCCGGACTTGTCTTCCCTGCCCCCCGTTGAGGTCGACGCTGCCGACTCCGTCCACGGTCTGGATGGCGCGGCGCACTTGCTTGTCGGCAATTTCGGTCAACTCGCGGCGGCTCATCGGCCCGCTGACCAGCAGGGTCATGATCGGATCGGACTGGGGATCCTGCTTGGTGATGACCGGCGGCAGAGTATCGCGCGGCAAGCGGCTGATAGCGGCGGCAACTTTTTCCCGGATATCCTGCGCCGCCCCCTCGATGTCGCGCTCGAGCACGAAGGTGCAGGTGATGTTGGCGAACCCTTCCGTGGAATAGACGGTGATCTCATCGATTCCACTGACCGACGAGATGGCGTCCTCGAGCGGCAGAACAACGCCAGTGACGACTTCCTCCGGAGTTGCGCCCGGCAATTGGACGTTAACGTTTACCGTGGCGGGGTCGGCCTTTGGGAAGAGATCCACGGCGAGACCGCGGTAGGAGAACACGCCGAGCGTCACGAGAAAAGCGAGCAGCATCACGGTGAAGACGGGATACTTGACGCAGGTTTCGGCGAGCTTCATGGGCGTGTTTGCGCAGTGTTCCGGCGAAGGTTATTTCGCAGCCGGCGCATTCCCTTCGGATTTTTCCTGAACGATAGCGCCATCATGCAAATCCCCGGAAATGGCCACGGCGACACGGTCTCCCGGCTTCAGCCCTTCGGCGACTTCGAAGCGGCGGCCTCTCTCGTCCTCGGTTTGCCCGGCGGGGCGAATCTGCCGCTCTGAGACGCGATTCCCGCTCAGGAGAAATACCTTGTAGACGCCGTAGCGGTAGTTCACGGCGCGCTCGGGGAGAAAAATGGTTTTTTCTTCTTTCTCGCTGGGAATGGAGGCCTGCACGAAGAAGCCGGGCTTCAGGCGGCCATCGAGGTTCACCAGAAGCGCTTCGGCTTCAAAGGTGCGCGAATCCTGGGAAACTGCCGGGTTTATCCGGGACACGCGACCGTGAAATGTTTCGCCGGGAAAAGCCTCGACATGCAAATCGGTGGGCGCGCCGTCTTTGACCCAGCCGGCCCAACGCTCCGGCACTGCCAAGCGAGCGCGCAGGCGGTCCGTGCGGACGAGCACCATCACCGGACTCTGCACACGGACGTATTCGCCGGGGTGAACGTTGCGCGTCTTGATGGCGCCGGGAAATGGCGCGCGAATCGTGGCGTCGGCTAACTTCTTCTCCGCCAGCTTTTCACTGGCTTCGCTGGAAATCAGCAGAGCCTTCAGACGGTCGACTTCCTGCAACGCGACGTTGTAGGTGGCCTGGGTGCTTTGATAACGGCTGGCGGCTTCATCGAGTTGCTGCTGGGAGATCAGTTTATCCTTGAACATTTGCTGCGCGCGGTCATATTTGCGCTCCGCGTCGAAGAGGTCCGCTTCCGCGCGCTGGACGGAAGCGAGTTTCTTGGGATCGGGAGGAGGCGGGTCGTCGGGTCCGATGCCGAGCTGCGCGCGGACTTGCCGCACCGCTCCCCGCTGGCGGTCCACCTCGAACTGCAGTTCCCGCGGATCGACGACGATCAGCGGCTGCGCTTCCTTTACCGTATCGCCCACATCTGCCAGCACCTGGGAAACAGTGCCCTCAACCTCAGAACTCAGGATGCTCTCTTCCAGCGCGTAGAGCGAACCAACGGCCTGGATCCGGCGCTGGGTAGTCTCCTCCGCGACGGTATAAAGCTGTACTGGCGCCGGGTGCGCGGCGTCTCCAAGGACGCTGCTGGAATTTGATTTGGAACAGCCTGCAGCAAACACGGCGGTCAATAGGGCAAGTTCAGACACGCAGCGAATCATTGGATGAAGACCAGGGATTCTTACTGTGTTAGGGCACAAGATGACCGTGTTCTTCCTTTCTGAGCTTTGGACGCACGTCCAGAGCTTAAGTTTTTATATCCCGGCTGGCACTCAGAGTCGAGTTATATCTCCGGGAATCCCGGTGGCGGGATAGCCCAACATTCCAGACGGTCGAAGGCGCCCGAGGAACTGGGCCGCTACTCCTTATGAAATCGCACCGTACAAAATCCTGCCCGAGCAGTTCAGGAAATTAAGGCCGTCGTGCAAAGGCGGCTTCAACTGTTTAGCCAAAAACAAAAGAGCGTGGGCCGTGTTGCCTGTTGGCTACAGAGAATCACGAGCCAACGGAGATCATTGAGCGGCGTTCTTGAGAGACAAGATGTCATCGTAGATAAGTTGAGGATAGCGTTCGAACAAGGATCGTTTGGCGTCGAGCCACTCCGTGGTCTCTGCTTGCTCTGCTCGCGCAGTGGCGATTTGGGCCTCAACGGCCTCGAGCGCCGGGCCGCCTGGAATCTTTCGGACGCCAATGAAATTTACTGGGTCGAGCGCACGAAGCCAGACTTCGCGCGGCTTGCGAAGCGGGCGCCTGAGCGATTCGGGTGCCAGGCTTTCCATCTCTGTCACCAAACGCTCTGGAGAGTACTCGCGGCCAACCGCGCGGACAGCGGCGGCTACGAGATGATGGGCGGCGCGGAAGCTGATGCCTTCTTCCCGAACGAGCGCGTCAGCCAACTCCGTGACGGTAAGAAAACTGCCGCAGGCCCGGAGGCGCATCCGCTCGCGATCCACTTCGGCGTGGCTCATGATGCCAGCGAAGAGCCGAAGCGCCCGCGAGGCGTCTGCGCACATTGAAAATGCCAGCGGCTGAAGGTCATCTTCGCTGTCCACGATATCGCCGAAGGGGGTGTTGTGCGCGCAACTGAGCACCGCCTGCGCCTGGCTGAACGCCTTGCTCGCCAGGATGCGCGTGTGCTCCAAAGCAACCGGATTTCGCTTTTGCGGCATGATACTGCTGCTTTGCACGTAAGCATCACTCAAGCGCAGAAAACCAAATTCTTCCGTGCACCACAACAACAAGTCCTGCACGAGTTTTCCTAGGTTGATCATCAGCACGGCGATGACCGAGGCCGCCTCGGAAAGATAGTCAATCGCCGCGATCGCGCCGTAGGAATTTACCTGCAGCCCTTCGAAACCGAGCAAACGAGCGGTGTAATCGCGATCGATGGGAAAGCCGGTCGTCGTAATGGCGCAGGCGCCAAGCGGGTTCCGATTGATCGTGGCGAAAGCGGCGCGCAAACGCCGGATGTCGCGGCCCAGGAATTCGACGGCAGCGAGCAAGTAATGAGCAAGCGTGGTCGGCTGCGCCGGCTGCGTGTGTGTGTATGCCGGCATGATGGTTTCCGTGTGCGACGCGGCGACATCGAGCAGCACCTGGCGCGCGTCCGCGGTTTCTGCCGCTATTCTCAAGATCTCCCGGCGCAGGCACATGCGGTACATCGTCAGGTCAATGTCGTTGCGGCTGCGTGCGGTGTGGATCTTGCCCGCCACATCTTCACCGCAGGCTTGCACAAGCAGGCCCTCCACATAAAAGAACAGGTCTTCGCAACGACCGTCGTAACGTGTCGCCAGAATTTTAGGGCGTTCGAGCTTGGCGATCGCTTCGAGGCAGAGGCGCGCGTCCGCCTTCGGGATGATGCCCTGGCGCGCGAGCATCAAGGTGTGAGCGGAATGGATTTCCAGAAGCGCGTCCAGAAAATACTTCTTCGCGTCATCGAAATTCACTGCCAGAACAGTTTCAGAATAGACGGGAGCAGGAAAGCGTTCGGCGGATTTGGACGGCGATGATTCGGAGGGGTGGGGGGGCTCCTTCAACGTGCGCGCCCCTCCACCAAACAGAACTCAGAGCTATCGGCCGCTACGCGCTCAGCGCCGGGCCTGGAGAAAATCATCCTGAATGCCTCCTGTTTTCGGCACGATCTGACATCAGTCTAGCAGTGGCACCAGAAAACATCGAGCGATCCTACCATCTCACTCCCAGCCCAAAATCGAGAATTCGGCCTTGGAGGATGCCGGTAGCTATCGGTGTGCCGAAGGTAGAAGGCTGCTGAGACAGAGGCAACATCCCGCCATAATTCGCATTCGTCGTGGGCGAGCCTGTGGTGTCGATTCTTGCAACCTCGTTCAGAGAATTGACATTCTTACGGTTGAAAATATTGGTGCTCTCGGTCAAGAACTGCGCTCGAATGTGCTCCTTCAGAGTGAAGAGTGTCCGCGTGTAGCGGAAATCAAACTGTACAATCTTGGGCCCGCGGAGGGTGTTACGTCCGATATGGAGGGGCCTGGTCACGCTGGTAACGAGCGGATCGCCGTTGAGGTTGAAATTGGTAGTGATGTTCTGCTGGTCACCCGAAGCGATGTTCGTCAGCATGGCAAACTCGTTGTCATTCAGCAGACGATTCGCAAGCGAGTTCTCCACCCTGAGGCGGGGTGACCACACCGTGCTGGCCGTAAAAGAGTGCGGCCGATTGATGTAGCTGTTGCCGCGGTCACGGAGGCGATTCGTCGGATCTTCGACGTAGACCAGGTTCTGCTCGAACCCGTTGACGTCGGGGGCATCGCTGATGGTATGGGAGTAGATGTAGGCCGCGCTCACCACCAAGCCGCGCGAGAAGCGGTGCTCGTAATTAATCTCCAGCGCGTTATAGCTCGAGCTCGTGCCCACATCCTGCAAAGATACGTTGTTGAATGCCGGGTTCGCACGCGTGCTCGCGTTGATTGCCGAAGAGAAGACGGGCCGCCCGTCTGCCAGAGTGGCAATTGGA
>WNFG01007502.1_pt1 | contig 20019 bp, 11 predicted proteins | sample 5400431 | NCBI WGS metagenome assembly WNFG01 (sample SAMN13153346, study PRJNA577476) | soil metagenome | isolation source: 120 cm saprolite under Douglas fir tree site 2 hole 3 replicate 2 | place: USA:California | collected 2015-04-18 | reverse complement strand
GCCTGCAGCTTGGCGTAGGTGAGAACCTGGGTGCGGAAGTCGGCTTCCGCTTTCTGAACCTCCCCTTGCTGTTGATAGAGCAACGGCAACGGCAACGAGATGCCGAAAATCACGGTCGGAGGAGTGATCGCTGACCCTTCCACCGTGCCCTGCTGCGTGTAGTTGACGTTCAACGCGATGTCCGGGATGCGCATCCGTTTGGCCAACGAGATCGATTGCTCCGCCCGTTGCTGCTGGAATCGAACGGCGCGCAAATCCGGTCGGTTCTCGAACGCGTTGTTCAACAGGGTTTCCTTGGAAACATCGCCGAGCGACGGCGGAACGGCGTAGTGCAGAAGCTCCGGCTCTTCCACGTCGAAGTCCGGAATCGAGGATCGCAGTCCGAGCAGGAACGCCAGGCCGACCTGGGCGAGTCGATAATTCTGAGAGGTAATGTCTACCGCCTGGTCCGACTCGAGCTTGGCCGTCTGGATCCGAGCGAGATCGGCTTCGGAAATCGCTCCCGCGTTGTACCGGGTTTGGGTCAACTGCAGCATATGGGTTGAAGCCTGCTGCACCTCCCGGGCGAACTTCAGCGTGTCCCGGGCGATCAAGGTCGACAGGAATTGCTGCTTCACCAGCGACTCCAGATTTCGCTGGGCATCCACCCGCACCAGCCGCGCCGCCCCCAGGGCTGCTTGGGCCACGTCCGTTCGTAAACCGCGTTTGCCGAAGATGATCGAGGTGATGGACGCCTGGTCGCTCAGGCCCGCGCTCAGGACTGGATCCTTGACGAACGCCCATGAATCCGAGGTCGGTGGATCGGCGGTCGGATCGCCGAGCCGTTTGGAGAAGCTCTTCCCATACCCAAGCGTCAACGCCGGATTAGGAAGCGCATGGGCGATCCGGACATCCGCTGCCGCGCTTTGCACTGCAGCGTCGGCGATCAAAAGATCAAGCCCACGCTCGCGGAATATCTGCAGCGCCTCCCCGAGGCGTAGGACGCGCGGCAACGACACCGGCTCGGGGACGATCGGAGGGGCGGTTTCCGCCGGAGCCTGACGACTCCAGATCAGCAGGGTGGCGACCGCGACAAGAGCGCAATGGAGAAACCGGCAGGGTGATGACGACATTGGAAGACCTCGGTTAGCAAGAGCCGATCCATCCCCAAGCGGACGGATTCATTGCCGCCGGACATAGCCTGGTGCTGCTTCCGAAAAAACCTTGAACTGCTGGGTTCAAAAATCTTGAAGTAGGTTTCACTCCAGCTGCGCAGGCGACCTGCGTTATTCAGGTTCTGTTCAGGGTCAAAGACGAAATTGTCACACACGCCTAAACGTTGATCGGAAATTCATGCTTACCTCCAGGGGCCGTCAAGCGACCTCGTTTCTCGTCGGTGCAAGCGCGCTGGCGCTGGCTTCCTGCCATTCGAACGACCAGAAACCTTCGAGCACTGCATTTCCGCGCGTCCGCGTCGAGCGCGCCCAGCGAGGCGGAGTCGACGAAGTGGTGAGCCTCACCGGCCTGTTGGCCGCTCCACCGGGTCGAGACGTGAAGCTGGGAGCGCTGGTGCCCGGTCGGCTCGCCAAGGTGAACGTGACCGAGGGAGATGCGATCCAGGCGGGAGAGGTTCTGGCGGAAATCGAAGCGGGTCCGACCAGCGATGAGCTGGTGCAGGCGGAGGCGACCGCCCTGGAAGCGGAGGCGGCGGAGCAGGCCGCGGGGGCGAAGTGGAAGCGGACCGAAGAATTGCTTCATCAAGGGGCGGCTTCGGCCCAGGATGCCGAACAGTCGCGGTCCGCGGCGGTGTCCGCGAAAAGCACCAGCGCGCGAGCGAAGGCGGCGGTGGGTCTGGCCCGGCGCAGGCTGACCCGCGCGACGATCAAGGCGCCATTCGACGGGATCGTCGTCGCCGTCCTGGTTCGCGGCGGCGAGAGCGTGGATGGCAACGGTCAGCCGGTGCTGGAAGTAGCCGCCACCGATCCGGTTGAGCTCAGGGCAGCGGCCACGCCGAAAGACGTGATCAAATTCCGGACCGGAATGCCGGCGAGGATCAAGCTCGAAGGGCTGCCGGTGGAAAAAGAGGGAGCCGTCTTCGCCATCGCCCCCGCCGCCGACGTCGCCACCGGCAACGTCCTCGTCCGGGTGCGCGCCGCCAATCCGGACCACGCCTTGAAGCTGGGGGCGCTGGCGAGGGCGACGATCGTGGTCGCGCACCACGATGATGCGGTGTCCGTTCCAACCTCGGCGCTCGTTCCCGGTCCAGACGGCGGCCTGGCGGTCACGCTGTTGAAGGACGGCGCGGCTGTTTCCGAGCCGGTCTCGGTTTCGTTCACCATTGACGGACGGGCGGTGGTCTCCGGCCTCGATGGCGGCGAAGAGGTGATCGCCGAAGGGGGTTATTCGCTTCCCGACGGAGCCAAGGTCGAGGTCGTGAAGTGAACGCGGTGGCGTGGCTTCGCAAGTACGAAGCCGGCATCGCGGTTCTGGTCGGCGTGACCTGCGCGCTGGGCGCCTTCTGGCTTCCCTCCCTTCCCAGCGCGCTGTATCCGGAAGTCGTCTTCCCACGCGTGGTCATCGCCGCAACGCTTCCCGGATCGAACGCGCGAACGATGCAGTTGTCGGTGACCCGGCCGGTCGAAGAAGCGATCTCCACCGTGCTCGGGGTCCGCCGGGTGCGGTCGCGAACCATTCGCGCCGCCTCTGAAATCTCGGTCTGGTTCGATCCCGATTTGGACATGGACCGGGGCCTCCAGCTGATCAACGCCAAGCTCGCCGAGGTGCGGTCCGATCTGCCGCGCAACGCCGCTCTGGTCGCCGAACGGGTCAGCCCTGCGTCTTTTCCGGTGCTCACGGTCGCGGTGACCGGCAACGCGCCTCCGACCACCCTTCGTGACATCGCCCTCTACACCCTGCGGCCGCGGCTGGCGGGGTTGCCGGGAATGGGTCTGATCAAGGTGATCGGCGGCGATGTTCGCGAGATCGAGGTGATCATCGATCCCGGCAGGCTCGAGGCGGCAAAGCTCGACCTGCCTCGCCTGGCGACTTCGATCTCCGAGGCTCTTCCGGTGGAAGCGGTGGGCCGAGTGGACATCCACTACCAGCAGCACCTCGTCGTGGTGCGCGGGCCGATCGACAACCCGCTCCTGTTGGCGAACACGGTGGTGGGCGGCACGCCCGAGCTGCCGGTGCGACTCAAAGACGTGGCGCGGGTCGAGGAGTCCCACGCGGATCGACTCCTGTTGACCTCGGCGAACGGGCGGCTCGCCACGCTGGTCAACGTGGGGCGAAGGCCGGGGACGGACGCGGTGCGCCTCGCCGCCGACGTGCATCAGGAGATCGAGCACCTGCGCCCGACCCTCCCGCCGGGCGTCGAAATCCTCACCACCTATGACCAGGCGGGCCTGATCGGCAAGGCGGTGATCAATGTCCGCGACGCGGTGTTCATCGGCGGGGTGCTGACGCTGATCGTGATCGGCCTCTTCCTCAGATCGGGATCGGCGACGGCGGTGGCCGCCGCATCGCTGCCGGCGACGCTCTTGATGACCTTCGCCGCGATGAAGCTCTCCGGCGCGTCGCTGAATCTGATGTCGCTCGGCGGCCTGGCGGTGGCGATCGGCCTCGTGGTCGATGACGCGGTGGTGGTGGTCGAGGCGGTACACCGGCGCGTCACTGCGGGGGAGGAACGCTGGGCGGCAACCGCGGATGCGCTTCGCGAAATTGCCTGGCCGGTGGTCAATTCGACGCTCACCACCGTCGTCGTCTTTGCGCCCCTTTCCCTTCTCTCTGGCGTGGCCGGCCAGTTCTTCGCGGCGCTCGCCTTCACCCTTTGCACGGCGGTCCTGCTTTCGCTGGCGGTGGCTCTGGGGATCACCCCGCTACTCTGCGGACGGTTTCTCAAGGCCCATCGGGCGAAGCCGATGTTCCTGCAGGGTCCCTACCTCAAGCTGATGGAGCGCACGCTGAAGCGACCGAAGACGGCGCTCGCGATCAGCGGAGTGGTCCTGATTGTCCTTGGGCTCATCGCCCGTGGCGTGGGCACCGGTTTTTTACCGGAGCTGGACGAGGGCGCTTTCGTCGTCGACTACTTCACCGCCACCGGAACTTCGCTGGCAGAAGCGGATCGTCTGTCGAGGCGGGTCGAAGAAACGGTGGCGAAGGAGAAGGAAGTTTGGGTCGTCAGCCGGCGCCTCGGCGCCGAGCTCGGGCCGCCCGCGGCGACCGAAGCGTCCCGGGGCGACATCACCGTGACGCTGCACGAGGATCGCCAGCGATCGAGCCAGGAGGTGATCGCTTCCGCGCGCGAGGCGATGGCGACCGCCGCTCCGGGAGTTCGGGTCGAATTCGTCGAGCTTTTGCAGGACATGCTTTCGGATCTCGAAGGAGCATCCAATCCGGTGGAGGTGAAGCTGCTCGGCGCCGACACCGTGGTCCTGCGCGCCTTTGCCCCCAAGGTCGCCGAACGCCTCAAAGACCTTCACGGCCTGGTGGATCTCTACGACGGCGTCAGCGGATGCGCGCCGGAACAGGAGCTGATCGTCAATCCGGACGCCGCCGGCCGGCTCGGGTTGAGCGCCGCCCAGGTCGCCGAGCAGGTTCGAGACGCGCTGCTCGGGCAAGTGGTGACGTACGTTCCGCGAAATGAACGACTGATCGGCGTCCGCCTCCGCTTCGAGGATTCGGTTCGCTTCAACCCCGACGTCGTCGGGCAACTTCGAATCCGGCCGGCGAATGGACCTCCGGTGCCACTGACCTCGCTTGCCGCGGTAAAGCAGGTATGCCTGCCCTCCGAATTGCTACAGGAGAACTTGCGCCCGATGGTGGCGATCACCGGAAGGCTCGAGCAACGAGATCTAGGGTCCGTGATGGGCGAGGTTTCCCAGCGCCTCCGCGGTCTTCAGCTTCCGGCGGGCGTGCAGATGGTTCTAGGGGGTCAGTACGCCAGCCAGCAAGAATCGTTTCGGTCCCTGGCGCTGGTACTGGCGCTCGCGGTGCTGGGGGTATTCACCGTCCTCGCCTTCCACTTCCGCGACTTCACCTTGCCCTTGCTGATTCTCGCCGCGGGCCCGGTGGCGCTGGTCGCGGGAGCGGCGGCGCTGCGCATCACCAGGGTTCCCTTGAACGTCTCTTCCTTCATGGGCTGCATTCTGCTCATCGGCCTCGTCGTCAAAAACGGGATCCTCCTCTTGGATCACGCGGAGGCGGACCGGGAGAAGGGTTTGAGCCTTAAAGATTCGGCGCTGTCGGGGGCCACGGTTCGGCTGCGTCCGATCTTGATGACCACCTTTGCCACGCTTCTTGGGCTGGCGCCGCTGGCGCTCGGCCTTGGAACCGGCTCGGAAATCCAGCGGCCCCTGGCGATCGCGGTGATTGGCGGCCTGACGATCTCCACGCTCTCGGTGCTGATCGTCCTCCCGGTCTTGTACGTTCTGGTGCAGCAACGTCGCCACCGGCGCGCGAGCGGTGGCGAGCCGGCGATCCATCCTTGATCCGCCTCAACCGGCGCTCGAAGCGGCGATCTCCACCGGCTCGCCGATGAACACTTCCAGATCTGAAGGAAAAGGCGACCGAAAGCAGACCATCGCTCCGGTGGACGGGTGGGCGAAGCGAATCGAAGCGGCGTGCAGGGCTTGCCTGGGCAGGCGAAGCTGCCGCCATGCTTCTGGCTCGAGGAGGCGCCGTGAGAAACGGTCGAAGTACGCTTCGTCCGGTCCGTAGATCTTGTCTCCGACGATTGGAAACCCCGCCTCGCGCAGGTGGACCCGGATCTGGTGCTGGCGTCCGGTCTTCGGAGAGGCGCGGACCAGGGCGAAGGATTCGCCGCCGCGCTGAAACCGCCGAAGCACCGCAAATCGCGTCACCGCATGCTTGCCGACCCGGGGATCGATTCGCACCGCGATCCGCACCTGAGCGCCGCCTTCCGCGATCGGCGCATCCACGACGAATGAGTCCGGAGGAATGCCCTCGCAGATGGCGAGGTATTCCTTCTCCACCCTCCCCGCGCTGAACTGCTCCATCAGCTCGCGCGCCACCTCGCGGGTCCGGCCGCAGACGATCACTCCCGACGTCTCGCGATCCAGCCGGTGCGCGGGCCAGGCTCTAAGGCCATCGCCATACAACCGGCGCAGCAGCATCACCAGCGTCCCGTGGTGGTAGCGGGCGCTGGGATGCACCGGCAAGCCCGCCGGCTTGTCGATCACTAGAAGCGAATCGTCGCGATGGATCTCCTGCAACGTGGAGGGAGTCTCGGGCTCTTCCAGCATCCGCCGGCGCAGGCGGAACACCAGTCCCGGACGAACAAGGCTGGAGCTCTTCAGCCTCTTCTCGCTGAGCAGATTTGCCTCGATGATCCGCTGGATGCGGGAACGGGAGAGGCGGGGGATCTTCGCACGGAGGTACTTGTCCAGGCGCCATCCGGCGTAGTTCGGCTCCACGCGGAACTCGACCTCGACGAAGCTCTCCTCTGCCTTCCGCGAATTCATCGCCGACATCCTGATCGGATCCGCGGCGGACTTTCAAGCGCGGCCTTCAGGCGCCGTTCAATCGCGCCCGGTCAGGCTTGGAAATGGAAGCAGAGCCGAGCAACGAACGCTCGAAGATTTCAGCGATCCGCACCGCGGCGCGACCATCCCAGCGCTCGGGCAGCCGGCCTTTCTTGCCGTTTCCGCCGAGGGCCTTGGTCGCCTCGGCGACGATGCGCTCCGGATCGGTGCCGACGATGATGTTGGTGCCCACGGTGACGGTGATCGGCCGTTCGGTGTTCTTGCGGAGCGTGAGGCAGGGCACCTCGAGAGCGGTAGCTTCCTCCTGAAGGCCGCCGGAATCGGTGAGGATCAGCGCCGCTTGCGAAGTGAGCGAGAGGAACTCGAGGTAGCCCATCGGATCGATCAAGCGCAGCTGCGGACAGTCCGACAGCGGCCGCGGCGCTTCGGCAGTGGAGAGGATCTTTCGCGTCCTCGGATGCACCGGGAAGATGACCGGCACCGTCCGGGAAATCTCTCCCAGGGCTCCGAGCAAATCGTACAGCGTGTCCGGATCGTCGACATTGGAGGGCCGGTGCATCGTGCACACCGCGTACTTGCGCGGTGCCAGACCCATCTGTCCAAGCGTCGGCAGTTTTTGCGCGCGCTCCCGGAAGGTGAACAGTGAATCGATCATCACGTTGCCGACGAAGAATATCCGCCCTTCGTCGACGCCTTCCCGGCGCAGGTTCTCATCGGCATCGGTCGAAGGAGTGAGTAGAAAATCCGCCAGTCGATCGGTGACGATGCGGTTGACCTCCTCCGGCATCGTCCGGTCGTAGCTTCGAAGACCTGCTTCGACATGCGCGAGGGGAATCAGCGCCTTGGCGGCGACCAGGGATGCCGCCAGCGTGCTGTTGACGTCCCCCACGACGGAGATCAGGTCCGGTCTTTTGCCGGCGCAGACCTTCTCCAACTCGACCATCACCTTCGCCGTCTGCTCCGCGTGCGAGCCGGATCCCGCTCCGAGGTGGATGTCCGGCGGCGGCAGCTTGAGATCGGTGAAGAAGACATCGCTCATCTTCACGTCGTAGTGCTGGCCGGTGTGGACCAGGATCTGATGGAGGGCCCCCCTCTCGGCGATCGCCCGGTGGATCGGTGCGACCTTCATGAAATTAGGTCGCGCGCCCACCACGTGGAGAACCGTCTTCATCGATGAAACCTAGGCATGGGTGAATCGTAATTCCACCTTCGCTCGCCGGTAAGTTCTGCAGCGGGCATACAGACCACCACGGTGTGAGAATCGCGCATCTGATCGCCTGGTTTTCCCTTCTGGTCTGACATCTCAAACGAAGCTAGAATGTGACACCGCGTGCTCGAGTGAGCTGCGCCTTCTCTCGTCTCCATGCCCAACCGAATTCTCAACGGCACGGCTTCCAGGCCGGGGGTGCCTCGATGATCGCGGTCGAAAACCTGACCAAATACTACGGCTCGAAACTGGCGCTGGATCAGGTCACCTTTGAAATCGGCCGGGGAGAAGCGATCGGCTTGCTCGGGCTCAACGGCGCGGGCAAGAGCACCATGCTTCGCATCCTCACCAGTCTGATGTTGCCTTCGGCCGGACGGGCGACGATCGATGGCCTGGACGTGGTTCAAAATGCCCGCGCGGTCCGCTCGAAGCTCGGCTACCTGCCGGACGTTCCGCCTCTTTACGGGGAGATGACCGTTCACCGGTATCTGATGTTCGCGGCGCAGGTGCGGGGCCTGGGAAACAAGGAAGCCGAGCGCCGGGTGGCCGAGGTCGAGGAGATGACCGCGGTCAAGGAGGTTGCCGAGGAGCGCGCCTCCCATCTATCCCACGGCTACCGTCAACGGGTGGGGATCGCGCAAGCGATCGTCCACCGCCCCTCGGTGGTGATCCTCGACGAACCGACGAGCGGTCTGGATCCGGCTCAAACCGTGGAGATGCGGACGCTGATCCGCTCCTTGCGCAGCGAGCACACGGTGCTCTTTTCCAGCCACCTGTTGCCCGAGGTGGCGCATGTCTGCGACCGGGTGTTGATCCTCCATCACGGCGCGCTGCTCGGCCAGCCCAAAATGTCGGAGCTGGCGGCGGTGCTGGGGATGCACACCGTTCTGGTGCGGGTTCGCGCCGAGCCCCCTGGGCCTTTGGAGCTTCTCTCCAAGCTCGAAGGCGTGCATGGGGTGGATGTCGAGCAATTCGGCGGCGGGCAGATTGAATACCGGCTCCTCTTGAATCCGGACGTCCGCCGTTTTTCTTCGCCTCACCGGCCACAAGGCCCCTGCCCTGGGAACGAAACATGCGAATGGTCGCACTGATCGTCCGGCGTGAGCTGGGGGCGTACTTCCGCTCTCCTCTTGGATTCATCATCCTCTCCACCGTCCTGCTCCTGGATGGCCTTCTCTTCAACGCCTACGCTCTCGGCGCCGAAGAGCGCCGCTCCTCCGCGGTGCTGATGCTCTTTTTCTTCTACTCCAGCGGCACCACGATGGTGGCGAGCGTGGTGATCTCGATGAGGTTGCTCGCCGAGGAGCGGCAAACCGGCAGCGCGGCGCTGATCCTCTCCGCGCCGGTGAGAGAGTGGGAGATCGTGGTGGGCAAGTTCCTCTCCGCCTGGATCTTCCTCGCGATCGTCACCTTGGCAACGATCTACATGCCGATGCTGATCTTCGTGAATGGCTCGGTCACTCTGGGGCAGATCATCGCCGGATACCTCGGGCTGCTCTTGCTGGGGGCGGCCGGAATCGCCATTGGTACCCTGGGATCGACGCTCGCGCCGAATCAGATCGTCGCCACGCTGCTCTCGGCCGGAATGCTTGTCTTATTGCTGGTCCTCTGGTGGGTCGGAAACGTCACTTCGCCTCCGCTCTCCACCCTCTCGGCCTACGCGGCGTTCTACCCCAAGCACTTTCCGCCCTTCATGAATGGCGTGATCAGCACTGCCAACGTCCTCTATTACGCGTCGGCCACCTATCTGTTTCTCCAGCTCGCGGTCCGGGCACTGGAGGCGCGCCGGTGGCATTGAGCAGGTTGAGCGCCGCGCGATGGCCTTTCTGGCCGACGGTTTCCTACTTCGCGGGAATGGTGCTGTTTTTGGTGGCGGACCGGATTGTCGCCACCCCCGGGATCGCGCGGACCAGCTTGCGCGCGGCGGCGGCAGTCGCCCTGGCGCTGGCGCTGGCGGCGAGAGCTCGGCAAGGCATGTCTCGAGGTGGCGACGCCCGTCGATTCGAGCTGGTGGTCACTTTTGGATACGCGATCGGCTGCGCGGCGATCGGCCTTTCCCTGGTGAGCCGGAGCGCGCTGGCGGCAAGTCTATGGCCCATTCTCTGGCTGGGGAGCGCTTTGCCGATCGTCCTGATGGAGATCAGCCTCGCCTCCACCGTGGCGGGGATACCGGCGAGAGATGGGCGAATCGGAGCCGCCGCTCAGAGCGGCGTGGAGATGGTGCTGATCCTGACCACCGTGGTCGCCTTGAACTTCTTTGCCGCCAACACGGAGAAGCAGGTGGACTTAAGCTACCTTCAGGAAACCCGGCCGACCGTGACGATGACTCAGATCGCGGCGCGCTTGAAGGAGACGGTCGAGGTCCGGGTGTTCTACCCGGAGCTTCACGAGGTGCGCGATCGGCTGGCCGGCTACTTCGAAGAGCTGCGGCGTTCGGGGTCCAAGCTCGATGTCGCGTTCCTCGACGAGGCGATCGATCACGCCGCCGCGCTCAGGTACCGCGTGCAGGGCAACGGGGTGGTGGTGATCGCCAAAGACAATCGGACGGTGCCGATCGCCCTGGGCCTGGAATGGAGCGTGGCCAAGCGGCAGCTCGAGGACTTCGACACCCAGCTCCAGTGGGCGATCAACAAGGTCTCCCGCAGCAGGAAGGTGTACTTCGTCACCGGCCACGGCGAGGCGGACGACGGCCTGGATCCGACCAATGCCTCCGGGCCGCGGATCGAAAACCCGCTCAAGGGCATCAACCTCAACACTCCGGACGAGGCGCAGGGTTCGATCCACAAGTTCACGGAGTTGCACCGGCTCCTTCGCAGTCAGGGGTATGAGGTCGGTCAGCTCGGAACGGGCGGGGTCGTCTCGCAGGTGCCCAAGGACGCGGCGGCCGTTTTCCTGATCGCCCCTTCGTCAGCGCTCTTCCCGGAGGAAATCAGCGAGCTTCGACGGTATGTCGATCAGGGCGGACGGCTCCTCGTCTTTCTCGATCCGGATCGCCCGACTCGCCTCGAAGAGCTGCTCTCCCCCTACCGCCTCCGTTTCGTTCCGCACGTGCTGGCGAACGAATACGTGCACATGCGCCGGAACAGCCAGCCGTCCGACAACCTGAACCTGGTCACCAACTCGTACAGCACCCACCCGGCGGTGATTACGGTGAGCCGCAACGCGAACAATTTCCGGATGCTCTTCGTTCGATCCGGGTTTCTCGAGGAGATTCCCGCCGCAGCCGGCGGAAGCAGGGCGGTGGTCTACTTCATCGTCCACGCCGAAGGACAAACGTTCGCCGACCTGAACGGCAACTATCAATTCGATTCCCCCGCGGAGCTTCGCCGGCCCTACGAGCTGGCCGCGGTGGTGGCGGGAAACAGCAAGACCAATTCCGGGCGGGAGTTTCGGATGGTCGTCTACGCGGATCTCGACGTGGTCTCCGACGCGCTGTTGACCAACCCCGGCAATAGACAGGCGATGCTCGACGCGATGTCCTACGCCACGATGGATGAGGTCATCCCCTTCACCACGTCGATGAGCGACCCGATGATTCGGCATACCCAGCAGCAGGACAAGGTCTGGTTCTATTCCGTCAGTTTTGGAATTCCGGTCCTCGTCCTCGCCGGTGGGCTGGCGAGCGTTCGCCGTCCGAGAAGGCGGAGCTCGCGATGAATCCACGACGCCTGACCTTTCACACCGCCGCGGCGCTGGTGGCGGTGGCCTGCGCCTATTCGGTGGCCAACCGCTCCACTTCCGAGCGCCCGGAGATGGATCCGCCGCCGGTGTTCGAAGTCAAAGACAGCGAGCTGCTCGAGCTTCGCTTCGCCCGCGGCTTGACCACCTTGACGCTCGAGCCCCGTTTGGATGATCAGAAAGAACGGTATGCCTGGGTAACGGTGGCGCCCGAGGGCAAACGCCCCGTGTCGTTCCGCGGTGGCCGCTACGCCTCCCACGTTCTGGACGGGTATCTTCCCCTGCGGGCGATCCGGTCGCTCGGAAAGCTTTCCCCGGCTCAGCTCGAGGAAGGCGGGCTCAAGAGCGCGAATGAAACGGTGACGCTGAGGACGGCCTCCGGAGAGCGCAAGCTCGTGCTCGGAAGCGCGACCGTGGCGGGCGAAGGCCGGCGGGCGCTCGCCCCGGACAGCGGGCGCAGCTTCATTCTGGCGAACGACCTGCTCCCCGCGCCCGAGCGAGCGGCCCAGGAGATGTTCGACCCGGCCCTGCACGCGTTCTCCAACGACGAGATCACCCAGGTGGCGATCGAATCGCTTGGGAGCCGGCGCGAAGCGGTAAGCCAGGGCAAGCTGGACCCGCCCAGGTTCTGGAGCTGGCGGGAAGATCTGGAGCATCCGAGCCAGGAGCTGACCAGCTGGGCCGACCACCTGGAGCGAATGGCCGGCCGGGCGCCGATCGTGGTGGATAACCCAGGTGAACCGGTGCTTACCCTGACCTACTTCCACGCCGAGCGGCAGCTCGGATACTTGAAGCTGTGGCCCTGCCTGCACGAAGAGCGGTGGATCCGCTGTGTGGGAGTGACGGAGCACACCGTGGGCTTTGTCGAGATGGGGCCGGTTGCCGAGCAGATTGTGAACGATGCCCAGCGCATGCTGGGTGTCGCCGCCCGCGGCGAGCAGGCCACTCGCACGATGAAGTGACAGCGCCCACCTACGGGCGTTTCCACTGTGGGTCAAGTCTCGTAAGCTAGCGTTGGTTTGCGTTGCCTCAACTGCGGGCGGCGGCTGAGAAAGCCACCCGCCTGCCCCATCCATGGAGCAAACTCAGGCGTGCCTCCGCCTGTGGAGGAGGCATGCGCCCCGACCCGACCGCCCACGCTCATCGGGTACCGGATCACCGCCCCGTTGGGTCGCGGCGGGCAGGGGATGCTCTACCACGCCGTGCGCGAGCGCGACGATCTTCGCGTGGCGATCAAGGTCGCCCGCGGCGATCAACCGGGCGCCAGCGCGCGGCTCGCCCGGGAGATCGCTTTTCTCAAGACGGTCGGCCCGCCCGATGTCCTCCGGATTTACGAGTCCGGGGAGCTGTCCGACGGATCGGCCTACGGAGTGCTCGAGCTGGTCGAGGCACCCACCCTCGCCGCCGAGCTGACCGGGAACGAGGTCCCTTTTCCACTGCATGTCTTCCAGGCGCGGGCGGACGCGATCCTGGGCGCCCTCGCCGCCGTCCATTCGCACGGCGTCGTCCACTGCGACCTCAAGCCTGAAAACGTCTTCATCGAATCAGGCGGGCGGGCCAGGTTGTTCGACTTCGGGCTGGCCCGATCGACTTCGAGTCTGGAAGAAGGCGAAGGAAGAGAGATCGAGGGAACGGCGGAGTACATGTCTCCCGAGCAGTGCCGGCAAGGTGCGCCGCTGGATGCTCGCGCCGACCTCTATGCCCTCGGCGTGATCTTCTACGAGATGCTCACCGGCGCGGTGCCCTTCTTCGGGACCGCGGTGGACGTCCAGGAGGGACACCGGAGCAACCGTCCCCCCCGCCCGTCCATTCTCGCCCCGGTGCCGCGATCCATCGAAGAGGTGATCCTGCGCTGTCTGGCCAAGGAACGGGACGAGCGATTCCAGACGGTCAGCGATCTTCGCGCCGCGCTGGAGGAGGCGATGGCGCGGGCCAAGGAAGTGCCGGCGGCAGCGACGGGCAAGGCCAAGGCGGAGAGCGCGTCTCGCGAGAAGCGCACGATGGGGATGGTCTTCTTCGCCAGCTCGGACGATGCCGCCACCATCCAATCCGTGCTCGTTTCTTGTGGAGGTCAGCTGGGTCATGCCGCGGGGGGCCTTTTCGTGGGCGTGTTCAGCGACAGCACCGGCGACAATCCGGCGCGACGGGCGCTGCTCGCCGGCAAAGCGCTCACCGCCCGAAACGTGACCGAACGCGCCTTGGTGGACCTCGGGCTGGTCGCGATCCAGCCCCGCCCGGGCGGCGGCCAGCGTTACTTGAGCGCGCTGTTCACCCGTCCCTACAAGTTCCCCCGAGCATTCGATATCGCCGGGAGACTGGTGAGCGAGGCGGTGTCCAGGTTGATCGACGGCCACTCGGTCGTTCCGGTCGCCGGTCGCGCGGGCATCTTCCACGCCAGTGCGACCAATGAGGATCAGCTCACCGTCGTGACCCAGGGCGCGGGGCTTCTCGTCGGCCGCGATGAGATCCTCGATTCACTGGTGGCAAGCGCGCGTGCAGCGGTCCAACGGAAGGTGCCGACGATCGCCACGGTGATCGCCGAGCCGGGCCACGGCAAGAGCGCCTTGTGCGTCGCGCTGATCGAACGCCTCGAAGAACTTTCGCCGGGCGTCCAGCTGATTCAGCTGCGGTCGCGAGAATCGGTGGGAGGAGAAGCAGACCGGACGCTGCGCGAGCTTTTGACCAAAGTCCTCCGGATTCCCGCCGAGCCCCCAAGCGACAGCGGGCGCGCGCTCCTTGCCGACAGATTGGGTCCGGAGCTGGGCAGAGAGGTCTGGCCTGGTGTGGCCCTGGTGTTTGGTTGGGCGGCCTCCGATGACACCGAAGTGCGCGGACTCGCCGCGGCGCCGGGCGTCTTGCGGGCGGCGGCCGCGCGCGCGGTGGCCGCGGGGTTGAGGCGGCGGGCGAGCGAAAAACCGGTGCTCTTCATCCTCGACGATGCGCAGTTCGCCGACGAAGCCAGCCTCGACGCTATCGAGCTGGCCACCCTGGCAGAGGCAAAGGCGCCGATCTGGGCCTGTATCCTTGCCCGGCCCTCCTTCCAGAGCGGTCGGCCGAACTGGGCGGAACGGTGCGCCGAGCGACAGCCGATTCGACTCGGACCGCTGAGCGACGAAGCGGCCTCCGCCCTCTGCCGCACGCTGCTCTTGCCGGCGGAGAACGTGCCCGCGGACGCGATCCAGGCGCTCACCGCGCGCACCCACGGAATTCCGCTCCTCCTCGTCGAGCTGGTGCGCGCTCTTCGGGGCGCGGGCCTGATCCGCCAGAACAACCGCACCCAGGCGTGGTACCTGGCGACCGACGAGCTGAACCGACTTCCCGATCTTCCGTTGGTCGAGTGGTTGGCCACCCGCGAGCTGGAATCGCTTCCGCCGGATCTGGCGGCGCACGCTCGACTCGCCGCCGCGCTCGGCCCCGAGTTCAAGACCAGCGAGATCATCGGGGTGGTGCGGGAGCTCGAGCAGGGGGGAAGCGCGCAGGCCTTCCCGCTCGATCCAGCCGTCGCCACGCAGCGCCTTTTGGCCAACGGCATCCTGATCGTCCATCGACACGGCCAGCTCACCTTCCGGCACGCGCTGGTGCGCGAGGCTGTCTACAAGTGGATTCCGGAGGCAATGCGCCTCCCGATTCACGAAGCGGCGCTTCGCTTCTACCGCGCCGAGGGGTGCGACCTTCCCGAAAGCGAACGGCTGCCGCGCTTTGCCTTCCACGCGGCGAGAAGCGGGCACCGGGACGAAGCCCTGGGCGCATTCTTGAAGCTCGCCGAGCGCGCGCGGGCGCGCCACGCCTACCTCGATGCCGAGCTGATGTACACCCAGGCGCTCGAGCAGGTAGTCGGGGAAAATCAAGCGGTGCGGATGTCCGCCCACCGGGGCCGCGGTCTGATGCGCTACCGGCTTGGCCGCTACGAGGACGCTTGCCATGACTTCGGAACCGCCCGCGAGAACGCCCGAGCGCTCAAGGACTCAAGCACGGAAATCGAAGTGCTGCTCGACGAAGCCACCGCTCTGGACTGGGCCGACGAGTACCGGCGTTCGGACGAGCTGGTGGAGAAGGCGAAGGAACTGGCGGAAAACGCAACCACGCCTCTCATCGAGGCGAGGCTGCTCATGGGGCTTGGTCGGTCGTCCTTCCGGTTCAGCCGCGATGCGCAAGCGGCGCAGCTGCTCGATCGGGCGGCAGAACGGGCCGAGACGCTCGGGGACGCCGGTTATGAGACATTGGTTATCTCGCTTCTGCTCAACGGCTACGTCCTGGCGACGCTCGGACGGCTGGACGAATCGGAGCGCGCCTTCGACCGGGTAATTCCGCTTTGCGCGGAGCGCGGGGACAAGCTTCATCTGGGCGCGGCGGTGGGAAACCGATTCATGCTCTGGACCTGCCGCAACGACAAAGCCCGACTGATCGCCGACCTCGAGCACCTGCTCGGGATTTCGCGCGAAATGGGCAATGGAAGAATGGAGCAGCAGGCCCACTTCTACCTCGGAGTGTTCCAGCGATGGCTGCACAACTTCGAAGAGGCGGAAAAACACGCGCGCCGGGCGGTGGAGATCGACGAGCGCCGCTTCGGGGAAGCGGCCCGCCCGGAATCCCGTCTGCTCCTGGCCAGGGTCCTTGCCGCCAGAGGGGACTCGGCGGCGGCGCGCGTGATTCTCAGCGAGATCCGGGCGCGCCAGCTCCGGGCGCGCGCGCGCAACGATCGGGAGATCGAGCTGCTCCCCGCCGAGGAGGCTTTCTTCACCATGGTCGATCTGGTGACGCGCGTCACCGAGGAATCTGAATGGGACGGCTTGCAGGCGCGCGCGCGGGTCTGCCTGACCGGGCAGGATCTGATCGAAGTCCTGGAGATGCGAGGTCGCGCCGCACAACGCGACCGACGACAAGACCGGGCGCGGAAAGCCTTCCAGGAAGCGCTGGAAATTGCGAAAAGCGTTCCAAACGTGACGCGAGACCGCATCGAGCGCGAGCTCGCCGTCCTTGCCGCCGAGGCCTAGATGACGAAGAGCCCCGAGGATACCGTCACCGAAGTCATCGCTGGAATCAAGACCGGCGATCAGACCGGGTGCGCCTGTCTGCTGGTGATCAGCGGCAATGCGATCGGCCGGATGTTCAAGTTGACCAAACCGGAGATGATCGCCGGTCGCGGGGACGACGTGGACATCTTCATCGACGACGTGGCGATCAGCCGTCACCACGCCCGGATTCTGATGATGCCCGATAAGCTGGTCATCGTCGAAGACCTCGGATCGAAGAACGGCACCTTCGTCGGGCCCGAGCGGGTGGACCGGATCGAGCTGCGCGAAGGAGGCCGCTTCCAGCTGGGCGCGAGCACCATCCTCAAGCTGACCTACCAGGACGACATCGAGCAGGAGTTTCAGCGCCACCTCTACGAGTCCGCCACGCGGGATGGACTCACCGGTCTGTTCAACAAGAAGTTCCTGCTCGACCGACTGGCCGCCGAACTCGCCTACTGCACGCGCCACCTCGTGCCGGTCTCGCTGTGCCTGGTGGATGTCGATCACTTCAAGCAGCTGAACGATCAATTCGGTCATCTGGCGGGGGATGCGGTCTTGACCCAGCTGGCGCGCGTGGTGAGCGAGGCCTCGCGGACCGAGGACATCCTCTGCCGCTACGGCGGCGAGGAGTTCGCGGTTCTGCTTCGCGAGATCGATGAACGCAACGCCGCCCTCTACGCCGAGCGGATCCGTCGCCGGGTTGAACAGTCGGAATTCGCGGTCACCGATCCGGAGGGAGCTCGGCAGTGGATCAAGCTCACCATCTCGGTGGGCGTGGCTACCCAGGGAACGAGGAGTTTCGCGACGATCGAGGATTTCATCGCCTTCGCCGACAAGCACCTCTATCAGGCGAAGCGCGCCGGACGGAATCGGGTGAGCTTCGGAATCGCCGACTAAAGGCCGCAAGGTTTGGGCGACAATCACCTACGATCTCCTTCCCTGTCGTTCTCGCGACTCAATTCCCCAAGTCAGAGTGCTGAAGTCCCCACCTCGCTCCGGTTTGCCGATCGTGCGATCATCAGTCAGCTGGCCGAATGGCTGACGACCCCACCAACACCGTAGCTCCGCCAGGCGGCACGACCGCCTATCCGGATCGCCTGACCCCCGGAATGAAGGCGGGCGACTACCTGATCGAGGAAGCGATCGCCGCCGGCGGTTGCGGCACGGTCTATCGCGCGCGCCACCGCCTTCTCGGACGCCGCGCGGCGATCAAGGTCCTCAGCCGGAATCTGGCCGATTCGCGCGAGATGCTCAAACGCTTCGAGCGTGAAGCCAAGGCGGTCGACCTGCTCAAACGCCAGGGGCGCTTGACCCCAGCGGAGGTGCTCGAGATCCTCGAGCCGGTTTGCGCCGCTCTGCAGGCCGCCCACGACAAGGGATTCGTCCACCGCGATCTCAAGGGCGGCAACATCATGATCGTCATCAAGGGCGATCAAAAGACGGTGAAGCTGCTGGACTTCGGAATCGCCAAGCTGATCCACCCGGAACCCGGCGAGCCGGGCCTGACCACCGCGGGGAGACGGCTGGGAACTCCGTCGGCGATGGCGCCGGAGCAGTTCCGCGGCGATCCGGTGGACGCGCGGACCGACATCTACGCTTTGGGCGTGCTCGTCTACCGACTGCTCACCGGCCAGCTCCCATTCCAGGGAAGCAGCTCGGAGGAGATCGAGCGCTTTCACCTCAATGCGCCGGCCCCACCGCCGAGCCGGATCGCCCCGATCTCGCCGGCGCTGGACAACGTCGTCCTGCGTTGCCTGGAGAAGAAACCGGACCGCCGATATTCTTCGGTGGTCGAGTTCATCGCCGCGCTTCGGGACGCGGTGATTGCTCAGGATCCGCGCAAGCCGGGCCCCAAGGTGCTCTCGGTGAACGCGATCGCCGTGCATCTAGAGATACGCACTCCCTCGCAGGCGGAGGAAGAGGCGGATGACGCTCTTCTCGACGACCTGGTCATCGTGCTCGACACCGCAGAGCAAAGACTTCGAGCTGGCGGGCTGTCGATTCCGCTTCAGACTGGCAGCGCACTGGTGGGGATCCTCCTGCTCTCGGACGATCCCGGGCAAAACCGGGGAGAGCGGGAGCGAATCCTCAAGATGGCGCATGGCCTCTACCAAGAGATCCTCGGGCGCGGCGGGGCGGACGCACGGATCCAGCTGAGCGTTTGCGTCCATGTGGATAAGGCATTGGTCCGGACGACGAATCAGGGGCCGGAGGTCATCGGCGGCGCGATTCTCACCCTTGCCACCTGGGTTCCCCACCAGAACGCGCAAGGTTTGTACGCGACCTCCGAGGCCTGCGAAGGCTTGCCCGGGCTGGGCACCGCACGCGCCGGCGATCGGTACGTCTCAATCTCATGAGCACCCTGTCCCTGCAGCGCGATCTACCGTCGGCGGCAAAGACGCAGCAGCCCTCGCTGGTATCGACCGAGCTCAGCCTCCGGGCCGTCCTCGCCGGGTGCGGAATCGGCGCCATTCTGGCGGCGGGAAACGTCTACATGGGTCTGAAAACGGGCTGGGGCGACCAGGGAAACATCACCGCATCGCTGGCCGGCTTCGCCATCTTCGCGTTCGCACGACGGCTAGGCTCGAATGGCTACAGCCGGCTGGAGAACAACATTACCCAGACGGTGGCCTCGTCCGCCGCCGGGATGTCGTTCACCACCGGGCTGGTGAGCGCGTTCCCTGCGCTTTCGATGATGGGACAGACATTCCCTTCCTGGGCGATCGCGGTCTGGGGCGTTGCTCTGGGAGCCACCGGCGTTCTCATCGCCTTATTGCTTCGCCATCGATTGATCGTGGTGGAGAGGCTCCCGTTTCCGAGCGGCATCGCCACCGCCGAGGTGATCGATGCCCTTCATCGATCTGCCAGCTCCGCGCTGCGGCGAGCGCGGGCCCTGATCGGCAGCGCCACGGTGGCGATGGCGCTGGTTTGGTTCCGCGATGGCAGGCCGGCCTGGATTCCCCAGCTCGCCGCCTTGCCGATTCGATTCGCCGGCGTCGATGCCGAGTCGCTGGGCTTCGGCCTGAACTTCAGTCCGCTGCTGCTCGGGACGGGCCTTTTGATCGGTGCACGGAATGGCCTGAGCTTGTTGCTCGGCAGCCTCGTCGCCTGGATGGCGCTCGCTCCCGTCGCGATCAAGGAGGGATGGGTGGGCAGCACCGAGTTCTCTGGCCTGTCCAGTTGGCTCTTGTGGCCCGGCGTGGCGTTGATGGCCTCGGCCGCTTTCACCTCCCTGTGTCTTCAGTGGGCGACCTTCGGCCGGGGCCTTAAAGATTTGGTCGGGCTGCGTTCGGCCAAGGTGGGACTGCCCTCGGCCTGGTACCTCTGGGCGGCGCCCGTCGGCCTGGCCGGGGTGATCGTCCTTGTCGGCTGGGCCGTTTTTGGAATCAATCCTGTCCTCACTTTGCTGGCGTTGGCGATGTCCGTTCTGCTCTCTACGGTCTGCGCGCGCGCCACCGGTGAAACGGACATCGCTCCGATCACTCAAATGGGGCAACTCACCCAGCTGTCGGTGGGAGTGATCGCTCCGACGGCGGCAAGCAATATCCTCTCCGGGGCGGTGGTCTCGGGCGCTGCCTCTCAAACCGCGCAGACGCTCTGGTCCCTCAAAGCCGGCGCGCTGCTCGGGGCCAATCAA
>WNFG01001968.1_pt1 | contig 20041 bp, 15 predicted proteins | sample 5400431 | NCBI WGS metagenome assembly WNFG01 (sample SAMN13153346, study PRJNA577476) | soil metagenome | isolation source: 120 cm saprolite under Douglas fir tree site 2 hole 3 replicate 2 | place: USA:California | collected 2015-04-18 | reverse complement strand
CTGGCATCATTACCCGCTATCAGGCTCAGGACTGACCTCAAAACGTGGCACCGAAGGTGCCCTAGCTGAAAGTAACCGAACAGGCACCCATCGCGCCCGAACTCTCATCAGCAGTTCTGGGACGGCCAGTCACGCTAAGTGGTCCTCGCTGGAAGTTCGTCGGGGGTGGGTTAGGTTATGCGGCCTCCAAGAGGATGGGCTGCGAGGCGGGGACCGGCACGGTGGGTGGCTCGGGAATGCGGGCGAGGTGGCGTTCCAGGTCAGCGGTGGTGTAGCGCCAGTTGAACGGTCGGGCTGTGGCGTTGTATCGGTCGGCGAAGGACATCAGGGTGGCGGCCAGCTGGCCGGTGTCAGCGAAGTCGTTGGGGGTGAGGACTTTCCGCTGGATGATGGAGAAGAAGATTTCGACTTGGTTCAGCCAGGACGCGTGCACTGGCGTGTGGATCAAGATGCAGTTCGGATAGGCCCCGGTGAGCCGGTCGATGGATGCCTGGCCGCGGTGGTCGGAGCCGTTGTCCACGATGATGAACACCCGGTTCGCATCCGCGTAGGCGTCTTGGCTCATGACCTCGCCGATGAGGGCCATAAACGGCACGATCCCGACGGTGGGCGGGGTGCGGGCCGCAGCAATCGTGCCGTCACGGGTATCGAGTGCGGCCAGCAACGCCAGCGCGCCCCTCCGCTCGTATTCATGCTCGACGCGCATCGGGGTGCCGAAGCCGGACGGGCTGATCGGATGCAGGCGGTGGCGGGCCTGAATGGAGGGTTTGGCATCGATGGAGATGATCCGGTCGCCCGGCCCGAGCGGCAGGCCCTGATAAAACCCCGCATACAGGTCGAGGATGACGCTGGCTTTAGCCACGAAATCCGGATCGCGGGGGAAAATCCACGATTCGTATTGCCACGGCTTGATCGGATGTTCGGCCAGGATACGGCGAATGCTGGAGTATGAGATGCCGGTGATGATGCCCGCCGCCAGGATCTCTTTTTGCAGCTCAGCGGTACTCCAACGAGACAGCGGCACCCCGGTGACGGCCGGGAGGTGACAGGCCAGCGCGCAGATCTCCGCACGCTGCAGCGCTGTGATGATCCGCGGCCGGCCCGAGCGGGGACGGTCGTTCAGGCCGTCCATCCCCTCGTTGGCGAACCGGTCCCGCCAGGTGCGAACCGTGTCGATAGTGACGTGGGTACGCCGGGCGATCCCGGCGTTGGAATAGCCGCGGGCGGCAAGCAGCACGATGTGCGCCCGCTGCCAGTCCCGAAGCGGGGTCTTGTGCCCGCGATCTCGTGCTTTCAGTGTCCTGCGCTGGCTTGTCGTCACCGTGATCGGTGCAGCACGCCGGGCGGGGCAGGAAATACCTCCAGGGAGACAATAAATCACATACGTGTAATTCCGTTGCAAACACGGTCATTCCGCCCCCGGGCACGGCCGGCCGCACCCAGCGCATAAGGCAGACTCAAGGGGTCATGGCGGCGATCCCCGACTCAACGAAGACCTCCATCAGACTGCGGCTACGCCAGCACGCCCGGGACCACTGGCCGCAGATCACCGACCTGGACGTCACCTACCACGGCGCGTTCATCTACGTCAGCGCCGCCATTGATGACAGCGACGAACCGATCCCGCTGTTCCGGTTGCGCTACGGCGGCTCAGCCCACTCCTTCGGCTTCGCGATCTATTCCCCTGCCCGCGACCGCTACGAGCGTTCCCTGCTGCTGACAGGCCTGCCCGCCGGCACCCCGCAAGAGGCCCTCGACACCACCGCCATCGCCCACGCCCTTACCCGCACCTGACCCGACCGGCCGACAACGCGCCCTCGACACCGCCGAGGCACCCCCCGAGGAACTTCCAGCGAGGACCACTAAGCCATCACCGCGGCTAGGCCGTCGTCGAGGTCGGGCACAGAGCGCGGTGGACATCGCGCGCTCGGTGGGAGACCCCGTTCTCCTCTCGGTCGCGCTGGACGCGCAGGGTGCCGCGGTCGCGAGTCGGCGAGAAAGAAGCCCGTAGAGAAGGGGTCGCGGCATGGCGCCCGCTCGCCCGGGCTAGCTTAGTGAGGGCATGGTCACGACCTCCCGCTTGCCGTCCTCAAGGACTCCCCGCACATGCCTCAGCTGATGAATAGCATCAGCCTGATCTCTGACAAGCTCATTCAGTAGCGCCGAGGGCTTACGGCACTGATCGCCGACGCCGCTCCGAGCAGCAATGGGCACGCCCAGGCTCGAGCCCCTGACCTGAATGAACAATCCAGGCTGGACCGGCCGAGTCCGCTAGCGCCTGATTGCGTTGGCTCTCATTTCCTTTTCCCGGCTCTCCCTGCCCCTCAGCTCAGCGGCGCGGCTTACTCCGCGTGTCAGCTGGCGGTCAGCCAGCGGTCAGCTAGTAGCCGGAGGACTGACAGCGTACGGTAGGCCCGCCTTGAGTTCTCGTTCAGCTATGAGCCCGATCCTTCGTAGCGACACACAGCACGGGGGAAATGGGTACCAAGGACCACATTATGGGCGCCGTCCATGACGTGGCAACCGCTGCCGGGCCAGCTGCCCGCTATCGCATCCGCCGTGACCAGAGTCGGGCGGCCCGGCGGAGACAAAGGTTGAGGCACTTTAAGCGATGACGGCTGACCAAGGCGGACCCCGCGGCGCTCGCGCACGCTCTGACGGGGCGGAGGGAACCCGGCGGAACCTGCAGATCACGTTGCCGGCCGCCGACCATGCGGTGGGGCTGGCGCGACAAGCTACGGCATGCTCGGGGCACTGATGCGATAGCGCTGAAGCTGCAAACCGCGGGAACCTGGCTGCGGATCGAGGTCCAGGACAGTGACCCCCGCTGGCCTCAGCCGCGCACCCCGGCCGGGTTTGATGAGTCCGGCTTCGGGTTCGTGCTCGTGGATGCCCTGGCTCATAAGTGGGGAGTGCGCGAGACCGCAACGGGCAAAGCCGTGTGGGCGGACCTAGATACACGGCAGGGAGGCGGGCCGGAGACCTGGCCAGGCCGGCAGCGGGGATGACATGTGCCCCCTGAGCCACATCGCGGCACACCACAGATCCTGGTCAGCCGTCACCTGGATTCCGCCGTCTCGCGCGCGAGGCCTCCTCCCTGCGCCGCTTCCGCTTGGTGGATCGGCTTCTTCTTGCTGCGGGAAACGCGCGGGTGAGTCAGCATCTTGCTACCAGATCTGTTGATCAGCATGTGGACCAGTGCCGCATACGCTGTGTCGTTATGAGCCTCGAAGCGTCGTCGCTGGCGGCCGCGGTTTCCGGACTAGTGCGCAGCGATCCTCAGAGTCCCGGCATCACCCGTGTGCGGGGCAGGGAAGGTTTCCGGTATCGCGACCCGTCAGGCGCGGAGATCACGCAAGGAGAGGACCTGGACCGCATCCGCGCGCTTAGGATCCCGCCGGCCTGGGAGAACGTCTGGATCTCGCCGGACCCGCTCGGCCACATCCAGGCCACCGGAGTGGACAGCCGGGGCCGGACCCAGTACCTTTACCACCGGCTGTGGCGTGAGCAGCGCGACGCCCAGAAGTTCGCTCACATGCTGCGGTTCGCCAGCGCGCTGCCTGCGTTGCGGACGGCCACCGTGGACGACCTGAAGCGCCGCGGCCTGAATCGCGACCGTGTCGCCGCCGGCGCTGTCCGGCTGATCGACCTCGGCCTGTTCCGCATCGGCGGCGAGAAGTACGCCGAGCTGGACCACCACTACGGCGCCACCACACTCCATAAGCAACATGTGAGGTTGACGCATGACGGCATTTTGTTCGACTACATCGCCAAGGCGGGCAAGCACCGGACGATCTGCGTCAGGGACGAGGTAGTCCTGCCCACCGTACGGGCACTGGCCCGCACCGACAATGGCCACGAGACCCTGTTCTGTTACGAGCACGACGACAGCTGGCACATCCTGCGTTCCCGCGACGTGGGCAACTACATTGCCACCCGGGCCGGCGGCCACTTCACGGCCAAGGAATTCCGCACCTGGAATGCCACCGTGCTGATGGCGCTGGTGCTCGCGAACGCAGGGCCCGCGCCGGCACCGCAGAGTCGTAAGCGCGTCATAGCCGGCAGCGTCCGGGAGGTGGCGCGCTGGCTCGGCGACACCCCGTCAGTTGCCCGCGGGTCATACATCGATCCGCGGCTGATCACCCGCTACGAGTCGGAAGGACAGCTACCCACGGTCCCCGCGCTGCCCACGGTACTCCCGGCACCTGCGGAGGCCGAGGTCGCGGTGGCCGCGCTGCTAGCCGCCTGCGACGATACCCGGTCATGATCCCGGTCGGCTGACGGCCATCCGGTGCGCGATTCAGGTTCGTGCCAGGTGCCCGCTTGTACCGGAGCGACCTTGCCGCGTTCCCCGGACACGTCGGGTGCGGGGTCAGCAGCCGTGATTCGGCGACCCGCAGGCTCGGGTGAAGATCTACCCCGGACTCGGCCCACGGGTTCCTGTTTCAACTTTGCCTTCAGCCCTGGCCGACGTTGACATGCCCGTTGCGGTGGGCGGCGACGACACCGCCGTCGACGAGCTGTTCTCCCAGTCTTTCTTCCGCTGCTTCCGCTGCTTCCGCTGCTTCCGCCGTGATCTCCGGCTCAGGTGAAGGCGACCTCGCTGACATCTATGGAGACCAGGAGCGGCTCGCCCAGGGCCTGGCCGTCTGCCGCTCGCGGAAAGATCCTGTGCCTGGTGGGGACCATGATGCCAGCTACCTGCGTGTAATCGGAGATGTAGTGCGCGGCGGTGCTGCCGCCCATGATCTCGACGTCGTAGTCGTGGCGCCGGAACAGGCCGTCGTCACCGACGTACAGCGTCTGCTCGGTGCTGTGCGTGGCGAGGTAGCCGGGCCAGACCACGTGCAGCCTGCGCCATTGCTCGCCTCTCTCCTGCCATGGGTCAAGCTCAGTCGTCTCGAATCCCGGGAGTGCGAACGTGAAGGGCTGGGTGAGGTAGGTCCACATCGCGGTGCCGACGAAATAGGCCAGCTGCACAGTGGTCCATGGGGTCTCGAGGGTATGACCCGCAAAGGAGGCCCGCGGTTGCTGCTCCAGGGCGTCGATGACGTCACCCGTGGTGGTCTCGATAGCGACGCGCTCCGGGGTGAACGCGCTCCGACGGTCGGGGGCGCCGAACGGATGATGCGATTCCCGCTCTTGGTGCAGGTTGGCCCGGACGAAGACGTCGTCGACCACGCCCGCCTGGCCCTTCAGCGCCCACAGAACGCCGCCATTGACGCCATGGACCGAGACGGCGTCCAGTTGGTTCCAGCGTTCGAGGCCACCGTAGGCCTCAATGACAGTTTCCAGCAGGTCGGTCATTTCTTCCCCTTCCGGTTCCAGCAGCCAGCCGGCGTACGTACCAATCGCCTTGTCGCCGGCAGGTGCCGGTCAGCGGCTGCCTCCCTGTGAGTGTCAGGTAGGGAGGGCCGCGTTCGTATCCGCCAGGGCACAGTGCAAGTGGCCAGTTGTGGCCAGGCGGTGCGCCAGCCGGGGTGCCCGCGGTACTAGTACGGCTGCGCGGAGGCAGCAGACCGGGCCTAAGCCCGTGAACGCGACCGGTCGCAGGAGGCTGGCGATAGCTGACATCGTGACGTCGGTGTGCCTGCCCTGCTGGGCGCGCTGTAGGTCACCCAGGCGGCCCTGCCCTACCTGCGCGAGCAGGGCAGCGGGCACATTGCGCAGGTGTCCTTGATCGGCGGGATCATGGCGCTCATGGATCATCCGCCAGGCACGCGACGGAGTTGCCTGCCTGCGAGCCGGTCCGGCAGCAGGCCGCGCTGGCGCGCGCCAGGCGCTTCACGCCATGTGGTCCAGGGGTGACCCGCGACGCGTACTGCGGCTGGTGGACACCCAGAACCCGCCGCTGCGCCTATTGCTCGGCGATGCGCCGCTCGCATCGCGACCGGCTCGCGCTCACCGGCCGATGTGTGTGTTCGTGATCGAGGTGAACTGACAAATCAGCGCCGCGGCGAGAAAGACGAGCCCGAGCGCGATTTCGTTGAAGCGGCGCAGCTCGCGGCCGCTGGCGGCGAACAGGAACATAACCATTGCCGCGACGGTCAGGATGAGGGCGAGGGCGTCCATGTGGGCTCCTTGGGTCAACCCCAGAGGTCTGGGCGGTAGCGTGTGGTCGTCTCCAGCTCGTCGAGGTAGGCCTCTGCGCGCTCGCGCGGCAGCGACACATGTTCAGCGATGACGTCGACGAAGGCGGTGCGAACGGCGTCGCGCACCGGCTGTGAGCCGCAGACATAGACGTAGCCGCCAGCGGCGAGCAGGCGCCAGACGAGCGCGCCCTGCTCTCGGATCCGGTCTTGGACGTAGTCGCGGCGGCCCGGCCGCTCGCGCGACGTCGCCACGTGGACATGATTGAGCACTCCTTCGGCGGCAAACTGGCCGATCTCGTCGCGGTAGATGTAGTCGAGGCTGCTCGAGCGGATGCCGTTGAACAGCGCCGCCTCCGCCAGCGAGACGCCCGCGTGCTTCATCGCCAGCCGTTCCCAGAGGAACGCTCGCATCGGGGCGAAGCCGGTCCCGGCGGAGACGAAGATCATCGGCTTCGTCAGGTCCTCCTGCAGGTGGAACCCGTCGGTGCTGTCGAGGAAGATGTTCAGGCGGTCGCCCTCCCGAAGCGTGTGGATGTAGTGCGAGCTCATCCCGCAGAAGTCACGGTCGGGCATGCCCGGCACGGGTGTGGCCTCGAGGCCGACGGTCATGTGGGCGAGGCCGTCACCGTGGATCCGCGGGCTCGAGCTCGTCGAGTAGTAGCGCGGCCGGAGCGGTTGCGCCACCCGCAGGAATTCGAAGATGTTCAGCGAGCAGGACGCGAACTCGTCGAGCAGCCGGAGCACGTCGTAGCCGCCCGCGTCGATCGCCGCGCGCAGCGGTGAACCGGGACCGTCCGAGGCCTGCAGGACGTCTCTTATCTCCACCAGCCTCGACCGCTCGGCGCGGTCGGTCACCTTCTCGAGCAGGAGGTCGAGCAACGGGACCGTCGGCCTACCGGTGATGTCGATGAGGTTGGTGAGCACGTTGCGGACCTGGAGCACGACGCCTTTCGGCACTGCGCGGACGTTCACAGTCTTGGGCGCCATGAAAAGGCCATCGAGCGCAGTGCCGAGGTGCCGTGCGAGCCGCTCGACTCGCTCCTCGTCGTTTTTCGGGCAGACGCCGAGGTGGTCCCCGGCCCGGTAGGTGACGCCGGGCGGCAGGCTGATGTCCAGATGCCGCGTCCGCTTTGTCGGCTCGGCCGCCTGGAGCTCCCGGCACACGAGGGCGCGTGCCTCGGCCGTGTCCTTCCCGACGGCGTTCGTGAGGATCGTCGGAACGAGCAACACCCGCGACTGGCTGCGGCTTCGATCGCTCGTTCCCGGCGACCCGGCGCCCACCGAGGTGGCCGAGCTCTGTGATCCTGGCGGCATGAAGCGCATGATCGAAGGGATGCTCATCGACCGGGCGATTGGCTGCGTCGCGACATCGTCACCGTAGAGCGATCTCTGCATTGCCGTGTTCGAGTCGGTGCTCATCAGAGTGCCTGTGACCGCCTTCTCCGCGGCGACGCGCGCGGCTGCGGCCGACGTCGGCCGCGCCCCGGACAGCTTAAGGAGGATGGGCCACACGCGGGTATTCCAGTCCGCAAACAGGCGTTCCCACACGGGCGATCCCACGTCGCCGTACGCCAGCTCGGCGAGCGGTGTGGCGCCGAGCTCGGACAGCTTCTTCTGCACGTAGCGGGGGAACGCGAGGAACGCGTTCCACTGGCTGTTGCCGAGCCCCCAGACGAGGTAGCGGCAGTTCCGCCACGTCTCCGTACCCTGTTCCGCGCGCTCGAGCCACGACTTGAACGCGGTCGCGTTTGAGGGCGGGTTGGACGTGTAGGTGGACGTCATGACGACGAGCAGCCAGGGCTGCGTACGCGGCGGCGAAGCCGCGAGCTCGTTCAGCGTCATCACGTCGCTCGTGTAGCCGTGGAAGTCGCTCCGCTCGGCGAAGCGCTCGGCCAGCTCCTTGTTCGCGCCGAAATTGCTGCCGTACGCAATCACGAGATGGCGGTAGGCGCTCGTTCCGGGGATCTCTGTCGGTTCTCCCGACTCGCGCGCGATAGCGGGAGCACGAGCATCCGGGCGGTCGCGCAACGCGACCGGCGCACGCCGGTGCCCGTACGGCTCGCGCGGAAGACGGGTGATCGGAACCGCGGCCGGCTTCGTCGTCACGACCGTGTTCTTCGTCACCGTCGCGCCTGGCGCGAGCCGCAGCCGGTAGTGCCGGTAGATCTCGAATAGGACGACGCGGAGCATCATGAACGTGACCTCCTGCGCCATGCACTGTCGCTTCCCGATCGAGAACGGGATGAAGGCGTGCCGTGGCCGGTCGACGACCTTCTCCATCGCGAACTGCTCCGGATCGAACCGGTCGGGGTCCGGGCCCCAGTAGCGCGGGTCACGCTGCGCCGCGAGCGTCCCGACGAGGATGATGTCGCCCTTCCGGATGCGATACCGGCCGAGCATCCCGTCCTTGAGGCTGCGGCGGATCGTAACCGGCATGGGCGGGTAAATCCGCATTGCCTCCTTGATCACCTGCGTCGTGTACGTCAGCGCCATCAGGTCGTCGTACTGCAGGTCGTAGTCCGGATCGCCGCCGGTGATCCTGTCGATCTCGGCGATCAGCTTCTCCTCGACGTCCGGGTGCGTGGCGAGGACATAGGCGAGCCACGCTCCCGTGATTGACGGTCCGTTGAAGCCGTTCGAGAGGTGCATGAGGATCTGGTCGCGGACGGTCTCGGCGTCGAGGAGCTCGCCCGTCTCGGGATCCGGCGTGCTCACGAGACGGCTGAGCAGATCCGTCTGCTGCCCCAGCGGGCACGCGTGTGTGCGGGCGCGCACGAGCGCGTCGGCCGTCCTGAACAGCTCCTCGTTGTGGCGGCGGTAGAGCTTCCTGCGCGCGCGTCGCGCGCGCCCCGCGAAGACCGTGAAGTCGGGGCGAGGCTCGGCGACGCGCAGGATGCTCTCCTTCGTGCTCTGTGGAACGGCCGCTGCGAACGGGTGGGGGTCGCCGTTGCCGTCGAGAAGGCCGAAGTCGTAGGCGCACGCGCCACGTCCCGAGACCTCGAGCGTGTAACGCTCCATCCAGGCGCGCGCGTCGAGCGGCTCGTCGTCGGGGATCGCAGACCACGCAGCGACGAGCTTCCGCGCCTGCTCTTTCATCCGCTCGAGTTGCGTCCGCTGGTGCGACGGTGCGTACCACGGCAGCATCACGCGGCGGATCTGCTCGTAGTGCTCGCCGTCGCCGATGACCGAAATGCCGCCGCCGCGGGAGTTGCTCAGCTGGGCGAAGAAGTTGATCTCCTCGACACGCTTGCCGTACTGCCCCTCGTCCGCCGCCACTTCGTCGAGCAGCTCAGGGTCCGAAACGACGACGAGCCGCCACTTCTTTGTCGGGATCCCAACCGCGTAGATATGCCCGAACCGGCGGTAGTACTCGAGCTGCGTGTCATTGTCATTCAGGATGTCAAAGTTCGCGAACCGCTCACCCTTCGGCACAAGCCAGCGAACCGCGTACGGGATATCGAGCGTGCTGTCGCCAGCATCAGGCGATGCGGCGACCGGCAGCCGTGCCTCCTCGACGTAGACGCCGGTGTGGATGAACTCCTGCAGTTCCTGGCCGGCCAGCCGGAACGTGGCGTCGCCGAGACCGACGATATCCCCGTCGGACAGCAGCGCGGCCGTGACGCGTTGCTCATTGACGAAGGTGCCGTTAGAGCTGTCAAGGTCCACGATGCGGTATGCGCCCGCTACGTTGCGCAGTTCGGCATGGTGGCTGGACACGCTGAGGTCGGAGAGCACGATGTCGTTATCCGGCGCCCGGCCGATGCGCAGCGTGGTGGTGGGCAGCGGCCACACCACGCTTGGCATGTGGGCCGGCGGGACCGGCTCTGGCCGCAGGGTGGGCTGCCCGGACGATGCGGCCCCAGTCGCGGCGCAGCTCAGGACCGGCCCGTCAGCAGGATCGCTGAGCCGGACCAGGCACTCCCCGTTGATCTCAAGCCGGTCCACCCGCCGGTCTCCGGCATAGGTGCCGTTTGTGCTGCCATTATCCGCCAGCACCCAACGGCCGTCTTCCAGCCGGAGGACGGCATGATGCAAGGACACACGGACATCGGTGATCACGATGTCGCACTCCGGATCGCGGCCGACCAGGTACGAAGGGCCTGCCGGCAGGCTTCGGTCATATCCCTGGGTCCGCACCACGAGCGGTGGAGCGGACCCCCCCGACAGGGGCTTCTCGACACCTGTGCGCCAACTGTAAAAGCGATTCATATGAAGCCTCCGCCCGCGGCCGGCAGCGATCACCATCCGAGCCTTCGGTCGTGCTTCTGCGTCCTTGCTCATAGGGTTCGCTCCTCCTCATCCTCCTTTCACCCGTGACTTCTCGGCATCGGCGCCTGTTGCTTCTCGATGGCCGCGAGAACACCGTCCCAGAGGAGAATCCTCGCCTCCAGCGCGCTATTGATGGTGACGGCGCATTCCTTCCAGCGGCTATCGTCGTCGCCGCAGAGGTCTGCCAGCATCTGCATCGCCATGGGAGTGTGCTCTTCGCTGTCCACCTGGATATGGCGGGCCAGGTAATCACAAAATGTGTCGAGGCTTTTCTCATTCGCGCGGACGGCCACGACCTGGTCGAACATATCCGGGATGAGATCTTCGCGCCCGAAGGCGAATGCCGCTGCCTTGCAGTGCACCGGCGCGTTCTCGATGAAGTCCCAGGTGGCTTTTACGAAATCGGCCGACGGCTTGGGCGCGGCGACCGCTTCGAGTGACGACTGGACAGGCTGGCCATCTCTCAGGAGGGCTATGAACGCATCGATCGCTGCAGTACTCGCACCCGATTCGGTCATGCCGCGCAGGTAGAGCTCGAAGTGACTGATGAAACCGTGATCCAGCTCATCGCTCTCTTCCACCAGCACGATGTCGTTGATGAGGCGGCGGCTGCCGGTAGCGCCGATGGGTATCCATGGAACGTTCACGCAGGTAAGTTCCCGCTGCAGGGACTTGAGCAACGACATGAAATCCCATACGGCAAATACGTGATGCTCCATGAACGTGTTGATCGCCCCGATGGTGTTCAGCTGCTTGTACATCGGATGAGTAACGACCTTGACCCGGATGGGCTCAATCTCCTTGGTCAGCCAATCGATACGTAGGTGGGTCTCATTCCAGTGGTAGCGCGACATCATCCTGTCCTCTCTTATTAGCTCGCTCATGGCGAGGGTTACCAGTGCGCAGCGTGAATGAACTGCGTTAGAATGCTTGATTCAACCGTGCCCGCGCAGGGCGCTGAGGAAGGTGATTACCGCACTGGAAGGGGAGAGAAGGTTAAGCGACGCGGTGGCACGAGCTCCATGTGCTGTCTTTTTCTCTGACGAAGCCGGACCTGCCTGCGGCGGGCGCCACGCTGTTTCGCTCATTTCTGTTAGCGCCCACGGCGGCCGGGATACTACGCCCAGAAGGCTCACACATGACAGTGCGGCGGGCTGGCGCTTCGGTCCGGACGAACCGCTCATCTGTCATCTCGCCCCATCAGTCGATCTGGACTTACCCTTCAAGAGGAACGGCGCAGCCATCTGATACATCCGACTGGCTACGTCCTCCTGGGTCCAGGTGCGTGGCCGCCGACCGCGGCGAGCGCGCGCTGGGCATCGGGATTGCCGAAGGTGGGTAGCCGCCCGCCAGCTTGCACAAGCTTCACAGTGCCTTGGAGGGCCCTATCCGGCAGGCTCAGGGCCCGCGACATGATCGGCAGGAACATCGCTGACCTCCTGCGCGCCGCCCGCGTACCCGCTGATGCTGGCGCGGCCGACGGTAATGCGGAAGCTCGTGGACGGGCAGCAGAACCCGGAGTGCGCCGTCAGTGTAGGGAACCCATGGACTTGAGCAGCTTGAGCTGGGGCTTTGTGTGTAGTTGAGCCGTGCTCGGGCAGGGCCGCTTCGGGTAGTTGAGCATTTGGGTGCTGCTGTCATGGTCACGGTGCGTGGCTGGCGTTTTTGCTCCGGGACTGCGCGAGTGATTCGAGGACGGGGCGGACGTCGCGGGCGAATTGCTCGCCGTTGGCGGTCAGGGTGATTGTCCCGTCCGGGGCGGCGCGCAGGAGCGTGATGCCGGTGACGTCTTCAAGCTGGCGGATCTGGCTGGCCAGGGTGGCGTGCTGGATGCCGAGGTGCCGGGCCGCGTGGTGGAGGCTGGGCTGTCCCGGGAGCGCGAGGAGTCTGCGGATGCGCTGTTCGGCGTTCGGGCGGGTGAAGGCGTCCCAGACCGCTGGCGGGAACGCGCCGGGTGCGCCGGTGCTGGCCAGGGGGTGGGGATGGCCGTTGATGCCGTGCCGGACGGGGATGCCCGTGTTGCGGGCCGCGGCGGCGAGGGTAGCGGCCGGGACGCCGGTTTCGGCGGCGATGTCCTTGAGGCTGCGCTGCCGGAGCTGATACTGCTCGCGCAGCCAGTGCGGGCCGATGTCGCCGCCTGGGCGGTTGGGGGCCTGCCGGGGCGCGACTTGTGCGGAGGTGCTGGCCGGGGGCTGGGGTGCCGGGTAGCGGGCCGCGGTGAGCCGGATGTGCTCGGCGGTGGTGCCGAGCCTGGCGGCGATGGCGCGGACGGGCAGGCCGGAGCCGATGAGCGGGTGCAGGTCACCGGGGCTGATGTCGCCGGGGTGGGGTCCGGGCCAGGTGATGCCGGTGACCCAGCCGAAGGGCGGTTCCCAGGTGACGGGTTCGTTGATGCCGGCGTGGCTGAGCAGGGAGCTGGCCCGCTGGTGCAGGAAACCGGCCATCGGCTCGGGCAGGGTGAAGACGAACTCGGCGTAGTCGGGGCCGCGGCGTTCGGGCAGCCGCAGCGGCTCGGGCAGGTAGCAGGGGTGGGTGCCGGTGAGCAGCTCGATCAGGCGGAGCCGGGCGAGGTGTTCCTGGACCGGGGCGGCGGGGAGGTCCGCGTGGTTGAGGTGACGGCGGTGTGCCCAGGTGTCTGGGTGGGTGAGGAGGTACCGCTGGCGGCGCCAGCCGGTGACGTCGAGCTGGGCCCGGGAGAAGCGGCGCAGCCGCCGCCGGCGGGCGTAGTCGACCGGGGCGCCGTGCTGGTCGAGCTTGCGGGCGAGCTGGCAGATCGCGGCCGCTACCGGTTCCAGGACCCGGTGCTCGCGCAGCCGGGCGGTGAAGCTGGCGAACCTGTTGCCGTGGACGGGCTGCAGGCCGAACAGTTCCTGGGCGGTGCGGTAGCCGTCCACGCCGGCCGATGCGACGGCGAGCATCACGCCGAGCCCGAACCGGTAGCGGAGGAAGTCGAAGCCCTCGGGGGGCATCAGCCGCAGCGCCCAGCCCGGCCACAGCAGCGACGGCAAGGCCCTGGCGTGCTCGCCGGCCCGGGCAGGGTCGGGGATGCGCGCCGGTCCGGCCAGAGCACGGTAGCGGAGCTGGTAGAAGGTGTCCAGCCGGGACGCGAGCGGCTTGACCAGCGCGGCCTGCAGAGCCGGGCTGGCCTGGTCCCAGCGGGCGAGCATGTTCGCTGGGCCGGCTGTCTTTGCGCGGCCGGCCTCGTTGTCAGCGAGCCAGGCGGCGATCAGCGGGTCGGGATCGCCGCGCCGGTCATGCAGCATGACGTCGGCGATGGTGACGCCGAAGGCGGAGACCGGCGCGAACTGCCGGCGCCGTCCGTGCGCCGGACCGGTGAGCGCGTCGATGCCCGCGTGCTCACCGGGCCGGCCGGGGATGCCCGGCTGCGCGCCGAGTTCGTCCAGGACCGCGACGGCTATGGCCGGGGGAGCTGCCGGCCCGTGCAGGGCTGAAATGGCCGCGCGTGCCACCGCGTGGATGTCGTCTAGGTACTGCTGCAGAGCGGCCATTTGCCCTGGCTGGCCTCGTGCGGTGAGCAGCGTGGCGGTGAGGGCGCCGGTATGCTGCTGCGCGCGCAGCACGCGCCCGCCGGCTGGCAGCGCGATGGCCGCGGTCTGCGCTGGATCGCTGCCGCAGGACATGATGCCGCCACGCGGCGGGCGGGGCGGCGGCAGCGGCAGGCCGGTGAGGTCACAGCAGCCGGGCCGGCGCGGCTGCCCGGTGCGGGCGCGCCGGTGCCGCCGCCCGCAGTCCGGGCAGGTGTCAGCGAGCAGCACCCGGCAGCCGGTGCAGGCGAAATTCCACGGGATCCGCCAGCTGAGCATCCACCGGCCGCCGTTGGCGGCCAGGCACCGCGGGCAGTACCGGGAGCCGATCGGCTGCCGCCACCAGCGCGGCGTCCGCGGCAGGCCGGGCGCGGCGGTCACCGCGGCCAGTCCGGTGCCCTCATACCGGGCCAGCGTCATGTCAGCCAAGGTCGCGGCGGGAATCCCGGTCACGGTGCTGAGCGCGGCCAGGTCGGGCTCGTCCAGCTGGTAGAGCCACAGCTTGTGCTGGGGCTCGTCGTCGCTGGTAAGACGGTCCCAGTCCACTCCTGCCAGGGCGAAGATGTCGCGGACGGCGACGTGCAGCAGGTGGGCGTAGGTTTCCAGCCAGCTGTCGAGCGCCTCGCCGGGCAGCGGAGGCAAGCGGATCGGGATGGCCGCCACCAATGACCTCAGCCGGCAGCTGCCAGGGTTTCTGCCCGGGCGGCGCTGGAGCCAGCGGCGGGCCGGGCGGAGAGCTTCCCGGCGTCGAACGCGGCCAGGAGTTCCTGCCGGGCGGCTTCGGCGGCGGCGTCGTTGCGGACCTGGTCCAGCAGGTCGCGAGCGAGTTTTTCGGTGCCGGTGCGGATGGCGCGGCGGCAGCCGCGGGTGATCAGCGTCATCAGCGACGCGAAGTGCCCGGTGCTGCGGGCGAACAGGTAGTCCGCCAGGTCATCGGCGACCATGCCGGGATGGGCGCCGGCGAGCACGAGGTCTTTCTCGATGGCCAGCAGCAGCTGCCGCCAGGTCCGCCGCCCCGGCTCGGTTCCGATCTCGAACGGGTCCACGCCCAGGGTGGTCCACCGGCGGGCGTTCTGGGCCAGTTCTTCTTCCCCGGCGGCCAGGCCCTCGCTGACCAGGCCGCGCCGCTCCAGGCCGACACCGACGTAGACGAACGTGACGGGGAAGGTGTTGGCCAGGTACTTGAAGTGGTTGGCCACGTCGCGGCCGTCGCGGCGGCGCGGGTCCAGGAAGTGCACGTCATCGACCACGCAAAGCCGGACATCACAGGACAAGACCGCGTCGGCGGCCCTGTGGCCGAGTTCCTCGGCGTTGCCCCTGTCGTGGCCCGGCAGGCCGAAGAACCGGCACAGCATCGCGTTGAACGACCGCTTGCTCGTCGACGAGGTCAGGCACACATACACCACCGGTACCCGGTCGTGCCCGGCCTCGGTGGCCGGGCCGTAGAGGCTGACCTGCCGGTGATGAAATTCCCGGGCGAAGACCTGGGCGATGGTCGACTTGCCCAGCCCGGGGTAGGCATCGATCACCGCGGCGCCCTTCACCTTGTCGCCATCCTGCCGGTTGGCTTCCACGATGTCGTCCAGGTGCTCGTGCACGGCGCGCATCTGCGGCGTGCGGAGCGGGCCGATGTTGGCGTGCCAGACCGACCGGCGCTCCTCATATTCGGCCCGTGCCCGCTCGGTCAGCTTGCGGATCTGCGCGGCCGATAGCAGGTCGGGCCGCTGCCGGGGCGGGGCGTTGACGAAGGCTTCCCAGCCGTGCCGGGTGGACAGGGTGTAGGCGCGCTCGTCGGGCCGCAGCGGCGTGCTCACACGGTTTCCATCGCGTCAGCGTAAAAATCGCCGGGATCATGACCTGGCTCCTCCCCCGGGAACGGGGCATCGAGTTCGCTATCGCTGTCGTCGTCCCCGCCTCCATCGCTGATGGCAGCGGCTTCCGGCACGCTGCTGGCCGCGGGCGGCGGGTCGGGGACCAGGCGTAGCCGCTGCTCGGAGATGCGCAGGGCCATCCGCCGTTCGGCGCGGTTGCCGGCCAGCCCGGCGCCCCACTGCTCCAGCAGATCGGCCAGCGCCCGGCGGGTGTCGGGAACCCGGTGGGTGGCTGCTGCGAGCTGCCGGGCGTAGGCGAGTGCCTCGCTGCTGAACGGCCCGCCGACCGCGTCGGCGTGCTCCCACCGCAGCGTGTGCCATCGGTTGTCGACGGGGTCCTGGAACCAGACCTTGCTGGCGTCCCCGGGGTCGACCCGCAGCGGCCACCGGCCGGCGTGCTTGCCGGCATACGGGCTGGTGCGGTTGCGGTGGGGGTTGAGCGCCGGGCCGTCGTAGCGCAGCCCGCCGATCTCCACCCCGTAATGCTGGATGGTGCGCCATTCCACCTTGAGGAAGTCGAATGCCAGGTCGGCGCGGGCCGGGACCTGCAGGTACCCGGCCCGCGCGATGCCGTGCGCGAACATCTCCAGCGGGGACACCTCCAGGCCGGGCACCTCGGGCACGCACAGCCCGGCATGGGGCTGCCGGTGATAGCAGTTCCCGGTCCAGCGGCGGATGATCGTTTCGAGCTCGTCGAGGAAGTAGAACGCCTGCTGCTCGGGGTTCTTGCCGCGCCGGTAGACATCCGGTCCCTTGTAGCCGGGCAGCGCCGCGAGCAGCTGCTCGCCCAGGGTCCGGAACCAGCGCTCGAGCGGCCCCTTGTCGGTAGCCTGGTAGACCCGCCCGGGCTGGATCGAGATACCCAGCCGGGCGCAGGTGCTCAGCAGGTGCTCGGACAGGTAGATCATGCCGTGATCGACCACGATGGTCTCCGCCGTCACCGACGGCAGCAGCGGCCGGCCGTGCTCATCGGCGAGGTTGCCGACGTCGATGACCACCTGGCCAGGCAGCCCGTGGTAGGCCGGCCGGACGTCGGCCTGCCCGGCAGCGGGCTCGGGCAGCGGCCGGATCGATTCGAACAGCACCGCCGCCGCGTCCACGGCCTTGGTGGATACGGGGGTGAGCCGCAGCCCGGTGACGCACCGGTCATACAGGTCCATCGCGGCCGTAAGCTCGGCCTGCACCCACCGCAGCGTCACCGGGTCCATCGCGAACACGTCCAGCCGGGTGGTATCCAGCAGCAGGTACTCACCCGGGCGCATCGCCCGCAGCCGCCCGTAGGGAGCCGCCGGGCGCCCGGCGATCTCCCGCTTGGCCTTCGTCCCGCCGAAGGCGGACGTGCCCTTGCTGATCTCCCGCAGCAAGATGCGGGCACGGGTCGGCTTCGGGACCGGCACAGCCGCCTCGCCGTGCTCGGCGTCCAGCCGGGCGGCGACCTCGGCCAGGATCAGGTCCTGGGTGGGCTTGCTCGCCTCGGTGTGCTCGGCCAGCACCCGCCGCGCCATCTCCAGCCAGCGCGGGTCTGCCCCGGCCAGCGGCGGCCGCCGGCGGCGCCACCGATCATCGGCCAGCCCGGCCGGGCCCTGCTCCCCGAAGTCCTTCACCCAGCGGCGCAGCGTGGAAACCCCCACGCCGGCCTCGGCAGCCTTGACAGCGTACCGGGCCAGCATCGGGACGCCCGGCGCGTACTGCGGCCGCGGCTCGCCGTCTGCCGCCAGCTCGGCGCATCCGCGGCGGAATCCTGTCCGGACCTCCTGGACGTGGGCGATCCGTGCCCGCAGCCCGGCCAGCTCAGCCTCGCCCAGCCCGGCCAGCTCCGCGCCAGCGCCCTCGACAGGATCAGCGGGCGCGCCGTGCAGCCGGGTGGAGGGATCGGCGAGCAGGTGCCCGGCACCGACCCGCATGATGCCGCCGGCCGGGCTGGTCAGCAGGACATGCAGGCCGTCCAGCTCGCTGACCTGCCACCACTGCCCGTCGTAGGCAAGCCGTGTCCCCACCGCCAGCAGCGCACGCAGATCCTCGCTCACCCGGCCACCTCCAGGACGCTGCCGGCATCCAGCGGTCCGCTTAGATCGGTGCTGACCCGCCGCTGCCACAGCAGCCTCAGCAGCGCAGCCTTGGCCAGCGGACGCGGCCAGCCGCGTTCCAGCCGGTCCAGCAGCCCGCCCAGGCAGTCACCCGCGCGGACCAGGTCCAGGATCGCCTCGGTCACAGCGTCGGGCGGCATTCCCGGCCTGCGGTAGCCAGCAAGGAACCGGACGTTCGCCAGGAGCACCGGGTCGGCGCCGGTCCAGATCTCATGCACCCAGCCGCGGGCCTCGAACAGCTCGCCCGGCCAGGCCAGCGCCTCGGCCACCGCCGGGTCGGCCAGCCGCGCCGCGGGCTTGACGTTCACAACCCGCACCGTCTGATCTGCATGGATCAGCAGGAAATCCGGCACGTGACGGCGGACCCGGCCGCCGGCCGGTGCGCGCAGCAGGAACGGCTGGGCGGCGATCGCCACCACGTCAAGGGCGAAGTCAGCCAGCAGCAGGCGGGCAAGCTCCAGCCGGCTCTCGTAGATGACATGACCGCCGGTTGTCGCCGACCAGTAGTAACCCGGATAGTGCGCCTGCCCTCGGGCACTGCGTGTCATCCGCCACGGCATCGCGCCCGCGATCTGCCTGGCTGACACCTGCCGCAGCGGGCGATCGGACACCGTCCCGTCTGGCAGCCGGACCGACACCGATGGCTCGCGCAACCGCGTACCGTCCGCGTCCTGGCCACTGCGAATGCGATCGTTCGTAGCGATACCGCCTCAGAACGGACGATATCCCCGGTGCCGTCTGCCGACCGGGAGCGACACGCGCAATCCAGCGCGCGGGGCGGTAAGCGCCTCCAGGCCCTCAGCACGAGCCAGCATGACGCGCACCCCAGCTTCCAGGCCAGGGTCATCGTCGCGGCCTGCCTGGCCGCGGCAAGCACCGCCGTGCTCACCTGGGTCGAGAACGATGCGCGTCTACCACGCCGATGACGCCGCGGGCCTGGCCAGCCAGATCCGGGCAGCCACCGCCGACACGCTTCCTGTCCGCCAGGTTTCGCAGTACCACCATTCCACGTATACGGGAGATCTCAATGAGTACCGATGAATTCTCTCTCGCGGCTATCCCGTCGCCGGCCCGGATGTATGACTATTATCTCGGGGGCAAGGACAACTACGCGGTCGATCGCCAGGCCGCAGAAAGGGGCAATTTCGGTTGTCCCGCACGGCCGACAGGTCGCTGGCGCCAACCGCGCCTTCCTGATCCGGGCCGTGACCCTCATGGCCGAACGCGGCGTCTCCCAGTTCATCGACCTCGGTACCGGCTTCCCTACCGAACCGAACGTCCACCAGGCCGCACGCGCTATCAACCCGGATGCGCGGGTTGCCTACATTGACAACGACCCGGTTGTGACCGCCCACAATCAGGCGCTGCTGGCCAAAGACGACAAGATCCTCGCAGTGCACGGAGACATCCGCCATCCTCATACGTTTCTGGGCCGCGAGGAGATCTGGCAGCTCATCGATTTCAGCCGCCCGTGGGCGTTCTGTTCGTCGCCGTGCTGCATTTCATCCCACCCGAAGACGATCCCGAGGCCAGCGTCGCCACGCTCGTGCGGAACATGGCCCCGGGCAGCTACCTCGCCCTGTCCCACATCACCAGCGACGGCACTGCGCCCGAGATCGTCGCCACCATCCGCGATGCCTACCGCACCGCCAGCGCGCCGGCCGTCTTCCGCACCCGCGACCAGATCCGCCAGTTCTTCAACGACCTGCAACTGATCGAGCCTGGCCTCGCCGACCTCTCCGAATGGCACCCGTCCGCCATCCGACGCGAACTCGGACCGCCCGCACTCCGCTTCCTGGCCGGGATCGCCACCAAGCCATGACATCCGGCTGCTACCCGCAGGCACCCCCGCGCGGCCGTTGGAATCCGGAGGCCATTCCCGTCGGCGATGAATACGAAACCGAGCTCTTGATCGGTAAGTTATCTTTCCCCGCAGGGATTTTGAATTTCGAGTCAAGTTGCGGCGTGTGTGACGGCTGATGACAGGCGCATGCTGGCTCGTGATTACTGCGGGTGATAGCCGCAGGTGGCGTAAGGCGGCGAGGGATGCCTGCCGGGCGAGGTCGGTGAGGGCGTCGCGGTAGGCGCGGTCGGCTTGCCGGAGTCGGCTGCGGCCGGGTGGTCCGGGGCTGGTGAGCTGGGCGAGGCCGGGGATGAGGACCCGCTGGGTCAGCCGG
>WNFG01001423.1_pt1 | contig 20045 bp, 17 predicted proteins | sample 5400431 | NCBI WGS metagenome assembly WNFG01 (sample SAMN13153346, study PRJNA577476) | soil metagenome | isolation source: 120 cm saprolite under Douglas fir tree site 2 hole 3 replicate 2 | place: USA:California | collected 2015-04-18 | reverse complement strand
CGCTTCAATACCAGGAGCATGCGCTGCATAGGCAGCGTGGCCGGCGCGGCGCCGAGGTCGAACTCCGGGCGTGCCAAAGGATGCGTATTGCCCTTGAGAACCGTCAGCTGAGCCTCATTGACGGGTTGCACGATAAGCGGTTGCTGTACCGCCGGTGTCCCAGAAGACGCCTGAGCGGTGCCGGAATCCTGCGCCACCGACGGCGCACAGCAGACTACTGCGATGAGACTTAGAAATGCAGCGAGCAGATTCTTGTGAGCAGACGCAGAAATTCCTCGCATGATGTTGACACCTTCGTTGGGATGTGGCTACGCCCATCGAGAACGCACAAGGCAGGAGGAAGGAAGTGGCCCGTTCGTTTTCTTTGCGCAGGGCATTACCCTGAGCCTGGGAGCCAGCAACGGTACCCTAAGTTCCGGCAGATTGCAACGATTTTGGTGCTTGAGAATGGTGCGGTTTGAAGCGAGATTCGTATCAGGGCAGCGCTGTAGGTATGCTGCCAAGACCCGTAGAGTGCGCAGGCTTTAGCCGCTGTGCCATGACGGGCAAGCGCGGCGGCAAGCCGTTCAGGATTGCCGCTTTGGCGGCATGGCTGAAGCGATGCCCTATCCATTTCAGTAGATGAAGCTTACTTCGACCGAATGGTTTCCCTGCGGACCGTCCCTGTCATTTCGAGACTCCTCCCACAGCAAGGCCCCGGCGGGATGGGCGCACCGTGCGGGCAGGTGCGGGGATGGCCGAGGAAGGTACAGATCTTATCTGTAGCCTCAGGCGAGAGGATGTGCTCGAACTTGCAGGCTTGCTGCTCGATCTCCGATTCGCTGTCCATAGCAAAGCTGTCGGTGAACAAACGTTCGGCCAGGCGATGACGACGGATGATGCTGCCGGCGCGCTCGCGCCCGCGCGGCGTCAGTTCGACGATCAGGGAGCCGTCCCCGATCGACGCAGACACCGGCTTCAGCGCTTCGTGGCAGGGATTCACAAATGGTTTGTGATCGTGCGGCTGGGGTGGATGCGGGGTGGCGACGACCAAGCCAATCTCGATCATCTTCTCAATCGCCAGGCTGACGGGCAACGCCCCGTGGACCTCCATGCGCTCGACCTCCGCGATCTCGCCATGTTCGGCCAGCGCCCACAGCTCTTCGAGCACTTCGTCGAGTTGCTCCTCGTCGGCCATCGAAAAAACTTCCTGATGCGCAATCTTTCCATGGTGCAGTTCAATACGCCGGTCGGCCAGACGCGCCACTACGGGGTCGTGCGTGACCATCACGAGAGTTCGGCCCTGCTGGTGGAACTCACGCAGAAGGCGCAAGACGATTTCTTCGTTCTGCGCGTCGAGGTTTCCGGTGGGCTCGTCGGCCAGAATAATTCTGGGATCATTGATCAGGGCACGCGCGATACAGACGCGCTGCTGCTCGCCGCCGGAAAGCTGCGATGGCAGGTGATGCGTGCGGTCCCCAAGGCCGACGCGGGTCAACGCGTCAATCGCTTCTTGCTCATCAGTCATGCTGTGAAAGTACTGCGCCAGCATGACATTCTCGACCGCGGTGAGAAAGGGGATGAGATGGAACTGCTGGAAGATGAATCCGATTTTTTCCGCGCGCACACGATCCAGTTCAGCGGACGAGAGTCCAGCAACGTTAACGCCGTCAAGCCAGATTTCTCCTGAACTGGGGCGGTCGAGACAGCCGATAAGATTTACCAGTGTCGACTTGCCCGATCCTGACGGCCCCATGATCGAGAGCCATTCGCCCGGGGCGACGTCCAGTGAAATGTGATCGAGGGCGTGGATGGCCCCGCTTTCCTTCTCCTTCTCTTTCTCCTTCTCTTTCTCCTTGCCACCGCCGCTGCCGTTCGCGCTCTCGTTTCCCGACTCCTTGGCGGGATAGAGCTTGGTGACATCCTTGATCTGAATCATTTCACTCTCCCCTCAGGATGACCGCCGGCTGCACCCGTCGCAGCAGCGAGATCGGGAGGATCGCCGAAAGCAGCGTTACCAACATGCTACCAGCCAGAACAATAGGTAAGACGCCAAAACGCGGGACCACGGAAGCATGGAAGTTAACCCGTCCGATCCAGGCCGCGATGCCGATACCCAGAACAAAGCCGATGAGAGCTCCGGTTGCGCCCAGGGCTACCGCCTCGGCAGCGAAGAAAGTGTTCAGCAAGCGCCCAGAGGCGCCCAGTGCTTTCATGATGGCGAAGTCGCGGCGCCGGTCGAACACCCATCCCATCAGTGTAGAGAGCACGCACAGAGCGGCAGTCAGAATGATGAGGGTGGTCGCGGCGAGCAACGTGGAGCGAGTCTTGCCGAACACCCGGGCTTCTCCCTCCATAATCTGGCGCACGGGACGCACGTCGGCCGAGGGCAGCGCTTGCTCAAGCTGGCTCATGATGGCTGCGATCTGTTCGGGTGAGCCGTTAGCAGCGACCTCGATGGTGGATGGCTGAACTCCTGTCCAGGAAACAAAATCCGTCAGCGAAAGAAAGATGCGGCTGTCCTCCGCTGCACCGGTTCGCAACGTCCCGGCGGGCGTGAGATGGATGGTGTGTCCCTGAAAGCTGAGATCAAAGGGCTGATTCTTCGGTGCCACGACCGAAAGAGCGCGCGCCCCAACCAACGCCTCTTCCGGCGCTGAAGGCCAGTTGCTCACCGACCACCAGCGATCCAGCTGGCGAACGCGATCAAAATCCGTGCCCGCGACGACCACAGGTTGTCCGTCGCTGGTGCGGGCAACGACAAGAGCAAGGGGAGCAGCCACGCCGCGACCCGCCAGTGTTGAGCTGACGCGCGCGAACGTATCGGCGGGAAGGGGCGCACCGTTTTTGCCGGCCACGATAATGTTGGCGCCATAGTTGCGGAATTCTCGCCGCAGTTTGGCCTGCACATCGACGTAAAGATTCAACATCGCGGTCGCCACTGCAGCGGCTACGACCATAGCCAACAGCGCAGAAGCGGCGCGTCCGCGGCGCAGCACGGCGGCACGTACCAGCATGCGGAAGAACATGGAGCTATGCACGGCGCCAGCTCGGCTGTCGGCGAGGTCCCGAGCAACATAGGGCGTGGGTGCGCTCACAATTCACCTCGCAGCGCGAGCACAGGATCGAGCCCGACAGCTCGACGGATGGCGACCGCGCTTCCCGAGAAGGTCACAAGCACGGCGATCACCAGGATCACTGGTAGAAGCACAGGTTGAATCGCGATCTGCGAATTGAAGATCGTCTGCCCAATCTGGCGGGCCAGCAGTCCACCGGCGACAAAGCCAACCAACCCGCCAAGCAAGGCGAGTAACGCGGCTTCTGCAAAAAATACCGCAGCCACGGCGAGCTTGCCCGCTCCCAAAGCCTTCATCAGGCCGACTTCTGCACGGCGTTCGAAAATTGCCGTGGCCATGGCCGCCGAAACCGCCAGGGCGGAAGCCAGCAGAGCCGCAAGAGTAATCAGGAAGATCAAGCCTTGAATGCGCGTAAGAACTGCGCCTTCGTTCTGCGCCACCTGGCGAATCTGTTCAGCATGCGAGTGCGGGATCGCCTCGTGCAACTGGTAGGCAATCGACTGCGGATAGGGCGAGCAATACCAGCGGTCATATACCGCACCCGACATGCTCTTCGGATCGCGGCGGGCAAATGCATCTTCAGGCTTGGTCAGAGCGCTCACGTACACGCGACGGACGACGCCGGGACGGCCAAGAATGTCCTGCGCCAGAGCGAGCGGGGCCACGATCTGGTCGTCCTCGCTGCCACCGGTGGAGAGAATTCCACTCACGCGCACCCGGCGACCGGAGATCGTGATTTCATCTCCCGGCTTGTTCCCCAGTTGAGTCGCCAGTCGCTGGCCTAGTAGAACGTCGCGGGAATTGTCGTCAGGCCAGTCCCCCGAAACCTTCCACCAGGGATGTGTAGTGCGAACGCCAGTAACAAAGCTTTCCTTGCCGAAGGAGACTTGCCGGGCGAAATAGGTGCCGAGCAGCGTTGCGTCCTGCGTCTGGCTGGCGCGCTGCACAGTCACATTCACCGGAAGCATCGGCGCGAAGCCGAGAATGTTGTTGCGCCAGTATGTGCTCTTGATCTTGGGCAGATCGGCTTCATTCAGAAAAGCTCCGTCGGAGGGTGGCCGGAGATTCACGCCGCCGATCTCTACATCGAGCGAATCTTCCTGAGGGGTGATGATCAGGTTCGCGCCAATTGTGCGCAACTCGCGGTTGATCTTGTCGCCTACGTCAGTGGCGACCGCGATCATCGCCGTGGCCACGGTAACTCCCAAAGTGATGGCCGCGCCGGCCAGCAACTTGCTTCGCTTCTGGCGGCGGAACGATTCGTAAACGAGGCGCACGAACATCCGCTACTTTTGCTCGAACATGCGGTTGCCGGCCGCGATGTCCGACTCCTGGATGATCACCGCGTCGGCCGTTTGCGTCGCCTTCAGGGGAACCGGGTTGCAACCTCCGGCCGTGCCGACCGACTGCGGGTTGATGGGCGCGGCACAATTTTTGCAGACCACGCCGTTTGCCGTCTTGTAGAAGCCGACCGCGCCGCAGATCTGGCATGCATCGAAGACGGTGGCGACCTTGCCGTCGGGCTTCTGGTAAAGCCAGAAGCGGATCGGGGTGCCGTTTTCCTGCGCTTGAAAGCGATGCAGATCGCCATCAGAGATCTGCGCCAGAGGAATCTTTACCTCGCCGTTCACGAAGCTGACTCCGGTAGCGGCCGAGAGTGCGCTGACGCTCTTGGTGTAGATGAACTCCGCCGTGATTAAGGCGATGAACACGAAAGAGAAGCCGTACACCGAGGCCATCCACAGTCGTTCGCGCCGGGTGCTCCAGGCCGCCTTGCGCCGTTCTGCCGCGGAGCCAGATTCGGGCGCGGGTTGCCGACGCTTGGCATCAAAGAGCACCATCAATGCTGCGAGAGCAATAATTGTGATAAAGAAGAACAGATCGTTGCGGACGATGGGGCCGATGATGGCCATCTCGCGCTTGGAAGAGGGAAGAACTCCACTTTCCGAAAGTTCGTGCAGTCCGGCAATCAACAACTGCGCGGCCACCAGGAACAGGATGGCAGTCGTAACCCGGAAGAATTTCTGCAGATTAATGCGTACGCTGCCCTTGACGAACATCACGCCGAACGCGATCGCCGCGATCACTCCCAGCAGAGTACCGAGAAAGCTCATCAGCTCCGTCGAATTGAGGGACACCGCGGACAAAATCAGTACGGTTTCCGCGCCCTCGCGCAGGACCATGAGGAAGATAAACGCGAATAGTCCGAGCCAGGCGTCGTTGCCGGCCAGTAGCCCGATCTTGCCCTCGATGTTGCCCTTGAGCTTGCGCCCCGTCTTCATCATGAAAATCACCATGGTGATGACGAAGAATGCAGCCGCCAGCATGATCCAGCCTTCGAAGACGTCTTCGTTCAGATGAGTGCGAGAGATGACCACGGCCACCGCGATGCTGCCAAGAAAAGCGGCGCCCAAAGCGGCGTACACCGCCTTCCGCAGGTCGTTGCGGCCGATCTTCGCCAGATAAGCCAGGGTGATGCCGACGATCAAAGCGGCTTCGACACCCTCGCGCAGCGTAATGATAAAAGCCTGTAGCATTTCAGAGATTCTCTCTAAATAGTGCTGGAAATGTTGAAAATGATTTTGAAAATGAATTTCAATTTCAATTACAAGGATATGCTTTGCGCGGAGTGGCCGTCAATCCGCCAGGTCACAAACGGGCATGATCTACATCACATGGAGAAATTCTGGCATTGAACGGAGTTTCCGGGGCAGATTAGGTGGTGAAGTGGCGTGCATTCTACAAGAACAATGGCGGCCAGGATTGCTGGCCGCCATTTAAGATCAGCGTGCAGTGTTTTTAAAGTTTGCCGAAATCAGGGTCCGACCTGAACACAGCTGGAGGTGTGGTTGTCGTACTCCAACTGCAGGTCATAGAAGCGGCCGTTCCACATCTGGTTGGCCAGCCCAGCATCCCAGGCGTTGGTGCCAAAGCTCCACGCGCATAGATCCCCGATTTCTTCGCCGTTTCCAGTATCCCACCAGGCATTAAGTTCGGGATCGGTGTTGGCTTCGGTGATCTCGTGGCTGGTAACGTTCACGTTCGCGTCCGATGGCTGGTCGCCGCTCGGAGCTTTCTGGCCGGTCCCGGGAGAATAACAAAAGGTGGGGTCGGCATAAGGTTGATTGGCGTAGATCGTCGGCGTCGTCGAATTGCCGAACCAGCCGTGATACGCGCAATATTGGGTATAAGCACAACTGGCCGATGTGCTGTCAAAACACGAACCCTCACCCGTCGAGGTGAACACCAGGAACATCTTGTTTAAGGCAGGGGTCCAACTCTTCAGGGTCATCACCCTCGAGATTTCCGTCTGCAACTGAGCATCGGTTATGCAGTTGCCCGGAGTGTCTGTGTCAGTGCAGGCGCTGGTGGGATATGGGTTCGTATCCACATAAGAGGCAGCAAACCCGCCTTTCCCCACGAAATACTTCGTCCCGGAGGTTGTGGAGTAATACTGGGTACTATTGTTGGCGATCCCGTGATCAGGATAGTCAGTGAGGAAGTTCTTTGCCACGCTCTGATACTTGGCGGACAGACTGGTGGCATTCCCGTTTTGCAGCGTCGCTGGTATCCAGAAAATCGCGTAGAGGTTCACGCCCGTCATGACCGGCCCGCCATGGTAGCTCAGGACACCGGGGGCAAGGCCCTGCTGCGCCTTGATTTGCCGGCTAAGTTCGGGCGTAGGGTAGATGTGGACGGTTCCGGTTCCACCCGTGACCCGGTAAGGCGAGCTGTTCTGAGCGGTTGCCAGCGCTGGCATCATTAGTGCCAACAGCGCGGCAGAGATCATGCATTTTCCAGAAATTGAGTCGTGCAATCGCTTTTTCATCGACACTGATTTTCTCCTGTTGGAAGACGACAGAAACAGCGCGCAGTTTACTACGGAGGAATACATTCCCAAAATGAATAATGAATGTTTAGCTGTTTTCGTTAGTAGTTGCAGGATATTGCAACTATCGTGTCCGCTCGCCTGCATCCTGCTCAGTGCGAGCCCTGCAGCCGATTGAGGTGGTTGACGGGGCTACTCGGAAGTAACTGTTGTAATCAGGGAGTTAGCGTCAACTCAGCGTCGAACGTACAAGAGTCGTCACAATCGGCATTCTTACCGCTAATCCGCTTTGCAGGAGTGGTGACTTTGACGTGTTTTACTTAAGCAGATCGAATCGTTTCAGCGGGCCCATGCAGTAAGCCCGCCGTCTACGATCATCGAGTGGCCTGTAACGTAAGAGGCCGCGTCACTTAGCAACCACAATGCCGCACTCGCCGCTTCATCTGGGCGTCCAATCCGAGCGGCCGGGATTCGAGAGGTAAATTCGTCGAATGCGGCCTGGATTTTATCTGGATCTCCATCAACGGATTGACTGACTGCATTTTGAAGCATATCCGTAGCAAACGCGCCAGCGACCAGGGCGTTCACTCGTATGCCGACCGCTGCATACTCCTGGGCTGCTGACTTCGTGAGTGCGAGCATCCCCGCCTTGGACATCGAGTAGAGGGCCGCTCCTGGCGCACCGCCGAGCCCATTCACTGAGGAGGTGTTAACAATCGTTCCGCCGCTAGGATCCTGCTTCGTCATCTGCTGAATCTCCGCTTTCATGCAAATCCAAACGCTCCTTAGATTCGAGTTTACCTCTGCATCAAAGTCTTTCATTTCATAGTCGGCGGTTCGACACAATCTTCCTATCGCAGCGGCGTTGTTGAAAGCGCAATCCAATCGTCCCTGCAGACGGACTGTCTCCCGTATTAATGCAGCGACTTGCCCTGGCTCAGAGACATCCGTTGGCAGAAAAACAGCCTTGCCTCCATCCCGTTCGATCTCTTGAACCACATGCTTTCCCTTTTCGACATTCCGGGATGCAATGACGACCATCGCACCCTCACCAGCGAAAAGCGCTGCCGCTGCTCTTCCGATACCAGCGCTACCCCCCGTCACCAGGACCACTTTGCCGCTCAGTCTCTCAGCCACAATCAGCCTCCAAACCCAAAACTCGCAGTGGCAGAAGCTTACCAAAAGGAAACCGCGTCTGCCTAAGACGGCCTGACGCAAGTCCTGAACCGCCTGTGAAGTTCGGTTATTCCTAAGTTCGATTCTCAGTTCACGCGAACAGGCGTGGGTGTTGAAAAACTCGTTCCCGCCGAAATCCGCAAAAATACAATCGCGTCAGGGTGCCCTACAAACGACTTTCTCAGTTTTACTAGACATTTTTCTATCCCCCCAAATTCCCGCGATTTTGAGGAAAACGGACTTTTTCAACACACAGGCGAACTCAAAACCTCGGTCGCAGCGTAAATGAGTGCAACGACGATGCTACGCCAATCACCACGACGAATCTCTTTCCCCCTGGGAATTGTGGGAGACTATTCCTAGCCAAGGAGGAACAATGCAGAAACGCAAACTTGGAAAAAGCAATCTGGAAGTCTCTGCTCTCGGTCTCGGCTGCATGGGAATGAGCTTTTCTTACGCTCCGTTCCCAGACAAGAAGGAAATGATTTCGCTGATTCGGACCGCAGTCGAACGCGGCGTCACATTCTTCGACACTGCTGAAGTATACGGTCCTTTCACGAATGAAGAACTTGTGGGCGAAGCGCTTGCTCCAATCCGCGACCAGGCGGTGATCGCAACGAAGTTCGGCTTTGCGCCGAATCCCGCAGACGGGGACAAGTGGACTGTCTTAAATAGTCGGCCCGACCACATCAAGCAGGTCGCCGAGGCCTCCCTCAGTCGACTGAAGACCGATGTCATCGATTTGTTCTACCAGCACCGGGTTGACCCGAACGTGCCCATCGAAGACGTCGCAGGAGCCGTGAAAGACCTGATCGAGCAAGGCAAAGTGAAGCACTTCGGACTTTCTGAACCAGGAGTGCAGACAATCCGTCGCGCACACCGAGTCCAGCCGGTCACGGCAGTTCAGAGCGAATACTCGCTATGGTGGAGACGCCCAGAAGAGGAGCTGTTGCCAGCCCTCGAAGAACTCGGGATCGGATTCGTTCCGTTTAGCCCTCTCGGTAAGGGCTTCCTCACGGGCAAGATCGACGAGAATACGAAATTCGATAGCACCGATTTCCGCAACATCGTCCCTCGCTTTACCCCGGAAGCTCGAAAAGCGAATCAGGCGTTGGTTGATTTGCTGAGCAAGGTCGCCGCACGAAAGAAGGCAACCCTTGCTCAGATAGCCCTGGCTTGGCTGCTTGCCCGGAAACCGTGGATTGTTTCGATCCCCGGGACAACGAAGCTTCATCGCCTGGACGAGAACCTGGGAGCAGTTTCTGTCGACCTCACGTCCGACGATCTCCGTGAAATCGACAGCGCCTCTTCAAAGATCAAGGTGGAAGGTGCGCGGTATCCGGAAAGACTGGAGCAACTGACCGGTCGCTGAACGGCGGTTAACAAAGCATTACATTCACAGCCGTTTTAGAAAAGCATTCGCCTGGGCCAGCTGTGGAAACAGTTTTTCCTCCGCGTGGAACTCGGCCGAGTGGATGCAGCGCCGGCTGCCTCGCAACTTGACGGGATGCTTAAGGTGCAGCATCTCGTGGTACACGATGTATTCCACGGCACAGCGCGGGACGGAAAAATGGTCAAAGATGCGGCTGATGATGATCGCATTGTGTGCGGGATCGTAGTGCCCCAAGATGCGGCGAGTTCGGATCTGACTCCAACTCATGCGTGGCCGCGCCATCAGTCCGTGAAAAAAACGCGTATTCAGATCTTCGAAGATAGCGTCGAGATCGTAGAAGTGACCCTGCGGAGAGCGCAGCCGCTTGTGTCCGCGCATCTGCCGGACCAGGTGGGCCTTGCGCACAATGTCATGGCTGGCGACGTATCTGCGGTAGCGGGCGGAGTGGCCGCGATCGATGGGCTTGCGATACATCTTGGCCAGCAGAATGTGGGCAATCGCGCGAATTACGTTCTCTGGAGAGCCTTCGAGCAAGTCAGAAAGCCTTACCAGAAGCCGGCCCTCGCGTAAGCGGATAGTGTTGTTGATGTTAGCGAAGGCGAAGAATTCAATCCGCATCTCGGGCGGGTAAGATGACGGCCGCAATTCGCGGAAAGTTTCCTGGAAGATTTCGAGCAGGCCCTCACGCACAGTGAGGCCAGCTTAGCACGGGATCGAAGATTCGCAAGGATCGAAACATAGCTCACACCACGAACTCATTCCGGTCTGCCATTGTTCTTCGCGTTTGAATGTGGATTCAACTTTTTCTGCTTGGCCGCCTCTTCCTGCTCGGTGAGAAGCTTGCGATGCTCCTCGGCGGAAGTGTCCAACGTGTCGAGGGCGTTGGTTAGAACGAATTCGTACTGCTTGGGTTCTTCGGCCGGAACATCAGCCGCATCCTTCAACGCTCGAAGTTTAGCCTGGAACTCAGTGTCGGCTTCAATAACAACTTTTAGAGGCTTGCGGATGTCATCCCTGCGGTCGACGTAGGTGTCAAGATTGTCATTGAGTTCGTCGTAGATGAGCAGAAAATCGTCGAGCATGTCATGGGTTTGCTGCGCGCGATCTTTGCTCTTAGTATCGTTTCTCATCTCCTCCAGCTTTACCAGCCGGGCGCGCGCGAACTTGACGTAGAGAGTGAGGCGTTGCTGCGGTTCCCAGCTGGCATCGCGAATCTGGTCAATCTCAGGCTGAGTCAAAGGATCGCGGTGCCGCTGCGCGAATGCTGTGACGGAACATAACGTCAGCAGGACGACGCACGCCCAGGCACAAAGGCTGAAATAACGAAGACCGAAGCGAAGACCAGAATCAACGTTGGTCATTTGCCTCCTTTACCTTTGGGAAACATAGCCAGCAGCAGATCATCGCGGACACGCTCCAGACGGTCGATCGCATTCTGCACTTCTGGCTGGTCGTCACGAGGCACGGCGTGCTTGAGATCCCCCAGCTTGCGAACCATGGTGCGGACGGAAATCTCAGTTTGCTTCTGATGTTTGCGCGATTGAATGGAGTAGTCGCGAGCGTGTTCGGCAAATGCGACCACGTCTGCCAACGAGGCACGTGCCTTCTCATTCTCTCCCGCCGCAAATTGCCTGTCAGTCAAAACGAGTTGCTGCTGCGCGATCTGCAGGCAGAGGTGAGGACGATCGCCGATAGAGGCCGACGATAGCCGCGCCTTCAGTTGCTCGATGTTCGCTTCGATGTTCGGCTCGGTGCCCGCCGTTAACATGGTCACGCAGCATGCGGCAATCGCGAGCAGTGTTATAACCTTCGCCCGCCAGCTCGATGATTTCAGTAGGTCAAGCATTGCGTGTCCGATTGCAAAATCTATTTCTTGGGTTCGATTGTGATCAGCCGATGCTTCGCCTGCCATTCCTGATCAGGATACTTCCCATGGGCTGTGTTGAGGAAGAGGTGATAGTTGGCGGCAGCCTGCTTGTAGTCGCGAAGGTGGTCCAGGGCGGAAGCGCGCAGAAAATAGGTGAAAGGTACCTCAGGCAGAAGTTTCGCGCGCGCATCCAGAGCCTTGACAGTCAATGCATAATCTCTGTTCTCGCTCGCGGCAAAGGCCAGGTCGCCGTAGCCTTCACCCAGATCGGGTTTGAGTTTTACGGTGGCAAGGAATTCTTTCTCAGCCTCGGGAAACTTCTTCTGCCGCAGCAGCGATCGGCCCAGGCCGTAGTGAAGTCCGCCATCGTTCGCATGCACTGCCAGCAGCGTACGATAGGCCGCCTCCGCTTCTTCGTTCTTGCCTGCCGCATAGTAGAGATCCGCCAGATCCCGCTGGACAGAGACGTCGGCTGTAGGCGACTTGGCAATCGTCTGCAGCTCAGCGATGGCTTCATCGTTCTTGCCTTCGGCAGCAAGCACCCGTCCAAGCTGGACGTGCGCCGCCGCTTCGTCGGGACGTGCCACCACCAGCTTCCGTAGATACTCCTCGGCTTCTACAAACCGGCGTCCCCGCATATAAATGTTAGCCAGGCCGGTGAGCGCATCCGATGCCGGATCGAGAGTAAGCGCCTGTTTGTACTCTTGCTCCGCGTCGGCGAACTTGTTGTCTTGTTCAAGAAGATGGCCGGCTGCGACATGAGGCTCCGGGTCCTTAGGCTGCAGCGTCGCGGCTTCGTGATAAGCAACCAGCGCTTGCTCCGGATTCGATTTCTCGAGCACGTTCGCCAGCGAGAGCCAGGCGCGGAATTTGCCTTCGGACACGTTGGTCGTCGGTTTCAACTGCGTTGCCGCACGCAGAAAATGTTCGGCCTCAGGATGTCCACTCTTGGCCAGCTGTAATCCCAAATTCAAATTGGACTCAAAGACATCAGGCTTCGCGGCCACAGATTTGCGATAGGCTGTGATCGAATCGTCGAGCTTTCCCAATCCGTTTTCAACAAACCCGAGATCAAACCATGCTACGTAATTCGCTGGATCCTGTTCGACAACTTTGCGCAGCAGAGGTTCCGCTCCGGCGTAGTTGCGCTTCTGAATAGCGTCTTCGGCCTGCGTCAGTTCCGGCGGTGGCGCGCTTTCTTCGGCAACCCGGGTGTGACGAACTGACTGACTGGAGTAAGGACCAGTTTTCTGATGCACAGTCTTTTGGCCGGCGCTCGGGTTGGAATCGTCGGTGGACGGTGATGTCCGCTCTGGTTGCGTCTGCGATTGATGAAAACGAAGGTCCGGAATCAGCGTCCGGTTCCGGGCTTCCGGAGGCCGAACGCCGGGAGCCGGGGCCCCGCGGGCATGAAAACACGCCGCGGCAACCAGTGCCAGCACAGCCGTGAATCTACGCGCGCTCATTGGAACGCCGATTGCCATTGCTGTTCAGGATACGCGCCAGATATTTGCCCGTGTAGGAACCAGCTAGTTTAGCGATGGCCTCCGGGGGACCTACGCCCACAATTTTGCCTCCCCGTGCGCCGCCTTCAGGACCCAGATCGATAACCCAGTCCGCAGTCTTGATGACTTCAAGATTGTGCTCAATCACCACGATCGAGCCCCCCGCTTCAATGAGGCGGCGAAAGGCGGCAAGGAGTTTGCTGATGTCATCAAAATGGAGCCCGGTCGTAGGCTCGTCAAAAATATAAAGCAGACGCCGCTTGCGTCGCGTCTCTGGGGAACGTCCGATTTCACGGGCCGCAGGTTGAAGATGGGCGGCCAGTTTCATGCGCTGGGCTTCGCCGCCCGAAAGCGTTGTCGCGGACTGTCCTAAACGCAAATATCCCAGGCCGACCTCCTCCAGACTGCGCAGTTTCTCCGTCACCTTGGGCGCTTCGGCAAAAAACTTGAGCGCTTCTTTCACCGTCAGGTTCAACACTTCATGAATATTCTTGCCGCGGTAGCGAACCTCCAATACTTGCGCTTTGTAGCGCGTGCCTTTGCACTCTTCGCAGATGAGTTCAACGTCCGCCAGAAACTGCATTTCGACGGTAACAGTTCCATCGCCCTGGCACGTTTCACACCGGCCGCCGGGAATATTGAACGAGAAATGCCCGGCACTGAATCCACGCTTCTTCGATTCGGGAAGCGAAGCGAACAAATCCCGGATGGTGTCGAATGCCTTGATATAGGTCACGGGGTTCGACCGGGGCGTTCGTCCAATGGGCGATTGGTCGACCAGCACGACTTCGTCAATGTACTGGTCGCCGTCCACGCTGCTCCATGCGGCAGCAGATGGTCCCACACCATTGCCTTGCTGCTTCTTGGCCTGCGCCAGAGCCCGGTAGAGAACCTGGTGAAGAAGCGTAGACTTGCCCGACCCGGAGACGCCGGTAATCCCGACGAGCATGCCCAAAGGAATATTTATATCGACCCCTTTGAGATTGTTGGCCCGGGCGCCGCGAATCTTGATCTGCTGCGAACCAGGTTTGCGGCGCGCGATCGGCATTTGGATGCGCAAGTCTTCGGATAAATACCGACCCGTAAGCGATGCTGGATTATGCAGAATCTCTTCGTAGTTTCCAGCCGCGATCACTTTGCCACCGTTTTCCCCGGCGCCCGGCCCCAGATCGAGAATGCGATCGGAGGCGCGCATGATGTCAGGATCGTGTTCGACGACCAGGATCGTGTTTCCCAGGTCGCGCAGGTCATGAAGAATCTTGATGAGCCGGTGCGTATCGCGCGAGTGCAGGCCGATCGAAGGCTCATCGAGCACGTAAAGGGTCCCCACGAGGCGCGAGCCGAGCGACGTCGCCAGTTGGATGCGCTGCGCCTCGCCGCCTGAGAGCGTCGAGGAAAGACGATCAAGCGTCAGGTACTCGAGTCCCACATCATTGAGAAATCCAAGCCGCTCGCGAATCTCTTGCAGCAGCTTATCGGCGATGTCAGATTCCTGGACGCTCAACTCGACTTGCTCGAAGAAGCGCGCAGCATCTTCGACAGTCATAGAACAGACCTCGCAAATATTCCGCCCGCCAACCTTGACCTGACGCGCCTCAAGGCGCAACCGGCTGCCGCTGCACGAGGAGCACAGCGAATATCCGCGATAGCGGCTCAGAAAAACGCGCACGTGCAGTTTGTATTTCTTACGCTCGAGGTGAGCGAAAAAACCTCGCACCCCCAGGAATCGCCCTTCCCCATCCAGCACCATGTTCTGTTGTTGCGGTTCAAGCTCCGCCCAGGGCACGTCGAGCGGGATGCCAGCCTGCTTGGCATAGCGCTTCAGGTCGGTGAACAGCGGACGGTACTTCGGCTTGGTCCAAGGCTCAATCGCGCCATCGGCCAGAGTCTTGCCCTTGTCCGGGATCACCAGATCAAGATCAAAATCAATCGTGTTGCCGAAGCCCTGGCAGCGCGGGCATGCGCCGTAAGGATTATTAAACGAAAACAGCCGAGGCTCCGGTTCTTCATAACGGACGTTGCACGTTTTGCATTCAAAACGCTGGGCGAAGCGCAATTGCCGCGCCGGTTCATTATCATGCGGCGGAATTTCGAAGATCACCTCGCCGGATTCGCGGTAGGCAGTCTCGATGGCATCGACAATCCGCGTACGAGACTCCGGCGTGACGGTCAGCCGGTCCACCAGCATGAAGACCGGTTGGCTGAAGTCGATATCGAGAAGAGATTCAGGTGTCGAGAATTCGAAAAGCTGTCCCGTCTGATACAGGCGATTGAACCCTGCTTTTCGCAGGTCAAAAAGGCGGGTCCTCAGAGCGTCAGTCAGCGGCGACACTTCAGCGGGCGCTGCTTTTTTCTTGGGACGAGTGGAACGCGATGCCTTGCCGCTCTGTTCAGGAACCTCAGGTCCAGGCCGCTGCAAAGGAAATATCACCTGCAGACGTGTGTCAGGATCGAGGGCGAGAATAACGTCGGCGACCTCGTCGACCGTGTCTTTCTTCACCTCTCGTCCGCAGGTTGCGCAGTAAGTGCGCCCCACCCGGGCAAAGAGAAGCCGCAGATAGTCGTATATTTCGGTAGCGGTAGCGACTGTCGAACGCGGGTTCCGGGTAGTATTTTTCTGACGGATCGCTACAGCCGGAGCGATCCCGTCGATTGTGTCCGCATCGGGTTTTTCGATGCGCTCCAGAAACTGGCGGGCGTACGCCGACAGAGACTCGACATAGCGGCGCTGTCCCTCGGCATAGACCGTGTCGAAGGCCAGCGAGGACTTGCCCGAGCCAGAGACACCGGTCACCACCGTCAAGGTATTGTGAGCGACCTCGAAGTCAATGTTCTTAAGGTTATGGACGCGGGCCCCGCGGACAACAATGCTTTCCGACATCAGTAAGAGGAACGGCGGCAGCTCAGCATTTCCCCGAGCAGACCACTCCCAGTGGCCTCCGCGAGAGCTACCGAATCTTTCTATTATAAAGCAGGGAATGTGATTTGTAGCGGGTGGGTGGCGATGGCAAATCCATGCCGAAAATCCCGCCCGTTTGTTTCACAACGGCTTGTTGAGGGAAGAGAACATGAAGAGAAAACAATGTGGGGATAGAAGACAATGTGGGGACAGCCGCCCCCGGCTGTCCGGCGGAGCGAAAGCTCCGCTCTCTCTTCGGCCCTCCGCAGAATCCGCGGATCAGTTCCAGCTGGTACCTGACCTACTCGATCCGAAATAGAGACGTTTTGAACTTGTGCTCCCGATTCTGATCGGAGGAGCCGGGCTTTGCCCGGCAGGACAGCCGGGGCGGCTGTCCCCACACGACCAACCCTGCTGCAGCAAGCGCCCGCTACTCCCGCGTCAAACTAAAAAGCTCGGAGAGCAGAACGCGCGGAGGGCTGCTCCCAGCCTCTCCGCGCACGAAAACAAGTCAGGAGCCCGAGCAACATCACGACATCGGCTCTATGCTGTCGACATGAATCGTGTTGCTGCTAATGTCGAGCTTGCCGGTAACCTTCACCTGCTTGCCCATAAAAGGTTTCGCCTTCGAGACGTCATCGATCTGATAGCTGGTCTTGGTCACCGGGTCCTTCAGAACGATCTTGCCATTTTCTTTCGTGATCCGGCCGCTGAAAGATTTTGCGTCCTGAGTCTGGGCGTCGGCGCCGGCAGCCGGCATCTGGGGCTCGTTTTGTTGTGAGTTGGCCGCCGGTTCGTGTGGATCCTGCTGCGGGCGCGCCGTCGGTTCCTGAGTGGTGGTCGGAGTTTGCTGATCCTGAGGAGTCGCAGCAGGGGATTGCTGCTGCGGCGGGGTCGTAGCCGCAGGCTCCTGAGTGTTCGGCTCTTGGGCGTTAGCGGCGGAGTTCACGACGACTACGCCGAGAGTAAGTGCCGCTGCCAGTGACAAACGGAACAGAAAGTTTCTCATTCGAACCTCCCTGAAAATAAGCTCGATGCTCGGCAGTTAAAGCTGCAAGAGCGATGCCAAAACGATGAGCCTCTCCTTACTAGTGTTTAGGCGGGTGTTCATGAGTGAAACCCTTGAAAGCTACGCAATTTCTCCCCAGAGGCTTCGCAATTCTTGCCGAGGGGGCAGCATCTCTCTGCAAGAACGATTAGGTAAACAAAGATTGTCCGGTAACGCGATATCCGGATGCAGCTACAGGATCTACCCTAGTGCTACGGCTGGGCCGATTTTATAAAGTGCGCAAAGCGTTGCGCTTCGCGCGGCGTTCGGCCCACAGTTATTAACTCTTTCCGGAAGCTGTTCCGTTCCGCGACATCGCCACTCGGAGATCCAATATGGTCGTTCACTCACCAGCAGCCTACGGAATGTACCCTCACGATGTCGCTCTCAGTGAGGTCGTGCACACTCTCAATGGGGCCGGGTTCGGCAATGAGAGCATTTGCATGATGCTTTCGCCCACCCATCCCATTTCCACGATTGTGCGCGACGCCAGCTTCCTCAACACGGAAAGGGAAGCGACTGCGGCCACTGCCGGTCTGATCGGCTGGCTGTCGGAGTTTGGTGCGGTTGTGATTCCAACCGTGGGATTCTTCATTCGTTCGCAGACATTTTTTCACGCCCTGGTGGCGGCGAAGGACTCTTCCGCGATGTGCGGAAATTCCCGGGCTCTGGTTGGTTTGGGACTTTCTGAGAGCGACGCCGAGCGCTATGAAAATCAGCTTCACGACGTAGGAGTGCTGGTCTACGTGTCGTGTCCGGAAAGCGCAAAGACCAGTTGGGCCGTCGAATTACTGCGCCGGACAGGCGCCCAGGAAGTGTCCAGCGTGAAAGAACTAAGCGCAGCAACCATGGCAGCCGCAGCCGCCTAACTGCTGCTAAGGAATTTGGTTAAGCAAAGGCCCCTTACGGGGCCTTTGGCGGTGCTGGACGTTTTGCGAGATCGTCAGGACTCATAACGACTAAGTACGAAGGATTCGTGTCGTACGAAAGACTCGTATCGTGCGGACAATTTGTCGTACGACAGACTCGTGTCGTACGGACAGATTCGTATAGTACGACGGATTCGTATCAGGGCACGGCTTTAAGCCGTGCCCTGATACGAATCCGAGGTTTTTCGGCGACCGCTGGAAGCCGTGCCCTTTCAAATCATCCAATTGAACAGGTTCACGTGGCCAATGAGTGTCAAGGGGCAAGAGTGCTTTCAACACGACAGGTGAGTTTTCACGCTCCTACGCCGCTAAGGGCGTCGACAAGAAACAGAATTTACCCTCATTCGATGGATTGCTCGATGGATCACTCGATGGGATCGAGCACGACCGAATCTTCCGCGCCACTTCCCCGCCCCGGGCGCTGCACGATCACGATGGCGGCCAAGACCAGCACCATTCCCACGCTCTGAACGGGATGCACAACTTCTCCCAGGAAGGCGGCGGCCAGCATGATGGAAAATACTGGTTCGAGACAACTGGCGATGATGGCACGGGTCGGCTCCAAGTACTGCAGCCCGAGGAAGTAGAGCGAGAACGGGCCGAGCACGGAGAGCAGAGAAAAGACAAAGAGGAATGTCCACTCCGGCCAGCCGTAGTGCGCCGCCGCCACTTTCCACGGAGGATTGACGAGAATCCAGAAGGTGGAGGCTGAGACGAGAGTCCAGGTGAGGACACGCCAGCGGTCGTAGCGGGCCAGAATGCTATGTCCGCCGACGTTGTAGAAGGCAAAAGAGAATGATGCCAGAATGGCGGCGATCAGTCCGTAGGAATCCAGGTGGAAGGCTGATCCGGCAGTTGGTTTCGTTCCAATCAGGCCGATCACCAGTGCTGTGCCAGTGAGGGCGCAGCCCACTGCCGCCACTTTTTGCAGGGATAATTTCTGTTGCCCACGCGCGACTACGTAAAGCAGTACCCAGACCGGCGCGGTGTATTGCACGATGATGGCGATCGCAACGTTCGTTCTCTGAATCGCAACGTAATAAAAATAATTCGAGGCCGCGACACCGAGCGTGCCTAGCAGCAGGCAGCGGACGAGATCAGGCGCGGGCAACTTGATGCGCTGCCAACCACGCGCTCCCAGGAAGACTGGAAGCAAGACCAGCAGAGAAAATGTAGTACGCGCCTGCGAGAGGATAAGCGGGTCGATGGGGCGCAGCGAGGCCCCACTGATGAGGAATTTCCCGGTAAACACGGCGCGGCCCAGGGCGGCGGACACTCCCCAAAGAAAGGTCGCGGCGGCGATGAATAAATATCCGCGGAGAGTGTGGGGAGCGCGCGAGCTAAAATTTGTCTCGTTCTGGATTGCGAAGCCTCGCCGGTCGGGGTGGATCAGGATTGGCTTACCGTGTCCGATGATGAAGCAGCCGAAAGTAGCTGGTCAAGACGTTCAGGATCAAATCCCACGACGACTTCATGGGATTCGCCTGAGGAGACTACCAAGGTTGGAGTTGTCGGGCTGTCGTACAGGTCGAGCATTTCGCTGCGTGCCTGGGAGTCGGAAGTGATGTCGCGTTCCTCGAAGAGAATTTCGCGCGCTTCCAGATAGACCTTCATCAGCTCGCAGGAGAGGCATCCGGGTTGAGTAAAGAGTAGAACCTTCATAGGTTGTTCCGCTTTATGGGTTGCAAGAAGCTTACTCCGAATGGGGTGCAGTTGGGATGTTTTCGACAGACCACTGGTGGCAGCGTCTCTGACCGGCTTGCAAAGCCAGCGGCTGAAGCCGAGCATATTTTTCGCACTGACGGCATGACTGAAGTCATGACATGATTACGAATCAGGATTATTTGATTCGAAGCAGAGTTGAGAGTGCGAGTACCTCAGAGGCTGAAAGCGCTGCGCCACCCAAAAGCGCACCACCCAAAACCGGCTCGCAAGACCGGATTTTCCCGCCAACCTGCTAATCTTTAGAATCATGCCGACCTACATCTCGATGCTGCGCGGAATCAACGTTGGCGGGCATAAGACGATCAGGATGGACCAGCTTCGAGGGTCATTTGAGGCGCTGGGATTTGAGCAGGTCAAGACATACATTCAGAGTGGGAATGTGGTCTTCAGAGGTGGGAGGGTTTCTACCCAGGTGTTGTCCAGGAAAATCGAAGCGAAGATTCTCGGCGACTTTGGCTTTTCAGTTTCCGTTATTTCCAGGACGCAGGACGAGATGGAGAGGACGATCCAGAACAATCCATTCTTGAAGGAGCGCGGGATCGATCAAACGAAGCTCCATGTTACTTTCCTGTCTGAGGCCCCTGCGGCGTCGGCTTTCCAGAAAATGCAGGTGTTGAT
>WNFG01002440.1_pt1 | contig 20047 bp, 13 predicted proteins | sample 5400431 | NCBI WGS metagenome assembly WNFG01 (sample SAMN13153346, study PRJNA577476) | soil metagenome | isolation source: 120 cm saprolite under Douglas fir tree site 2 hole 3 replicate 2 | place: USA:California | collected 2015-04-18 | reverse complement strand
ATACGGAGTGAATGTGATTGGCGCCATTTTGCGTGTCGTCGTATTCAATCAAGAATGCCGGCGCTTGGATGCGGTAGTAATGCGGATCGCCGGGCTGTTCTCCGCCTTCCCAGGCGAAATACAAATTGGCGCCCGCTTTCTTGATCTGCTCTTGACGTGCGTCGGCGATTTGCTCCGGCATGTTATTGCAATACTCGTTCAACAAATTTTGCAGTAGCTCGCGTTGATGCGCGTTTAATTTGGATGCCTGCAAACCACTGGCTTGGCCGTTGAGCGCAGCCTTGCGCGACGCAACGGTCAGGATGTCGGCGGGCGCCTTCGCTTCCACTATGGCAACCTTTTTTTGCTCGGGCGTTAGCGACTGTACCAGCGCGCGGCCCAGATCCTCTTCGCGGCCGAGCACCCGCAAACCTTTGCGCGGGCCTTCGCGCACCTCCGCCGGATTAGCCCCGAAGAAACTGGGCGCACCCTGCACCTTGCCGTTTGCAATCGTGAAATTCTGGCTGAGGTGATGACCCTCGATGCGGTATCCCCACGTTCCAGTTTCAGAAGGCTCGCCGAACACGCTAAAGAAATAGCCGTCCGGATCGCGCACCGGCCCGCTGCCCTTTTCCAGCGCCTTGAGCACTTCATCCAGGCTCATGATTGTGATGGCTTTGATGTAGCCGCGTTGGCTGAGCCCGGCACTGAGCAGAGCGTGCGCCAGGTGCTTCTGCGCCGAATTCATGTCCTTGAACGGAAGACCCTTGCGCACTTTCGGGATGTAGTGCCAGTTGAAGCGCTCGTCATTCGTAAACTGAAAAGTAGCGCGAGCCCGTTCCTCCGGAGTCAAGGAAGTCAGGAACGCGCGAGCCGACTCCGTCATCACGGACGGCGAATGAATCTTTGCGTAAGCGGAGGCGAGGAGAACGATTCCAATTCCGATCGCCAGGAGCCGAAGCGCAGTGGCCTTCACGGTGAGTCTCCTTTGTCCAAGGAAATCTAATGCACTACCAGCTTATCTCAGAACAATCCACGTCGCTCGAAACGTGCGCTGCGGTCACAGTATCGACAATTGTGATTTGCTGCAATGGCCGCATTCCAGATACAAGGAGCAATCGGATTAACTTTATCGAACGTCGTATCTCTCGAGATCCTTGGTTCCCACCTCTACGCGGGTCGAAGCCGCGCGGAACACAAGTTCTGCTCACAGATGTTACTTAGCTATCGCTAACTTCTGTAAATCGGCAACTCTCTCCTTGTACCTTTCTTTTGTGGCATCGGTCTCAGGGTTCGCATACGACTTGCCATCGGAGAAAGGGAAGGACTCTTCCAAGTACGCGAGCAACTTCGGTCCTATTTTCGTTGCCATCCACCACGCTGTTGACTCCCATTTGCTGCCCTTGAACTCCTCGATGTCACTTAGGTCTACCAAGGCAAAGTTAACGTTGACCAGAACGGCCTCTGTGATGACGGCGCCCCGAAGACTCAAGTTGTATAACATCACGTTTTTCATTATCGCTCCACTCAGATTCGCTTTGGACATATCAAAATCCCATAGGGCCGTATCACTGAGGTCAAGCTTAAAATCAGGTTGACGGGAAGTGCGCAACAGATCCGCCAAGGAAACCCCGACGATCTGGAGCTCCTGATCAACGATTGTCTTTCCAATACCGGGATCACGCGAAGAGAGCCGACGTTGCAATATCGAAGTCGGAGGCGCGGGCTGTCCCGCCCGCTGCTGCTGGGATAACGCTTGTTTCTGCTGCGCTTCTTCTGCAGCCTTGAACTCTTGTTCTTCTGAGGAAAGTTCGGTGTAGTGCCGTTTTAGAATCCGATTTAATCGGATAACGTCTTCAACATTGCTCCAACTAGTTTTGTGCGCGATTTCGCGAAATATATTCTCGAATGCGTCCAAATTAACAGTCTGGGCCAATAGCAAGATACAAAGTTCACGAGACTGCTGTTGATACCTCGGGGAATCCAAGAATCCCTTCAGGAGAGTGCCTCCTGTCATCGATGTGATACCTACCTTCTCCGCTGTTGCGGCCGTCACGGCCTGCCGCCATTGGGTGTCCTCGGTTGCGTTTCGTTGAGCTTGGTTGGTCTCTTTGAATTGCAGAACTTGGAACCCGAGCGAGAGAGCTACTATCACCACACTGAGAAATGGAACTACTATCGATGCCCAGTATCGCCGACCCTCTGCTTGTGCTACGCGACGGACATTTTGCGCCTCAACTTCCAGCTTTTGCGATTCAGCAAACAGTTTGTTGACGGATGCTGCCTTTTCCATGGCAGCGATGTCGTTATTTGAAAGCGCTGCCTTTAGTGCCGCCTGCCTAATTTCTTCAAAATCGGTCATTGTGGATAACTCCTCGATTCGCTGGATTCTTTCAGAGACTGCACGTACGCAATTGCAAATACTATCAAAGTTACACATATCTATGCGAATCTATGCGAACTGGCCGGACGTAGATGGCTGAAGGGGCGGCATGCATCGTATTGCGCTAAATCTGCCGATTTACCGCACTAGAATGGCTCTAGGTCGGCGGCACGCCTGTTGGCGGCAATGTGCGGTTGATCTTCTCACTTGCTCAAGACGATCTTCGCTTCCAGGCATACCGGCAGGGTACATCTTCTTCGAACGCGCACAATCGGCGATGGATGTTTCTCGCCGAAAATGTCGGATCGCCATCCTTCGATCAGCTCATCGCCATCCGGCAGCACCAGTCGTGATTTGGCTTCGAGTGATCCCAAATGCCATAGCTGCTCGACATCGTGCTCGCCCGGAGGCCCGTCGATTTCATCGGTGATAAGAATGACATCCGGCTTTTGAAACTCTACACGGCGGCGGTGCGTGAAGCCGGCATAGGTGCACTCGGCTTCCAGTAGATCGCGCGCGGCGTTGCTTTTCCAGGATTGAATACTGACTCCGGGACGATTGGCCCAGCGGAACGGCCCGGCAGCGACGGCTTGATTGCGTCCATCAACAGCTATAGTGTTGTGGGCCTGCGTTCCACGAAACCAGTTGCGCCACTTTTCTTCGCCGACGTAAGTAAATGTGCCGGGATCGATTAGGATCGGCTGGCCGCCAGAACGCACCACGATGCTCAAGGTATCGGCGTGGCTGTGGCCTGCGCCCCACGGTCCAAAGGGACCCGCGTCGACCATAGCGTGATTCGCGCCCGCGGTCATCACCGCAATTCCGGAATCGGAGAACAATCGCGATGTCCACTTGCCTTCGCCGCCTTTTCGCTGCAGGACACTACCGCCGAGCCACCAGACAGACTGTGCATACAGGTCCTCGGCATCGAAAGGCCAATCAGGCCGATCGAGAACGGCACTGGCTGTCGCCATGCTCGCGCGTCCGAATTGATCGCGGCGGCCATAAGGGTGAAAGAATCTGCCGCCATCGTCATCGCCGATCATGGATAACGTGCGTGCGGGTCCAAGCAGAGTGTGCAGATACTCAGCCATGCGTTCGAGTTTGTCCATGTAAGGAGTATCCGGCTTGGCGAGAATCGCGTGAAACAGGAACATGTCGAACGCGTAGACGTGATAGTAAGTGGACTGTTCGAAATGACTGCCATCGTTTTGAACCTGCCGCTCCATCTGCTCGCGCGCCACCTTTGCGCCAAGTTGCTCCCAGCGGCCGGCCTTCGGAAGTCCGGTGAAGAACAATCCGAGGGCATGCAGCGCAACAGCCTCTCCTATCAAGTGAGTGTTCGGTGAAAAATAAAACGACAAATTGTTTTCGATGTGCCACGCGTGCCAATAGAGCTGTCGCAGCCAGGTTGCGCGCAACTCCGCGGGCAACTTGCCGCCAACCAGGTGATAGACCCATATCCAGGACAACGCTCGAAACGCCACTTCCAGCGCACTGGCCCAGTTGATTCCGCGATGAAACGGGTTTGCGGCAAACCAACTTTCGAGCTGTGCGCGGATCTCGGACAGGTTTGACTCCTCGCCCGTGAATAAATACGCCTGCGCCAAGATCACAAGATGCTGATGACGATTCAGCTCCCAGATCATCTTGTGATCGCCCGAGCGGCGGGCATCAAGATAAGAAATGCGTCGAAAGTAACTGAGCCCGGTTTCAATTCCGCTCAGATGATCGCGGCGCCAAGGCACCTGCGGTCCGGTGTCAATCGTGAGGCCGAAAATCGGGAAGTGATGTTGGCGGATCTGTTCGGCTAGGCCTAAAACTTCCTGTTCGAATGCTGTGCCTTGAAGCGCGGCAATTATTTCGGAAGGTTGCGGCAGCGGAATCCGAGGAGCAAACTTCGGATCGAACTGGAACTTTGGGGGAGTGGTGAAAGCGTAGGCGTTCTTCAGCTCTTGCTTCAGCCGAACTGCAATTTCGCGGGAAGAACGCAATGTAGTCATTCTAGCGGACAGGCGGAATTCGGAATGCTCATTGTTTAACGGGCCGATTTCCAATCGGCCGCAGATTAACAATCTGCCCTACAATTGTCTTATGTGTGGGATTGCCGGACAATTGAGCGCGAGGCTGAACTGGCCACTATTCGCTCGATGTGCGATCAGATCCGGCACCGCGGCCCAGACGATGAAGGTTTTCATCTCGACGGCGGCTGCGGGATCGGCATGCGGCGGCTCAGCATTATCGATTTGACCACTGGGCACCAGCCGATTTCGAACGAAGATGGAACCGTCTGGGTAGTATTCAACGGCGAGATCTACAACTATCAGGAGTTGCGTGCCGATCTGATTCGCAAGGGTCACCAGTTCCGAACCAATAGCGATACCGAAACGCTGGTGCATCTCTACGAAGAAGAGGGTACCGAGGGTATCCAGAAACTGCGCGGCATGTTCGCTTATGCCATCTGGGATGGGCGGACCCGCTCTATGCTGCTGGTACGCGATCGCTTCGGGAAGAAGCCGCTCTACTTCGCCGCCTTGCAGCAAGGTTTGTACTTCGGGAGTGAGCTGAAATGCTTGCGCGCCGCCGGTGTGCCACTGGACATTGATGACGAAGCGCTTCAGCTTTACTTCTGGTGCTACTACATCCCGGATCCGTGGAGCCCTTACAAAGCGATCCGCAAATTGCCGCCGGGCGGATGGATGCGCTATCACGCTGACGGCAAAATCGACCAGGGCCGCTATTGGCAGCTTCCCGTGCCGGTGGAGGAAGCTGCACCGGGATTCACTGAGGCTGATGCGTGCGAGCGCTTGCGCGAACTCTTCGACGAATCGGTGCGGTTGCGGCTGATCTCCGACGTGCCGCTGGGCGCGTTCTTGAGCGGAGGAATCGATTCCAGCTCAGTGGTCGCGTCCATGACTTTGCAAACCAAGGAACCGGTCAAAACCTTTTCGATCGGATTTGAAGAGCCGAATTTCAACGAGCTTCCGCTCGCCGCTGCGGTCGCCAGGAAATACAACACCGACCATCACGAGCTGATCGTAAGGCCGGACTCGGTGGACTTGGTGACGAAATTGGTGCGCCATTTCGATGAGCCGTTCGCGGACGAGTCCGCGATCCCCACCTATCTGGTGTCGGAACTCGCGGCGCAATACGTGAAGGTGGCCCTAACAGGCGATGGCGGCGACGAGTTGTTTGCGGGTTACGACAGCTTCTTCGCTGTCCAGCGCAACCGTGCCATGGATCGCGTTCCGCAACCGCTGCGCAGGTTGATGTCGGTTGCCGCGGACCTGCTGCCCTATTCGGCGTATGGAAAAAACTATCTTCGTATGATGAGCCGCTCCACCGCTCTGGAGCGTTATCTCGAGAATCACACACCGGCTTTCCTGTTGCGCAGATTGGTGACGAAAGAATGGATGCCGTCGATCGACACAGCATTCCTCACGCAACGAATGGCCCACTGCTTTCCTCCGAATGGCGCCGACATTCTCACGCAGGTACTCTACTTCGAGACTGCGGCAAATTTGACCGGCGACATGCTGGTGAAGGTGGACCGGATGTCGATGGCAAACTCGCTGGAGGTACGCTGTCCAATGCTCGATCACAAATTGGCCGAGCTGGCGGCGCAGATTCCCCATTCCTGGAAAATGAAGAATGGACGTGGCAAGGACATCTTTATTAGGGCGTTGGGCGACCGTCTGCCGGCAGAGTTGTTCAATCAGCCCAAGCGTGGATTCGGCGTGCCGCTGGAACTTTGGTTCCGCGGTTCGTTACGCAGTTTCCTGTGGGACCATCTTACCAGCTCGACATTTCTCAACCGCGGTATCGTCTCTCCGGAGTTCGTCCATTATCTTTTGTCGGAGCATGACGGCGGTCGCCGCAACAATTATCATCACCTGTGGAAACTGTTGATGCTGGAACTGTGGTTCCGGGAATCGGAGCGGGACTGCGACGTACGGGCCGTTGGTCAGCCTAAGGCTCGCGTCGTCTAAACACGTGCTCCTGCAACTCATCTTCTGGATCTCGGTGCTGGTTCCTTTCTACGCCTACGCCGGTTATCCAGTGGTGCTGATGGCTCTCCGCCTGGTGATTCATCGCGCCGTGAAGAAGCATCCCATTGAGCCGTATGTTTCACTGCTAATTCCCGCTTATAACGAGGCCGACGTCATTGATCGGAAGATCGACAACTCGCTTGCGCTCGATTATCCGGCGGATCGATTGGAGATTGTGGTAGCGTCCGACGGATCTAAGGACGAAACGGTTCTGATCGCGCAGCAGCGGGCCGATGGCGACCGCATTCGCGTGTTGGCGTTCGCCGAGAATCGCGGGAAAGTGCCCACTCTGAACGCCAGCATTCCGCAGTTGCGAGGCGAGATTGTAATCTTCTCGGACGCACCGGCCATGCTATTGCCGGATTCAGTACGCAAATTGCTAGAGAATTTCGCCGATCCGCAAGTGGGCGCGGTGAGCGGGCTCTACAAGATCGTGAAACCCGACGAGGTCAATATCGGTGCGTCAGAGGACTTCTACTGGAAATACGAAACGTTTCTGAAGGTCCAGGAGTCGCAACTGGCTTCCACGTTAGGCGGGCATGGCCACCTGCATGCCATTCGTAAGGATCTATACCCGTTTCCGCGACCTGGAACCATCAACGACGACTACGTGATTCCCGTCTCCGTGCTGGCGAAAGGCTATCGCGCAGTGTATGAACCATCGGCAATTGTTTATGAAGAGGCGCATGAGATGACAGGCTTCGGCCGGCGCATTCGGATCATGGCGGGAAACATCCAGCAGTTGCGAGAGATCAAGGGCTTGCTCTACCCGCTACGTCCTCTGGCGTTGTTCTTTTTCCTGTCGCACAAATTCAGCCGGCTGTTGGTTCCGTTTGCAATGGTGGTGGCGCTGGTCGTGAATCTGTTTCTGCTTGCTTCGCCAATGTATCGGGCAATCTTTGCGGGTCAGTTAATCTTCTACGCACTGGCGCTGTTGGGGATGGTATGGCCGCTGAGACCGAAAGTGCTGATGCTGCCTTACTACTTCTCCATGATCAACGCGGCCACGTTTTTCGGTTTGTATCACGCGTTCACCAGCCGCCGCAGCATGGCCTGGAAATAGGTTAGTCTCTTCTCAAGGAGAAACGTATGCCCTCTTCTCTTTTCGCTGGCGATTTTCAAAGCGTACTTGACCAGGCCCGCGATTCTGGCTCTGGAACCCTGGCCTTAACTCCGTCGCCGGAGGACTGGCGCGACCACTGGATCTATTTTCTAATGGTCGACCGCTTCAACAATCGCCTGCGCGCGCCAAAAGTTGGCTTTGACGATCCGAATTTTGTGGACTTCCAAGGCGGGACGTTTCGTCGCATCCAGGCACAATTGCCTTATCTGAAGGAGCTGGGGGTGGGGGCGATCTGGCTCAGCCCGGTGATTCGGAATCTAAAGTTCGAAAAGGGAACGTACCACGGCTACGGCATTCACGACTTTTTGCGCGCCGAACCACGCTTTGCCGAGAATCCGGCGCAAGCTGACGACGAGCTGAGAGAACTAGTGGACGCTGCGCATCAGAGAAGGGCTCTTCGACATCGTCTTGAATCATGTTGGCAATGTGTTCTTCTATGACAGCGGTGCCGAGTCGGACTTTCACGACACTCCGCAAGATGTTCGCTAGGCGCGATGCCGATGGAACAACAACGAATGGCACGACGCCCCTAGAGAACATTTCAAATCCATCGCGCGATGCTTTCGTTTGGCCCAAGGAAATCCAGCACAGCGATTTTTTCCGCCGGCGGCAGCCAGGATTGGCTGCCCCACATTTTTAAAACAGCAATCACCTACACCACAATTTCCACGCGGTCGAGGTACGTGTTCAGCGCCGAAATCTGCCGTCGAATTTCATTCTCATTGTGGGAAATTGCAGCCAACTCCACCGCCGCCCCGGTTCGCGTGATTTCGGGGAAACCGTAACCCTCGCCCGATCCTTTGAACTGATGCCCAAACCGGAGGGCGATATTGCAGTCATTTGAATCGACGCCCACCAGGATTTCATCCATCTCGCGCCGGACGTTGGAGAGATAACTTGGAACCAACTCTTCAATACCCGCCGGGGGGGTGATGCGGATTTTTCCGCTGACGTGGCGGGAAATGGCTTCCAGGAGAGTTGCCTTCTTAATCGGTTTGGTCAGGTGCTCGGTACAGCCAGCGTCCAGGCTTCTGCGGGCTCCCTCCCCGTCGGCGTGAGCCGTTAGCGCCAGGATGGGTATCGGACGCGCAAGAGTTTTCGCCTCCCGTTCCCGAATGGCGCGAGTGGCCGCAAGGCCGTCCATCACCGGCATTTGTAAGTCCATGAGCACCAGATCGGGGCTACCGGATATGACTTTCTCGACGGCGATCAGGCCATTCTCCGCGAAATCAAGCTCGAAGCCACCGTCCTTGAGATAGGCCTTAATCAACGCGAGATTGAATTCGGAGTCTTCCGCAATCAAAATGCGGGAGCCCGGCTGTTGTCCGGCAGATACCACAGAAGGAACCGCGATCGGGGCTGGTTCGGCCTCCGGGTTTTCCAGTTCCTTGCGGATCTCGAATGGCGCCGCAAAAAAGAAAGTACTTCCCTTGCCCAACTCACTGCTACAACCTATCCGTCCGCCCATCAACTCCACCAACCCTTTGCTGATGGCTAATCCGAGGCCAGTTCCGCCGTACTTGCGGGTGGTGGAGGAGTCGGCTTGGGTGAAACGCTCAAAAATCATATCGGTTTTGCCCGCGGCGATCCCAATCCCGGTATCCACGACGTTGAATCGCAGCCAACCCGCTTCTTCTGGGTCCGGCTCTACTCGAAGCGTGACGCTGCCCTGGTCAGTGAATTTCAGCGCGTTTCCAATAAGATTGATGAGAATCTGCCGCAGACGATTCGGATCGCCGACCAGCCCCGCCGGAGTCCCGGGCAGAATTTCCAAGTTGAGCCGCAAACGGCGGGCATGCGCACGCGAAGCCATCATCTCCAGAACTCTTTCGAGAAACGCGCGTAGATCGAAGCCTATCGATTCCAATTCGACGTGCCCGGACTCCACCTTGGAAAAGTCCAGGACGTCGTTGATCAGGTCCAGGAGGTTCTCCCCGGCGCTCTGAAAGATTCGAACATAGTCATGCTGCGCCTCGCGGAGTGAAGTCTCCGCGAGCAGGTCCGCCATACCCAGAATGGCGTTCATCGGGGTTCGCATTTCATGACTCATGGTGGTCAGGAATTCGCTCTTGGAGCGATTGGCGGATTCCGCATTAGCTTTGGCGCGCTGAAGATCTTCCTCCGCACGCTGGCGTATGATCACCTGCCCGAGCTGCGAGCCAATGTGGCCTAGCATGTTCAGGAACTCCTCATCGGGCTGTACCGTTTGAAGAGAGAAGAATTCCAGAACTGCGATGACCTTTTCTTCCACCAACACCGGAAACCCAAATCCGGACCGGAGTCCGGCCTGGCCTGCTGCGCGGGTTCGCTCCGGCAATGGATCTTCGGCCGCTAAATCGACGATCCACCGGGGTTTACCGGAAATCAGAACACAACCCGGCAGACCCGTTCCGGGGGCGAAACGACAGCCCTCGCTGACTTCGCGGAAAGCCGCGAACCGGCCACCGTCTTCGACATGCCAGATTCCCGGCGAAATCAGCTCCTGCAGCGAGTCGTTCACACGGAGATACACATGCCCTATCGGCCATCCGGTGTGCGCGCAGATCTGGTCGAGACAGATTTGAGCCGCCTGTTCTATGGTGGAGGACCGGTTGGCGGCCACCGTCACCGATTGCAACAGTTGAACCAGTCTCAAATCTTTCTTGCGAGCTTCCTCGGCGCGACGGCGCTCGCTGATGTCGCGCACGAACGCGTTAAAGCTGCAAGCCCCTCTGGCTCGAACCGGCCAAATTGTCGCTTCTACGGGAAATTCGTGGCCATCGCGATGCAAGGCAACCAGCTCGATCGCCCGGTTTAACATCGATGCGGGCACGGTGGCGAGAAAATGTTCCACGCCCTGCGCATGGGCCGCGCGGTATGCGGGAGCAACCACCATTTCCCACCAGCGGCGGCCCAGCACTTCCTCGGCCAACCACCCGAAGGTCAGCTCGGCCTGGGGATTCCAAACGGTGATCGAGCCGTCCGGGTCCATGCCGATGAACGCGTCGTTGGCCGTTTCGATGATCATGCGGCTGTGCTCATTTTGCTCCCGGAGCATTTCCTCGCTGTTCTTCAGGGCGGTGATATCCCTGGAGATGCTGGCGATGCCGGAAACCCGGCGGCTCCGGTCGAACATCGGGACTTTTGTGGTCGACATCCAACATGTGGACCCCTGGTTTTTTTTGAGCTGCTCGATGAGATCGATCTGGGGCCGGCCCGATCTCACAATTTCCGCCTCTTGCAGGCGCCAGCGGAGAGCGTCTTCAGATTCGAAATAGTCCGAATCGCTTTTCCCGATGCACTCCGCCGAGTCCTTCGCTCCGAGAGTTCGCGCGTGCGCGTAATTGACTCTGATGAAGCGAGACTGGCAATCCTTAAAATAAATGGGGTCCGGAATGTTTTCCATCAGAGCGCGCAGCAACCCGCGCTCCTGGTCCACCTCCTGCACCAGTTTGAAGTGAACCGCGGCGGCGGCGACCCGGGCTTTGAGTTTGAGAGGTTCCCAAGGCTTGGCGACATACGCGAAGATCTGTCCGCTATTGACTGCCTCGGTGAGCGCGCTCATGTCTGCGTAGCCGGACATTATGACGCGAGTGGCCCTCGAAACTTCTCTAACACGCCGCAAAAACTCGTGCCCGCTGACTCCGGGCATGCGCTCATCGCTCAGTATTACCGCTATGTCATGCTCCCGCGCCAGCCCCAGCGCCTTCTCGGCGTCGGAAGTCGCAAACACCTCGTAATCGTCTTCGAAGAGATGTTGAAGCGACGTGATGATCAGTAATTCATCGTCCAGAACCAACAGTTTTTCCTTCATTTTCCCCTCTGCAATTCCAGATCCAGCGGGATACTGACAATGAACTCGGTACCGACGCCTCCTTGGCTTTTCACCTCGATCGAGCCACCGTGTTCCTGTACGATTCCGTAAGTGATCGACAAGCCCAGGCCGGTACCCTGACCGATCGGCTTGGTGGTAAAGAAAGGGTCGAAGATCCTGCTGCGGATTTCTTCGGCGATACCCGCCCCAGTGTCGCGTATCGAGATCAAGAAAAAGTCGGGCGTCTGGCTGGTGGTGATGACAATTTTTCCCTTCTCTACAATGGCGTCCACGGCATTGGCAATCAAGTTCATCATCACCTGCTGGACGCGGCGCGCATGACAAAACAGCGTACGCTCCTGGGCATAACGTTTTTCGACGGGGATTCGGCCGTTCATCTTGTGCTTGAACAGCAGCAGAACCGCGTCGATAATTTCCACCACGTCCACGGCCTGGAACTCTTCTTCATCCAGCCGGGAAAAAGTCCTTAGATCCAGCACTAGTTCTTTCACCCGGTCCAGACCTTCCTTCATCTCTTTGAGGCGGGCTCGCGCTCTGCCAAGTTTGCTGAAAGCAGCCTCCGAGAGGTGCGGCTCGATGTCCGGGCGTAAAGCATCCAGCCCGCTCTCGACGATGAACAGGTTGTTCACAACGAAGGCCAGCGGATTGTTGATCTCGTGAGCGATTCCGGCCACTAGTTGCCCCAGCGAGGCCATCTTTTCGTTCTGGACCAATTGCGCCTGAGTTCGCTTTAGCTTCCGGTTCGCCTCCTGCAGCTCGCTATTGGACTGCGCCAGCTCGACGGCAACGGCGGCGCGAGCTTCGGCCGCCTCTTTCAGCGCCCGGTCCCGCATGGCATTCGCGTCGGCGAGCCTTTTCTCGGCACGCAGTTCGCGATCCTCGATGGCCCGCCTGACGGCCGGACCCAGCCGCGTCATTCGATCCTTGAGCAGGTAATCCGCCGCGCCATGCTTCATGCATTCGACCACAGTCTCTTCGCTCACCATTCCGGTAAGGACGATGAGGGGAATATCCACGCCGCTCTCCTCCAGGAGTTGCAACGCCTCCAGTGCGCTAAACGCTGGCAAGACATAATCCGAAAGGATGATGTCCGGCCGGGCTTGGAGCTGGCTGCGGTACTCCTCCTGATTGTCTACGCGCTGGCACCGGGCCTTGATGCCAGCGCGCTCCAGTCCCCGCACCACGAGGTCGAAGTCCACAGTTTCGTCTTCGACTACCAGCACAGAAAGGGCATCAAACACGAAAACGATTCCTTGTGAACATGGCACGCTCTTCAGATCCAGTTATCCCGGTTCTCAAGTCCCTAATCGGACAACGAGGTCGTTATCTTAGCCGGATAGTCGAAACCGGAGAGTGTCTGGCCTGCCTAGGTCACGATGCACTCGAGGGACAAGCCTGCCGCCCCTTGTAACACCAGCCTCCGGCTTGGCGGATATTAAGCCGGCATCCGGTCGGGCGGCGGGTGGTTGACCACCAGCCAGTAAAGCCCCAGCGTCTTGATGGCCTGCCGGAACTGAGTGATGTCCACAGGTTTCTGGATGTAGCTGTTCACTCCGAGTTTGTAACTCTCGACGATATCGCGCTGCTCACTGGACGAAGTCAGTACGACCACTAGAATGGCGCGGAACTCCGGATTGGCTTTGATCTCACGAAGGACTTGCAATCCGTCCACCTTGGGCAAATTCAAGTCCAGTAAGACCAGCTTGGGCGGATGGTCCGGCGAGCGGTCGTTGTAGGTACCCCGGCCGAACACAAAATCCAAAGCCTCCTCACCGTCGCGAGCCACTGCAATTCTGTTTTTGAGGTTTTCGCTCTGGAGCGCGCGCAGAGTCAGTTGCGCATCCTGCGGGTCGTCTTCCACCAGCAGTATTTCCATTGAATTGTCGATCATTGTTTCACTCCTGCCACGAGAAGTGGCTGTTCTTGTCGTGCATGTTTCAGAGGCGCCCCCAGACTGAAAAAGAATGTGGCGCCCTTATCGATCTCCGCTTCGGCCCAAATCCGGCCGCCGTGCTTGTGAATGATGCGTTGCACGGTAGCCAGTCCCACACCTGTCCCTTCGAAGTCCTCCTTGCGGTGCAGCCGCTGAAAGACACCGAACAGCTTGTCCGCATGTTTCATGTTGAAGCCTACGCCGTTATCCCGCACAAAAATCACCTGCACGCCCTCCACGGACATGTTGCCGGTGTCGATGATCGCCGGGTTACGGGGACCTGTGTACTTTGCCGCGTTGGAGAGCAAGTTGTAGAAGACCTGCTTCATCAATCCGGGGTCACACTCCACAAACGGCAAGTCACCAAGCTGCCAACGGATGTTTCTGTCCACGATTTCAGTCTTCAGGTCTCGCAGGACTTCCTCCACCAGCGAATTGAGGCCGGTTACCTGGAGCCGCAACGCCTGCCGGCCGACCTGAGCGAGGCTCAGCAAGTCGCTAATCAAGCGCCCCATGTGCTGTGTGCTGGCCACGATCTGACGCAAATATCCCTGAGCGGCCGCGTCGAGCTGCTGGCCGCAATCTTCGGCGAGCGCCTCGGAAAAGCCTTGGATGTGTCGCAACGGAGCACGCAGGTCGTGCGCCACGGAGTAAGTAAAGGCCTCCAGATCCTTGTTGGCGCCCTCCAGCTCGGCGGTACGCTCTGCCACTCTCAGTTCCAGCTCCCCTTGAGCCGCTTGCAATGCTCCATCCCGTTCCTGAATCTGGGCTAGCATCTCATTGAACGCCTCGACCAGGACGGCGATTTCATCATTGCCGCCGGCCGCCGGCGCGCGCAAGGAGTAGGTTTTGTCACGAGACACGATTCGGGCCACCTCCGCCAGTTGCACGATGGGTTGGGCGGCGACCCGTTGAAACATCGACGAGATCAGGAAAGCCGCCAACAGGGATAGCAACAATACGGCGGCCACGATGCCGGCGTACCGTCTCAGCCGCTGATTCATCTCGCGCAAGTCCGACCGGATATAAACCGTTCCCAGCAGCTTCCCTTGGAACACAATCGGGCGGATCAGCGCCAACTCCTTGCCCGTGAACCAGTACATCTCTGGCAGGCCGTCGGGAACCGTCCGTAGTACCGGAACCTCACCCTGGCCATCCCGCCAGTACACGGCGAAAGGCTCGCCGGCCGGCTGGTAAATACCGGCGAACAAGATGTTGGGGGCAGCCCTCAATGCGGATAAAGTGTTCTTGGCTGAATTGGAATCGCCAAACAGTAGCGCGGAGGCGCTATTGGTCCCGGCGATTTGGGCCTGGATAGACCGGTTGCGGACCATCGTCGTTCGAAAAGTACTCAGATCGTAAGCCAGAAACGCCACGCAGGCCAGCAGCAGCGCAGCGCCACTGACCAGCATGTTAATCCAAGTCAGCTTCTTTTTGATCGAGTAGTCGTGAACCCTGAGCATTTGGCGGCCGTCTAAGGAGCCCTTCTTACCGCGATCGCCAATTTGAGTAGATTGGAGCTCAGATTCAATCCCACGCGCTGCGTGGCTACCAGGTTCACTTCGAAGCGCACCCTGTTACCATCCAGGAGGAATTGAACCATGCCCCCACGTTTGGTGAATTGGGGCATGTCGCTCACTGTCAAAACGCTCGTGTTATCAAGAGCCGCCAGGACGTCTCGCATTTGACTCTCTTCTGAAGAACTGATGAATAGGACACGGCAATTGACCGCCTGTTCCGGCTTCGGAATTCGCTTGGCCACTACAGGCACGTGGTCGATGACCTCGCCCGCAAGGGCGGCGTCGAGAGCCGGGCCGAAGGGGTCCTGACCGAGGACACAAACAGCGAACGGTTGGCCTCTGGGTGCCGAAGCGCTCGAGGGCCACTCGACGAATCTGCCGAAGTTGAACAGGTAAACCGCCTTCACCTGATACTCGGTGGGTTTGGAGCCCTGCGCCAACAGCCTGGGGACGCCGGCCAACGAACCCGCCAGAGCCAACAGGCAAAGTGACTTTCTCATTACCGCCACGTGATTGCCGCGTACGCGCTGCGCTTGATTCCCACCAGAACACCGGGATCCCCGCCGAATTCGGCATGGTGGGGTTGCAGCAGATTTTGCCCGACAACTGAAAACTCAATGTGCCGTGCCGGATGCCAGCCCAGCCGTACGTCCACGGTGTGGTAGTTCGCGACTCGTTGGGCGGGTAGCGCGCTGACATAACGATAGATCTGGCTAAACGCCAGCTTTCCGGGCAGATCGAGAAAGGACTCGATCACGACCTTGTGGTGAGGGCTGGCGCCGAGGGCGGAGTTGATGCTCGAAGTATCCACACTGTCCGGCCGCCTCAGCAATTCCATATGAAGATAGGCATACGAGCCTGCCAGCCGCCACGAGGGCGTCGGCCTCCAGTCAGGGGCGATCTCGAATCCGGAGGTGGAACCATATAAGCCGTTGCCGAGCGTAAAAGGGAGCACAAAACGCGGTGTGGGCGAGGACGTGTCCCGAAAGATCGCCCCTAGCTCAGCGCTGAGCAGGCTGTCGTAGAGATTATGGAAGGCTGTTACGTCTACGTAGAGCTTCGGACTGAGCAAGGCCCTGTATCCGCCTTCGTAACCCAGCAGCGTTTCTGGAGCAAACTTTCGGTTCCCGGTGAGGCGTACGATGGTCAGGGGATTGATCGACACCAGTCCAGTCGCTTCGAAAGTCTCTTCGATGTCGGAGGGCGTGCGCACGGCGCGCGTGACCGCCGCCCACCAGGTCTGCCTTGGGCTGGGAGTCCACAACAGCCGCGCCGAGGGCTGAGCGTTGAGCCCCGAAAAGTCAGTTCGCGCGAATTTTGAACCGAGCGTTAGGCAAAGCCGGTTCTCAGCGAGCTGAATCTCATCCTGGACGAAGGCGCTGTACAGCTTATCCGTGCGATTTTGCGGAATGAAGACCAGTGTGGGTACCACGGGGGGAATCCTGCCGAGGCTGAAGCGCCCTCCCACACCCCAGAGGACCTGCTGCCGCTTCAAAGTCAGATGATGGAGAAAGTCGACGTCGAATGTATCGCGCGTCTCCGCGAGGTTGGCCGCGTGGCGGTTGGTGCGGTCGTAGTAAATCTGCACCTGGAGGTCGGAGCCTTCGCCCAGCGTGCGCCGCCACCGGCCGAGCAAATTTGCTCCGGAAAGCTGGGTATCCTGCTGCACGATGACCGGGGGCGCCGTTTGCTCCGTCGCGACAGAAATGCTTTCGCCGACTGCACCCTTGTAGATGTCGCCTTGCACGGTCACGGAGTCGCGGCCGGACGGTTCCCAATCTGCCCGAAATCCAGCCTGCCCCATCCGCCAATCATCGAAATTCTTGCGATCGGAATGAAACTCGGGACCTCGTCCGAAGACTTTGCCATAAGCGCGGTAGTTAAGACTCTTTCCGTTTCCGGCGCCATACCGGAAATTGAGGAAGCTCTGTTCATTGCCGCCGCCGGCGGCGACCAGACCACCCTGGGTCTCCTTGGCTTTCCTGGTGATGATATTGATTACGCCGTTGACCGCGTTCGGTCCCCAAACAGTGGCGCCGGGACCACGGATGATTTCGATCCGGTCCACGTCCTCGATCAGGGTGTCCTGGACTTCCCAGTAAACGCCGGCATACAGAGGCGAGTAAACATTCCGCCCGTCGATGACCACCAGGACTGACCGGCTCAGACGGCTTCCGAATCCTCGTATGCCGATGGACCATTTGGAGGAGTCGATACGGGCTACGGTGACCCCAGGCGCCAACCGCAGGGCTTCCGGGATGCTGGTTGCGCCGGACCGCCGGATGTCCTCCGGTGTGATGACATAGATGGCCGCCGGCGTCCGGAGGACCTTGACCGGTTCTTTCGAGGCTGTCGTGACCTCGACGTTCCCGAGTTGCTCCAGGTTCAGACGCTTCAGATGCCCTTCGGAGGACTGATCGGCCGGGTCCCCGTTTGCAATCCCTAGCAGCAGCAGACAGCCAACGGTCTGCGCCAGTACGCCGCTCAGATCTCTTGCCATTTTCCTCCGGCGAAAGCGTACGCCTCAGCCTCGTCTAAAGTCCGCGGGCTATCGGCGCGGGGGTGAGTTGTCCCGATCAAAAGCGAATCGCCTCACTGAAACTAAGTTCGCCATAGCGAAAAAACTCTCAGCCTTAAGGCCGGCGCGCTTTCGCATGTCCGGAAGATCTTCTCTCTAACTCTCTAATCGGACAACAACTCCGTTGTCTTAGCCAGGTAGTGATTCACCCACGGCCGCCGCTACGCTTTGGCCACAACGAGGGTATGAAAGCTAGCATTCCCTCGGGAGATGTTGCGGGGCATTTACAAGGCCGTCAATAAATGAAGCTTATTACCAAAAGTCGCGCCTCATCCAGCCGCTGCGTATGCTTCGTTCTTACGGTCTTCGCGCTGGATGTAGGTCTCGATATCGCGTTCTGAAAAAACGAAGCCATCGTCCACCGGATTGTACGGAACCCCTTTAGCCTTATGCATCTTGAGGAGCCGGGCGGCTTCCGGCATGACCCAAAGGTCCTGCCTTTGGCGCTGCTCCTGCATCTCGCGGAGCTGCTTGAGCGCCTTGTCGAAGCGGACAGACAGGCGATGTTCGTAGAGGGCGAGGTTAACGAAGGCTTGGCTCTGCTCGCGAAATGCTTTGGCCATGGCGAGCGCGGTGTGGACCTGGTCGTTCTCTGTGTCCACACAGTGCGACTTTTCGGTGATGCCCAGTGTAAGCATATTGGTTTCGAAGGCAGTGGCGCGATTCAGGCGCCAGGATAAATCGGCTACAGTTTGGGTGAGCTGAACCTCGGTGGGGTTCTTGGGTTGGTACTGATTGAAGAATCCCTTGCAATGGCGCTCATAGGCGGCGAGGTCGTCGGATGGCAGGACGACGGTGTGGCCAGTGAGTCCGTGGCGGAGGGCGTTGAGGGAGCAGCGCTGTTTACCGGCCTCGGTGCGAGGGCCGGTAGATTTCTTAGCGTTTTCCCGATTGGTTTCGGCGCGTTGCTCAGGTGATTGGTGGCCGGTGGACGGTGATTGGCCGTTCGGCTGTGCATCGGTAGTGGTAGGTTCGTTTGTCATAAGTATTCCTACTCATGGAATAGCATCCGGGTGGTTGGGCTAAGCGGGGTTTTGTGGGGAAGTTGTTGAGGGGGAAGGAGTGAAAAAAGTGGGTTTCGCTGTGATTCGCCCACGGCCGCCGCTACGCTTTGGCCACAACGAGGTATGAAAACTGGCGTGAGCAGGGCATTCGATAGATCTGCGGTGGCATTTTGAGCAGGTGTCGGTCTGGTGGCTGGAGCGTGACCCGACTCTGACCAACCACCTAATCGATCGTGATGTATGATTAATGGTGCTGGGAGGACGCCGACTGAAATCCGACTGTCGAGCACCGCGCCGTCGAGCTACTCGAACTTTGGCCCCGCTCCCAGCTTCAGTTACTTACGGGAACTCCAGTACGCTGCCGATAAGAAACACGTGTGCAAGAGAAAACCGGTTCCTTACTACAAGTATTGGAAATTCTTCTGGTCGAGGACGACCCGGTGGATTTAAAACTGACGCTTCGGGCACTCGAGATGGAAGGCAGAGTCCGAATCGAAGTGGCTCGCGATGGGGAGGAAGCGCTGGGCTTCCTATTCTGCCGTGCGCCTTCGAAGGCCGCTCGCAGAGCAATCCTCCGAGGCTGGTGCTCTTGGATTTGAAATTGCCCAAGATCGATGGGTTGCAAGTGCTGCGGGAGATCAAAGCCAAGCCGGAGACACGAGCCATTCCCGTGGTTGCGCTGACGTCGTCAACAGAAGAGCGGGATCTGGTCGAAAGCTATCACCTGGGAGTTAATAGCTACATCCAGAAGCCAGTCGATTTCGAGAAGTTCCGCGTTACTATCCGGGCCGTAGGAATCTACTGGGCGACGGTCAACCAGGCACCGCCTCAGAAGGCGTTTGCGCCTCTCTAGGATGGCGCAACCGCAATTCCCGATCGGAACGATTCCTGAACCGGCGGCTCCGTCAAAGGTCCGTGCAATTGAAATGCAATAGACAGAATCTGTGGAGCGGTGGTGGGATTTGAACCCCCGACGTGACAAATTCCCTCGATTAAATCTGCAGCCCGCAATGTCGCAGTGGCACCTAAGAGAATTGGGGCTCAACATCGAGCGAAACATGCCGCCGAGGGAGCGGCTATAATTGGGTTACTCTAACAGCCTCCATGTTCCTACGATCCTTCGCCGTTCTGCTCCTCGCCGGTGTTGGTGCAATCCTTCCCGGCCAAGGCTTGCCCTGGTATTTGAGCGATCATTATCCAGCCCGCTCGGCGTCGGGAGTGCCCACCAATACTACGATTCTGCTGCGTGAAGAGCGAGCTGTCATAGAGGGTTCAATTCCAGCCGGGATACAATACACACTCAAAAGCCAGGCGGGTATAAGCGTGGCGCTCAAGCCACCTGTGGTTTACTACACTGACGTGTCGGTCACGCCAGTATCGCCGCTGGCCGCATCCACTCGCTATACATTCACAATCACGCCGCCATCCACCCGGGGCGACCCTTATTCGTTCGACTTCACTACGGGAGCTGGACCAGACACGACGCCTCCGCAACTTATCGGCTTCGATCCGAAGTCCGGAACCTCGGGCACCGGCATTTCGGGACCATTCACCGTGATGTTCAACAAACGGCTGCTCAGCACGGCCATCCTGTCGCAACAGGGAATTGCGGTCAAAGCCAATGGAAATTACACCGTGCAGACTGGTCTGTCGATGACGGCCGA
>WNFG01005018.1_pt1 | contig 20065 bp, 16 predicted proteins | sample 5400431 | NCBI WGS metagenome assembly WNFG01 (sample SAMN13153346, study PRJNA577476) | soil metagenome | isolation source: 120 cm saprolite under Douglas fir tree site 2 hole 3 replicate 2 | place: USA:California | collected 2015-04-18 | reverse complement strand
GGACTACACTGTTCGGCCAAATAGCCGCGAACTGTCAGGCTGCCGGAGGCGTCGCTCTCCTCCTCATACGTGACAGTGCAGTCAACGCCCCATCAGCGATCCCGGTATTTACCGTATCCACGGCCAACGGGGACTTTCTGCGGAATACTGTCGGCTTCAACGCGACGACCGGTGTTTCCAATGACCCGATTCGAATCAACGCGGCTGCTGCCACTGTGCCCAGCAACCCTACCGGTCAGCACAACTGCCCGAATGGTCAGGCGGTGACGGCGTACGTTGGTCCGGGAACCGCGAATTACACCCCCAATGAGAGTCTATGTCTGCCCGCGGGAGCAGGACAGGCTGTTGAGCCCAGCATGACCGTGGACTCGAAGGGCACAATCTACGTTGAGTCCATCCGCGGAGTCCCCGGCGGTCTTGACCTGTGGCGCTGGTATAAGACGGCAGACGCCGGGCCGAATGCTGACGGAACACTGCCGTTCAAGTACGAAGGTCAGCCTGATTGCGGCATGTTCGTGACCCCGTTTTGCACTGCGAGTGGGGTGGCGCCGGGAGGAGGCGACGGGGACGTTGCCGTGAACGCTCCGGACCCCTCGAACTTGAACATTCCAAATCTAGCCGTGGTGAGCCTTAGCGCGGCAGAAGTCACTGGAAGCCACTCCACCAGCCGTGCCGATGCTTTCAGTACTCCGAATCCGGCGACCGCCGGGGTTCCATTCGACGATCGCATGTGGATCGATGGCATCAACGATCCTTCTCACGTGTACATGGAATACCACGATTTTGGGACCACCTCCCAAATCTTTGTGCAACGCTCGGCGGATGGAGGCGAGACTTACACGAATGCGCTGGGAGCGGTAATCGATGCTGCTACAGAGCCGAGCGTCGGCCCTCCTACCGGCAACATCGCGGGGCAAATCAAGGCGGACAACAGCAGTTGCTCAAGCCACGGCAATCTGTACCAGATCTTTGTGGGCCCTGACAATCCCGTGGACAATTCCCATAACAGCAGCACCTTTATGAATGCGGCCTACGTGGGCGTGGCCACGGGTGTTAGTCTCACCAATCCCACGCTATCATTCACCGACTACAAGATTTTCAGTTGTGGCGCGGGTTCGACGTGTCCTTCGGGGGCTGGTCTCGGTAACCTGTTCCCCGCGCTCGCGGTGGACAACTTCGGGTACGTGTATGCCGCTTGGTCGGATAACAGTGACGTCTATTACTCGTTCTCGAACAATCACGGGACGCGCTGGGCTCCCGCCATCAAGGTGACCCAGAACACGTCCCAGGCCGGAAAGTCGAATGTATTCCCCTGGATCGCGGCTGATGGCAACGGCCACGTGGCTATTGCTTGGTATGGCGCCGATCAACCGGGAAACTCAAACACAGTCTCGGCGACCAACACACACTGGAACGTGTTCGCTGCCGAGAGCGTCAATGGCCATGCGATCTCGCCGATTTTCGCCGTGAGCCAAGCCACGGACCACTCCAACCACACGGGGCAGATCTCAACCGGAGGCCTGCTGGGCAGCTCCGACCGGAGCCTGGCCGACTTTTTCCAGGTCGCGATCGACCCGAACCATCTCGTCAACATTGCCTATGCGGATAATCATGCCGGTCCGTCTGTCACGTACTTTACACGGCAAAAGACGGCGAGCGCGGGCATCTCTACTAAAGGCCAGTGCGCCGGTACTTGCCACGAAGCTGGCGGCAAAGGTCAGGTAAACGGCAAGAACGGCGGCAACGCTCAGTTCAACTTCAATCACGACGAGTGCAATCAAGCCCCCGACAGCGCGTCGTTCAGCGATTCCGGCTCAGGCGTCAACTTTCAGGCGACGCAGGTCACGGCCGCGACCTTTGACCAGGCTGCGCACTCCGTGACCCTCACCGGCACTGGGACCGACAATGGGCACGCAGTGGCGTTCACCATCGTCGCTGCCGACAGCTCGCTGGCGCCTCCAGGACTGTTCAGCATCACGCTCAGCGATGGGTACAACCACAGTGGCAACCTGCTTGATGGAAGCGTTACTGTCTACTAAAGGGAGATCCCGACAGCACAGCGAGGCCGGCTATCCAGTCTCGCATTTTTTTTGATTGCCGCCGCTTCTTCTCCGAGTAGCAATCGGGCTGACAGTTGCCCATCTGCTGGGTCAGTGGAGTCTTGGAACGATTGCTATAATTGCGCCCTTGGAGGTCGGCCAGTGACCACGGGCGCAACGGTTCTGTTGCCAGAACGCCAGAAGTCGGGACTGGAATCAGCTGCCATCTATCGCACCGACCCTCGCCTCCCTTTTGCCACGATTCTTACAATCTACGCTGTCCTCGGCTGCACCTGGCTTGGATTCAACCGCAATCCCATCCAGATTCTGTTGACTGTGACCTTCGGGTGCCTGATGGACATGGCATTCCATTGGCTGTTCCGCGGGCGCGGGCTGCTGGTGCCGGTGAGCGCCTATATCAGCTCGCTCTCCATTGCCCTGCTGCTCAACTACTCACACAATTACTATTTGCTCTTTTTGCCATTGTTCTTTTGCATTGGGTCAAAATACCTACTCACGTTTCAGGGTCGGCATGTTTTCAACCCCTCTCTCTCTGGAGTTGTGGCGGCGCTGGTTTTGGGAGGGGGGCTGTTCTCGCCTGCCCCGGCATACCAATGGGGTGGCACCGTACTGGTGGCAGCGTTCATGGTGACGGCTGCTTTAGCGCTGTTTGTTTACCGCATCCAACGCGGAGCGCTGATAGCTTCCTTTCTTTTCTTCTATTCTCTGCAGGTTTTGCTGCGCGCCTATATCACCCGCTATCACTTGCCGCCCGAGGTGCTGGTTCTGGGCACACTCTCCGCTCCGTCGTTCTATCTGTTTACGTTCTACATGATGACCGACCCCAAGACCTCGCTGGCAAGGCCGCGTCAGCAGGTGCTTTGGGCGCTCGCGATCGTGTTAGTGGATCTTTGGTTTCACACCCGGCAATCGTTGTACACGTTGTTCTTTGCCTTGTTTACGCTCAGCAGCGGACGATTCTTGTGGCTGCATGCCAGAGCTTTGATTCGACAACGGTCATTTTATTTCCGCAACACATTTACGCTTGCGACAGCTGTGCGTGTGGCCTTCTTCTTCGCTCTTGGGGTTGGTGGATACTTCGCGTACGCGCGCCTTATTCATCCCAGGGTTACGGTACATCCTGGTTTCCATTTCCAGCCGATCTCTCCCGCAGAGTCGGGAATCGATTCGCGGCTTGGTAATGTGCTCAACGAGGTAGATCCGCGTGTGCAACATATCGCCAAATGGGTGCTCTCCGTCGGTGATGCGATTGCCGTGGGGGATTACGACAACGACGGACTGCAGGATATCTTTCTTACTAATCCGCTGAAGCGCCCCGAGGATCGCAACGCACTCTATCGTAATCTCGGCAATTTCCACTTCGAACGCGTGCAGATTCCGGCCTTGCGTCAGATTTCGTTCCATCCTGACCAGTATGGCCTTGTCGGCGGCGCTCTGTTTGTGGACTACGACAATTCCGGCGCCCAGTCTCTGCTGCTCACCATGGCTTACGGTAAGACACGGCTGCTGAAGAACATGCTTCCGGTAACTGGCAGACCCGAGTTTGTCGATGTAACTGAGCAGTCGGGCATCGACGAGGACACCATCTCGATCGCGGGCACATTCTTTGACTATGATCGCGATGGACGGCTGGACCTGTTTGTCGCCAACAGTATTGCGCCGTATCTCCCGGACTACGCCACGCCGACGCCGCTAAACATCTTCCATCTTCCGCAGCCGGCGTACCCTGGCGACCGCCGTATGTTTCACTTCCTGCACGCCGGATGGCACAACGCGCAGAATGGTGGTCCCAATGTGCTGTTTCATAACGAAGGAAATGGACACTTCCGTAAAGTTGACGGCGCCGCCATGGGACTGCCGCAGACACACTGGACGATTGCGGTCGGCACGGGCGACCTCAATCACGACGGCTATACCGATCTCTATTGCGCTAATGACTTCGGACCCGACGATCTATACTTGAACGACCATGGCCGCCGTTTTGTACACGTAGTGGGCCGCATGTTCGGAGACATCGGGAAAGATACGTATAAAGGTATGAATGTCTCGATTGGCGACCTGGACAATCGTGGCGAAATGGATATCTACGTGTCCGACGTTCATGTTCCGTTGCAGGCGGAAGGTAGTCTGCTGTGGAAGACGTATCCCAGCCCCAATAACCCTTTTTTGCCCAAGTTCCGTGATGAGGCAACGTCTCGCGGTGTGCTAAACGAGGGAGCCTTCGCATGGGGGGCGGCGATGGGGGACATCGACCTTGACGGGTATCTCGACATTGTCCAAGCAAATGGCATGGTGGATGACAGTCCGGACCGGCGGTTTGCCAAGCCGCGTGATTACTGGTACACAGCAGAAAAGGTAATGCTCTCGCCGCCGCAGATTCATTCCTACGCGGACAACTGGGCTGACCTGCGAGGATATGAAATCTTCGGACATCAAGCGAATCGCGTGTACCTTTCGCGCGGCCCGGAAAGCAATCTGCAGTTCGTGGATGTGGCCAGCCAAGTAGGTCTGACCGAACTGGGGAACTCACGCGGTGTTGCGCTGGCGGATTTCGACAACGATGGCGCGCTCGATCTGGCCATCACTCACCAATTCGCAAATCTGTCACTCTACCGAAACACGTTGCATGACGAAGATGCCAAGCGTGGAACCTCGCATCATTGGATTGGACTGACTTTGCGCGGCGACGGAAAGGTCGTAAACCGTGAAGCCGCGGGCACGGTGGTGCGGGTTCGCTATTCTGGACCCAATGGGACAGTGCAGCAGATGCGGGAAGTTCAGATCGAAAACGGATTTTCAGCGCAGGGCGATCGGCGAGCGCTTTTCGGCTTGGGAACCTATTACGGGCCGATTGAGATCGAGATCTCCTGGTATGGTGCGGAGACACAATATGTTCGCGATCTGGCACTCGACCGGTATCACGAAATCCATTACAGGGCAGGTAGCGTGCCCGACGTTGTGAGATAAGAATGGTGCGGTGAGGCATGTCGCTTCGGGAGTTTTGGTACATTGCGGCGGAGTCCCGGTCGCTGAAACAGCGGCCTTTGGCGTCAGTGATCCTGGGCCAGTCTGTCGTCCTGTTTCGGGACAATGAAGGCCGGGCAGGAGCACTGGAAGACCGTTGCGCGCATCGCAACGCCCCGCTTTCCGCGGGCCGGGTCTCGAACGGTTGTATGGAATGTCCTTACCATGGGTGGCGCTATGACGGGCAGGGCAGTTGCATGCACATTCCATCCTTGGGCGAAGGCGCGAAACTTCCGCGGCATACTGTCCGTTCCTATCCAGCGCAGGAACAAGATGGCTATGTCTGGGTCTACATGGGAGAAGACTTACCCAAGACTGCCCCATTCAAGTTCCCTCACGTCGGCGAGCGGCGTTGGTCTACGTTCCGTATGCGCACACGGTTTCAGACCGACGTGGAAGCGTGCCTGGAAAATTTTCTGGATTGTCCACACACTGCCTATGTACACAAAGGATGGTTCCGCAACCACGATACCAGCCAACTGAAGGCGTACGTGCGCACGCGGGATGGAGTTGCCGAAGCGGAGTTCGAAAACGAGCCGGTCTCACCGAGTGTGATCACGAGGCTCTTCTATCCCCGCGGGCGCAAACCCCGTCACACCGACCGCTTCATTATGCCGAGCGTCAGCCGCGTGGACTACGAATTTGGCCCCGACCGCCATTTCATCATCAGTTCGGCCTGCACGTCGGTGAGCGATTGGGAGACGCAAGTCTACACCGTGATTACATTCTGCTTTGGGCATATTGCGCCCGCGGTGCGACTGGTGTTTGAACCGATGGCGCGACGCATCCTGCGTCAGGACGTGGATATTTTGACTCTGCACGGGCAACAAATGCGAAAGCTGGGCGGGCCGCGCTACTCCCACGTCGAGACCGATCTGCTCGGAATCGAAATCCAACGAATGCGCCGCCGTTGTGAACATGGCGAACCGCCCCAGCAGCAGGAGGTGGAGCGTGCTGTCATCATGCGATTCTAAGCGAGCAATGGTCGTCATTTTCACGGTTACGGCTGCATCCTTCATCTTCGGCTGGGTGCAGAACACGTTCCACCCGGTTGGAGGCCCAATTTCATTTGCCAAGATTCTCTGGCTGAACATGGCGTTGCTTGTGTTCTATGTAGTGCCCTTCTGGTTGTGGCGTGACGCCTCGCTCGAGCCACGCGCTCGCTCGATATTTGGTTGGGTCCTCGCGAGCTTTGTTGTCCGGGCTCCCATTGAACTCTGCATTATTTATTTCACGCGCCTGTGGCGATGCGAGTATGGCATCGCTCACGATCTCTTCACGCTGCTGCTGGTGGGTTGGCTGGCGTGGCGATGGCGCGGCACTACTGAAACAAGACACAAGAACGTGGCCAATATTTTCATTCCGCTACTCGAAGTAACCCTGGTAGTGGAGATGTTTATGGCATGGGAATTTCGCAAAGTGGCATCGCCCGCTGCTGGCACTTATTTCGCGGCGCCCACGGCAGAATTTAGCCTTGTCAACCGCGCCAGCTGGATCGCCGTCGCTGTGCTATATCCTGCGTTGGCTTGGCTGGTGTGGAAGTCTAGAAGATATGAAACTTCATAACGAAATCGTTCCGGTTGCCTCCCTTGGCGCCTCGGACCGAGATACGCTGTTCGCTCTCTACTCGCAGCATTACTCCGGCGCCAGGCGAGACCAATTCGAGAGCGACCTGGCCGAGAAAGAGGTGGTCATCCTGTTGCGCGACCGCTCCAGTGACCAGGTGCGCGGATTTTCCACGCAGATGATCTTGCGACAACGTATTGGCGGGCAGGAGGTGCGGGCGTTGTTCTCGGGCGATACCATCATCGCCCCCAGCCATTGGGGTGATCAGGAGTTGCGGCGCGGATGGTGCCACTATGCCGCGGCCGCGCTGATCGCAGAACCGGGAGTTCCGCTCTATTGGTTTCTGATGACCAAGGGCTATCGCACCTATCTGTACTTACCGGTGTTCTTCCGCGACTTTTTCCCGCACTACGGTCGCGAGACTCCGCGCGAACTACAGAGCATGCTCGACGGCCTTGCCCGGCAGAAATTTGGCGATGCTTACGATGCCACTTCCGGCCTGATTCGCTTTGCGGAAACCCATGGCCAACTTACAGACGAGTTGTCGGGAGTCCCCGTGCGTCGCGCCAATGATCCACATGTGAAATTTTTCCTCGAGCGCAATCCGGACTATGTAAGAGGAGTGGAACTGGTGTGCATCACGGAAATTTCACACGAGAACATACGACCATTCGCCCGCCACATGTTCTGGGAAGAACAGAGGGCGCTGGTTTTCGACAATCCCGAACTGCGTCCGAATGCCTAAGCTCTCGCTTTTGCGCGCCAACGCCTCGCTGTTGTCGTCCTTCGCGGCCGGCGGCGTCCATTTCTCGCGCGCACTGAGACAACCGGCGGTGGCGCAGAGGGAACTTCTGTTCTCCATCTTGCGGCGCGATGCGAATTGCATCTATGGTCGGGCGCATGGCCTGGAACGTGTGCGATCAGTCGAAGATTTTCAGTCAGCGTTGCCCGTCGCTACCTACGAAGATTTGCGGCCATGGGTAGAGCGAATCCTCGGTGGGGAAAACAATGTTCTCACTTCTGACCCAGTGCTTCTCATGGAACGCACGGGCGGGTCAACGGCAGCGGCAAAATACGTCCCGTACACCTCCGGCCTATTGACCGAGTTTCAAGCAGCGTTGGCGCCGTGGTTGTGGAACCTCTACCTCACCTATCCTGGGTTACTGCGCGGGACCGCCTACTGGCAGGTCACGCCTTTGGCGCGGGCTCCGGAACGCACTCGGGGAGGAATTCCCATCGGGCTCGGGGCTGAGGCGTCCTATTTCACGCCGTCGCAGCGGCGTGCGCTGGCCCATCTGCTGAGCGTCCCGGCCGACATTGCCGGAGTGACAGACATCGAATCCAGCTTATACGTCACGCTCTTCTTCCTGCTGAGCGACCGAAATCTAAGTCTGATTTCAGTGTGGAATCCCAGTCTGTTCTCGATCTTGCTCAAACGTGCTGGCGAATGGAGTGGATCTCTGGTGCGCGACATTCATGACGGCGAAATTCGTCGCGTCGTCCTGCCACCAACGATTACCGGCCCGCAACCAGCATCGCCGCAGCGCGCGCGGGAGGTCGAGCGTTGCCTCTCCGAAACTCACATCACGTTGACAGACCTGTGGCCTCAACTGTCGGTCGTGAGTTCCTGGGGCGATGGCGAATCTGCAGCTGAATTTCAACAGCTTGCGCGGAAGTTTCCTGACGTGGCTTTTCAGAAGAAAGGCCTGCTGGCTACCGAAGGTGTCATCACGATCCCCAGAGCGAGCGCTGGCAACGTTGCCGCCATCTTGTCGCACTTTCTTGAATTCCTCGATGACCAGGGCAGGCCGCATCTGGTTCACGAAGTCGAACCAGGCGCTGAATACTCTGTGGTGATCAGCACCAGTGGCGGGCTTTGGCGGTATCGGCTTGGCGATCGCGTGCGTGTGACCGGGTTTCTCCAGCGGACGCCGCTGCTGGAATTCGTCGGGAAGGAAGATGGAGTTTGTGATCTGCGCGGCGAGAAGCTGCATCCTAGTTTCGTGGGCGGTATTTTGCGAGATTTGCGGCGGGAGTTGCTGCTGCCCCTGGGGTTTGCCATGTTGGCTCCGTCACGCACGCCGGAGGCAGGATATCTTCTATTGGTCGAGCACGGCGCTCCCGCGGCGCTGGCAAACGCACTGGATCATAAGCTCCGCAGTAATCCCCAATATGCCTATGCTCGAGACTTGGGCCAACTGGCCGCTCCGCGGGTCATCAACTGCGGACCGGACGCCGCCGAACGATATATGGAACGGTGCATAGTTCTCGGCCAGCGTGCCGGCGACGTAAAACCGACATCCTTGCACCGGGCGGACGGCTGGGAAGATTGGTTTCTTGCGCCCGGCCAAGTGAACCTCGATCGAATGAGAGCTTAGCGATGGTGGTCCCCGGGGGGGCACGTGTTGAGATCAGCGTTGCCAGTTCGCAGTCCGACGCAGAACTCCGTGCCCTCATGACCCACGTACCTGTGGGCCGCGGAATCGTGGTCACGCTGGAGCGCGAACCCAGTTTCTTTGAAGCATGCCGTGTTCATGGCGGGGCGCAAGTGTGCGTGGGCCGCGACCGTGAGTTGGACCAGGCGGTCGGCATGGGCACGCGGGCGATTTCGCGAGCTTACGTCAATGGTAATGAGACAGCGCTTGGATACCTCGCCGATCTGCGGCTCCTGCCCGAGTATCGGAACGGGTTGTTGGTGGCGCGGGCGTACCGCTTTCTGCGTGAGTTGCACGGAGATGGTCGCGCCCGCCTATACACCACTGTGATTTTTGCCGACAACGAGCTCGCGCTAGGCACCATCGCCAGTGGCCGCGCTGGACTGCCTCGCTACCATGATCTCGGCGCGATGCACTATCCGGGAATCAACCTTACTCGCCGCAAACCGGAGATCCCGAGCGATCTCCAGATCAGTCCTGGCAAGGAAGCCCTTCTGCCCGCAATTGTCGCCTGTCTGAATCGCAACGGATTGCGACGGCAATTCGCGCCCGTCCACAGCGTTGGCGATTTTCGTCCCGGCGGGAGGTGGGTTGGACTCAAGGCTGAGAACTTTCTGGTGGCTATCAGAAATGGTGAGGTCGTGGCCGCGCTTGCTATCTGGGATCAACGTGCCTTCAAGCAAACCCGCATTCTCCGCTATGACGGCCCCTATCGCTGGGTCGCACCTTGCTCCACTCTCCTGCACGGAATCTTCGGAACTCCCCGCTTTCCCCACCCCGGCGAGGTCGTCCCTTATTGCTACTTCTCATTCCTGTCGGTTGATGACGACGATCTTGAGGTTTGCCGCGCACTCGTGCGCGCTGCGCACAACGAAGGCGTCAGTGCCGGATATCTCTACGCGATGATAAGTGCCCATGAGCGTGATCCACTGCTGCCCGTGATCCGGGCATATCGCTCAACACCTTTTGCCGGCCGCTTGTTCTGCGTGACTTATGAAGATGGCGAGGAAGAGCTCCGCAGGCTCGACGCCAGAGTGCCGTCCGCGGAAGCGGCCAGCCTCTGAGATTCAACACAAAGTAGAGAGGGCGCCTGGTCTTGACTTCGAGGCTTCTCCTGCTAGACTTACGCCATTCTTCGTCGGGCCAGAATAATTGAACTTTGATGTTCCGTATTCAGCGTCATAGGCCAAGTTATGAACGCCAATGCTGCCGCTCGCCCGAACCGTGATATCGCCGTGGACTTCGGGAAGAAGTTCGTTCCCGAAGAACTGACACCCCTTTTCTACGTGCCGGGGTATCGCTGGCTCACTCCCGATCAGCGGTTGCGTTACAACCAGCTTCAGGCACTTTATCTCAACGAGCAGATCCTGTTTTTCGAGACGCGGGTTGGCCGGGGAATGATGGACGCCTTGCTGCGCGAGCAATGGCGGGACGGCTTTGGCAGCGAATTACAGCAGTTTTGGGACGAGGAACGTCGACACAGCGAAATGTTCCGGCAATTGAACCGGCTGTGTGCTCCGCAACTCTATGCCGCCGGAGACTTCCATTTTGTTCAGGCCCCGGCCTATTGGCTGGCTGCTCTAGGATGGGCGACGCATCGGCCTGACCTGTTCCCCTTGTTTATCTGGCTCATGCTGCTGCAGGAGGAGCGTTCGATGTTCTACGCCAAGGAATTCATTCGGCAAGAAAAGGCACTGGAAGCACATTTTGTCGATACTCATCGCGTGCATTTGGCCGACGAGGTGGGCCATGTGCGCTGGGATGAACGGCTCCTTGATCTGATCTGGCCGCGTGTCAACCGGCATCTGCGGACGATTAACGCCAGGCTCCTTGGCTGGATGGTGGGAGAGTTTTTTTCCACGCCGAAAAGGGGGCAGTGGCATGTAGTGCAGGAACTCGCCGGGGAATTTCCCGAGCTTCGACCCGAGCTTCGAGAACGCTTGCCGGAACTGCGAAAGCAAATATCAGCATTGCCCCAAGATGAGCGCTATCAGCTGTCGCTCTATCGCCGCGAGATCACGCCCCGGTCTTTCGCCCGCTTTGACCGGTGGCCAGAGTTTCACGTCATCGAGCGGGCCATCCCCGCCTATCGTTTCCTGCCCAAGGAGACAGCATGAATGCGCGCGCAGTGGTGAGTGGAGCGGCGGGCGCCTCACCCGTCCTGCTGGGCGGCGACGGCCGGCGCTCCACCTACAATTATCCGATCCCCGCGCGCCAGAACCTGGTGATCGCGTGTTCCCAATTGGTGGTGTTGCCGGCGATATTGTGGGCCGCGGGACAGGTGCACCATGGGTGGGCAATTGCGCTGCTTTCCTTGTCGTACGGAATCGCCATGAACTCGGGTTATGCGATGCTGCACGAGGCCGAGCACAACCTGCTCCATCCGAATCCCATACTCAATCAGACTATGGGCGCACTCTTGGCGCTGTTCTTTCCAGCCCCGTTTCACCTGATTCGCCAAGGACACATCGGTCATCACATCCGCAACCGCTCGGACGACGAAGCCTTTGACTTGTATTTTGAAGACGAAAACCAATTTTGGAAATACCTGCAGCTCTACGGAACCCTGACGGGGATGTTCTGGGCGCTGATTCTTGCCACGAATTTTGTAGTCTTGGTTAAACCTACAATCATCACTCCTCGCTACACGCGCTTCAACCGCCCGACCGAAGCGTTTCTGGAATCGCTCAACCCAAAGTATCGGAGACTGATTCAACTCGAGGCGTTGGCTGCGATCCTCCTGCACGCCTCCATGATTTATTTCTGGAAAATCCCTCTTCTGAATTACGCGGCCGTCATGTTTGGTTTTGGGTTCATCTGGTCGGCAATGCAGTACGCCCACCACTACGGCACCGTGCGCGACGTGCAGAAGGGCGCGATGAATCTGAAAACCTTCCGCCTGCTCGATCTCGTCTGGCTGAATCACAACTGGCACCTGAACCACCACATGCGTCCGACGGTGTCATGGCTGTACCTGCCCCGTCTTTCGGACGCACAGGAAACACGAGGGAGTCTGCTTGTGGCCTACCTGCGCGAGTGGCATGGACCGCAATTTTCAACCGAACGAGTGGAGAACCGTTATGCCGGCAGAGTTATCCATTAGCACAAGTCAGGCACCCGCGGCCGATCAGTTTGTCGACTATCCAGCGTGCTGGTACTTGTTCGGGGCCAGTGCGGATGTGCGGAAGCGCCCGGTTTCGAAGAAGATCCTGGGACGCCAACTGGTCGCTTTTCGAACCGCGAGTGGGAAACTTACCGTAATGGACGCAAACTGCGCTCACATGGGCGCCGACCTCGGCTGTGGCCATATCGTCGGCGAAACCATTCAGTGTCCATTCCACAGCTGGCGCTATGGAGCCGATGGAGTCTGCAAACATGTTCCCGGCGCGGGCGGAAACGGTATCCCGTCGTTTGCCCGGTTGCGAACCTATCCCGTCGCCGAGCGACATGGTTACGTATTTTTCTTCAATGGTACTCAGCCGCTGTTCCCACTTCCCTTTTTCTTTGGAGAATATCCAACGGACTATGTCGGCGGAGGATTCTTCCGCTACGTCGCCGATTGCAGTTGGTATATGAACGCGGCACACGCCTTCGACATGCAGCACTTCGCATCGGTTCACGAACGTGAGCTGATTGGGCCGCCGGAGGTTGACTATCCGGCTCCCTTTTCCCGCCGCAACCGGTATCTCGCGAAAGTTGTTGGTCGCTCCGTCTTCGATCGCCTGCTGCGCAGGTTTGTAGGTAAGACGGTGGAAATTACCATATCGGTTTCAGGGGGAGCGTTCCTGATGGTAACCGGCAACTTTGGACGCGCTCACAGCCGCTTCATCATTGCCGCGCAGCCGCTGGAAGACGGACAGACACTCTGCGAAGGAATCGTCTTTGCACGTTCTACCGGCGTGCCGCTTCTCGACAAGCTCAATCTCGCTGCGCGGAAAATGTTCACCCACGGCTATCTGGCAGCGGAAGCGCGTCAGTTGCGTGGTACGCGATACAACCCGAGGAGTCTGGGTCCTACTGACCTGGACATGATCGAGTTCTTCCAATGGGTGGCCTCCTTGCCCCAGACCACCCCAACCTCAACCCCGTTCTCTACAAGTGAAGGACGCTATGAAGACAATGATCGCAGTCTGGTTGTTCCTGTGGACCGTGGCTCTGCCAGCACAACAGCCAGGGCCGCCGCCGAGTGATGAGGCTACCCACAATCAATTGCGTGCTTTGTTAGCGGGCATGAAAGATGCCATCAACAAAGGCGATGTGGAGCGCGAGCTCACATATTTGCACCCCAACGTGGTAGTCACCTGGCACAATGCCGAGGTCAGCCGTGGTCGTGATGGCGTGCGTGCCTACCTCAACCGCATCCTCAACGGCCCAAACAAATTCCTTGCCAGCTACACCGCGGATGTGGAAGCCGACGAGCTGACAATCCTCTACGGTGGCCAAACCGGAATTTCATTTGGCAGCGCCACCGAGCACTTCAAGCTGGCGAATGGGAAGAGCCTGGATCTTCCCTCCCGCTGGAGCGCCACCTTGATAAAAGATGGCGACAAATGGCTCATCGCCAGCCTGCATGCTTCCGACAATTTGTTCGATAACCCGCTGCTATCGCTGGCAAAGAACATGACGTGGATGGCTGGTACCGGATGTCTGGTTGTCGGGCTTGTGGTCGGATTCCTCGCGGGCAAACGGAAGCGCACCGCATGAACGATGCGGCGGCAGTTGCGGAGCCAAGGCTTGTCGCTCTTCCTGCGTTTGAAGAGCTGCGGGAGCTCTCTGCCAGAGGCGGCGTGGACGCGGCCACCACGTTCCTTTATCAGGCAGTGTTGGATTCGCCACAGCACGGATGGTTCATCAAGAAAGTACAGGCTCTCCGCCGGGAGACCAAACCGAGCCCTCCTCCCGCCGATGTAAAGCTGGTAATCGTGCCAGGAGCCTTCCATCGAGAGAATCCGCGTTCCGGATCGGACGGCCATGTCGTTCGTGAGCAGGCTCGTCGCATGGGCTGGCCGCTAGACATCATTCCCCTTGCCAGCACCGGCAGCATCGTCGAGAACGCGCAAACCATTTGCCATTGGCTCAGTCAACAGCGCGACTCACGCTTGCTGTTGGTCTCGGTGAGCAAAGGCGGGTCGGACTTGAAGATGGCGCTGAATCAGCCGGGGGCGGAACGCGCTTTCGAACCGGTCGTGGCATGGGTCAATCTCTGCGGAATCCTCGAAGGCACTCCAGTGGCGGAGTGGCTGCTCTCCTCCTGGCAGGTGGAGGCCGCGCTCAGTCGACTCTATTGCCAGATGCTTGGCATGAGCGTTGAATTCCTCCGCGACCTGCGGCGCGCGCCCGGCGGTCCGCTGGATTTCAAGCTCCCACTTCCGGCGCACATCCAGATGATCAGCGTCGTTGGCTTCCCCTTACATCAGCATCTCACCAGCGGGATGGCGCGGCGCTGCCATCGTCGCCTGGCGCCTTACGGACCCAATGATGGCGCCATGCTCTTGGCTGACGTTTGTGCTTTGCCTGGGCTGATCTATCCCCTCTGGGGAGGAGACCACTACTTGCGTTCGGGCGGGGACATGAATGAACTGATCGGAGCTCTCTTGAACTTTGTGGGACAGGAGTTGTCAGCATGCCCAGCGCCACGATCGACGACGCGCGCAAACAAGTAACAACCGAGCACCCGGAGCCCTTCGTGGCATGGCCGGGCTGGTCACACTTGCTCGATGCCTGGGCACTGTCGCTGGCCAATGGAATTTGGTTCATGCTTGTCTTTGGCGGCTGTGACTTCATCACCGCCCATCGCGCACTGCGCATTCCCATTCATTTCGCGGCTGAGCTGAAGATCCCCTTCGTCCCCGGAATGACCGCGGTCTACATGTCCATCTACTTACTTTTTTTGGCGCGCGGACCGGCTAAACCTCGACTATGATCTCGTCCCTTCGCTGCACGTTGCCCTGAGCGTCGCCTGCATCACTGCCTTTTGTACCCATACGCGAGTGATAGGAAGGACTCTCCTGTGGATTTGGGCGACAGCAGTCGCTCTCTCCACGTTGCTTACACATCAACATCACGTGATCGACGTCGTGACAGGATGGTTTCTGGCAACCCTTTGTATGCGCCTCATTTATTCTCCTCGCGTTTGTTTCGATGACTGGGTGCCGGTCAGATAATCCCGATGTATGGTGTGCACCCCTCCTTCAAAATCAAAAGGGGCGAACAGCCGCCAAGCCCACGTCTGGCAACTCAAGACACTCCATGATATCTGCGGGAAGCGCCTGAAGCGATTCCGGATGAGCATGGGCGCGAGCAACTTTCAAGCGCACCCCGGGGCAATGCGAGACTGTCGGATCTTGGCATTCAGGCGCAGCTCGCACGTATGCTCGAAGGGCATTAGGGAGACACCCAAGTCTGAATGATGAGCAGTTGCCACTCCACTCAAATTCTGTACTCACAACGCAACAAACATTACCGGAAACGACCATAGTCCGGTCGTGACCATCGTCACCAGGGCTCAATTGTTGCTGTCTTGAACGACCCTGTAGTTCCACGGCCGCATTGACAACCTTGCATAAGCAGTCGTCATACTTGTGATCCAGCTGCCCTTGCCGTACCCTAGCGGCCTATGTCATTTGCCAAACTTCGCATCGAACTCATTATTCTTGGCCTGATCTTCGATTGCTCAACGGCTGCATGGGCGCAATCTCCGTTCACCGTGGAGCAAGTCGTGAGCTCAAGTTTCCCCAGCCAGTTGGTAGCTTCCACACACAGCAGTCGCGTCGCGTGGGTCTTCGATGCGAAAGGAGTCCGCAACGTGTGGCTGGCGGACGGCCCGGACTTCGTTCGCACCGCGCGGCCGGTGACTCACTACGGCGCAGACGATGGCCAGCCGATCTCCAGCCTCCGACTCACGCCCGACGGCAAGACGGTGCTTTATGCGCGGGGCAGCGAGTTGAACGAGGCCCAGGAGAGCGCTAACCCCGAGAGCCGGACAAAAGGCGCTAAGCAGCAGGTCTTTGCACTGGATGTGGATGCCAAACATGCCGAACCCCGGCTATTGGGCGATATGGGTTGCCCGGACGAAGACTGTGAAGATATTCAGATTTCGACTGACAGCAAGTGGGCGGTGTGGTCCGCAAAGAAGAAGTTGTGGCTGTCCAGCATTGATGGGAAACAACCAGCCAGAGAACTGGCTGCGGTACGCGGAGCGGCGGTTCAACCCAAATGGTCTCCCGATGGCAAACACATCGCCTTCGTCAGCCAGCGTGACGGTCACAGCTTGGTTGCCATTTACGATTTCGGTCGCGACTCCATTCGATACCTCGCGCCCAGCGTCGATAAGGATTCGACACCGCGCTGGTCGCCTGATGGCAAGTGGATAGTCTTTGTGCGTTCCGCCGGGGATGAGCAGAAATTGCCGCTGATTCCGGTACGCCCTGAGCCATGGTCGCTGTGGATTGCGGATGCCACGACCGGGGCGGGTCGTTTGTTATGGCACAGCGGCGGCAAGCTCGAGGATTCGCTTCCCGAGCTTACTGAAGACGGCTCGCTGAACGTCGCGGCTGATGGACGAGTGGTATTTGCCTCAGAGCAGGATGGCCACAATCACTTGTATTCGATTCCTGCAGGAGGAAGTACGGCCACCCTCCTTACGCCCGGCGATTTTGATGTGGAAGACATCACGCTGAGTGCGGACAGGGCGTGGGTGATTTACTCGTCGAACCAGGAGGATGTAGACCGACGGCACTTGTGGCGCGTGGCAGTAGCGGGCGGAGGGGCGCAGCAGGCGCTGACTCGCGGCGAGAGCATGGAATGGTCTCCCGTTCAAATCGCGGACGGCAAGAGCATTGTTTGCCTGGGTTCAACGGCAACAATACCAGCCATGCCGTATGAAGTCACCGACAAGGGCCGAGAAATGATTGCGAAGCAGGCTCTGCCCGGTGACTTTCCGTCCGCCTCGCTGGTAACGCCCAAGCAGGTGATTTTCCAGAGCGAAGATGGAGTCACGCTGCACGGTCAGCTTTTCTTACCGCTTAACGCCAAGGGGAAAGTTCCGGGGCTGGTGTTTATGCATGGCGGGCCGGCCCGTCAAATGATGTTGGGCTTTCACTACATGGATTACTACCACAACGCTTACGCCGAAAATCAATACCTTGCCAGCCGCGGATACGCCGTGTTATCGGTGAATTACCGCCTCGGTATTATGTACGGACGCGCGTTCCGCGAAGCGCCCAACACGGTCTGGCGCGGGGCCACGGAGTACAAGGACATCGTGGCTGCTGGGCGGTATCTGCAATCCCTTCCAGAAGTCGATGGCGAGAAGATTGGGTTGTGGGGTGGTTCCTACGGTGGTTTCCTAACCGCCATGGGTCTGGCCCGAGATTCAGCGCTGTTCAAGGCGGGGGTGGATTTCCACGGCGTGCATGACTGGAGCGTCTTTCTGACGGAGCGGCCTTATTTCGGAAACCTGGCACTGCGTCCACCAGACACGGAGGCTGCCCTGAAGCTGGCATGGGATTCCTCGCCGGACGCGTACGTAGGCAAGTGGAAGTCGCCGGTACTGCTGATCCATGGCGACGATGATCGCAACGTGCCCTTCAGCCAAACCGTGGATCTGGTGCAGCGTTTACGGGCGCAGCACGTGCCGTTTGAGCAATTGATCCTCCCAAATGAGATCCATGGGTTCCTGCTGTGGAAAAACTGGGTGCGGGCCTACACGGAGACTTCAGAGTTCTTTGATCGCACGCTGAAGCGCGGGGAGAAGATCGGGACTGGCGAATAAGCTGTTCATGAAGGCAGCTCGATAATATGGCGCAGCCACCGTTGTAAGTTTTTACATATCCGCTCTGAGTTGTGAACAGACGTTGAAAGATGTCGAGAATATGTATTCATTGCGACGGAGTTTCAAGGATTTGCTCCGGATGGATTTTCAGAGATGGAAAGTACGTGGACTTGACGGATGAGAATTATCCAGTATTCAGCTTCGCGGCTTTTGACGGCGTGTTCCTTATCCATAATGTAACCGCCGCCCTTAGCTGAACTTTCAGAGGCAGCAGAAACCCGTAGCCCGAAAAACAATCCTTTCCCCGGGATCTCGCGGTGCCATTCGATGTATGATTGCGTTTTGAAAAAGCAGCTGTTGACGTCCTACTTCCGCGGTCTCCTCTCCTCCTTCTTCTAACTGCTAATGTTTCTGCGTACGACCTCAAGGCCTTCTCACCAAATCGTGTGCACCGCCCGCGATCGTCGGATCTCGCGGTCCGCGGTGAGCAGAGGCAGTCCCTCAACCAAAGCGGTGGCTCCAATGATACGATCTGCCGGATCTTTGGGATACCCCTTCGGAAGTGCGAAGACGCGCACGCATGCGCGGCCGCTGATCGGTAAGATGATGAATCGCGCCTCGACTTCATTCAAAAATGATTCTAGGCTGATATCGAGACGGATGCGTCCTTTGTTCGCCAGAGTCGCCAACTCCAGCAAAGTGATATCGGAGATCGCTAATCCCTCCGCGTTCTGTCGCGCGTCATTGATCGCGGCTCTCGCCTTCTTGGAAAGCCGAGCTTGGTCAAATGCCAGCCAGACGACAACGTGCGTGTCCAGAAGAATCACTTGAGTTCACCCCAGTCTTCGTCTGAAATGGCTGGAGAGACGATATCGCCTGCGATGGCACCCTTGCCAGCCAAGAAATTGTAGATGTCGTCCGGGTTTTTGTCGGCAGGAACGAGTTTCGCCACCGGCTTGCCGTGCTTCGTGATCAGCACGGTTTCCCTCTTCGCCTGTACTTCGTCCATGACGGCAAGGCAATGTATCTTGAAAGAACCTGCTGCCATTCTCTTCATTTTTAGAACTCTGAGATCATAGTCATTGTACCATGGTCATATTTGCCAATCAAAACGAACTGGTGAGAGATTGCGCCTTTCTAGGTTGTTTGCCTCTCAGACGCCCTCATTGGACTTGGTCGTTGAAGAACTTGGTAATTCGTTCCAAGACCTTCCCGGGAGCATCAACTTGAAAAATGTGCCCGCATCGTTTAATCGTTTCGAGCTGTGCATTGCGGGCACATCGTCGAAAGGCTGCGTTCACCATTTGGAATGCATGCGGACTATGTTCGCCCTGGAGAACCAACATCGATCTTGGTAACTCACTAAGGAACTGGCGCTTCAACGCGCCGAGGTTTTCATCCACCATCCGTCGATCAACTGCAAAGAGGTGAGACGTCCTCATAAATTACTTGTGTCGCCCGACTCCCGGTTTCTTGACTTCAGCTGGTCTTAATGGTGAGGCCAAAATCGGGTCAAGTGGATATTGTGAGAGATCACATTGATGAACGAAGATGCGACTTCGGGAAAACGGGGATATGAAATGCATGAACCGTCTCCCTCACGTCGGGCGTACAGTTCAATCAGACTGTATCTCTATGTTGCCTAGAGGCCGAAATTACGCAATCATCAGGAAGCTCTCAGCGCACCTTCACCCCACCATGGCCTTGACGCTCACCTTTGGAGCCCTGTTGCTGACCGCCCTGCTCGGAAACGCCTGGCAGCAGAACCAGCAGAAGGGCAGCATGCCCGGAATGGACATGAGCGGCATGGGTGACATGAGCGACATGGGCCCGAGCATGGCTGCGATGGCTGGCCACGTGTACATGACCCCGCTGCGGCCAAAGCAGCCCGGCGACGAGGAGAAGGCAAAGGCCGTTGTGGCCAGCGTGAAGGCCACCATAGAGCGCTACAAGGACTACCGCAAGGCTTTGGCCGACGGATACTTCATCGCGAACCCGAAGCTTAAGCAGCCCCAGTATCACTTCATAAACCAGGCTAACACCCGTGAAGCTGACATCCATTTCGACCCGAGCAGGCCCACTGCCCTGCTCTACCGCCGCACTCCGATGCTGGAATACAAACTGGAGGGCGTGATGTACACGGCCAGCCCGGACGCAACCGAAGATGAGCTGAACCAGCGCGTCCCGCTTAGCATCGCGCGCTGGCA
>WNFG01003076.1_pt1 | contig 20086 bp, 16 predicted proteins | sample 5400431 | NCBI WGS metagenome assembly WNFG01 (sample SAMN13153346, study PRJNA577476) | soil metagenome | isolation source: 120 cm saprolite under Douglas fir tree site 2 hole 3 replicate 2 | place: USA:California | collected 2015-04-18 | reverse complement strand
CAACCGATCTACCGGGATGCATTGCTGGCGGGAAAATTCCTGGCAGCGATCACTGTCCTCGCCGTCAATCTGACGTGCCTGTGGCTCCTCGTCGTCGGCTTTGGCGTGTTTTTTCTTGGGGTGCCGCCGAGCGGTGACGAGTTCAGCCGCTCGCTGGTATTCCTTTTCATCTCGATTGCGTATGCGGGCGCGTGGCTCGGCATGGCGATGCTGTTTTCCGTGCTGTTCCGCTCGCCCGCGACCGCCGCGCTGCTCGCGCTTGGCGTCTGGCTGTTCATGACGCTGCTATGGCCCATGATCTCGCCATTCATTGCGGTGCTGATGTCCCCGCCCGATATCCGCTACCAGCTTCTCGGCATCCTCGATCCGCAGACGGCGGCGTGGCAGCAGGCGCTGTCGCGGATCTCGCCTTATCTATTGTTCGAGGAGGCCACGCGTACGATCCTGACGCCGACGACGCCGTCGCTCGGTCCACTCCTCGATCAGATTCGCCAGTTGCGCGGCGAGGTGGTCGGCGCCGCACTGCCGTTGCGCGAGAGCCTCGCGATTGCGTGGCCCCAGGCCGTCGGTCTCATTGCGGGGGCGATCGTGCTGTTCGTGGCGACGTACGTGGCGTTCCAACGCCAGGAAGTGAGAGCCTGAGGCAACGGGTCGGGCAGCGCCGTAGGGCGGGTTCTCTTTAACCCGCCGCTCTGCCGTGGAATGGCGGGTTAAAGAGAACCCGCCCTACGCACTACAAGCTTGCGCTTTCAACGCACCATCAGAATATCACCGGATACCGATCGACGCCGTAGTTCCAGGTCGTCAGCGCATGGCCGGCGTGGTCGGTCATTTTTACGTAAGTGTTCTTGCCGAGCGCTCCAAGCTTGCGGGCCGCATCGATGGCGAAGAACATTGCTTCGCGGGAATTCTTGTAGGGGCCGTAGCGGTCGCCGTCGTGCTCGATCAACCATTCATCGTCGCTCGGACGCACGATATATTCCACCCGGTCCAGCGTGGCGGGGGGGGCTTTGGATGGTACAGAATCGTGGTCATGGGACCGCGGCATCATCGATACCCTTGGCTTTGAGAATCTAAACAGATTCCATAATCCTCATTGCAAGAGGGGGAGACGGCGAATTGATAGCAACAGGATAGCGAAAAGGCGGATTGATCGCGGCCGAAATCGCCGTACGCAACACCTGCCAATCCGGATTCGATTCGCGCAGCATGCCATTCCATCGTCGGTGCGGTGCAGCACAGGATTGAACAAGCTCAACATTCTTTCAAACGACGGGGGCTTGCGTGCGGTTCGCAATTGTGGCCGGCAATTTCGACGCAGCCTGCAACACTGGTTGCGGCTCATCCCTCGTTTGAATCTTGCCTGCGTGATGCAATGGGTGCAGTCTGCAAATCGCACCCTCGTCGTCTCCGTGGAACTGCGGCTTTCATGGCCTCCGCGTTGGTCGCCTGAGCGGTGCGGCACCGACTCGGTTAGGTCGCGTCATCATAAGTTACGTTGCACGAGCGTCGCGTAGCGGACACTGGCTCATCCGAGCTGGCGAGACCGGAGCGATCGTTCAAGAACAACGGGACAGGGGAGGAATCATGAGCGAGCACGACGAAGGCCGCCGCGCATTTATTGTCGGCGCGGTCGGAGCCGGTGCGGTTGCAAGCACGGCGCTTGTACAGACCGCCTATGCCAAGACGCAGAAAGCCAAGGCGCCGACAACCAAGAGCCCGACAGCTGCCGAAGCCCCCGCCGCCGATCGCGCGGTGGAGAGCTTCGACGGCCATGGGGTCTTTTTCAATGACGACCATGCCGCGACGGTTGCGGCGTTCGCCGAACGGCTGATGCCGGGCGCACCGGGCAAGCCGGGCGCCCATGAGGCAAACGTCATCAACTACATCGATCTCGCGCTTGCGGGCGCTTACGCGGATCAGCAGGATTTCTATCGGCGCGGTCTCGCCCAGCTCGATGCTTATTGCCGCAAAAGCTATGACCAGCCGTTCGTGAAGCTCAGCGCCGCCCAGCAGGACGAGGTGATCGGTGCGCTGGAACAGGGCAAGGCGAGCGAGTTCGAATTCCCGACCGCGCAGGCGTTCTTCAACACGCTGCGCGCGCATACCATGGAAGGAATGTTTGCCGACCCGGTCTATGGCGGCAACAAGGACTTCGCCGGTTGGAAGCTCGTCGGCTTTCCGGGAACACAGCTCTATTACACGCCCGCCGATCTTGCGAGCAAACAGGCTTTCACCCGCGCGCCGATCATCGGGCTGCAGGCGCAGGCCAAGGCCAGCACCAAGGGGGCATGAACATGGCTATCGAAAAGACGGATGTCGTGATCGTCGGCATGGGCGCCGTGGGCGGAGTCATGGCAGCGGAACTCGGCAAAGCCGGCCTGAAGGTCATCGGCCTGGAGCGTGGCCCACGCCTCAAGACGGCGGATTTCCAGCTCGATGAGTTGCGCTATTTCCAGCGCAAGGATCTGCGGCCCAATCCCAAGACCCAGCCGGTGACGTGGCGGCCGAACGCCAATGCCCCCACCATCCGGCTGCCGCAGTTGGACTACGGCAATCAGGCCGGCGGCGGCACCGTGCACTACGGCGCCGTGTCGTGGCGCCTGCACGAGGACGACTTTTTCGCTCGCACGCAGACGATCGAACGCTACGGGCTTGCGGCGATCCCGCAAGATTCATCGCTTGCCGATTGGCCGCTTCGCTATGCCGAGCTTGAGCCTTATTACGACCAGGCCGAATACGATATCGGGGTTTCCGGCAAGGCCGGGAATCTCCAGGGCCGCAAGATCGAAGGCGGCAATCCGTTCGAGGCGCCGCGCCAGCGGGAATATCCGCTGCCGCCGCTGACCAAGGATCAGCCCTCGATCTTGTTCGAGGCCGGCGCGCAGAAGCTTGGGCTTAACCCGTTCTCGACGCCGCACGCGATCTTGTCGCAACCCTACAAGGGTCGCCCCGCCTGCACCTATTGCACCTACTGCCAAGCGTTCGGTTGCTACATCGGGGCGAAGTCGAGCATCCTGGTGGCGAAGCTTCCCGAAGCCGATGCCACCGGGAACGTCGCGATCAAGACCGGGGCGATGTGCTACCGCATCAACAGCCGCGGCAAGCGCGTCACCGGCGTGTCCTATTATGGCCCGGACGGCTCCGACAACACCATCGAAGCGGAGATCGTCGTACTGGGCACGTTCATCTATGACAACACGCGCCTGTTGCTGTTGTCGAAGACGGATGCGTTCCCGAACGGCCTCGCCAATTCAAGCGGTGAGGTCGGCAAGCACCTGATGACGCATATCATGCCGAACGTGCTCGTCGCCTTCGACGATCGTCACGTCAACACCTACATGGGACCGAGCGCGCAGAAGTACACGGTCGACGATTTCAACGCCGACAATTTCGCCCACGGCGGTTTGGGCTTCATCCGTGGCGCGCAAATCTCGGTCGGGACGCCTAATCTCGAAGGCGGACCGATCAGCTTCTCCACCACGGCGCCGCCGCCCGGTACGCCGCGCTGGGGCGCGGCCTATCGCGATTATCTGGCGAAATACTTCACGCGGTTCGCTGTGATGGTGGCGCAAAGCGAGACTCTTCCGTACCCGGACCAGACCATCGATCTCGATCCCACGGTGCGCGATCAGTGGGGGTTGCCGGCGCCGCGGCTGACCTATGACTGGCGGCGGCGGAACGAGACGGCGCTGGTCGAGTTCATGATGAAGAAGATGGAGGAGATCGGACGTGCCATGGGCGGCAACACGGTCTGGCGCGGACCGCTGTCCCCCGGCTTGCCGGGCGCCCATCACGAGGGCGGCACGCGGATGGGGAATGATCCCAACACGTCGGTGGTGAACAAGTACGGCCAGAGCTGGGACATCCACAATCTCTTCATCGTCGGCAGCTCCACTTTCCCGTCGATGAGCGGGTTCAACCCGACCCTGACCATCGAAGCGCTCGCCTACATGAGTGCCGATGCGATCGCGAATAAGTACAAGAAGAGCCCGGGCGCGTTGTTGTAGCGGGCGCTGTAGGGGCGACCCTTGTGGTCGCCCAGTTTGCGCACCCGCCCATCATAGCCTTGCTCCAATCGTCGTTCTTCCGACAACGGGGCGACCACAAGGGTCGCCCCTACATCGTCCACGTGTCCGGATCTTTTGAGAAAGTAAGAGCCCCACCTCACAAAAAAACCGAGCCCCGTTTCCGGGGCTCGGCAAAGCTTCAACCGCAACGACTGATGACGTGGCTTACTTCGCCTGAGCCTTGAGGGCCGCGATGTCGGCCTCGCTGCGCAGCGTCATCACGCCCATCTTGCTGTCGCGATAGATCGGGACCGTCACCTTGGTCACGCCATCCTTCTCGAGCAGCGAGATGTGGCGGATTTCGGTGCCGCGGGTCGGCAGGTCGAACATCGTCCACTCGCCCTTGGTAGGGTCGTATTTGGCGATGCGATCGGCGGTCCAGAGATTGCCCCACACATTGTGGTTCTGGTCGACAGCGATGTGATAGGGCTGATAGGTCGGATCCGGGAACGGGACGATCGACGTCTGACCCGTCTTGGTGTCGATACGGGCGAGGCTCGCACCCCAGGAATTGCCGACCCACAGGACATCCGCGTTCTTGTCGGTGCCCATGCGGCGCGGTCCCTGCGACCACGGAAGCGGCGTGTTGAAGGAGAGTTCGTTATAGCTCTCGTAGAACTCGCGCGCCTTCGGGGTGACGCGGTCCATCTGCTCCTTCATCGACGGCAGTGACACTTCAGTTGACTTGCCGGTGGCGATATCGCCTTTGCCGATGGTATCGAGCGCCATCTGGGCCCACCAGCCGTTGCCGTCGCGGTCGCCAGCGGCTCCGTAGGTCATGCCGGTGCCCTTCGGCGATTGGTAGGGCTTGATCGACTTGAAGTCGGTGAATTGCTCGGTCACCGGATCGAAGCGCACGGCGCCGTCAGGAGCCGAGGCCCAGATCTTGCCCTTGCCGTCAACGTCGAGCGTCACGGCGCCGCCGAGCGGCGACATGTTGGTGGGCGTCTGGTAGACGCTGATCTTCTCTGTCTTGGCCTCGAGCTTGCCGAGCCCGCGGCGTCCCGTGTTCACGTCGAACCAGAAGTCGCCATTGGCATCGCGGGTGATGCCATGGGCATTGCCGGCGAGACCGTCATTGCGGTCCACCTTGAGGTATTTGACTTCGCCGGTCTTGGCGTTGACCTTGCCGATGGTGGCGAGCTTGTTGGGGTTGTTGTTGGTGAAGTAGACGTTGCCGTCGAAGTCCATGTTGCCGTCATGGGGCATCTGGCCGAGCTTCGAGGTGACGCCGAGGCTCCAATCGGAACCGTCATTGTCTGGTCCCTTGAGGCCCAGGGTGCCGGGGCCGGCATCGGGGTTGAGCGACAGGTCATAGGTCGTCCACACGACGCGAGCGGCTTCGCCGGTCGGACGCGGACGGTCTTTGAACTTCATCGAAGTCTCGCCGGGGCCGCGTGCGCGGGCCAGATAGGCTGCAAGCTCCTTGCGGTTGAATTCGATGATCTGGCTGACCTTGGCGTTGGCGCCCGGGTATACGCCGGAGCCCGGAACGACCTTCATCAGGTTGATGATCTTGTTCCAGCCGGCCTCGTCGAACTTGAACTGCAGCGGATAACCGGGCGTGTGGCAGCCGGTGCACTCGTTGGTGAAGATCTTCTTGATGTTGGCGTCGTCAGGCGTCGCATCCGGCAGGGCCGCGACCATCATTTCTGGCGGCAGCTGGCGAAAGCGCTCTTCCGGGTCCGCAATGGTGGCGAGCTTGAAGTCCTGGTGCTTGGCGGCAGAAAGCTCGACCGCGTCCTTCGCGGTATGGAAGCCCAGGGCCTGCGCCCACACTTGATATTTGCCGTCGGCCATCGACGGGAAGAAATAATCGCCGTTCTGGTCGGTATAGACGCTCGTCGTGATCGTCGCGCCTTCCCTCTTGGCGGATACCTGCACGCCTTCGAGCTTCTGGCCGGAAGCGGAGGTGATCGAGCCCGTCAGCAGCTGGTCGGCCGAAGCGCCGCCCGCCGCGAAACCAACGACGAGACCCGCGACGCTCGCCAATAATTTCCCGCGTATTTGTGTCATCATGCGTCTCTCCTTCAAAGCTCTTATGGTTCGCCGCCACCGCCAGCACGGCGCTCAGATAGTACTTGAAGGCCGGCATGCGCGGCGTGCCATTGGTGATGAACTCGCGCATGACGTCGTCATCGCCGCCGCCGGCGTCCTTATTCAGGGCAGGGCCGTAGGTCCTGGCGCCGAGCGAAGGCGGCAGATGGCAAACCCCGCACGACTGGGCGAGCACCTGCCGGCCCGTTTTCTGTTGATCGGTAAGATTGCCCTGCTGTGCGGTCGCACCTTGGGCGGATGCTGCGAGCACGAACAGACCAAAAAAAGCTGCCTTCTTCATGAACTTTCCCCCGTTCTCGGCTTGTTTCGTGGATCATACGCTGCGGACAGGCGGAAGGGAAGGGGTGTCGGTTCGACGGAAGCGCCGGTTGAATTCGCCACCGGCGCGATAACGGCCGTTCTGTCGGCAGCGATGTTCATCGTGGTTTTGTGGAGGGTCGGCCGGGCATTCACGGTCCATATCGCGGAAACGGCCCTCACCATTCCTGGCTTCCTTGTCGTCGCCGCGGTGATCTATGCTGTGGTGGCGAGCCGAACCATGTTAGTCGCCGGACGCCAGTCGGTCCGGGTGTCCGAGAACAAGGATCAGGCGGAGGCCGAGTACCGTTACGTACTGCCAGCCATGTGCCGCATCCGCACGCCCACGCTAATCACCCGCTTGGGCCTTATGATCGCCCCAGTTGCGTCGCAACCGAGTGCGGTCGGTTTCGTCGGGATGACGGCCGCTCCGAGATATGCGACACCTTGCGCTGCCAGGCTACAGGGGCAGTGGGACGTGTGGTATTTACGACCACTCGCCGGGGGCAACTGCAGGCATGGACGCAGAGGCATCGCGCAGCCAGCTCGCCGCCGCCCTCGTGCGCGTCGCCGCCGGGGATCGTGCGGCGTTACGCATGGTCTACCAAGACACCTCGGCGAAGCTTTTTGGCGTTTGTCTTCGTATCTTGAATGACAAGAGCGAGGCCGAGGACGTGTTGCAGGACGTCTACGTGACGGTGTGGCGCAAAGCCGCCGGTTTCGATCCGGGCCGGGCGAGCCCAATCACCTGGCTGGTGGCAATCGCCCGCAACCGGGCGATCGACCGGCTGCGGGCGAGCGCCGTGAGCCGCCGCATGGCGCCCATCGAAGCTGCCGATGGGGTGGGCGATCCCGCTCCGGCCGCGGTCGAGCGCATCGAAATGGCGCAACAGCACCAGCGCCTTGCCCGCTGTCTGGAAGGGCTGGAAGCGCGACATTCAGCCGCTATCCGGGCCGCCTTTCTCGATGGCGCCACTTACGAGGAGCTGGCTCAACGCATGAGCGTGCCGCTCGGTACCATGAAAAGCTGGATCAGGCGCGGACTGTTGAAACTCAGGGCCTGTCTCGAGGGATGAGCGAGAACGACACCATAGATCCGGCGGACGACGGCAATCTCGTTGCCGCCGAATACGTATTGGGCGTGCTCGGTGCAGTGGAGCGACGCGAAGTCGAACGGCGTCTCGCGCAAGAGCCCGCGCTTGCCTCCGAGGTGGCGTTCTGGGAGGAGCGACTCGCCGGACTGGCCGATACGGTGGCGCCGGTGTCGCCGCCGGAGGCTACCTGGTCGCGCATCGAGACGGCGATCGGAGCCGCGTCACGGTCGCCGTCGGTTTGGCAGAGCCTGACGTTCTGGCGCAGCTTCGCCATCGCCTCGGCCACGCTCGCCGCTGCGAGCATCGCGGCGCTCGCCTATATCGGCCTTGTTCCTGGCGCACGTGCGCCGCTAATGGCAACGCTCAGCGGCAGCGCCGGCCAGCCGAACTTTGTCGCCTCGGTGACGGCAACCGGAAACACCCTGGTGATCGTGCCGGCGGCGTTGCTCACCAATGATCCGCGCGCCTTCGAGCTGTGGCTCATTCCGAGCGGCGAGACGCGGCCACGCTCGCTCGGACTCGTTCAGCCTGGTCAACCGATCAGACTCGAGATCCCTTCCGACCTCGCCGGCCGGGTCACGCCGGATGCCACGCTCGCCGTCTCGCTCGAACCGCCCGGCGGCTCGCCGACCGGCCTGCCCACCGGCCCGGTGATCGCCGCCGGCAAGCTGACGAATCTGTAGGTGGGCAAAGCCCAAGCTCATTCATTCGCTTAGTGGCGGCCTATCCAGATTGAGCGCAGCGAACTCCGGGTTAGGCCGTCGCGGATGTCGTTGCGCTCCATCCGGGCTACGGTCTGATCGAGATCGCGGGACAAGCCCGGCGATGACGAGTCGGCTGCCACGGTTTTTTGCCCTGATACTTCTCCTCTCCTCTCCCGCACACGGAGGAGAGTTAAAGAGGGGCCGAAGAATTCGAAAATCGTCTGCATCTGTTGACAGCATCATTCGTATCTCCATTGCAAGCCGCTGGTGCGGCGCGAATTGCAAACCCTAGATGGAGAACGACATGAAGCTTTCACGCACTGCAATGTTGGTGACTGTTGCCTCGCTCGCATTCGCCGGGGCGGCAGTACCCACTCTCGCGCAAATGCAAATGAGGGAGCAGACCGTCACCGTCGGTGGCTCCCCCATGTACCCTTCCAAGAACATCATCCAAAATGCGGTCAACTCCAAGGACCACACGACGCTCGTTGCCGCGGTCAAAGCTGCAGGCCTCGTCGAGACGCTGCAACGGCCTGGCCCCTTCACCGTCTTCGCGCCCACCAACGCCGCCTTCGCGAAGCTGCCGCCCGGCACAGTCGATTCGCTGCTCAAGCCTGAGATGAAGGCGAAGCTGACCGGAGTGTTGACCTACCACGTCGTGCCAGGACGCCTTTCCGCCAGGGACTTGATGGAAGCGGCGAAGAGGAACGGCGGCACCGCCGAGTTCAAGACCGTCGAAGGCGAGACGATCTCGGTCGAGAGCAAGGGCAACGCGCTCATGATCCGGGACTCCAAGGGCAATGCTTCCAAAGTGACGATCCAGAACGTGTTTCAGTCGAACGGCGTCATCCACGTAGTCGACGCCGTGCTGCTGCCGAGCTGATCTTCACGAAGCGGGGCTCGCCCGGCTCAACGTCCGGGGTTGACCGGTCGGCGCAGCCAATCTCCTATCCGCGCCGGCCGGCGCTCAGCCCGTCGCGACAACGCATCGGGCTTTCACTCAGCCTGGTCGGCAGCGGAAATTCAAGGGCGGGAGCTTAGACCGCGAATACTGAAGGCCTTCACGGGCCGGCTGAAGCCCTTGAGGACGAGGTCACCTTGCGCCTCCACGTCCGCGAGATTTTCGATCGCCCTGTGGACGTTGGCATCGACCAGGATCTGGCCATTGCTTGCCTCGTCGCACAGTCTTGAAGCGAGATTGGCAACCTTCCCGGTCACCGAGTACTGAAATCTTCCCTCGAATCCGATGCATCCAAGCGTTGCATAGCCGTGAGCAATGCCGATGCCAAAGCCGAGTTCATGCCCGAAATGACGCCATTTCGTCGCGAGACTTGCAACTTCATCGCGCATCTCGATTGCCATTTGTACCGCCCGCTCGACTGGGTTGGGGCAGGGCAGAGGATCGTTGAATAAAACCAAGAGCCCGTCGCCGGTAAAGCGCTCGACTGTGCCCTCGAATTTGTCGATGAGAACCCCCAAGGCGGCGTGATATTCGCGCAGGACCGCCAACACCTCCTCGGGCTCGGCGGCTTCGGCGAATGCCGTGAAGCCGCGAAGGTCACAGAATAGCACGGTGATCTCGCGGCGATGGCTTTCCAGGATGCTTTCGTCGTGCGACGACACGATGAGGTGCGCGACCTGGGAGGGAAGAAAGCGTTTCAGTCGTCCGACGCGCTCGATCTCGGCAACCTGTTCGGCCACCCGCAGTTCGAGACTGCGATTCCATTTTGCAAGGTCGTCCGCCTGCGCCTGCACGCGATCGTGGAGTTCCTTCAAGCGGAGAACCGACCTCACTCTGGCGACCAGCGCCGCATGATCGACCGGCTTCGTAAGATATTCGTCAGCGCCGGCATCAAGGCCAGCCACCACGTCCTTCGTATCGGTTCTGGCCGTCAGAATGATGATCGGCGTGAACGGGCGATTGCCGTCGCTCTTGAGACGGCGACAAACCTCGATGCCGTTGAGCTTCGGCATCGTGACGTCCAGGAGGATCAGGTCGGGAGCGCATTCGCTGACGGCCGCCAAACCTGTTTCGCCATCGGCCGCCTCCGACGTCTCGTAGCCGTGCGCACGCAATCGCGTCACAATGATGTCGCGATTTTCCTCGCTATCGTCCACGACGAGGATGCGCGGGGGATCATTCATCTTAAGCCGTTGCACCCGGACGCCGGAGCGGATCGCCAACAAGCTCCCGCCCTTCCCTCTCCAAGCGGGGGAGGGAAGGGCGGGGGGCACTGCCAACTCTGACACCATAGTCCGTATCAAGCCAATCGGAAATTCCTAACAGACTGATCGATGAAACCGATCATGCGCATGGCGCCATCCACAAATGAGGTGTCATCATTCCGGGGTGGCGGCCCCCCAGAATGAGATAGAATATGATTCGAAATTCAAAATCGACCAACTAAGGCACGTACTCCCGTATCTTTGCAAGGAGTTGACGGGTGCTATACGGCTTGCTGACATACCCATTGCAGCCCGCTGCTCGCGCTTTGCTCTCATCGCCGCTCAGCGCATAGGAGGTGACGACGATGATCGGAATGGCGCGCAACACCGGATCGGCCTTGAGGCGACGCGTGACCTCATAGCCATCAAGCACGGGAATTTGAACGTCCATCAAGATGAGGTCCGGCCGCTCGTTCTGCGCCATTGTGAGCGCCTGCTCGCCGTCTTCGGCCTCCACCAGGTTGTAGCCGCTGTTTGTCAAGAGGTCGCGAAGGATGCGTCGATTATCTTCCTGATCTTCGACCACGAGAATACATCTGTTCATGATTGTTGCGTCTTTTTCGCTTTGGAGGTTGGTAGCGTGAATGAAAAAGTCGAGCCTTCGCCCAGCGCCGACTCCACCCAGATGCATCCCCCGTGCATTTCAATGATTCGCTTGGCGATCGATAATCCCAGTCCAGTCCCTCCTTTGCGTCTGATCGACGAGCTGTCAGCCTGCTGAAACTCATCGAAAATCCTGCCTTGATCGGCTTCGGAGATGCCCGAACCGGTATCGCGGACGGCCACCAACAGCTGCTCGTCAGAGGCCGATGCCCGGATGGACACCTCGCCGGCGTCGGTGAACTTTATGGCGTTGCCGACAAGATTCACCAGAACCTGGGCGATGCGTCGCTCGTCCCCCCATCCCGACGGCAGATCCCGGGATATCTCGCCTCTGAGCGTGATCCGTTTTTCTCCGGCGAGCGGTTCGAGGCCGTCGAGCACGCCTTTCACCACGCGTTTCATCGAGTATTCGGCCATTTCGAGCATCAGTTGACCGGCCTCGATCTTAGCGAGATCGAGCACATCGTTGATGAGCCCAAGAAGGTGGCGGCCGTTCACCTGAACGCGCTCCATGACGCCGCGCATGCGATCCGGAATCTCGCCGTAAATGCGATCAAGCACCAGTTCGGTGTAGCCGAGGATGGCGTTCAACGGTGTGCGCAGCTCGTGGCTCATATTGGCGAGGAACTGCGATTTGTGCCGGCTCTCGATCTCGACCTGGAGGCTTTTCTCCTTCAGCTCGCTGAAAAGCCGGGCGTTCTGAATTGCCTGCACCGACTGCGCCGCAAATGTTTTGATGAGATCGACCGTGGTCTTTGGAAATGCTCCCGGCTCTTTGCGCCGCACGACCAGCAGGCCGGCCGCCAGATCCTGCCAGAGCAACGGCGCGATGAGGACAGCCCGGTAGCCGGAGCCCATGATGAAGTCTTTTATTGAACTTGCGGGCTCATCGCGAAAATCAGGAATCTGGACGGGTTCCTGCCGCGCCAGCGCCAGGCCGACATTCCGTTCGCCGATATCGACTGGGCGCCCGGCAAACGCCGCAACGGTGGCGGGATCCATGCCATAGGTTGCGCGCAGCTCGAATTTCTGCCGCTGCTCGTCGAAAACGTAGATCGATCCGCCTGTGGTGCTGGAGAGCTGCACGGCTTGGGCGACAATGGTGGCCAGCACATTTTCGAGGTTTAGCGTCGAATTAACCACTTGGCTGACCTCACCGAGCGCACGAAGCTCGAGGACCGATTGTTCAAGCTCGCGGGTGCGGACTTCGACCTGGGCTTCCAGATTGGCGTGTGAGTCTTGGAGCTTGCTCGCCATCTCATTGAACTGATCGGCGAGCGATTCGAGTTCGTCGCCGGTTTTGATCGAGATGCGCTGAGAAAGATCGCCGCCGCCGATGCGTGCGGCGCCGGCGCGCAGCGTCTCGACCGGCACCACCATTCTGCGCACCAGGAACATGCCGCCAAGCAACGCCAAACCAAGGGCTGCCAGCAACAGCAGAGCCGTTCGCACAATGGTTGCCCACAGCGGTGCGTAGGCCTCGTCGATCGGGAGCTCGACGAACACCAGCCAACCGAGCGGAGCGATCTCGGCAACGGAGGTCAAAACCTCGCGGCCTTCCAGATTGCGGCCGGCTTGCCCGGATTCGGTCGCGTTTCCCGAGAGTGCGGCGCGCGCCGCTTGCACCTGCGGGAGCCCGGACAGGTCCGTGTTCCTCAGCACCATGCTGATGTCGGGATGGGCGATCAGGCGGCCCCGGGCGTCGACCACATAGGCGTGACCGTGCTCGCCCACCTTGATCATCGAAACGACGTCCCACATGAACGTCAGGTTGACCTCGGCGACGCTGACGCCGTCGTCGCGAGCGCCGGCCATCGCAAGCGTCATGTAGGGCTCTGAATTGTGCCGAAAGTAGACCGGGCCGTAGTAGTTCGTGCGCGACGCGGCGTGGCGAAATTTGGGCTCGCCGGAGACATCAATTGCGCTGCCGACCTCATCCGGCTCCGTTCGCGAGACGCGCAGTTGCACGAGCCCCGACGGGTCGATCTGCTCAAGCTCGGTAATCGCCGACACCTGGCGAAGCAGACGCCAAGCGTCGATCCGCCGCTGTTGAAACGTGCTGGCGTCCCAGGGCACCTGGACGGTCCAACCGAGTTGGGCCTCGATGCCTTTGACGAACTGGCTGATCTTGGCCGCGGCGCCTTCTGCCTGTTCGCGTTGGATGCGGATGAGGGAGGCCTTATGCTCCCGATAGAAGAACCAAATCTCCGATGCCCCATTGGCCAGCAACGCCACCGAGACCAACGCTACGAGCAACGCGACGTATTTTACGAAGAGGCGGCTGCGCACCGGCAAGAACGGCAGGGCTTCAGGCATTCTGATGTATCGCGTTGCCACCAACATCGATGCCATCGCACCATTCGCAAGTGCACGGGTCTTTGAATGCCGCGTAGGATCGGCTAGCCTCATGGTGCGTTTTGCCTGCCTCTATCGAACGACAACACGTCCGGATCGAACGACGACACTGTCTGGCGCGTCGGATGGCATCCAACTGATTTCCTATCGGCCCTCACGCCGAGGAAACGCGCGGACGGACAACGAGAACACGAAGTCGCGGCTTTTGGCTGCGTTGTGGCACCCCATGCACCCATTTCCATCGACATGCTCCTGTCGGAAGGTTTCCATCGTGGTGTTCGCAAAGGCCGTTGCGTCGTTTGGTATCCCCGGGATGGCTGAACTGCCCGTTCCGGGGAATGTATTGCCGGGACTTCCGTCGAGGTCGGGCCGGTCGCGCTTCAGCGGCCACTGCGTCATGACAAGCTGATAATTCTGCCAGGGCGAATCCGGATACTGTTGTGCGAGCATCGCCCGGTACCTGACGTTCGTTCTTGCCGTTGAAAAATTCCCGATGTCGTGAATTTTCGTGATCCGTTCGACGTTGAAAGGCTCCGGCGCCGGACAGGTCGCTGGATCGAAACATGTGATCGGGTTTGATTTGGGCATTGGAGTGCCGTCGCCGTTATTAAAGGTGAACGGCTGGCCGGCCTGCGGACCCGGAACATTGTCGATGTGCTCGAACGTGCTCCAGATGCCTTGCGGATGGGTCGGTGTTTTGGTGACGATGTGAAGGCCTGCCAGCCCTACGGTTCTCTTTTCGCACTGGCCGGTTGCCATGTTGAACAGCCAGGCATCTCTGGTGTGAAAGCGTTCGGGTCGTTCGATGTCCTGCATATCGATCCAGGCCGACTTGACGCGGATCGTCGCGGCCGGAAGCGGCGTAAAGTTCACCAGATTTGCCCGGAGAAAGAAGCGCCCGCCCGCGATATGCCGAAAAAACGCCTCGTTGAATCCGGAGGTGTACCGAACGAAGGTGCGATTCTGGGCGAGCAGGGGTCCGGAACCACCTGACTGGATGATGTTGTCAAACTTCATGGAGCCGGCCAGGACGATATCGCCGAAGGCCAGGCCCGAAACGTCGCACGGGATCAGTCCGCCATACTCATTCCAGTCTTTCGGGTCCTGTCCGTCCTTTTGAAACAGCTCCCACTCTGACTTGAACGTCTCGAACACCGTCGGGCGGCCTGCCGCGCTGCCCAGCGTAAGTCCTCCGTCGGGCACGCCGCGCTCGCCATCTTTCGCCGGCCATGCCAGCGCGATGAAGCTTCGCCAGGAGAAATCATCGTAGAGGAGGATGGGCAGGCTGCTGACGGGAAACTGCTCAATAAAGCAGACGTCGCTCAACATCCGATATGAGACGGTCGGCTGCGGTCCGCCTTGCGGCATCGTGGCTGAAGCCGGACAGTCGATCCATTCCTGCGCGTTCGCGGCCGAGGCGTAAAGGAAGCCCATCAGGGCCGTTACTAACGCGCAGGTCATCTGCGAACGTCGCATGACGGTCTCCGTACGACTTGGCCCGGCATTGACATTGCGCCGGGCGCGCGTCCTTGTCGGCGTACTGCTGGGTTCTGACATCAACATAAGTCCGTCGCGAGTCCTAAGGCCGTCCAATCTGCCGCAAAATCCTTTCAGTCTGTGTGATTTAGCTCACACAAGCGGACCGGGTGTGGCTGATATTACCTGCATGCAAGGGTGGATTGTGTTGGCGCTACTATCTTACCAATCGTGCACATGCCGCGTTGGGGATCAGCGGGTTCAGAGGCCTGGAGTCGGCCCCGCGCCGACTAAATCGCTGTGCTGAGTTCCAAAGATGTATTCACTGCAACGGAGGGGTTGTTATGAGTGACGACAGGATTAGCGTGGGTCCGAAAAAAACGTTGGCCGAACTGGAGGCGGCGACGGGGCGACTTTCGCCGGAGCCGGGCGTGGCGGGTCAGCCGCCGCAAGAATACGACGAAAAGCTGAAGATCAATCATTGGAAATACCACCGCCACCTCGATCCTTCGTGGGACAACGCGGCGTGGGCTGAACAGCATGATAATACGGCCCCGGATTCTCCCTATAAGGGCGATCCGTATTTCGACCGCACCGGCAAAAAGCAGAATGACAAGCTGAAGGAAGCCATCGTCAAGGCGTTTGTTGAATGCAAGAACATCGACCTCACGGATCCCAATGGACCGGAATGGCTGCTGGCGTGGCGCATGTATCCGAATGAAGATCATCCGCGCTGGTCGAACTCTGGGTTCGAGGGATGCGGATGCAATTGCGGCTGCTATGCCCCGAAGAGTTGGGAGCAGCCCAAGAAATAGGACTCTGAAATTTTTCGCGGCCGTGATCGGAGTAGCATTATTTTGGAAAATGCCACTCCGACGCCCGCTCTTTCTGTAGGATTCTTGTTGTGATAACTCAAAACGCGAAAGGCACGTTGCGTTAAATACGCCCGAGTTTCGTGCTGTTCGCGGCTTGAGGAGGTGCGAATGGGGGGGCAATTGCCCGCGGTCGGCATCGGTTTTCGTGCGGCCATCGCCGATTGGACGCGCGCAAACCTCGATCGTTTCGACGCGCTCGAAATCACCGTCGATCACTGCCTTGCGGGCAGCCGATCGCTGCGCGCGGCAATATTCGATCTGGTGGGCCGCATTCCGCTCACGGCGCACGGGGTCGGGCTGTCGCTCGGCACCGATGCGCCGCTCGACCTTGCGTATCTTGATGAGGTCGCCGAGGTGGTCGAGCGCCTGCGCGCTCCGGCCTACAGCGAACACCTCGCGTTCACGCGGGTTCCGGGCCGCGAGACCGCTGCCCTCATGCCGCTGCCGAAGACGGAGGCGGTCGCCGAGTCGATCATCACCAAGGTGCGGACGGTGCAGTCGCGGGTGCCGTTTCCGTTCTTGCTCGAAAACATCACCTACGTGTTCGAGTGGCCGGACTCGAAAATGTCGGACGCGGAGTTTCTCAACCTGATCTGCCGCGAGACCGGGGCGGGACTCTTGCTCGATGTCGAGAATGTCTATTTGAATGCGACGAACCACGGGTTCGATCCCCGCGCCTTCATCGATGCGTTACGCCCGGGCCTCGTCAGGGAGGTGCACATGGCGGGCGGCGTCACCATCAGCGACGGGTCTCTTGCCAGGCCGCTGCTTGCGGATTCCCACAGCCATCCAGTCCCTGATGCGGCCCTCGATCTCCTCGCATACACGCTTGAGCGGCACACGCCTTCCGTCATCATCCTGGAGCGCGACGACCGGCTCGAGGCTGGCGACGAAATTCTCGATGACATCGCCCGCATTCGCGCGCGCGTCGCCGCTGCCCGATCAAGGAAGATCCATGGCGAAGCCCTTGTTGGAGCTGCAGGTTAGCCTCATCGAGCATCTGACGAGCGGCGCCGCGATTTTCGGCGGGGGAGGGGGCTCGGCTCCGGACCTCGAGGGCATCGATCGCGCGCTGTTGCGGGTCGAGGCGCGGTTCTCATACGCCAAGCGCATGGAAAAGATCACTGCGGTGCTGCCCAAGACTTTCGAGTTGCTGGGAAGCGGGGATACGCACGTCCGCGCATTCGTCGAGCGCTGTCCGCCGACCACCCTCAGCCGCCTCGAGAATGCGTGCCAGTTTCATCGGTTTCTTGTTTCTTGCTGGAAGCACGAGGCGCCCGATCCGCCCTACATCTGCGATGTGGCCGCATTGGAGATCGCTTGCGCCAAGGTCGATGCCGATCCTGAACACGATTCGTCCGATCGCGCGACAGGCGCGGATCGGGCACACCGCGGCCATATTCGTCGCTGTCCGAACGTCATTTTGCTGCCCTGCACCTATGACGTCCGGCCAATCTTTGAACCCGGGTCGGAAAAGGCCGCACCGGCGAAGCGTGACACGCCGCTGGTGGTCGCCATGCCACCCGGGGCGGAAGGTCCACAGGTGTTCCAGGTCGTTCCAGCAATCTTCGATCTGCTTGCCGCGCTCAACGATTGGACCAATCCACAGGGACTGGATGTCGTGCCAGACTTTGCCAAGCTCATCGCGGATCTGGTGGCGCGCGGGCTCGTCGAGGTGCGCCGGTGAGAATCTGCCTCATCGGCAAATTTCCGCCCATCCAGGGCGGGGTGAGCATGCGCACCTATTGGGCCGCGCATGCGCTTGCCGCACGCGGGCACGAGATCCACGTTGTCACCAACGCCAAGGAGGTGCGGCCGCCGTTCCGGATGCATATGAGAGAACAGGACTGGCGGCGTTGCGAGGCGAGCTATGGCGAAGGCTCGGTGACGGTTCACTGGACCGATCCGGTCGATAGATCGCAGGCCTATATCCCAATGGCGAGCCCGTTCGTCTCGAAGCTCGCAGGCATCGCGGTGCGGCTGCATGCGGAGCATCCGTTTGACGTGATCCATTCATTCTATCTGGAGCCTTACGGGGTGGCGGGACATCTCGCGGCGCAAATGACCGGTGTGCCCCATGTCACCCGAACGGCCGGAAGCGACGCCGGCCACCTGTGGCGCCATCCGCAGCTTGAAGCACTCTACGATCATCTCTTGCGCTCCGCTGCCGGCGTGATCACCGGCCAGGCTGTTGCCGCCCGCGCCATTCAGCGCGGCGTAGATGCCGATCGCATTGCGTTTGCGGGCGGCGTCATAGTGCCGGAGAGTGTTTTTACGCCCATCGGGCTGTCCCTCGATCTTGCGGCACTTCGCGCCGAAGTCGCCTCCGATCCTGATCTCAGCGAGTTGCTGTGGGGCGAATTTGCCGGCGACCGGCCCTATCTTGGAGTCTACGGCAAGCTCGGCGAATCCAAGGGGTCCTTTGCGCTTCTTGCAACCCTGCAGCGGTTGAAGAATGCCGGACTGGATGTCGGGCTTGTCGCCCTTGCGCATGGTCCACCCGCCGTGGAGGAGCGCTTCCGCGCGCAAGCGCGGGATTACGGGCTTGCCGATCGCATCCTCCAGCTTCCCTTCCTGCCGCATTGGCGGGTGCCGGAGTTCATCCGCGGCTGCCTCGCCATATGCTGCCTGGAACAGGATTTCCCGATCGGATTCCGCACGCCCATCATCCTGCGCGAGGTGCTGCTGTGCGGAACGTGTCTGGTCGCCGCAACTGAGGTGATCCGGAAGCTTCCGGGCTATAGCAAGCTGCCGCACAGTTTTGGCTGTGTCGCGATCGAAGACGTGAACGACGTCGACACCTTAAGCGAGCGCCTCGCGGCTATCGTAGCTGATCCCGCGCCGGCCCTCCACGTCGGCGCGCGCGGGCGTGAATTTGCGTGCGCGCTGCAGCGCGCTGAATCATTTCCGCAAGGGCTTGAGCGCGCGCTCAAAGCCGCAGCGGCAGGCCGCCCTATGAGGTCAGGCATGCCGCGGCCTTCAGACGCTGTCGCAGGACAAGAAGAAGCCGGGAGCCGCTTTCGGCTTTGTCAACTCGCGGCGGGCGTGATCGAACGCACGGACCGGGACGCCGGGACCGCCCGGAAGCCGGTTGCACGAGCGGAAATCCCTGACCTGCCATGGGCGCGTGAGCTGTTGGCTGCCATCAAGGAGCGAATAGCCGACGGCCACCAGCACTTCGTTGGGCTGGTCCAGGCCGTTGAGGCGGAGCTTGCGGTCGCGGCGGCGGAGTGCGACGCGGATGCGACAAGCACTGGGGAGTCAGGCGATCCGCTGTTTCGACTGCGCATCGGGCGATGGGGAATGACGGCGGACGATCTCGCCGATTTGATTTGTGTTCGCGACCCGCACCTGCGGGCGCTGGCATTCGACTTCGATGTCGCGGCGCTTACAGCGGTTCGCACCGCCGATGATCTGGCTACGCCTCCAGCATCCCGTCGAAGCTACATCGTGGCTTTCGGGCGCTCCGCCGGCCGGCATGGCGGGAGGCGCGATCCGCTGGTTATCGACGCCGCTGCGGCGCGAATTCTGGACCTGAGCGACGGAACACGCCGCGCTTGCGAGGTCGTCGCGGAATTGAACCGGGATGGCCAGTTGTTGGGAGGCGACGCAGCGTTCAAGCGGATCGAAAGCCTGTTCGCGCACGGCTTGATCTTATTGCGGGACAAGCGGCTCAATGTGGTTCGTGACGACCGTCCGGCCGTTGTTGAATTAGGCTTCGCGGCGAAATAATCGCTTGGAGTGCCGCACGCGGGTGCACAAGCCTTCCCCTCCCGCGCAAGCGGGGGGAGCATAGGCGGCGGCCATCGGAATGGCGGCCCGGGGCTTCGGACGCCGTCCCGGCACCGGGTCGAAGTCAGCCATTTCAGCGTAGGTCGCGCCCGTGCTAACCTGCCTCGGAATAATGCGTTCGAAGTACGCTTTGTCTCTTGGTGCAATTTATTTCCTGAAGGTGGGGTAAGCAGGTGCCCAGTAGCCGGTTTCGATCGTGGTACATTTCAGATTCCAACGGCCGCTGGACACCTCGCCGCCCTCGTCGGAGACAACGGCCTCCGGCCACTGCAGATTGTAATTCAATATATTAAGCATGAATTATAAGTTTTTTGCGAGTACGATGTCTGATTGCGGGGAGGGGGGAAGCGGGGACGTATCATGAAACGACGCGATTTTATGACCCTGGTCGGGGGCAGCTTGGCGTGGCCGTTCAACGCCCTTGCGCAAGGGCCGGACACGCCGGTGATCGGATTTCTCAACAGCGCCTCGCGAAAACCGTTTGCAGCGCTCGTTGCTGCCTTTCACAAAGGTTTGAACGAGCAGCGTTTCTGGGA
>WNFG01001415.1_pt1 | contig 20116 bp, 26 predicted proteins | sample 5400431 | NCBI WGS metagenome assembly WNFG01 (sample SAMN13153346, study PRJNA577476) | soil metagenome | isolation source: 120 cm saprolite under Douglas fir tree site 2 hole 3 replicate 2 | place: USA:California | collected 2015-04-18 | reverse complement strand
ATCTACGAAGACTTCGACAACGTTATCAACTGCATCAACCCCAGCTTCGGCGAATACTACGTAGACATCGATGGCAAATACCGCCCTGTCATCTTCTACCGCGAATTCACCTACACCATCTCCCAAACCGTTGACGAATTCGGTTGGGAAAACTGCTCCTCGATGATCCAACAATTCTACGATCGCCGGGACGGAGCCGGCCTTACCCGAGAGGTCATCATCGCCCATGCCATTGAACCCAACACCGACCCGGAAAAGTACGGCATTCCCAAGCACTTCAAGTACCGTGAGACTTACTGGGAGTGGGGTGGTGCTACAAACCCTCAGTCAGGTACATCGTCTCGTGGCTTCCTCCGAAAGCGTGGCTTCAATGAACGTGCAGCTATCATTGGACGATGGGACTTGGTCGGAAACGATCCCTATGGCCGAAGCGTTGGTATGGATGCGCTACCCGACATTAAGCAACTCCAGCAGGAAACTCGCCGCAAGGCTCAAGGCATAGATAAGGGAATCAACCCTCCTCTAGTCGCCGATGTCCAACTCAAAAACCAACCCGCCTCACTCCTTCCAGGCGGTATCACCTTCCTTCAAGGAATGATGTCCACAGGCAACGACGGCATGAAGCCCGCCTACGGCAACTGGAAACCCGACATCGCTTCCATAACCGCCGATCTCGAAGAGGTCCGCAAACGTATCCGCGATATCTTCTTCAACAACCTCTTCAACGTCGCCTCTCAGTTCGAAACCCGCTCCAACATCACCGCAGTTGAATGGGACATGCGTAAGGCTGAATCCCTCATAATGCTTGGTCCGGTCTTCCAACGCCTTTACAACGAAGTCTTCACCCCTATCATAGATCGGGTTTGGGGGATCATGCTCCGCGCCAACATCCTTCCTCCTCCCCCGCCAGAAGTTGCAGGGAAGAACATCGAGGTCAAATTCTCTTCCCTCTTAGAGATCTCTCAAAACGCAGCGCAAGCTGGCTCAATCGAACGCATGTTCCAGATCACAGGCCAACTCGCCGGTATCGACCCAGCCGCGACTGACAACCTCGACTTCGACATGGCACTCGATATCTACTCCTCGCTCTTGAATAACAGCCCACGCATCATCCGCTCTCCAGCTCAACTAACCGCCATCCGCCAGGCCCGGCAACAGCAACAGCAAGCTCAAGCCCAAGCGCAGCAAATGGAAGCAATGTCCAAAGCTGGCGCGAATGCCTCTCAAATTGACGTAGGTGGCGGGCAAAACCTCGTCCAGAAAATGATGGCGGGGGGATGAAGTGACCTACGACGGCTCCAATCGCAAACACATACGTCAAGCCGAGAAGGCTTCCGCTATCGCTCAGAACGAGCGTCGACTCTACATCTCCTCTATCATGTCCACTCTCTCCGGCCGCGCCTGGATGCATGACCTACTTGCTCGTTGTCACATCGGCCACACCGCCTTCGTCGCTGGCCACCCTGACGTAACAGACTTCCAACTTGGTGAACAGAACGTAGGCCTCCAACTCTGGGCCGATGCAATCAACGTAGCCCCTCATGAATATGCCCTAATGATGGCTGAGGCCAATCAGAAAGAAGTAACAAATGACCGACGTTACAGTGACGACCGAGTCCCCGCCGCAGGGCAACCAGCTGGAGGCGCGTCAGCCGGACGGGACGTTGAAGGATCAGAGCCTACCTCCGAATACGACCCCTACGCCTTTGGAGAAGACTCCATCCACTGACGGCAAGTCCTTTATAAATGACAAGCCCCCTGAAGCTCCGGTAAAGGAAGAGCCCAAGCTTGACGCTGATGGCAAACCCATCGTTGAGGCTAAGAAAGAGGATGTTCCAAAGGAAGGGGCCCCAGAGAAATACGCCGACTTCAAAGTCCCGGATGGATTTAAATTCGATCCTGAGGCTCTGACCGAAGCCCAAGCCACCTTCAAAGAACTCGGCCTCACCCAAGACCAAGCCCAGAAGCTGGTTGATACTTACTCCAAGGTCGGTCGCGAAGCCGCAGAAGCTCCATACAAGGCTTGGGCCGACACCCAAAAGGAATGGCTTTCAGACATCGCCGACCGTTTCGGTTCCAAGTCCGAAGCCGTGCGCACCGATATCTCAAAAGCGATCGACTCAGCCTTGCCACCTTCCCTTGCCCGCGCCTTTCGCGGGGCCTTAGACCTAACCGGAGCCGGCTCCAACCCAGACGTTGTGGAAGCCCTCTCGATCATGTTCAAACCCTTCGTTGAAGGCGGCTCGCTGCGCCCAGGTGGGATCTCGCCTGAGGCGAACAAATCTCCCGGCTCGCCATCACGCCCATCAATCGCAGAATCTATGTATCCGAATCTCGTCGGAAATCGATCCTGAAGACCCGCCCCAGAGGGGACGAACTGCAAAGCACAGAGGGTACCAAAGGCAGACTAAACGTCACAGTTTAACCCCTTATCGGAGCCTGAAAAATGGCAACAATCGGTTCTACCGCCCTTACCTACGCGGATTGGGCAAAGCGAATGGACGACGGCTATAAGGTCGCATCCATCATCGAACTCTTAAGCCAAACAAACGAGATCCTCGACGACATGATGGTCGTCGAAGGCAACCTTCCGACCGGGCACAAAACCACAGTCCGCACTGGTATCCCTCAAGCCACATGGCGCCTCCTCAACAGTGGTGTCCCCAACGCCAAATCCACCACCGCTCAGATCGTCGACACCTGTGGCAACCTCGAAACCTACTCCGTCATCGACAAGGATATCGCCGACCTTAACGGCAATACTCCAGAGTTCCGCCTATCTGAGAGTCGTGCATTCTTGGAGGGGATGTCCCAGCAAGTTGCCCAGACCATCATCTACGGCAACCAATTGGTAAACCCCGAACGCTTCACTGGCTTCGCTCCACGCTACTCCACCAAAACCGTCGCGAACTCCCAAACCGCCAACAACGTCCTCGACGGCGGCGGAACCTCCAACACCAACACCTCAATCTGGGTGATGACTTGGGGCGTAGACACCAACCACGCCATCTTCCCGAAGGGCAAACTGACCGGCCTCCAGCAGCGGGACATGGGTGAATGGCCCGTGGCCGACTCCGTAGGCAACACTTACCAAGCCTACCGCGAACACTTCAAATGGGAAATCGGCTTTGCTCAGCGCGATTGGCGCTACATGGCACGGATCTGTAACGTGGACGTTGCACAGCTGACCGGCGTCTCTGCCGCGAACTTGATCAACCTCCTCGTCCGGGCTCTCTATCGGCTCCCAACCGCACCCGTCTCTGCCACCACTATTCAGACGAGCGACACCCCCGCCATCCGCGCAGATATGGGTCGAACCGTAATCTACTGCAACCGCATCATCCGCACCTACCTCGACCTTCAAGCGATGAACAAAACCAACGTCCTGCTTCGCATTGAAGAGTTCAATGGCAAACCCATCACCACCTTCCGTGGCATCCCGATCCGTACTTGCGACGCCGTTCTCTCTAATGAAGCCCAAGTGGTTTGAAAGGAGCAACGCTATGATCCTCGACGCATTACTTCAATTCTCCTCGGCTCAAGCCCTTGTTCAGCCGGTTGGAACCTATAACAGCACCAATGCCATCGACCTTGGTATGGGCCAAGTCGGCAACCAACAAATCCCGACCTTCGCCGCTGGTGGTGGTGCCCGTGACATTGGCATCGGTGACGATCCGGCAATGAAATTGCTGGTTCAAATCTCCACCACTTTCACCTCGGGCGGTGCAGCTACTCTACAAGTTGCTCTACAAGGCGCTCCAGACAACGGTTCGGGCCTTGAAGGTACTTACACCACTTGGTACACCTCCCCAGCCTACGCCCTCGCCACTCTTATCGCAGGTGCCCGGCTCCTTGACATGGATATGCCGCGACCGCCCGCGGCAATTGTCATCCCCCGCTTCCTGCGCCTGGCCTATATCATCGCAGGCGCAACCACCACTGCTGGAAACGTCTCTTCCTACATCGTTCTCGACCGTCACGATCTCCCAGAGCAATCCAACGCGGTCCTCGGCGGTTACCCCGCCGGGATCAACATCGCGAACTGAGGGCACCTCGATGACCAAACTCCGTACACTTCTGGCGGGGGCCTTTCTGGCCCTTGCCTTCGCTGGTGGCTACGCCCTGGCCCAAACTACCATCACATCTCGGACTCTTACTGGGTCCGAGACATGGTCAATTGCTTCTGGCGGTCCAGGCGGAACATCATTCTTTACCACTACCGCGCAGATGCGCAACTCAACCGGGGTGATCACAACCGCCCTCACTTCCGGCACCTTGTCAACTCTGACCAATACAACCGCATCAACTGTGATCTCTACAGTCGCCTCAGTCTCCCTCACCGTCAACCTCCCTGCCACTCCATGGGATGGGGAGATCTTTGAGTGGTGTAACGGAACAGCGGGTGCCTTCACCGCAGGAACTATAGCTGTTACTGATGGCTCCACCATTGTAGGTAGCACTGCTACAGGTGCTCTTGCTGCATCAGCCTCGGTCGAATACCGCTACGTTCAATCCACCAACTCTTGGTATAAGGTCCGGTAAGATGCGTAAGCTCGTACTCCTCCTTCTACTCGCTCTATGCTCCGGGGCGCAAGCCGAAAACACCGTCGGCCCCTCGGCCCAAATCCTCTGCAACAAGGTTGCCAACGTCGCCGTAGGCCCCACAACTGCAACCCAAGTCGTCGCGGGCGTAGTCGGTCAATCCATCTTCATCTGTGGCTACCAAATCACTAACACCACCGCCACCGGCACCTTCAGCCTCATCTATGGCACCGGCTCCACCTGTACCACTCCCACCACTCTAGTCACCACCCAAAATGTCACCTCTACAGCCCCAGCAACCTACAACGTTGGCGTGGCTCAGATGCAGGTTCCTGCTGGAGCTACCCTCTGTGTTGTCCCAATAGCCACAGTCGCCACCACCATTTGGTTTTCCCAATTCTAGAAAGGCAGCCAATGTCATGACCATACTCCGTGATGCCATCGAACATCTAACGGCAGCTGAGAAGCTCCTTGAAGACCTTGGTCCTCTCGAAGACGCCACCGATAAAGCCGCGGCCGAATACGACCAAACCTCCTCGGCCCTGATCGATATCAAAGCTCAACTCAACGATGCCAAAGCCGGCCTCTCCCTTGCTCACGTCAAGAACCTTCGAGACTATGAAGAATCCATTTTCGGCAAAGCCCAACAATCCAAAGATCTCGACGCCAAGATCACCGAGCAACAGTCCCGCTTGGATACCCTCAAGGTCGAGGTCGCTTCAGCCGAAGCTCGGCATCAGCAAATCGAAGACTCCATTAACTCCCTGAGGCAACGTATTGGCTGACATCTACCGAACAGAAGTCCCGGGCGGGATTCAATACGTCCCCATTGAGGTCTCAGCCTCAGGCACCCTTGTCTTTGGCGTAGCCGGCCGCAAGATCGTCGTCCTTTCTTTCTACTTCGTGTGCTCCACCGCCAACAACGTCAAGTTCCAAACCTCCACAGGCTCAATCGACCTCACTGGCCCTGCCTACTGCGTTGCCAACGGCGGCTGCGTCAATGGCTTCAACTCCGGAGGCTGGTTCCAAACCGCTGTCGGCGACAGCCTTCTTATCAACCTCTCCGCTGCTTCGCCGATCGGTGGCAGCCTTAGCTACATCTTGGTGTAACCATGCATATGAAAATGGGAGGTATAAAAACACTATCATTATCCTTCGATCATTGGCCAAACGCGTCCAATACAGGGCCGGTACCAGGCACGGTGTTGACGCCCTATTCTGGCCCATCAACCATCTCAACCCCCGGCACCGCAATCGACAGCAAGACCATTAACGTCAGTCTCACCATCACCGCTGATAACGTCATCCTCACCAACTGCATCATCACCTCTGACAACGCTCCCGCACCAACCGCCTCTGGCGCTATCGTTGATTGCCAACAACTGCCCACAACGGTGATCAGGAATTGCAAACTCATCGGCAACTCCAGTACCGGTAGCGGTATCCTCGGGTCCGGAACGTTTATCAGCAATGACATCTCCCTTGGCATCGCCCTTGGCATCCAATTAACAGATGGCGCAAGCACCATCAGTGGCAACTACATCCACGACCTAGGCCCATCAAACACCACCCAGCCAGAAGGTCCTCACTACGACGGCATCACCTGTCTGGGAGGTCAAAATGGTGTGATGATCAACAATAACACAATTGCACTCCCTACCGGTGCCGGTGGCACAGCAGTGATCTTCCTCGACAACGACTTCGCCTCGGTCAACGATGTCACCATCCGACATAACCTGCTGAAAGGCCTTGATGGCCCGGCCTACACATTTCAGGTGGTCAAAAAAGCTGCCAACCCAGGCACTCTCACCAACATCGTAATCGATAACAACTACATGGAGCCTGGAGAATTCGGTTATATCTTTGTACAAAATACCCCCGACCCAATCATCATCAACAACTTCAACTGGAATAACGGTAACCCAATCCCTTTAACCTGGCCCTTCTAATCATGGCTTTTGTCAAAAACGATTCTGGAATTGTTGATGGTGGGACCAACTCCGCTACTACCATCGTCATTGCCCTCGCCGCCACGGCTGCCTCTGGAAGCACCATTGTTGGAATCATCAGTTGTGACGCCGGGGCCACTTTATCAAGCGTCACTGATGACAAGTCCAACACCTACAATCTTGAAACCACGCTAGTGGACACCGTCGATAATCAACGTGTCCAATGTTTCTCCCTTTCAAACATCACCAACGGCCCACAGACGATAACAGCAAATCTATCATCATCTGTTCAGGCCCGTTCCGGCCTGATCGAAGCCTGGACCGGTGCCCTTGCCGCCGCAGACGCCCGTAGCACTGGCGGCCGAGGAGGGCAATATCAGGGCTCAGTCGGCACCGGTGCAAATGCGATTACCTCAACCGCCTTCACCCCAGCCGACAATGGCTGCCTGATCTGGGGTGCTACCGCCGACACAAGCGCAGTCGCATCCACCGTATCCGCTGGAACAGGATTTACCCTCGGCACCAACAACTCAGCAACCGCCGGTGTCACTGCTGCTTTAACTTCAGAAAACCAAACCCAAACTACAGCAGCTTCAATCGCGGCAACCTTCACTCAAACCGCCACTACTCAACGCTGCGCTTCTATGATCTCATTCAAGCCCGCAGCTGGTGCTGGCGATACGCTTCAACCGCAAACAATGAAAATGATGTAGGGTAATGCAATGGCAGCTACTCGTAATGACATGTATCTCCTATCCCAAGACTCTGTCTTCCAACACAGAGTTCAAGCTTCTCTTCTATCAACATGCGTCGCAATCTCCAACGAAGCCTGGTCCGCCCTTCACCGTCAGCGTCAGAACTTCGTAGTTCAAATCCTTCAATCCCCAACCAATCTGAACAACTGGGTCACACTCTTCGCTGGCCTGGCCTCTACCGATACCAGTATCATCGCCGATGCAACCGTGGCCGGCACGGTCCCCCTCACAGGTGCTAACACCGCTGCACAGGCCCTGCTCGTAACCGACACCCATATCGACTCCGCCATCTCCGCAGAGTTCAACGCTTTCTTGGGGATTAACGGATAATGGTAAAGGTCTTCTCCAAACGATCGATCGAGGGTTACGTCGAAATCGATCATCGCAACAGCCCCGGGCTCGACCAGCCCGGACGCAGAAATGGTGAATGGTTCAAGTCCCCAACCATGATGTGCTCTAAATGCCAAGTCCAAATTATCCTCAACCCTGATCGATCTCGTAGTCGGGGCTATTGTCGTAGCTGCGATCATGACATCTGTGACCGATGCTCCTTGCTTCTAAAACTCGGTCACACATGTAGCCCTCAAACCTGTTGGCACCAAAAGCGCCTTAGCTTTTAACTAGAAAGGACAACCTACATGGCTCGCAGAATCTCTGCCCAAACTACTTTCACACCGACCGCGGTAGCGGATACCGTTGCCTTCACTGCTGGCCAAGCGGCTGGGTTCTGGAAAGGCTCGTCCGCCACTCAGATCACCAACTTCTGGGAAATCTCCATCTCAGGTCAAGCAGCATCCTCGTCATCGCCGACGTTCATGCTATTCTCCCGTGACTCGACGGTAGGTACTGGCGCCCAGTCCCAACAGACTGGTGGTACCGACGCTCCAGCGAACTTCGCAAGTGCAGCCCTGGCCTCGGTCGTAGGCGTTGGCTCCAACTGGGCCACCACCTTCCCTCAACGTGACACCGCCAACCACTTGATGAACTGTTCCCTCAATGCCTTCGGTGGCGTTTACTTCTGGCGTGCGAACCGCTTGGAAGAATGCATGAATGTAATCGGTAACACCGCCTCAGGTGGCGAAGCCTCCCTCTCAGCTTTCACCGGTGGCACCCCCGGTGCTATTGGAACCCACGTCATCTACGAGACTTTCTAATGCGCTGGCTCTACAGACTCCGTGAACAGTGGAAGCTTTGGAGGATGGCTAGGGCTGTTCTCCGAAGTGATGGTGTCAGTGACATGGCCTTGCTAAAGGCTCAAGCTATCCTCGCTGCCATAGCCGCACGACGACCAATCTGTCGTCACTGCTTCAACCCTTACGTCCATCACGAGCGAGAGTTCAGGGAGTGGTTCCAGCTTCGCTCGATCCTCATGATACCTGACCGCGAACCGAACCCGATGATTTGTGATAGCTGTTTCGATATCGCAGTCACTTCCTACAACCCACAGGCCACCAACCACGGCACTTCCAACTCTGGTCACACCAATCTAGTCCTACAAAAGCTAAGCCCGAATGGCTAACATAGTCCGATCTCCATTCTACGTTCCGCGGCCAGCAGATGAAACCTACTGGTCGCAAACACCTGTGAAATCGCCAATCATCCCATTCTTGACGAAGCAGAAGTTCTTCGGTGCTGGCGGACAGGTCCCTACCAAACGTTGGGCACCGTTCTACACCTTTGACGACCCCTCAGTCTGGTACGCTGCCCCTGTCCCATCCACCATCCTTAAGTTTTTAACAGAGCAAAAGATGTTCGGTCAGGGTGGCCAAGTGCCGATGAAGCAATGGCGCTATGACTATGACGTTGGAGAAACTCAGTGGTATGCCACTCCTTTGGGGAGTGATCTTCTCCACCCACTCCTTACCGCCGCTGGCCAAGTCCGCTCCCGCGAGTGGCTCTTCGGCTACGACGACCCTTCAGTGTGGTCGGGAGCCCCGCTGGCTAGCCATCTCCTCGTTCCGATCCTTTCAGGCAAACCTTTTACCCGCTCCATACGCTTCGACAACGATGACTTCTCTGCTTGGTTCCCTTGGGCCAACCGCAACCTTGCCGCTTTAACCCCATCCGTATCGCCGTTGGTCAATTACACTTGGCGCTACAACTCAGACGATCCACCAGTCTGGTCTGGATCTCCACTCGACTCCTCCACAATCCCCTTCTTCACCGTTGGAGGCCAACCTCCTACCAAACATTGGAACTACGATTATGACGATTCCTCAGCTTGGCAACTAACCTACCAGCGCAACCTGATCCCTGCGGCTGGTGCTCCAACCATCGCCATACGGTGGAACTTCAACTACGACGACCCGTCCGGGTGGCAATGGACCCCGGGAAACCCAGTGGTGGTATCCCTAACATCTTACGTAGTCTCCGCCTCACTCCAAACCGGCATTGACGACCCTTCGGTTTGGTCTTGGTCCCCTAAACGCGACCAGCCACTCCTAACCGTACAGGCAAACCCATTCTTCAACCTACGCCTTATCGGCTCTCCTGATGACTCATCGACCTGGTCCGCCCAACCAATCAGGTCCAACACAGGCCTTCTATCCACCACCCCGCTCCCATTCCTTACGAAGCAATGGAATGGATTCTCTATCCCTGAAGATCAACCATGGACCATGTCCAGTACCACAATCGACCTTCTATACATCCCAATCCCAATCAGCTTCGCTAATATCCAACGCACTCTAACAGGAGTAGGACTCTAATGGCACGATGGAAACTAACAGAACCCCACTACCTCAACGTCCCCGGAACGAAGTGGGAACTCACTATGCAGAACCGGACCACAGGAAAGCCCCAACGGAAGGTCTTCGAAGTCCCCCTTTATCTCAACCCTGAAGATGAAGGGGATTGGAACGTCCGCGAAGGCTTCGATGGCTACGTTGCGGTGTGTCATGAAGGTAAAGGTAATCCTTCAGACATAGTCTTCCTAGGTGACCCAACTCCAGGCATGGTTCCCCTAGACGAAGAAGCTCGTGCCCTCACCGCCAAGTTCGCCTGGACTCCCACACAGGGAACGGATGAGGAGTCAAAGATGGCTTCCTTTGGCAACCAACTTCTCAATGGCCTTATCGATCAAATGTCCGATGTCCAAACCCGTGCCTCTGCGGCTCAATCCGTTCAAGGAATGGACCAACTGATCGCGGTCATGACCCAGATGATGGCACAGCAAGGGGAGCTTATCACACGGCTTGCTGGGCCAGATATTGGCGCGGAACAAAAGGCTCATTTACATGATGCAGAAAGAATCCCTTCGGCTCAAGTCATCAACGAGGAAGAGCCCCTTGATGAAGCAGAGCCCACCCAAGAAGAGATTGAAGAAGCCTCCAAAGCTGCTGTGGTACGCGAGAAGGCTTCACAAGAGAAAGCCCTAAACCGTATGTCCTCACGGAGGATCTGATGGGCTCTCAGACCGACTTAGACCAAGGCGGTACCTTTCGTCAGTACGAAAGGGTGTGGCAAGGTCCCTCCGTAGGTTGGCTAACCTTTCCACAACAGGCTGTCCTCCCCATCACCACCGGAGGGGCCGTCTCGATCTCCCGTGGAACCAACCTGATCACTGTGAGCTTCAATGGCTCCGTTACCCTGAACCTCCCATCCGCGAAAGCCTCACCACAGTCCCCACAGGCAATTCCCGGGCAATGGATCTTGATCCCAGTCACAGTCGTAGACGTTGGAGGCTTCGCCGGAGCCAACCCCATTACCATCAACCCATTCGGCGCGGAGCTAATCTCCGGCCTCGCTTCGGTCCAACTCGCCTCCTCCTACGGCTCTATAATCCTCAAACCAATCCTCGAAACAGGCGGATGGACCTTACTCCAATGAAACGCCTTCTTCTCGCTCTTGCCCTATTTCTCTTCCCCTCCATGGCCTTTGGCCAATGCAATGGCGTCTTCGCCAATGGCACTGTTTGTGGTAACAACACTGGGGCAAGTAATACCCCTAGAGCGGTGTCCCCAGCTTCGCTATTGGGCGCAGCTGGTGGAACCAACGGGCAAATACAATACAACAACAGCGGAGCCCTTGCAGGTTTCACCGCCATCCAAGATTGCACAATCACTCCAAGTACTGGCGTGGTTCTATGTACTAAAACCAACAATGTTGCCTTTACCACTTTTGCCACCGCTTCTGGTACAGTTGCCACCGCAGCGTTGAACCTCTTCACTACTTCTCTTCAAGGCCTAGTTCCGGCCTCGGGGGGTGGCACCACTAACTTCCTTCGAGCGGACGGGACATTTGTATCGTCTGTTACTTCGGTCACCTGTGGCACCGGCTTAAGTGGTGGCACTATCACCACCACAGGCACCTGTGCGGTTCCAAATCAGGTCTTGCTCGCCACCCTAACCGCCTCAAACTCAGCGACACTAAGTGATACCACAAGTCTGACCGCTACCTACTCCACTTATGAAATAGTCCTCTCAAACATCGTTCCCGCTACCAACTCCGTAGCTTGCACGATACAGGTTCATAGTGCCGCCGCATTTCAAACCACAACTTATCTAGCTCAAGTAATGCGCTTCACAGGCACTACCTCAGCAGTTGCTGCTGGTACAACAGGCATATCATGCAGTGATATCTCTGCAACCAATACGGTGCCGGGTATCTCAGGAACATATAGAATATACAACCCATCATCAACCACCACCCCAAAGCATTGGACAGGACAATTTTCATATCTAAGTGCTGGAGCCAATATTGGTGGTTTCAGCAGTGGCTTTTGGAACGCCAACGGCGCCGTCGATGGCTTTCAAGTCCTAATGAGCGCCGGCAATATCACCAGCGGTACGATCAAGATCTATGGGATTCAATAAATGGCTGATCTGGAACACTCCGCCGAAGTCTACCTCAAGCGTATCGACGCTAACATGAAGCTCGTCCGCGAGATGCTAACCACAGTCGTCACTTACATGCGGGACGCTGAATCGGAATGCTCAGAAAAGATGCGCCGCTTCATCATGTACATGCACGACGTTCACGACATCGCTCATCTTTACGAAGAACGAGGCCTTCCAGTCCCCCGCCATGTGATGGCAGAGCTCGAACGTTGTGACGATCGCTACCGTCAACTCCTCGAAGAGGCTCACACCGATGGCGGAACGTTCGAAAAGGTCCGTCGGGATATGGCGGAAGACCCAGCAAATCGCTGGGACCACACAAGGCAACTATCGAAACCAAAGGAGAATGGATCGTTATGAAACAAGGCAAAGCATCTATCTCAGGCTCGCATGACCGAAAGGTCGAGCCCTCCCCGAAGGGAGTCAACCCCGGAGCCGTTTCCTATCTAGGGGAAAAGCTCGGAAACCACTCCACTGACACAGGAGACTTCCCCATCAAATCCACCCCATGGTCAGATAGCCGGGGATATATGGCGCCCTCGATTGCATCAAAGCGCCATAAGAATGGTTCACAGGGAGAACACTAATGCGTTTTGATTTGAACGAAGTCTCTTCACTACTTCACATCCATGAAAAGGCTACAGGCCACCCTAAGCTCAAGCCCCTTGCGGATGCCGCTATGAAGCATCTTGAGACCTTGGCTGAAGAGACTGCGAAGCCTGAGCAAGAGTCTTTGGTTGATGCTAATCCGAAGGGACTTGATGATAATGAACCTGAACTTGAAGACGATGACGTTGATGCTGGCGGTCCTGCACCAACCAATCCCATAAGGAGACTCTAATGGCTCGCGAAATCCTTGGGGGCTTCGGCCCCAACTCTCGTCAACCCCAAGCACCTGCCGCTTCAAGCGGTGGGGTGATGCCGGGTGATACCAAAGACGTCCGCCGCTATGCTGAGCCGTGCGGACCTAAAGGCATCATGGATCCAAAATCCCCTGGCCTGCATGGTTCCAACCATGGCATCCAGAACGGCCCCGACCAAGGCGGTTCGCATAGCGGCTCGCCTGGCATCGGTGGAACCAACCACGGCTGTTGCGGATCACAAGGCAAATACTAAAAGGCACCGCCTATGTCCGCTCAAGTTGATATGGCTAACCGCGCGCTCCAAACTTGGGGCTCGCGGACTACCGTCACAGCCGCACAACTCGCGGCCAACTCTTCCAATGAAGCCATCCAGTTCAACATAATCTACGCCCCCTTTCGTCGTCGTCTCCTCCGGCTAGCGCCTTGGAATTGTTCATTTAATACAGCCAACCTCACCTATATCACCTCCGTCCCTGGCACCCCAGAGAACACATCCGCGGCAACTCAACTCTGGACAAAGGGCCAACCGGCCCCGCCCTTTGCTTATGAATATCAATACCCAGTTGACTGCTTGCGGATGTGTTGGGTCACGCCCCAAACCGCAACCGGCTTCGCTTCAGGCGTCCCCATAACCACAGCCGTAACTGGCGGTTCCCCTTCATTCTGGCAAGGTCCTCCAGTTAAATACAACGTTGCTGTGGATCAATTCTTCGGTGTCCTTTCCGCAGCTATTGCAGCAGGAGGCTCAGGCTATGCCGTCGGCGATACTATCACTCTTGCTCAAGCCCCTTCCGGCACCGCTCCAGTTGGAGCCCCAGTGGTTCTTCAGGTTCTTACTATCGGCGGAGGCGGTGCTATTGCTACTGTTAGCGTTGTCAATGTCATCCGAGGGGCACCCACACTCATCGGTGGAAGCTACTTCGCGATCCAAGCCAACCCTGTGGCACAAGGCTCCACTTCGGGCGCAGGCATTGGTGCGACTTTCACCCTTACCCAAGCCGCGGCTGCTTCCGATCAAAGAGTGATCTTGGCGAACCAAGAGTTCGCTATCGGCAACTATGTCAAAGACGTCTCTGACGAGAACACCTTTGATGATGACTTCGTCGAAGCTCTCTCCCTCATTGTTGGTTCCCGTCTCTGCATCGCTCTTAGCGGAGACAAGACCCTCGCGAATATGAAGATCCAAGAAGCTAATGCAATGGTTGTTGAAGCACGTGGTACTGACGCCAATGAGGGATTGAAGGTAAACGATGTTACCCCGGATTGGCTTCGCGTGCGAGGGATAGATTTTATCGAAGACTACTCGGGACCTTACAACACAGGATTCAATTGGGGGGCTTTGTGGCCCGGATATTAAGGAAAGCGGCATGTACAAACCAACAACGATCTGTGGTGAGCGAGCTAAGAAATATCTCTTGGCGCTTATTGAAGATATTGATCAGGGCGAGATAGCCGATCTCATTATTATTTACAGTGACATTAATAAAAGTTGGGGTACCGGCCCTGGCTCTTCAACTCCAGATGGTATGACACACAAGCTTAAAACACAATTATTGCGCCACGCTTTAGAACGCTCAGAGAGTTGGGAGCGGTTCTTTGATAGTGATGAAGGCAAGAAGTTGCAATGTCTGATAACGTAATCCAAACCTCCTTCAACTCTGGTGAGTGGTCACCTTCCCTTTATGCTCAGGTCAATCTGAAGCAATACCACTCCGGCGCTGCGCTCTTGCGTAATTTCTTCGTCGACACCCGAGGTGGCGCAACCACCCGTCCGGGTACGAAGTATATTGCCACATGCAAATCCAACGGCATCGTTCGCCCTATTCCATTCCAGGCCTCCTTCACCGTTTCCTATCTCTTGGAGTTTGGTCAGGGCTATGTTCGATTTTTCAATGATGGCACACCAATCCTCGAAACTGGCAAAGCTATAACTGCCATTATCCAAGCCAACCCAGGAGTCATTACTAGTAACGCCCATGGCTTCTCCAATGGTGACTGGGTTGTCATCTCTGGTGTTGTGGGGATGGTTTTACTTAATGGCAATACCTTCATCGTTGCTGGAGTAACCACCAATACCTACACCCTCACTGATCTTTTCGGCAATGTTATCAACACCACTTCCTACGGCACCTACGTCTCTGGAGGAACAGCGGCGCGAGTCTACACCATCGTCTCCCCCTACCAAGCCTCAGAAGTCTTCGGCATTCGCTACACCCAGAACGTAAACCAACTCATCCTTTGTCATCCAAACTACCCTCCATATGCTCTGACCTTGGTCACAGCTACCAATTGGACCTTGGCCCCAATTACCTTCGGCTCAACTGTCACATCCCCAACAGGACTTTCAACCGCATCATCCCTGGCAGCCGGCGCAGTTTTTTACGCCTATGTTGTAACAGCAGTTGATGCCTTCGGACAGGAATCCTCCCCGTCAGCCTTTGCTACATTATCCTCTTTCTTAGACATTCGCTCAAACCCAGGAACTATCACCGTTTCATGGAGTACCGTAGCTGGCGCTATTAGCTACAACGTCTACCGTGCCATGCCACGCTATAACGTGGCCGTACCAGCAGGTTCTGATTTTGGCTTCGCCGGCAACTTAACCGGTACCACGTTTGTAGACTCAAACATCAACATCGACTTCAGTCAAGGTCCGCCAATACCAACAAACCCCTTTGCCGGATCCGGAGTCCAAACTGTCACAGTTACCAATGGAGGGCTTTATCAAAACTCAGATCCGATCCCGTCTGTATCCTTCACTGGAGGTGGTGGTAGTGGTGCCACTGCTATTGCCACTGCGACAGGTAATAATATCACTCTAGGCACTGGAGGTTCTAGCTATCACGTTGGCGATACTGTAATCTACCCAGGCAATGTTATAATTCGTGTTGCTGCTGTGAATAACGTTTTCGCTGGTGTTATTACAGGCATCACTGTCCTATCAACAGGAAGCCTAAACTCTGGCAGCCCCACTCCATTTGTGCCCTCCAACCAATCCTCCACATCAGGCACTGGAACTGGAGCAACCCTTAATATCGGATGGACAGTCACGTCCGTAGCGATTACAAGCCCTGGCGCTGGATATGCCACACCGCCAACAGTAGTCTTCTCCTCAGGCGCAGCCGCAGCTACCGCCATACTTGGCGCAGCTTCAGCAGGTAACCCAACTGTTCCGGCTTTGGCCAACCAGCGCCTTATCCTTGCCGGTCCTGTAAGCTCCCCGGGACAAATCAATGCCTCACAACCCGGAGCATATGCTAACTTCAACATTAGCAGCCCACTACAACCTGATGATGCCATTCAACAAACCTTAGTCGCAGGGCAATTAAATACAATTCAAGCCATGATCCCAATGCCAGCAGGTCTCATAGTCTTCGGTGACCGCCTCGCTTGGTTGGTCAATGGCGGCAGTGCTGGAGCACCTTTTAGTGCCATCTCGCTTGTTGCTAACCCACAAGCCTACAACGGCTCTTCGCCATTATTACCAATCGTAGCCTCCTCAGACATCCTATACATTCAAGCCAAGCAATCAATAGTCCGCAACCTCGTATACAACTTCTACACCAACGTTTACACCGGCACGGATATTTCAGTTCTTGCTAATCATCTCTTCTATGGTTTCACTCTCATTCAATGGGCCTGGGCAGAAGAGCCCTTCAAGCTTGCTTGGGCCGTTCGCTCTGACGGCCAACTTCTTTGCCTTACCTTTCTGAAAGACCTCGAAATCGTTGCCTGGACCCACTCTGACACTCAAGGTGCATTCAAGGGCGTAGCTTCTATAACTGAGTTCACCTCTTCCATAGGCAACGTCGATGCTGTTTATCATGTGGTTCAGCGTCAGGTTCAAGGTGTAACCGTGAACTACATCGAGCGGTTTGTAGAACTGGTCTATCATAATGATTACCAATCTTCTTGGCAAGTCGATGCGGGGATTGGCTACAACGCCACCCCGGCCACAATCTTCAGTGGCGCCCAGCACCTTGGTGGAATGGCCGTTACTGGCCTCGCCGATGGAGTCGTTATCAACTTCACCATGCCTGTTAACGGCATATTCCAATTTGGTATTGGCGGTACCGCAGGCCTCACCGCTATCGCTTCGGCCTCAATCGTAACTGTAGGCCTTTCCTTTCTTCCGCAGTTTGGAACTCTTCCCTTAGATCTCGGAGAGCCCACGGTTCAAGGCAAACGGAAGAAGGTTTCGGCCGTAACCGTCCGTGTACGCAACGCCCTTGGCCTTACCGCTGGACGGAACCTAGACACAGGCGTCCCAATGCAAGATCTTGTGCTTGGCAACGTCGGGACGATGTCCAACACCCTCATTACAGGCCTCGTCACCAGCGATGCTCGCACAATAGTTGATCCACAATGGGATGTCTTTGGTCAGTACTATATCCAACAACCCAACCCTTACCCGGCCTCCATCCTTGGAGTAATCCCAGAGATCGAACTTGGGGATACAGGGAAATGACCACTATTATTTCAAAACTAGAAGGCCCTCTTTCGGAAATAATCTTGGCTGAGTTCGGCAAGATTCTCTCTGATCATGAAATGGAAATACTTGATCAATCCCAAAGTCTTGGTGAGGTTTGGGTTGGCTACGTTGACGGACACTTCGTCTGCTGTTGGGGTCTTATCCCGCCTTCATTCCTTTCCAATCAAGCCTATATCTGGATGTGGGCCTCAGAAAAGGTCCCGCATCAATTTCTGTTCGTTCGTCACTCTCAACTACAGATGAATAAGTTCCTTGAACGTTATGATTCAATTGTGGGTCAATGCAGTCTTGAAAACGGCTCAGCCCAACGTTGGCTCCATTGGCTTGGTGCTGAGTTTGAGCCTCCTGTGAATGGCTTACGCCCCTTCGTTATCAATAGGAGTGCCTAATGGTCGATCCGATCTCTGCCATAGCTATTGGCAGTATGGCCGCTACCGCTGGTGGAGCAGTCATCTCGGGTATCGGCGCCGAGAAGTCAGGCCAAGCCAACGCAGCTGCCTACCGCTATAAAGCTGGCGTGGCTCTTCTGAACAAACAGATCAATGAACAAAACGCTGCTTGGGCTACCCAGGCCGGAGGAGCTAAAGCTGAAGTTGAAGGGCTGAAGTCCCGCGAAGCCATAGCCTCAACAAAAGTCGTCCAATCTGCCTCCGGCTTTGATGTGAACTCCGGCTCAAACGAAAAGGTCCGTGAGACCCAAACCGATGTGGCTCAATATGATCAAAACGTCATCCGTTGGGACGCCGCCAAGACCGCTTGGGGCTATGAGACCAAAGCCACTACAGACGTGGCCGAGGCCAACCTAGATCAGATGGCCGCGAAGACCTCCGAAGAGGCTGGAGAGTTAGGAATGTGGGGATCCTTCATCTCCGGAGCGGGGAACGTTACTGGGAAGTGGATGCAGGGTAAGAGCACAGGAGCATTTGGTTGATGCCACAGGTCCCCGGTTTAGTCCCTGACCAAACTCCCTCTCTTGGCGGCAGCCCTGATGTTAACTTGGCTGTGCCGGTTGATGCCTTTGGCGGTGCGGTAGGTCACGCCCTCTCCGGTCTTGGCCATGACATCGAAGGTGCCTCAGACAAGATCTGGGCGCAAGCGATGAATATGCAGAACCTCCAGAATGAAACGGAGGCCAAGTCTGCTGACGCCGATTACATGATGAAGGCGGGGATGCTTCACGCGCAGTTCAACGCGAAGGAAGGAAACCAAGCTTCGCCTGAGGCCTTACAGGCGCACATCCAAGAACTCCAAGACCTTCGGGTAAAGACCCGTGGTGGCCTTTCCAACCCTATGGCTCAGAAGCTCTTCGATGGCTCCTCCCTTTCGTTTATGGGCCGGACCATATTCAATGCCGCCGGTCATGCCGCTCAGCAAACCAAAGTCGCCGCAAACAACGCCTCCACTGCTCGGGTACAGGCCACACAGGAAGCAATCTCTGCCTCGCCCGCTGATGACCTGACCTTCCTGCGCGGTAAGCGGGCTATCGAGAGCGAGGTTGAATCCCAAGGCCGGAACTCTGGTTGGTCTCCTGAGCAAACTGAAGAAACCTCAAAGCATGTAGTGTCCGATACCATTGCAAAACGTGCCACCACTTTGGCCAAGACTGATCTATTCGGGGCCCAAACGCTGTATGATCAAGGGGTAAAATCCAAAGCCCTCCTGCCCCAGGATGCAGACAAAGTCTCAAACACACTTCAAGTCCAGTTCCGTAATCAAGGCTCACGGATCATTTCCGATACTGTGCTTGGCGACAGGCGTAGTGGTGATGAAGAGAATATTCCGGCACAGGACTACATCGACCGTGCGATGAAGATGGTTGATACCGACCCACGATTCAAATCCGCCGCAGCTGCCGACCCTCTATTCAAAGACTTTGTGCGTGAGAAGATCACTTCCCAATACAATCGCCAACGAGCAGTTGAAACTGACGCTGATAATATGAACGTCCGGACCATCGGCCAAGCCATGATGAAGGCCAATCAAGAAGGCCTGCGTCCTTCTACTGTAGAACAACTCCTTGCGGTTGACCCTGCCGTAGGCCCGGTCTGGGATGAAATCTCACGCAACCCCAAGCTCCAGATGAGTTTCCTCAAGACCCTTGAACACAACGCTACCGCGCCACATATTGCCCCATCCCCCGAGAACCTGGCCCTACATCATGCCGCAATTGATCAGGCCAACACCGGCTCTCAGGAACAACAAGCCGAGTTCATGTCCCATGATTGGGCCAACGAAACCAAGATGACCTACGCTCAGCGAAGTCAACTCTTGGACTTGCAGAGCCGAAAGCTGAAGGCGGGTGAAGCCAATATCACCGCGGATCCTCGGGTTGGTCGGGCATTAGGAATCCTCGACCAAGAGATGTTCAACGCTGGTATTACAAAGACCGGCAGCCCTGACAACTATCACGCCCTTCGTGGGGCTCTCCAATCTGAATTGATTCAGTATCAAAGTGATAACAAGAAAATGCCAAAGCCCGAGGAAATCCTCGAGATGGGCAAGAATCTCATGAGATCCCAGACCATCAAAGGTGCGGGGTGGTTCGGGTTTGACGCCAACACTCCGGTGTATCAAATCCCAATTACCGATGAAGACAAAGCCCCAATCGTCAAAGACTACACCGCGAAGTTTGGCAAGCCTCCAGGTGATGCCATGATTGAACGTATCGTTCGTGCTC
>WNFG01004360.1_pt1 | contig 20117 bp, 19 predicted proteins | sample 5400431 | NCBI WGS metagenome assembly WNFG01 (sample SAMN13153346, study PRJNA577476) | soil metagenome | isolation source: 120 cm saprolite under Douglas fir tree site 2 hole 3 replicate 2 | place: USA:California | collected 2015-04-18 | reverse complement strand
TTAACGCCGATCCCAAAGAAATTGTATGGACTTCCGGCGCGACCGAATCCGACAACCTGGCGATTAAGGGCGCGGCGCATTTTTATAGCGGCAAGGGCAAACATGTCATCACCTGTAAAACCGAGCATAAGGCGGTATTGGATACCTGCCGCCAGTTAGAGCGCGAAGGGTTTAGCGTCACTTATTTAGATCCGGAACCTAACGGTCTGATTGATTTAAAGAAGCTCGAGGCCGCTATCCGGCCGGACACCATTCTGGTTTCCATCATGCATGTGAACAATGAGATCGGCGTCATCCAGAATCTCGCCGCGATCGGCAAGCTGACCCGCGCGCGCGGCGTTATCTTCCACAGCGATGCGGCGCAAAGCGCGGGCAAGGTGCCGATCGATGTCAATGCGATGAACGTGGACTTGATGTCCTTATCCGGGCATAAGGTTTACGCGCCAAAAGGCATCGGTGCGCTTTACGTGCGGCGCAAGCCGCGGGTGCGCATCGAGGCGCAGATGCACGGCGGCGGGCATGAACGCGGCATGCGTTCCGGCACCTTGCCGACCCATCAGATTGTAGCCATGGGTGAAGCTTTCCGTCTGGCGAGAGAAGAACTGCCGGCCGAGGGCGAGCGCCTGCGCGGATTACGCAATCGCCTCATTGAAGGATTCAAGGACATCGAAGAGGTGTATATCAACGGTGATCTTGAGCACCGTATCCCCGGCAACTTGAACATCAGTTTTAATTTTGTCGAAGGCGAGTCCTTAATTATGGCGTTAAAAGACCTGGCTGTTTCTTCCGGATCGGCCTGTACTTCCGCCAGCCTCGAGCCTTCTTATGTACTGCGGGCGCTGGGACGCAACGATGAATTGGCGCATAGCTCGATACGCTTTACGCTCGGTCGGTTTACCACCGAGGAGGACGTGGAATACACCATAAAACTGGTTAAGGAAAAGATCGTTAAACTACGTGAGCTTTCTCCTCTGTGGGAGATGTATAAGGAAGGCATCGACTTGAATAGTGTACAATGGGCGGCGCATTAATCTTAATCTAAGGTTCTGTTTTTGGAGGTTTTTATTTATGGCCTATAGCAAAAAGGTGCTAGATCATTATGAGAATCCGCGTAATGTGGGTGCGTTTGATAAAAATGACCAGTCGGTGGGCACCGGCATGGTCGGCGCGCCGGCGTGCGGGGACGTGATGAAGCTGCAAATCAGGGTCAACGAGCAGGGCATTATCGAAGATGCCAAGTTCAAGACTTATGGTTGCGGCTCCGCTATTGCTTCCAGCTCTTTATTGACCGAATGGGTCAAGGGTAAGAGCTTGGAGGAAGCCGGGCGAATCAAAAATACCCACATCGCTGAAGAGCTTGCGTTGCCGCCGGTTAAAATACACTGTTCGGTGCTGGCCGAAGATGCGATTAAGTCGGCAATAGCGGATTATCAAGCCAAACATACCAAGAGCGCGGTTGACGCCGCTTAAATAAGGTTGCGATGCCGATCACTTTAACTGCCGATGCCGCCGAGCACGTGCGTAAATTTCTTTCCAAACGCGGGAAGGGACAGGGGTTGCGTTTGGGCGTGAAAACTACCGGGTGTTCAGGCAAGGCGTATGTCCTGGAGTTTGCTGATGCCCTGCAACCGGAAGATGTTGTGTTCGAAAGCCGGGGTATAAAGGTGGTTATTGATCCGAAAAGCCTGCTCTACCTGGATGGAACCGAGCTCGATTACGGCAAAGAAGGCTTGAATGAGGGCTTCAAGTTTAATAACCCTAATGTAAAAGGCGAGTGCGGCTGCGGCGAAAGCTTTAGTGTTTAATCCCGGACCCGCAAGTGACCGAGCTCCGAAAAGATTATTTTGCGCTATTCGGCCTGCCGGTAACGTTTGATCTCAATAGCGCTGATCTCGCCGCCCGCTATCGCGAGCTTCAGCGTAGCGTTCATCCTGACAAATTTTCCCACACCTCGGCGCAAGAACGGCGGTTGTCCGTACAGATGACTGCTTACGTCAATGAGGCGTTTCAAACCCTTAAGGATCCGCTTAAACGCGGGCGCTATCTGCTCCATTTAGAGGGAGTCGAAACCGACGAAGAAACCGATACCGTCATGGATCCGGCTTTCCTGGCCGATCAGATGAAGTTGCGCGAGAGGTTGGAAGAAATCCGGTCTTGCCGGTCGCAAGCGTTATTGTCGGAGTTTACCGAAGATGTCAAGCAGCGTTTGCGGGCGAAGATCGATGCATTGAGGTTGAATCTGGCGCAAACCTCGTACGCCGCGCGGGACCGCGCGCGCGGCGTGATAAGAGAAATGCAGTTTCTGGAAAAGTTATTGCAGGAAACCGAGAGACTGGAAGAGGAATATTAGCAGGGTGCTGAAAAACTCGTTTTTCAGCACCCTGCGGTGGCCGCTCTCGCGCCTCCCTGCGCTACCGCGGCACTAGGGCTTCCTGCCCGTCGCGGTATAGGGATGTACCGCCATTTTTCAAACATACTAAGTGTTTGAAAAATGAAGCAAAGCAAAAACCGTGCTGTGCAGGATGCACGAATGCCGGTCGCTCTCGGCATCCTGCCTCCCGCGACACTTGCACTTCCCTGTGCGTCGCGAGCGCAGGGATGCGCAGGAGCGGCCGCTTTTTGCTTTGCGTGTTGACAATTTCTCCGGGAGAGAGTGGGCGCTACCTGGTAGCACCCGTAGGGCGAGGACCAGGGGCGAAGCGGATCAAGAGGAAGGTCCGATGGACCTTCCTCCCGCTGAGCGGGTTCGCCATGGAAGGCGAACCCCGGCTTTCGAGCAAAGCCAGGACTGCAAAGCGAAGAAAGGTCCGAGTCAAAAAGGCCACGGATGGACTTTTTCAATAATCTATTTAGTCCGGTTGAGTGTGATCGAAATGGCATTATTGCAAATCAGTGAACCGAACCAATCGCAGGCAGTGCGCCAACAGCAGTTGGCGGCCGGCATCGATTTGGGCACCACAAACTCCTTAATCGCCAGCGTGCGCAACGGTGTGCCGGAAACGCTGCCGGATGCGCTGGGAAATCCTCTTTTACCTTCCGTTGTGCACTATTCCGCCAATGCCGAGCCGGTGGTCGGTGAAGCCGCGCTGGCGGCGGCGGTTGATGACCCGCTCAACACCATCGCCTCCATAAAGCGTTTAATGGGGCGCGGCGTGCAGGATGTTAAAAAGCTCGGCGATAAACTGCCCTATGAATTTTCCAGAGGGGAATCGGAAATGCCGCTGATCCATACGGCCGCGGGCAACCGCAGTCCGGTCGAGGTATCGGCGGAAATCCTCAAGCATCTCAAACGGCGCGCCGAGCAAAGTTTTGGCGGTGAGCTTGCCGGCGTCGTGATTACGGTGCCGGCTTATTTTGACGATGCCCAGCGCCAAGCGACCAAAGACGCCGCGCGACTGGCGGGACTGAAGGTGTTACGCCTGTTGAACGAACCCACGGCGGCGGCGGTGGCCTACGGCCTCGATAAAAATGCCGAAGGCATTTTTGCCATTTATGATTTAGGCGGCGGCACCTTCGATATCTCCATCCTGCGCCTGAACCGCGGGGTGTTTGAAGTCATGGCGACCGCCGGCGATTCCGGGCTGGGGGGCGATGATATGGATCATGCCATCGCCGCCTGGATGATGCGGCAAGCCGGAATTTCCGACAGCGCCGATCATCGCCAACTACGCCGTCTATTGCGCGATGCGCGCGCGGCCAAAGAAACCCTATCCCAGAAAGACAGCGTGCGCTTGCAGGTAAAACGTGCGGATGGGAAGCGCTGGGAAGGCGTTCTTGCACGACCGCAGTTGCATGCCTTGGTCGACCCGTTGATCGACAAGACGTTAACTCCTTGCCGCCGGGCATTACGTGACGCGGGCATTGATCCCAAAGATATCCGCGAAGTCGTGCTGGTGGGCGGCGTCACCCGCATGCCGCGCGTACGGGAAAAGGTAGCGCAGTTTTTTGCGCGAGAACCGTTAGTGGACATTGATCCGGACAAGGTGGTCGCGATCGGGGCGGCGGTGCAAGCGGATATTCTTGCCGGCAACAGACCGGATAAAGAAATGTTGCTGCTGGACGTGATCCCGCTGTCTTTGGGCATAGAAACAATGGGTGGTTTAGTGGAAAAGATCATACCGCGCAACTCCACTATTCCAGTCGCCAAGGCGCAGGAGTTCACGACCTTTAAAGACGGGCAGACCGCCATCAGTGTTCATGTTGTACAGGGAGAGCGCGAACTCGTCAGCGATTGTCGCTCGCTCGCGCATTTTGAACTGCGCGGCATTCCGCCGATGGCGGCCGGGGCGGCGCGCATCCGGGTTATGTTTCAAGTCGATGCGGATGGTTTATTAAGCGTATCCGCGCGGGAACAAACGAGCGGCGTTCAAAGCCACATCGTGGTCAAACCCTCTTACGGCTTGAGTGATAACGAGATTGAACGCATGCTGCGTGAATCGATCGCTTATGCGCAAGAGGATGTGGCGGTGCGCGATCTGCGTGAGCAACAAGTCGAGGCCGACCGCCTTATTACTGTACTCGAAGCGGCGCTGGCGGCGGACGGCGCCGCGCTTTTAAGTCAAGATGAGCGCGCACTGATCGATAGGCGGCTGGCTGAATTGCGCGATACACGGGCACAGGGCAGCGGCTATCTTAAGATTAAAAAAGCGATGGAGGCGCTGGATGAAGCCACCCAGGAGTTTGCCGCGCGGCGCATGAACGCGAGCATTCGCAAAGCAATAACCGGGCATCGCGTGGAAGAGTTTAAATAGCGGGCATGACCAATGACACAACTGAAAATTCTGCCTCATGCGGAAATTTGCCCGCAAGGCGCCGTTATTCGGGCGGAGCCGGGGATTAGCATTTGTGATGCGGCGCTTAATGCCGGTATTAATATCGAGCACGCGTGCGAGAAGTCATGTGCCTGTACCACCTGCCATGTGATAGTTCGTGAGGGATTCGGCAGCCTTGCCCCTGCCGAGGAAAAGGAAGAGGATTTGCTGGACAAGGCATGGGGCCTGGAGCCGTCGTCGCGCTTGAGTTGCCAAGCCAAGCTCGGCAAGCAGGATCTGGTGATTGAGATACCAAAATATACTATTAATATGGTTTCTGAGAGTCGTTAACGAGGAGAAGTCATGGGTCTAAAGTGGACGGATATCCAGGATATTGCCATCGCGTTGAGCGAACAGCACCCCGACATCGATCCAAAATTAGTCCGTTTCACTGATCTCCATCGGTGGGTGATGGATCTGGAGGAATTTGACGACGCGCCGGAGCACTCCGGCGAAAAGATTCTGGAAGCGATCCAGATGGCTTGGATCGGCGAGCAGGAAGATGAATAATTTTTCTCGCCCTGTTTGATTGCCGGGTTTGAGGCTAAACGTTACAATGCGCCATTTAATTTCACTCTCAATAACGCTGGAAATGGAGTAGTTTTGAATGGCAATGCAGCGGACTTTTTCTATCATTAAACCGGATGCGGTGGCGAAAAATCTTATCGGCGCGATTTACAGCCGTTTTGAGAATGCCGGGTTGCGCGTGGTGGCGGCCAAGATGCTGCGCCTGACGCGTAACCAGGCGGAAGGATTTTACGCGGTACATAAGGCGCGGCCGTTTTTTAAGGATCTGGTTGATTTCATGACCTCAGGGCCGGTAGTGGTGCAGGTTTTAGAGGGCATCGATGCGATCGCGAAAAACCGCGAGATTATGGGCGCAACGAATCCCAAAGAGGCGGCCGCGGGGACGATACGCGCGGATTTTGCCAGCACTATCGACGAAAACGCGGTTCACGGATCGGATGGCGCGGAGACCGCAAAAACGGAAATCGCCTATTTCTTTTCCGAAATGGAAATTTGTCCACGCATCCGTTGAGGTAGAAAGCAGATAAAACATGCAGACGAGCGGCAAAATGAATTTGATGGGCCTGGACCGGGCGGCGATGACGGCTTTTTTTGCCGATATGGGTGAAAAGCCGTTCCGCGGCATGCAGGTTTTGCAATGGATACACCAGTATGGTGTGCAGGATTTCGCCGCCATGACCAATATCGGCAAGCCGCTACGCACCCGCCTTATGGCCACCGCCGAGATCCGCACACCGGAAGTAGTCATGGATCAACAGGCGCAAGACGGGACGCGAAAGTGGTTGCTGCGCCTGGTTGATGGAAACTGCATTGAAACCGTGTTTATCCCGGAAGAAGACCGCGGCACCTTGTGCGTGTCGTCCCAGGTCGGTTGCGCGCTCGATTGTTCCTTTTGTGCGACCGGCCGCCAAGGTTTCAACCGTAACCTTGACGCCGCAGAAATCATCGCGCAGTTATGGGTGGCGAATCGCGCCTTGGGAAAAGATCCCAAGGGCGAACGTGTTATCACTAATGTAGTGATGATGGGCATGGGCGAACCTTTGTTGAATTTTGACCACGTTGTGCGCGCCATGCATTTAATGCTGGATGATTCGGCCTACGGTCTGTCAAAGCGCCGCGTCACCTTAAGCACCGCCGGGGTGGTTCCCGCCCTGGATCGCTTGCGGGTCGCTTGCCCGGTCAGTCTGGCGGTATCCCTGCATGCCCCTGATGACGGGTTGCGCGACCAGTTGGTGCCGCTGAACAAAAAATACCCGATTGCGGAATTGTTGGACGCCTGCAAACGGTACGTCACGGACGAGCCGCGCCGGCGGGTAACTTTCGAGTATGTGATGCTGGCGGGAGTGAACGATAGTATCGAGCAGGCGCATGCGCTTGCAGCGCTGCTGAAAAATCTTCCATCTAAAGTCAACTTGATTCCTTTTAATCCATTTCCACAGACGCAGTACACACGCTCGTCGAAAGCCGTTATTGACCGGTTTCGCCAAGTATTGATGGAAGCCGGGCTGGTAACAGTGACGCGCAAGACGCGCGGGGACGATATTGACGCCGCTTGCGGTCAGCTTGCCGGGCGCGTGCAGGATCGCACGAAGCGCGCCCGGCGCCGGCAAATTGTGATCGATCCGGCGTAAGCGAATGCGCAAGCTCACCCTGCTTGTAAGTGTCTTGCTCATCGCCTGCGCAGATAAGCTTGATGAAAATAAGCGGGCTGAATTGTTGAGAATTCGCACGGATTTAGGCGCCGGCTATTTGGAGAGAAACCAGTTAGATATCGCTAATCAGGAGCTTCAGAAGGCGTTCGCCATTAATTCCAATGATTCCCAGGCGAATAACATCATGGGGCTGCTGCAGGCGCGTATGAAGAATTACGATAAGGCGGATAAATATTTCCGCAAGGCCATTTCCGCGCAACCGGATAATTCCGATGCGCAAAATAATTACGGCGTTTTTCTTTGCGAACAAGGGAAGTTGGACGAAGCGGAGCAGCGCTTTAAAGCGGCGCTGACGAACCCTCTGTACAAAACGCCTGAACTGGCCAATTTAAACGCGGGCCTGTGCCTGATGAAAAAACCCGCGGCGGCGCAGGCGGTGAAATACTTTAAGGTCGCGCTCGAGGTCAATCCAAAACTGGCTCCCGCGCTTTATCAAATGGCGAAAATCAGCCTGGATTCTGGACAAGCCCTATCCGCCCGTGGTTATATGCAGCGTTATTTTGAAGTCGCCAGGGAGTCTCCGGAGAGCCTGCTATTGGCGGCCAATATCGAGCGCGCCTTGGGCAATAAGGACATGCAAGCGCATTACGCCTTGCGCCTCACCGCTCAATATCCTGACTCTTTGGAAGCCAAGCAACTCAAGCAATCTCGATTGAATGACAGATAGGTTTAAACGTGGACAAGCACAGTGAACAAAGTACGGATGTCGGCCCGGGCAAGACACTGCACCAGGCACGCATAGATTTAGGGTTGAGCCCGGAAGATGTCGCATCACAGCTGCATCTGGCTGCCCGTCAAATCGTTGCGTTGGAAAACGACGATTATAAAAATTTGCCTCAGGCTACTTATGTACGGGGCTATTTGCGTAGTTACTCGCTGTTGCTGGGTTTGGCGCCGGAGCCTCTATTAGAAGCCTATACCCGCTTACAGAAAAAATCGGCGGCGGCGATGACTAAGGTAACGCCTGCGGCCGAGCCGATGCTCAGCAAAGACAACCAAGTTAAGTATATTACTTATTTAATGGGCGCTATTGTCATTGGGCTTACTGCTGCTTGGTGGCAAGGGCACGAATCCTCCCCGCCCCTGCCGGAAAATAATCCGCCGGCCGCTAACCTATCGGCAGAAACATCGAGCTTACCAACTGCACAAGATATTCCACCCGCTTTGGAAAAAAGCGACCCCTGAGAATAAGCCGCTTGAGCAGCAGGTTGTGCCTGAGAATAAGCCGCTTGCTCCCGCCACGCCTGGAAATCGCGCGCGGATGGTGCTGCGCGCCGAACAAGACTCCTGGGTCGATATCCGTGATGCCAGGCAAACCCAGCTTTTATATGAGACGGTCCCGGCCGGCCGGGTGGTTACGGTCGAAGGCATTACCCCGTTCAACGTATTTCTCGGCAATGCCGACGGCATCAAACTTGAATTTAACGGCAAACCTTATGACGCAAGTCGACACAAGCGCGGTTTGGTCGCGCGCTTCGTCTTAGGCGGCGCTAATGTGCCGAATCAATAAGTATGTCGAACTGTGCTGTGGAAGGATTGTCGGCGTAAACCAACCCCGCGGATGGCGGGACGCGCCCGCAAAAATTCTCCTGATTAACCCAATCTCTTGAGGTCCGCCGTGAGTAAGGTCATACAGGCCGTTCGCGGGATGAATGACCTGCTGCCGGAAGTGGTTGCAGTCTGGCAGCGCGTCGAACAAATCGCGAGTACGGTTTTAACCGCTTACGGCTATCATGAAATCCGGCTTCCGCTGGTCGAGAAGGCCGAGCTTTATGCCCGCTCCATCGGTCAAGTCACCGATATTGTCGAGAAAGAAATGTACACCTTTGAGGATCGCAATGGCGATAGCCTAAGCCTGCGCCCCGAAGGCACCGCGGGCTGCGTGCGCGCCGGCGTCGAACACGGTTTGTTGCACAATCAAATCCAGCGCCTCTGGTATGCCGGCCCGATGTTTCGGCACGAGCGCCCGCAAAAAGGCCGCTATCGCCAGTTTCATCAGATCGGCGTGGAGGCATTCGGTATGGCGGGGCCGGATCTCGACGCCGAGTTAATCCTCCTGACCGCGCGCCTATGGCGTGAGCTGGGCGTGCAAGAGCAACTGGTATTGCAGCTCAATTCCTTAGGCACGCCCGCGTCTCGTGCGGTATATCGGGAAGAATTAGTGCGCTATCTCAGCGCTAATCGCGGCAGTCTCGATGAAGACAGTTTGCGCCGGTTGGAAACCAATCCCCTGCGGGTGTTGGACAGCAAGAATCCGGCATTGGCCGATACTATTGCCCGGGCGCCGAGCGTATTGGAATATCTGGACGACGGTTCGCGCCGGCATTTCGACGATCTGCGCGGTTATCTGGACGCGGCCGGGGTAGCCATGCACATCAATTCGCGCTTAGTGCGCGGCCTCGATTATTATACCCGCACCGTGTTTGAATGGGTCTCCGGCGCTCTCGGCGCGCAGGGCACGGTGTGCGCCGGCGGGCGCTATGATGGATTGGTGGAAAAATTGGGCGGGCAGCCGACCCCGGCGGCCGGGTTCGCGCTCGGCATGGAACGCCTGGTTGAGATTGTTAACAAGCACGGATTATCAAGCAGTATGGTCGTGCCGCAAGTTTATATCGTGGCATTGGGCGAGGCGGCGCGAGGGCCCGGTTTAAGCCTGGCGGAATCTTTGCGCGACACCGGCCTACAGGTGCAGATGAATTGCAGCGGCGGCAGTTTAAAAAGCCAGCTTAAGCGGGCCGACCGCAGCGGTGCGCGGTTCGCAGTGTTATGCGACGATCGCGAACGCGAGACTGGCGTGGTAAAAAGTCTTAGAACTGAGGAGCCGCAGCAAGAGATGCATTATACCGCCATGGCCGCCTATTTGCGGCAGAAAATTCAATAACGGGGAAGTGAAATGAGTGTTTATTCATCCGATGACGAGGAATGGGAAAGACTGAAGGCATGGTGGAAAGCCAACGGCAGGGCAGTGACAGCGGGAGTTGTGTTAGGCATAGGCCTGGTGTTCGCCGGCAATTACTGGAAACACTATAAAACTGCGAAGGCGGAGACGGCATCGGCGCTTTACGAACAAATGTTGATGCAGCAACAGCAGGGAAATAAAGCGGCAATTCAAGCAACCGGCGGCAAGTTGATGCAGGAATTCGCCTCTACCCCTTATGCCGGCGAGGCCGCCTTGCTGTTGGCTAAAGCCAGTTTCGAGGCAGGTGATGTGGCCAGCAGCCGGGCGCAATTGCAATGGGCGATCGATCATGCGACCGAGGAAGCCACGCGCCACGCCGCACGCTTGCGCTTGGCGAGGATCATGCTGGATAAAGGCGAGATCGAACCCGCGCTCAAGCTGATCGATGTGAAAGACCAGGACGGTTTTGAATCCGAGTACCAGGAATTAAAAGGCGATCTATTGGTTAAAAAGGGCGACATGGACGGGGCGCGGCGCGCCTATCGTCTGGCAAAGGAATCTCTGCCGCCGAACGCACCCTATGGGCGTGTTCTTAATATGAAGTTAGATGACTTGGGGCCGGGGAAATAACATGAGGAAATGGCTGTTGGTTGTCGGTTCCGCCTTGCTCTTAATCCTCTTAACCGGTTGCAGCTGGATAAGAGGCGGGGACAGCAATTTGGAACCGCCGGAGGTATTAGCGGAATTTACCCCCGAGGCCTCGGCGACTGAGCTGTGGTCGGTAAATGCCGGCAGCGGCCCGGGTAAACAATATCTCATTCTTTCACCGGCATTGGCTAACAAGGTCATTTATGCATCCGACAAAAACGGGCGGGTGAGCGCATTTAACGCCCAAAACGGCAAACGCATTTGGCGGGTGAATTTGGCGCAACCCATCACCGCCGCCACCGGTTATAGCGACGATTTACTATTACTCGGCACGCGTAAGGGGCAGGTGATCGCGCTGCAAAAAGACGACGGAAAACAGCGTTGGACCGCGACCGTATCGAGCGAAATTCTCGCGCCGCCGGCGGCGCGAGCCGGAATTGTGGTGGTGCAGACGGTGGATGGAAAGATTTTTGGTTTGTCGGCCAAAGACGGCAAATCGCTCTGGATGCAGGAGCGCGCGATACCCGCTCTAACATTGCGTGGCACCGGCACACCCGTTATCGTGAATAATGTGGTCCTGGCCGGTTTTGCCAACGGCAAATTAGCCGCAGTTAATCTTAACGACGGCCGCTTGCTTTGGGAAACGACCGTCGCGGAACCGCGCGGGCGCAACGAGATCGAGCGGCTGGTGGATGTGAATGCGCCGCCTGTGGTTTATGGTAACGTGGTCTATGCGGCGGCCTATCAGGGCAGGATAGTGGCGGTTAATATAGACTCTGGCCACATTCTCTGGGGGCGCGATACCTCGACTTATAGCGCCATGGATAGAGACAGCGCCAATCTTTATGTTACCGATGAGCAAGGCAATGTTCTCGCGTTGGATTTACGCACGGGTGCGAGCGCGTGGGAACAAAAAAAATTGTTCGGACGGACGCCGAGCCCGCCTACCGCTTTGGGTAATTATGTCGCGGTGGGTGATTTTGAGGGTTACGTGCATTGGCTGTCGAAGCAGGATGGCGCGTTTGTGGCGCGCTATAAAATCGGCGATGACCCGATCCCGATCAAGGCCAAGGCCCTGGCCGATGTCCAGTCAGGGGCAAATATTCTTTATGTCCTGAATCAGGACGGGGATCTGGCGGCGTTGCGCGTCCAATGATTTAGGGGACCTCTGATTAAGTCAGAGGTTCTGCGGCATAAGGGCGAGGCGGTATGATGAGGAAGGTCCCGTGGACCTTCCTCCCGCCGAGCGGGCCGGCCCCGGCTTTCAAGCGCGGCAGGAAAGCGCAGCGCAGAAAGTGCCGCCATTTTTGTTCGGCGCCTCCCTGCGCCTCACCCCTACGGGGCTGACGCGAAAATCTGTTCCCGACAGATTTTTCAATTACGCAAGTAATTGAAAAATGAAGAAAAACGAAAATCGTGCTGTGCAGGATGTTCGAATGCCGGTCGCTCTCGGCATCCTGCCTCCCGCGACACTTGCCCCTCCCTGTGCGTCGCGAGCGCAAGGATGCGCAAGAGCGGCCACTTTTCGTTTTTCGTCTCTGAAAAATTCGCCTGGAGCGAATTTTCGTGCTAACCCCGTTAGGGGTGAGGCGCAGGGAAGCGCCGAACAAAATGTCGGGGATGACTTTTTCAGAGTTTCCTTAACCCACTCGCAGTTAATAACATAAATATGCCGGCTTATGAAACCCGTGATCGCCATCATCGGACGTCCCAATGTCGGCAAGTCCACCCTGTTTAACGTCTTGACCCGTAGCCGTGATGCATTGGTGGCGGATCAACCCGGGTTTACCCGCGACCGCCTGTATGGCGAGGGGAAAATAGGGGAGCGTCCCCATTTAGTGGTTGATACCGGCGGCATTGGCGCAACTTCGGAAGTCCCCGACGCGGACACACTGAAGGCATTGATGCTGGCGCAAACCCGGCAGGCGATGGCGGAGGCGGATGCCATTCTTTTTTTGCTGGATGCGCGCGCAGGGCTCAATCCCGCCGACCGCGATATTGCCGAGGATCTGCGGCGGCTGCGTACACCTGTGTTTGTGGTGGTGAATAAAACCGAAGGGCTGGACCCGCACATCGCCAGCGCGGAATTTCACGCGTTAGGGTTGGGTGAGCCGGTGCCGATCTCCGCCGCGCATGGACAGGGCGTCGCCACGCTCATGCAGCAGGTGCTGCAAAATTTTCCTCCGGAAGAAAGCGAGCCGGAGCCGCAGGCCCAGCCGCGCATCGCCGTTGTCGGGCGGCCCAACGTGGGCAAGTCGACGCTGGTTAATGCCATGTTGGGTGAAGAGCGCGTGGTCGTGTTCGATCAACCCGGCACCACCCGAGACAGCATCCGCATCCCGTTTGAGCGCAGTGGTAAGTCTTATATTTTAATCGACACCGCCGGCATGCGCCGCCGCGGCAGGATCGACAATGTCCTGGAAAAATACAGCGTCATTAAAAGCCTGCAGGCGATTGATGAAGCCAATGTGGTGATTCTGGTATTGGATGCGCGGCAGCAAATCAGCGAGCAAGACGCGACTCTGGCCGGTTATATTCTGGATCAAGGGCGCTCGCTGATATTAGCGGTGAATAAGTGGGATGGTCTGGACGAGGGCGCGCGCGCCTGGATTAAACGTGAGGCGGAAAGAAAGTTTCCGTTTCTGAATTTCAGCAAACCGCACTTTATTTCCGCTTTGCATGGCACCAATGTGAGCATATTGTTTCCCGCCGTCGACCGCGCGTTTACCGCCGCCAGAAAGAATTTGGCCACCCCCGGTTTGAATCGCGTGCTTGCCAAGGCGGTGCAGGCGGTGCCGCCGCCGATGGCCAGGGGGCGGCGCATCAAATTAAAGCTCGCCCACCAGGGAGGGAAAAACCCGCCTTTAATTATTATCCATGGCAATCAAGTAAAGTGGGTGCCGGACTCTTATCGGCGTTATCTGGAAAACACCTTTCGTAAGGCGTTTAAATTGGAAGGCACGCCGGTGCGTATTGAATTCCGGCAAGGCGAGAACCCCTATGCCGGCAGAAAAGACGGCGGCAGGCAGAAAAAAATCCACCCAACGAGAAAGCGGCAGGTCAAACAGCGCCGATCGGGGCATTTTACTAAGAGCGCCTGACAAAATAAAAGAAAGCAATGCTTCCCCTGTTAGGCGCGCTAAAAGCCAAGCCAAGTATTTATAGGGTGGGTTAGCGGCGCAGCCGGTCGCTCCCGACATCCTGTCTTCCGCGACACTTCCACGTCCCTGTGGGGCGCGTAACCCACCATCGGCCGCGTCCGGTGGGTTACGCCCTCACGGGCTAACCCACCCTACGAATACTGAAACCCCTCTCCCTCCGGGGAGAGCAAAGCGAGGGGGGCGAAGCCGGCAGGGGTGAGGGAGGTTGTGGAGGTAGCGGCTATTCATTTTTGTCAGGCGCTCCAAAAGCCAAGCCAGATAAAAAATTACCAGTTAGCGGAGGATAAAAACAGCGCAGGATCAATACGGCTATTATTCAGGCTGATCGCCCAATGCAAATGCGGGCCGGTAGCGCGTCCGGTCATGCCGACCTCGCCGATTTTCTCGCCCGGCAGCAGCGCTTGCCCGGGCGTCACGTCTACTTTGCTTAAGTGGCAGTACATGCTGACCAGCCCTTGGCCGTGATCGATAAAAACCGTGTTGCCGGTGAAAAAATAATCGCCGATTTCAACCACTAAGCCGGCGGCAGGCGCTTTGATCGGCGTGCCTAGTGGGGCGGCGATGTCCAAGCCGTTGTGCGGCTGACGCGGCTGATTATTGAAGAATCGATGCAACCCGAAACCGGCGGTAAGGCGGCCTACGGCCGGCGCATCGAAACGCAAATCAGTGATTTCCCGCTCGGTCCAGGTGGCAAACGCCTTAGTAATCGCTGCTTGATCCTTGACGATGCGTTGTAATTCTTCCGGCCCCGGGTTCACTTGCCGATCGTTTTGCAATGTCAGGTATTGCGCCGGATATTTTTTTGGAAACACATAGAAGTCAACTTCGCGCTTTTGATTTTGGAGCGCAAAGCTCAAGCTATGCGCGCCCGGCGCGAGGCCGAGGGGCAGGCCGATAACCGCTTGCCAGTAGCCGTTCTGGCGCAAAATGAGCACCCGCTGCTCAGCGAAATAAGCACTAGGTGTTGGTTCCGAGTCGGCCGCCAGCGGCACGATAGCGATACCTCCCGGCACCGGATTGGCTCGCGGCAAATCGGCGATGGCGTGGGCGGAAAAGGCCGATAAGGCAAGTAACGCGGCGAAAAATTTCACCGCACACCGAAACGCCTTTTTAGCCATCATTACTGTTGACCTTCTCCACGCGGCAGTCGAGACTGCCGGAGCGCAAGCGCGCATGCAGGCGCTCTCCGGGTTTGACCTGATTTGCCGCCCGCACTACCGTCGTATCTTCACGCTGTAGGATGGCATAACCACGTTCCAACGTGGCGAGCGGACTTAAGGTGTTCAGCCCTTGCGCCGCGTGTTGCAGGCGTTGCTGGTGGTGGCGGACGGTATAACGGCCGGCGGCGATGAGTTTTTCCTGATCATGCCGGCAACGCAGGCGCAATGTTTGTAAGCGCGCCAGCGGCGAGCGGGCATGCAAGCGTGCGCGCTGCGCGGCTAATAGCGCGGACGTTTTATTAAGCACCGCGATCTTGCTGAAGCGCAAGCGCCTGGCGAGCGCCTGCAAGCGTTGCTGCATAAAGCGGATAAATTCGTCAGGGCGGATCAGGCGCGCGCTCAACCAATCCAGGCGCTGCTGCGATTCGCTTAAACCCTGCTGCATCAGCCTTAATAAACGTAACTCCTGCTGCCGGAATTGCGCCATCCACTTGGTTTGTTCCGGGCTTAGCATTTCCGCCGCCGCAGTCGGCGTCGGCGCGCGTACATCGGCGACCAAATCGGTAATAGTGAAGTCGACCTCATGGCCGACACCGGAGACCACCGGGATCGGGCAGGCGAAGATCGCCCGCGCCACGACCTCTTCATTAAATGGCCACAAATCTTCCAACGAGCCGCCGCCGCGCGCGATAATTAAGGCGTCACATTCCGCGCGCGCCGACGCGAGCGCAACGGCGGCGGCGATTTTTTCCGCTGCGCCCTCGCCTTGCACCGGCACCGGGTAGAGCAGCACCGCAATCGCCGGGAACCGCCGGTTAAGCGTGGACAAGATATCGTGCAGGGCGGCGCCGCTGGGCGAGGTGATGATACCGATGCGCTTGGGTAATACCGGCAGGGGCTTTTTGTGTTTTAAGTCAAACAAGCCTTCTTGCGCCAGGCGCGCCTTCAGCACCTCGAACCGGCGGCGCAGCGCGCCTTCGCCCTCGTCTTCCATTTGTTCAACAATCAGTTGAAATTCGCCGCGCCCCTCATAAAGACTGACGCGCGCGCGCATCAGCACCGACATGCCGTCTTTCGGCGTGCAGCTTAAAGCGGTGCGCATTTGATTGCGAAAGAACGCGCAGCGTACCTGCGCCTGGCCGTCTTTTAGGGAAAAGTACAAGTGGCCCGAGGCGGGCTGCGCGAGATTGGAAATTTCCCCGCTGATCCAAAGCATCGGAAACCCGCCTTCCAGCAGCAGCCTGGCTTCACGATTAAGGCGCGATACGGAATAAATATCGCGTGCGGCTTTATTTAAGGGGCTTGCGGCTAATAAATCCATAGCTAAAAAATAACCCGAATGCGGTCTAGTGTTGCATCCTATCAATAACTTTATCTATCATGTTGTAGCCTGGATGAAGGCGCGCAGCGCCGAAATCCGGGGACTTTCGCCGAAACCTGGATTGCGCTCCATCCAGGCTACAAACTTGCGGTTAATAAATCCATCGCGGCCAAGAGAACTATAAGCTTACGCGGTATTAATTCGGGTAGTAAGGCTGGGCGGTAGCGTTGGCTTGCGCTTGTTGCCGGGCGAGCCTGGCTTCGTGGGCGGCTTGTTGCGCCAACTTAACGGCTTTTTTGTTGTCGCCCGCCGCCCGCGCCGTTTTCGCCTGCGCTAACAGGTTTTCGGTGTTACTCCATAGCATCTCCCCATTTTCCGCGGCCTTGATTTCCGCTTCGGCATTGGCGATCGCGTTCTTTACCGATACACCGGCGCAGCCGGTTAGGGCCGCTAGCGCGAGTATGGACAAGATCTTTTTCATAGCCTTTATTAATGAAATCAGGGATTTTAACGACATTAAAGTACAAATGGACCGGCGTCAACTTCCTCTCCAGCCGATTGAGCCGTTTACGCGCTGGCGGTCAATCTTTATAATACGGCATGCGTATTATCCAAGAAGCCCTGACGTTCGACGATGTCCTGCTGGTGCCCGCGCATTCGACCGTTTTGCCGCGCGAGGTCGTGTTACAAACCCCGCTTGCCGGTAAAATCCACCTGAATATCCCGCTGCTTTCGGCCGCCATGGATACGGTTACCGAGTCCGGCACCGCCATCTGTTTAGCGCAGGAAGGCGGTATCGGCGTGATCCATAAAAATATGACGCCCCAGCGCCAGGCGGAGGAAGTGCGCAAAGTCAAAAAGTTCGAAAGCGGCATCATTACTAACCCGATCAGCACCAGCCCCGACGCGACCATACGCGCGGTCATGGAGCTCACGCGTGCGCATCGCATTTCCGGCGTGCCGGTGACGCAAAACGGCAAGCTGGTGGGGATCGTCACCAGCCGTGATTTACGCTTCGAAACCCGTTATGACGAACCGGTGAGCCGCGTTATGACCCCGAAGGAAAAATTGATTACTGTAAAAGAGGGCTCGTCGCGGGAGGAGGTACTACAGCTTTTGCATGTGCACCGGATTGAAAAAGTGCCGGTAGTCGATGACCAGTTTAGATTGACCGGGCTGATTACCGTGAAGGATATCCAGAAATCGACCGAGCACCCGCGTGCGGCCAAGGATGCAAATGGGCGCTTGTTAGCCGCTGCCGCCGTCGGCGTCGGATTTAATGCCGAAGAACGCGTGGAAAAATTAGTCGAGGCCGAGGTTGACGTGGTGGTGGTGGATACCGCGCACGGACACTCGCAAGGCGTATTGGACCGGGTGCGCTGGATTAAGCAGCGCTATCCGAAGCTAGCCGTCATCGGCGGCAATATCGCCACCGGCGCGGCGGCGAAAGCGCTGGCGGACGCCGGCGCCGATGCGGTAAAGGTAGGTATCGGCCCCGGCTCCATTTGCACTACGCGCATGGTCGCGGGCGTCGGCGTGCCGCAAATCACCGCTATCGCCAATGTCGCGGCGGCGTTAGCCGGCACCCAGGTGGCGTTGATCAGCGACGGCGGTATCCGCTTTTCCGGCGATATCGCCAAAGCCATCGCCGCGGGCGCGCATAGCGTCATGATCGGCAGCCTGCTGGCGGGTACTGACGAATCGCCGGGTGAAGTCGAGCTGTACCAGGGGCGCTCTTACAAGACTTACCGCGGCATGGGCTCGCTGGGGGCGATGCAGGAAGGCTCCAGCGACCGCTATTTCCAGGAAGAGCTGGGGAATTCCGATAAGCTGGTGCCGGAGGGCGTGGAAGGGCGCGTGCCCTATAAAGGCCCGCTGGTGAATATTATTCATCAGTTGATGGGCGGCCTGCGCGCCAGTATGGGTTATACCGGTTGCCCGGATTTAGATACATTGCGCACCCGCGCGGAGTTTGTGCGTATTACCAACGCCGGTATCCGCGAAAGCCACGTGCACGACGTCATGGTGACGAAGGAAGCTCCTAATTATCAGCGCGGCCAATAGCATGCTGAAATATGTCCACCCATGGCGCTTTTCTTCATCTTTCAATCACTAAGGAACCTCTGAATAAGTCATTCCCGCGCAGGCGGGAATCCAGAAAACTGACGATTTGCTACTTAATCAGAGCTTGCCTAACGTGATTGAAAAATCCGCCGGGAGCGGATTTTCGCGTCAGCCCGTAGCGGCTTGGCGCAGGCGACCCACAGGGAGGTGGGAAGGTAGAGCAACGCCGGGAGCAGTTGCCGGGATGCGTCAAGCAGAGATGGCGCCACATCCTTATACCGCACCCAGCTTGCCGAAAGGCTGGTAGTGTCTCAGTTTGAGTTTCGGCTTCCGACCCGAAGCGGACGTCTGACGTATTGATGACAACGACCAGCCGGCCCGTTGCGTAATGGTGGCACGGCGCCGTTTCGACCCTGGCGACGCGAGGAGACGTAGTCCCTGAGGTTCCGAGGTTTCTTCGCCAGAGAAATTCTTGTAAGGTAACAGCTACAGGGAGGCTGTCTTGTGGCGCAATCTCCACCAATAAATGCATCGGATTACTACGAGTTTTTCCCGTCCCCGGAACATCGGGTTGGGGATATCTGGGCCGATTTGCCCACCTTTGGGATGTTTGGGATCGAGCACGTAACGGGTATCGTTATTACCCCAGCCTGTGATCTTCAAAACTGTAAGGCTGAGACAATTACATACTTGCCTATCGTGTCCGTTCGGCAAGCGTTCGTTTTGAGAGGGTTTTTACCAGTGGTGATCAGGGCAATTAATGGCCAAGCTCAAGTTCTCGGAATTGATGGCCTCGATGACAACGACGGACCATTCATTCTCATGGAGGCAACCCAAATTGATGCGCTGGTTACGCGCATAAAAGAGAAAGCGCGTGGCCGCAAAGTCAGCGAGAAAGAGAAGGCTGCCGCAGAACGAGCAATGGCTGGCGTGTCCATTTTGAGAAATGGTTATGGGCTATCAGTAACGGCGGCGTCTGCCATGGAACTCAGAACTCTTTTTGGGACGTCCAATTGTGAGGCGATCGTTGAGCGTCTCGTTACGAACAGCTATAGGGCGGATATGCATTTTCTTCCAAGTGACGGTCAGCGGCCCGAGTGGTCAGCAATACCTGAGCCCTCAGTGGCACTCTTTCGCTATGTATTCAGTGCTCCAATTGAGATTTTTGATTGTGCACAAGATCTTTCGCGCGCAGAGTGGGGATATGAGATTAGAAGAATGTCGTCTTGTACTGTAGGGGTGGCATCGTTTGGTGCGCGTAGACCAATGAAGCGACAGACATTGAAATCCAGATTTGCGGCGGATCTCCTTACTAGATACGTCGCGATGCATGTCCGGCTGGGTGCCCCAGACTTTACTGATGCATCTATCAAAGCCTATGTTGCCGATGTTGTAGGAGCGAATGAATGACGTACTTGGCGATTACGCAAGGTACCGCAGAGTGGCTTCAGGGAAAGGCGGGGCTCATCGACGCAATACGTTCGATGCTGTTCAAAGGCGGCGCTGCTTTTCGCCCAGTGGAGGAGTCAGAATTTGCGGAAGGTCCCGTTCGTATAGCAGCATCCAAAAAGCGAGAGGTAATCGCGATCTGGAACACTGATTATCTCGCTGGAACCGGCGAGGAAGAGTGGGGATTTATTCTGTTAGACAGCGACGGGGGACTTTTAGGGAAGTTAGATATCAGCCAAGAAGTGCTAGAGCGGTGCATTTACGTTATCAATCAACGCCTGCAGAAATTGTTGATTGATGGTGCTTACATTCATCGTTCACATCCAAATGGCGCTCACACCCTGCTTGCCGGTCGCGGGAATAA
>WNFG01002060.1_pt1 | contig 20120 bp, 17 predicted proteins | sample 5400431 | NCBI WGS metagenome assembly WNFG01 (sample SAMN13153346, study PRJNA577476) | soil metagenome | isolation source: 120 cm saprolite under Douglas fir tree site 2 hole 3 replicate 2 | place: USA:California | collected 2015-04-18 | reverse complement strand
CCTCGTTCTGCGCACGGGCGGAACTCTTTTCTCCCCGGTGGCATCAAATAGCCTTAAGATAGAGAACGATGTCATCGGTCGAAAAGCCCACTGGTATATCTTCGCTCGTCGGCGCCGTCGGCAGGACGGAGCGCACGACACGCGCGCTGCAGTCGCGTTTCCTTGAACTGGTCGAGAAGGTTCGGCAGACGCGTCCGGCGGGCGACATCGAGCTGCTTCGTCGGTCGTTCGAATTTGCCGCCGAACAGCACCGCGCGCAGTTGCGCAAGTCCGGCGACCCGTACCTCTCGCATCCGCTCGAAGTGGCGCACATCCTGGCGGACATGAAGCTGGACATTACGACGCTTTGCGCCGCCCTGCTGCACGATGTCGTCGAGGACACGCGCATTTCCACGGCGCGCATCGTGGAGCGCTTTGGTTCGGACATGGTCAACGACGTTCGCGTCGTCGTGGTCAAGCTTGCCGACCGGCTGCACAACATGCGCACGCTCGGCTTTCTTCCGGCTGAGAAGCAGCAGCGCATTGCGCGGGAGACCCTCGATATTTACGCGCCCATCGCGCACCGCCTGGGAATGGGGCTGATTCGCGGTGAGCTTGAAGATCTGGCCTTCAGTTACCTGGAGCCGGAAGCCTATCAGGAGCTCCAAAAGACGGTCGTATCGAAGAGGAAAGAGTTCGAAGCGTTTCTGATGGAATTGCAGGAAACGGTTCGCAAGCGGCTGGAGGAAAACGGGATTGCCGCCGAAGTGGAGGGCAGAGTAAAGCGGCTCTACTCGATTCATCAGAAAAGCCTGCGCCAGCATCGCACCATCGACCAGATCTACGACCTGCTGGCCGTGCGCGTGATTACCGACACCATCCGCAACTGTTACGCGGCTTTGGGTGTCCTCCACCAGGTCTGGCGTCCGGTTCCCGGCCGGTTCAAGGACTACATCGCCATGCCGCGCCCGAACCTGTACCAGTCTCTCCACACGACGGTGATTCATTCCGGGCAGACGTTCGAAGTACAGATTCGAACGCAGGAAATGCATCGCATCGCCGAACAGGGAGTTGCGGCGCACTGGAGGTACAAGGACGGCAAGGACGTCTCCGATGCCGACGATCAACGCATCCTGTGGATGCGGCAATTAATCGAATGGGTCAAGGAGATGCAAGAGCCGTCGGAATTCATGGCGACGCTCAAGGTCGACCTCTATCCCGAAGAGGTCTACGCATTCACGCCGAAGGGAAAGGTGCTCGCCCTGCCACGGGGCGCCACACCCGTCGATTTTGCTTACGCCGTCCACACCGAAGTGGGCAATCAGTGCATCGGCGCGAAGGTAAACGGACAGATCGTACCGCTGCGCCACCGTCTTTCGAACGGCGACGTCGTTGAAGTTCTGACGCAGAAGGGACACGTCCCCAGCCGGGACTGGCTGAATTTTGTGCGCACCTCGCGCGCCCGGAGCAAGATCCGCCATCACATCAACTTCATCGAACGCGGCCAGGCGACTGAAGTTGGCCGCCGATTGCTCGAACGGGAAGCGCGGCAAGTGGGCCGCAGCTTGAAGAAAATCCCGGAGGCTGACCTTCTCCGCGTGGCTTCCGAATACGGATGCGCGAAGCTCGAAGACCTATTCGCCGATTTGGGCTACGGGAAATTTTCCGCGCGGCAAATTCTTTCGAACGCGCTGGGCGAGCGATCCCGGGGGACGACATCGTCGGTTACGTCACGCGCGGTCGCGGCGTCGCCGTCCACGCCAAGTCCTGCCCCAACGTTCAAAACCTGCTTTACCAGGTGGAAAGGCGCATCGATGTTGAGTGGGGAGGCGCCGCAGGGTCCATCTATCCCGTCAATTTGTTGATTCGCGCCCAGGACCGCCCCGGCATGCTCGCTGACATCACGAGCGTCATCAGCGATACGGGTTCGAATATCCGCACCCTCGCCAGCCACCCTGACAATTTGCACGCCCGCATCGATCTCACACTGGAAATCACGGACCGCAAGCACTTGGAACGCATCATGACGAATATCAGGAAGATATCGGGTGTCTTTGGTGTCGAGCGCCTCTACAAGGTTTGAGTTTCCGGCACCCACCCTTTCCTGGCGCTCTTCCGCTTCTCTCAGCCGTTAATCTTCCCGGCACACGACGGCGCAACTCCTCGCCAGCGCGGCTACAATGGAAGGGATGCCCTCTACTCTCTACTTGCGGGTTTTAACCAAGCCACACCTTTTGCCTGGACTGTTGTTCGCTTTATTGTTGCCGCTTGCCGCTTGTAAGCGCGCCGAGCAAACCAATACGCAGCCGCTGGGCGAGGCGGGTATGTGGTCCAATAGCGTCACCGAGCTTCGGACCTTGAACGTTTCCAACGCTGAAATCGGCGAACTGACCAAAGCGCGGCAGGGCGGTCTTTCCGATCCATCTTGCATCGAGCTGATTAAGCTTGCGCGCAGCCGCCGGCAACCATTTTCCGGCGGCCAGCCCATCGCCGATTTGCTCGCGGCAGGATCCTCCGAGCAGACCGTGGTGGAGCTGGCGCGCTTGGATCAACTGGGGCTGTGGGCCGGGGAGGCGCAAGCCTTGCGCCTGGCCGGACTTTCCGACAAAGTGATTTTGGCGGTCGCGCAACGCCGCTCGCGGGGTTTGCCGGTGCTTTCCGGGGGAAAACTCGCTGGGCTGAAGAATTCCGGCGCGAGCGATGCCGTGATCCTGGATTTTGTGCAGAAGGGCATCACCGATGAGCAGGCCTCCAATTACATCGCGCACCGCGAACACACCACCGGCACCGGGTGGGTCTATCAGGGGCGCGCGCGCAGGAAGCGCTGAAAGTTTTCACGAATTCGTTTCGTATTTGCCTCGCCCTGGGCGAAAATCCGCCTTGAGAATCCAAATCTCCTGAACAGCGCACGCCGGACGCCGATGTGCGCGAGAATCGAGATCGGTGTGGAACTCGAGATCGTAAAGACCGGGAATCCGGTTCTGCGGCAACAGGCCCGTCCGCTGACCCCCGCTGAGATCGCCGGCAAAGAAATTCAGAAACTGATCGAGTCGATGCGCAAGACCATGTATGACGCCCCGGGTGTCGGGCTTGCCGCTCCCCAAGTCGGCCTTGCCCTGCAACTCGCTGTGATCGAGGACCGCGAGGAATACCACAAGGAGGTTCCAGCAGAGCAACTACGAGAGCGCGAAAGGCGTCCCGTGGCTTTTCAGTTTTTCGAGGGGTGCCTCAGCCTGCCGGGTTTTTCCGCCCTTGTTCCCAGAGCGCGCACCGTCCGAGTGGAATTTCTGAACGAACGTGGAATGAAAGAAACACTGGAAGCATCGGGATGGCACGCGCGCATCCTGCAGCACGAGATCGACCACCTGCGCGGGACTCTCTATATCGATCGCATGCACCCCCGCACGTTCACCTCTCTTGACAACTGGAACCAATTTTGGAAAGGCAAACCGATAAGCGAGATTAAAACTCTGGCGGGGTCCACGCTTCACTCGGAGCATTCAGCGTAAAAGTAGAGCGCGCACCCGACAGCGAGTTTTGACGCGCTCCGCCCGCCCCGGTAGAATCGTTCCGTCTTGTCTAAGGAAACGCGCCTCCGCATCTTTTTTCCCTTCGCCCTTTGCGCGTGGGCGTTTTTGACGACGAGTTGCGTGCAGCCACTGGGCCCTGGTTTTCGGTTCGTCGATCGCCAAACTGAAATTCGCGCTGCCGCCGAGGCGCCTCACGGCGCGGGGCTTCACGTACGCGTTGTCGATCGCTTCGACAACGCCGGCAATCGCCCGCTTCGTTCGATGGAAGTGCGCCTGCCTGAAGGGCCGACGTTCGGACCCCAGAATTTGCGCGTGACCATTGACGGCCGCGAAGTCATGCCGCAGCGCGCCTCCGATACGGATCGCCGATTGATGCGTGCGCCGTTTGATCCCGTCTGGGAACAGCACCAGCCGCGCGAGATTGTCACCGAGTGGGACTTGATGCCTGAGTCCGCTGGCCGCGGCACCGTCGCAGCGTCGCCCCTGGCATTTTACATCGCGGATGAAACCGCACTGCCTCTCTGGCAAGCGCCAAGCGGCGTATTTGTAAAAGGCGGCCCCAATCCGACGGATGCGAGCCTCACAGTCGTTGCCCCCCCGGATTTCCGCGTCCTCGCTCCCGGCCAACCGCTCAAGCCAGGCGCCGTTGGGAACCTGGTTGCCCGCCGGTTCAAGATTCGACCGAGCGAGGACTTTCTCCCTTACGTTGTCGCGGGGCGCTATCTGGAACAGAAGATCCGCGGGCCGCAAGGTGAGGTGAGTTTCTGGACGCTCCAACCTCTCGACCGGCAACAGGCAGAAAATGCTGCGGCGCGTCTCGCCTCTTCCATGCGCAACTACACGGATTTTTTCGGCCCCGCATCAAAGAGCAAGACCGCACTGTTCATCGTGGAAGGGCCTGATGATCTTCCTGCGGAGTTTAGCGAGGCTGGCGATGCGGGTGGCGCATCGTTCCCAGGCGGCGCGCTGCTCGATCGCCGAGCATTGGCGCAGGGCGTCGCGAACGAATCGATCCTCGAGCTTGCCGAATACGAACTGGCCCGAACGTGGTTTGGCTGGCGCGTGAGGCCGAGGCCGCAAGCCCAAATTTTGATGGGCCGCGGCATGGGATTGTTTGGTCTAATCGTTGCCGCCGAGGGGCGCGGTCCGGACGAGCGCCATCGCATGGTCGCGTTACTTCTCGACAGATATGATGAGTTCAGGCGCATCGCGACGGATCGGCAGCTACTCGAGCCGCCGGTGGGATATTCGCGCGCGGAGCGTATCTCAACCGGCTACAGGGCCGCGCTGTTTTTTGTCGCCCTGGAAGACCTGTGTGGCCGTGACAATCTCCGCGCGGCGTTTCAGCAGATCGTGCGGGCTCGCGCGGGAGACGAAGTGGCCGACGAAGAACTGAGGGCCGCTGTGGAAGCCGCATCCCAGCGCGACCTCGCCGAAATGTTTCGCACCTGGCTCAATCGCTCCGGCATCCCGGATGACTTTCGCGCCCGCTACAGAACTCCACCGAGCACGCCAGGGCGGCAGTAACATCGTTTCAGGAGGATCGCGTGATAGAACCTGTCGCAACGGACCGAGGGCCGAAGGCCATCGGGCCATACTCGCAAGCCATCAAGGCGAATGGATTTGTTTTCCTTTCGGGGCAGATTGCGCTCGACCCGCACACGCAGCAAATCGTTGAAGGCGACGTTGCCAAGCAGACCGAGCGCGTGCTCGAGAATCTGAAGTGTATCGTGGAAGCCGCGGGCTCATCGATCCATCGGATCGTAAAGACGACGGTGTTCCTCGCCGACATGAACGATTTCGCCGCGATGAATGAAGTCTACGCGCGCTACTTTGTCGCGCATCCGCCGGCGCGCTCGACCGTCGAGGTGGCGCGCTTGCCCCGCGACGTCCGTGTCGAAATCGATCTCATCGCGTTGCTTTGACGGAATTCCGCGAGGACGCTGCCAACTGCGCCCGGCCTTGTTCAATGAGCGCGCCAACAATTGATTGGGCTTCCAGATCCAGCTTCGGCAGAACTCCCTCCAAGATGCTGATGGCCTCGGTCCAACGGCTGAGGCTCATGAGCATCGCGCCGAAATTTATGGCCGCCTCCGGCAAATTTGTTGTTCGTACCGGTCTGACCAGGACCAGGGTTTTCCCGTGTATCGTAAAGATAATCCGCGCGTCTGACACTTCGCGTTCACTCACGGCGAGAGACGCGGGTTAGAAAAGGTCCAGAACAACCTCCGGGGATGCCAACTGAACAAGGCTTTTCCTCTACTACGCTAGGGTGGAAGCCATCCCATCCTCGTCCAAGCGCCCGGCGGGACTGCCGTTTGCGATTTCCGGTTCATCTCGTCCTGGGGGGCCCGGTTACCTGAGTTAAAGTCAAGGCCATCTGTCTGCGGCACTTAGATGCCGCTATAGAGCAACTCTTTGCAGATCATATTTGCTCCGGGAAGTCTTTTGGCCAGGTGGGGGCCATTGACCATTGAAATCGCACAACCAACGTGTTCCCTCAAGTATCCAACGGAGTGGGTATCGGCCTGCTCTTACTCTCTAGTTCTGTAGGTCTATTTTCGATATGTCACGGATCATATTGTTCGATCAACTGCGGTTGCAGTTTTAGTTTGGAAAGCGGGAATCTTGGGGTAGATTGGAGTCAGTACTTGCCCCGGCGGAACTTGTAGGGGAGGCATTCATTGCCTGCACGAGGGAAGATAGAATCAGTGGCGCCCGCGGTTATATCCGGGCCTGCCCTCTTCTCCGCCCTCAGGAATATCTGGAACGGGAGTTCTGCTGCGAACGAGAAGGAATCTCGCACCCGCCTCGTGTCCCACGGTCCCGACTTCGGAAATCTTGATTGGCCTACGGGACTGCACACACTCGTGAATCCTCTTGTTGTGATTCGCCGAAGAATCCTTACCAACACGTTTCTTGGCGGGTGGATGAAAGTGTGGACCTGGATTCTGACTGGTCTGATCGTGGCCGCCGCGTTCAGTCCAAAGCTAGCTTGGGCGTGGGTTTCGGCCGCGGCCCTGATAGCCATCGGGGCCGTTGCCGTTGGAGTGTTGACGTGGCGCGCGCGGCCCTCCGCATACCAAGCAGCTTGCCGGCTGGATTCGGCCGCCAGCCTTCACGACCGAGTCTCCACGGCGGTCCACTTGGGAGGCGTTGAGAATCCCAATGGGATGATCCTGCGGCAGCGCCAGGATGCAGTCATGCGTCTCGCGCAAGTGAGTCCGCACGCATTGTTCCCATTGCGATTGCCTGCCGCGGCTCGCCGCACGTTCGTGCTAACCGTGGCCGCCGCCGGATTGTTTGTCTACCGCATCTACTACAAGCCACCGATAGTGGCGCTGCTACAAGCCACGGCGCGATCGCAGTTGGTGCAATCGATACTTTCTCCGATCGCGCACGCCATGGAAAAAGACCTCCAAAGAACGATGGCCCTTATAAACTCGAAACCGGACTCACCGGCCGATGAGGTCCGCGCGAGCGCGTCGGCGGCACCTGACGATCTCTGGAAGTCGAGTGATGGGCAGGGGGCCAAGCTGGGAGAGGGACAACAGGATTCCCTAGAGGCAAACGCTGGCGATCAGATGCAAGACCAGCCTTCATCTTCCATGCAGGGTGACCAGGGAGAAGCGCAGCAAGCCGATTCGCAACAGCAGGAGGACGGCGAACGTCAGTCACAGCAAGCCAACAATGGCTCCGAACGCATGGGCGGAGACGCCCAGCAGCAGTCGGAATCTCAGAATTCCGAGAACAACCGCCAGTCCCTGTCGCAGTCGCTGATGCAGGCGCTGAAAAACATGTTGTCGAACTCGCAGAACCAGCAAGCGAACAACCAGGCGAATCAGAAACAGCCCAACTCTCAAGGCATGCCGCAGTCCGGCAATTCACGCCAACCCGGTTCAGGAGAGGCCGACAAGAAGGGTGATTCACGGGGCACGTCGGACGCGCAACAAAAAGCGTCGCAAAATAGCAGCAGTGGGGCGGGGAGCCAGCAAGGGTCCAAGGAACTGAGAAGGGGTCAGGCTTCGCGGCCGGTGAACGCGGTGCCCGATCGCGTCGCGCTCGAATCCAACGGTTTCAAAGAGAAAACGCGGATGCACATCGATAATGGGACGGGCACGGCGCGGCTACCCCTTCGCGATTTGTCTCCTCAGGCAGTGGCGGTGACGAATGGCGCGGAGCAGGAAAATATCCCGGCGCGCTACCGTCTATACGTGCAGCACTATTTCGAGCACGCTGAGAATGGGCAGAAATAAGTTTTTGTCCGGGGCCAATTGGATGTCAGGCAAAAGGGTGCGGGCTCTACTTTTAAACTGAATGCCCCGATCAGATCGGGGCGTGGAGCCCGCCGGAATCGGATGGATTCATGACGGGAACGGTACGGATGGAAGGCCAGAGGGACGACAAAACGCTCGGCCAGCAGGCGGAGTCTCTCGCCGAAAAGATGCAAGAGGTTCGCGGCGAAATTTCCAAGGCGATTGTGGGCCAAGTTGAGGTGGTTGATGGCGTGCTGATCGCGCTGCTCGCGGGTGGCCACGTGCTTCTGGAAGGCGCGCCCGGTCTCGGGAAAACCATGCTGGTGCGCACACTCGCGCAGGCCGTCGCGCTGAAGTATTCCCGGATTCAGTTTACCCCCGACCTGATGCCAGCCGACGTGATCGGCACGGCCGTGGTACAGGAAAGCGGCGAAGGAAGAAAATCGCTTGGTTTCCAGCCCGGCCCGATATTTACCAATTTGTTGCTTGCTGATGAAATTAATCGAGCCACGCCCAAGACGCAATCGGCGTTGCTGGAGGCGATGCAGGAAAAGCAGGTTACGGTGGCGCACACCTCGCACCAGTTGGAAGAACCGTTTTTCGTGATGGCCACGCAGAACCCGCTGGAGATGGAAGGCACCTACCCGCTGCCGGAGGCGCAGTTGGACCGGTTTTTGTTCAAGCTGCGCGTGCCTTTTCCCGGACGCGAGGATCTGCATGACATCCTGGACCGCACGACGCAGGGGGCCGCCAAGGTGGTGATCTCCGTGGTCGATGGCGCGCAGATCATGGACATGCGCCAGGTGGTGCGCACGGTTCCCCTGGCGCCGCACGTCCAGGAGTATGTGGTGAAGCTTGTGCTCGCCACGCATCCCGAGGGCAGGGAAAACTTTCTCGCGAATAAATACATTCGTTATGGAAGCTCTCCGCGCGGCGCCCAGACCTTGATCCTTGGCGGAAAGGTCCGCGCGCTATTGGACGGGCGGTTCAACGTCAGCATGGAAGATATTCGCGCGCTCCTGCTGCCTGCCCTGCGCCACCGGATCATCTTGAACTTTGAGGCCCAGGCGGATGGCCGGACGACCGACGATTTGCTCGATGAAATCGCCGGCAAGATCAGCTAAGCCCTCGGGCGCGGGCTCTACGCGCCGTCCCGCCTAGGCGGGCTGGTTTCCCGCTCGCCGCGCTGCTTTGGCGGACGAGTAGCGCGGCGGCGAATTGAAGCCCGCCGAAAGAGGATCCAATTCTGAAGTGGAAATGCGGTTTTGCGCCGCAGGGAGCACGCCGGGAAGACCGCCTTTTCATTTTTGACCTGATCGCCATGTCGTCGCCACTCTTACTCGACCGCGAATTCTTGAAGACGCTCGAACAGGTCACGCTGTTGTGCCGCAACAATCTGGGCGGCGCCGTGGGCACCGAGCATCGCTCCCGCATGCGTGGACCGGGAATGGAGTTCGCCGATTACCGCCGGTACAGCTTCGGTGATGATCCGCGGTCTCTCGACTGGAGCGCCTATCTCCGGCTCGGAAAGCTCTTCATGAAAATTTACGAGACCGAGCTGCATATTCCCGTGCGGATTTTGCTCGATCGCAGTGAATCGATGGATTGCGAAGGCGCCGAGGAATCGAAATATTTGTACGCGCAACGCCTGGCGGCGACTTTCGCCTATCTGGCTCTTCTGCACCTGGACACGGTCACGGTCGTGCCGTTCGCCGAGCGCCTCGACAAGCCATTGATTGCCTCGGGAGGGCGTGACCGCCTGTGGCCCGTGCTTCAGTTTTTGGGCGGGCATTCTTGCGCGGGCGGCACCAATTTGTTTGGCGCGACTAAAGAATTCATGGGGAACTTTACGTCCCGGGGTATCGTCATCGTGATTTCCGATTTCTTCGATGAACATGGATGCGAGCGCGCGGTGGAGATGCTGCGATCGGCCGGCCACGATTTCGTCCTGGTGCAGGTGCACAGCGCGGAGGAGCAACGCCCCTCGGCCGCGGGCGAGTTGATTCTGGAAGACGCCGAAACGGCGGCGCAACGCACCGTGGATTGCTCGCCGGAAAGCACGGCGCTTTATGAGCGCAGATTTCTGGAATTCTCCGCTCGATTGCGGCGGCTAGCATTGCGCAATGGCGGAAGGTACGCCCGCGCAGTGACCAACATTCCCTACCAGGATTTTGTGCTGCGAAGCCTGCGCAGCGGCCAGGTGGTGGCATGAACTGGCTCGCGCTCAGTCCGGTGGAAGTGGGAGCGGTTTGGTCGGCGCTGGCCGCGCTGGCGCTGTGGCTTTACCTGCACCATCGCCGGCCTCAGCACCGGCGAGTTTCCACCCTGCGGTTTTGGGCCAGCGTACAGCCCGTCGCGCAGCCGCGTCGCCGGCGCCTTAGGGAACCTTGGGCCTTGCTGGCGCAAGTTCTCTTCCTGATGCTGCTGATCCTGGCGCTGGCGAATCCTCGCTTGGGCATAACGAACGAGGGCCGGAGTGTCGTGATCGTGCTCGATACAACAATCTGGTCGCAGATGCGGCCTGCGGGCGCATCCCCGTGGATCGACACGGAGCGTGAGGACGCGCGGCGCATGCTGGATTCGCTGCCCTCAGCTGACCGTGTGCTGTTGCTCCCCGCCGAGGCCGACGCGCCGCCGATTCTGCCGTTCACTACAGACCGTGGAGCTCTGCGCCGCGCGATCGCGGACGTGCCCACTTCCAGCAATACTGCGGATATTCCACGCGTCCTCGAGATGGGCAGGGCCGCCTTGGGCGGCTCGCGGCGTGGGGTGCTTGTTTACGTGGGCCCGGGAATGCTCGACGAGCGGCAGGCGCGCAGCCTGGACGAGTTTCGTGCGGCCACGGAAAATCCGGACGACGACCGCGGCCAACCTCAATTTCTAGTCCGGCTGGTGGGCAGCGAAAAGCCAGTCCAGAACCGCGGAATCACGCGGCTTTCTTTGCGGCGCGATGCGGCTCAGCCCGATCTCTGGCACCTGCTCACGCAACTGAAGAATTACAGCGATACCAAAAGCAGTGTGGTCCTGAAGCTGTCGGTCAGCGGACAACCGCTGGGCCAGAGGACGATTTCGCTGTCTCCCGGCGAACTGGCCAATGCGGAGAATGAATTTACCTGGGCGGAAGGCGGGTTGTTGCAGGCGGAAATCAGCCCGTCTGACGCTTTAGCCGCTGACGACCGCGCCGTCGTCAATCTGCCCACATTCCGCGTGATACGTGTGGCCGTGTTTCCCGGTAACGCTCCGTTTCCAACGGACTTGCTCACAGTGCTTTCCAGCAACCCCTACTTGCGCACTGAGGTTGTGACCCCGGCAATGAATGCGGACGTCTCGCCCGATGTCGCCATTTACCAGGGATTAGAGATGCCTTCGCAGTTATCTTTCAACTCCATTTATTTTCTCAGCGGACCAGCCTCGGCCGGCTCGCACTCAGTCCGCGTCGTAGGGTGGAACTCGCAACACCCGGTCACGCGCTGGGTACGCACTCACGACGTCAGTGTGCGCAATCCGGCTCAGCTCAACATGCTATCCACCGATACAATATTGGCTTCCACCGAAGGGAACCCGCCGGCGCCGTTGATTCTGGCCCGCGAACAAAATGGGCGCAGGATGCTCATCATCGGCTTCGATCCTCAAAAATCCAATTTTCCTCTTCAGTCGGCTTTTCCGCTGTTGATGGCCGGTGGCATGGAGTGGATGACGCATTCGGTGGATGAATCCGCGGAGTCGCTTTCCACCGGAGAATTGGACCTGCCGGGCCCCGCTGCTCGAATCATTTCTCCGTCGGGGAGGGATGTGCCATTTGCGCGCAAGGGGCAGGACGTGCATCTGCTCGCGACGGAAACCGGGATGTATCGCGTCGTTCCACCAAACGGTTCACCAAGCGGTGAAACAAGCGTCGCCGTGAACACTCCGTTGCTGCCCGCGCAGCGCATGACGCTGACTCCTCCCGAAACGGCCCGAATCGAATCGGAACCACTTCAGCAACCGGGGTCGGATTTGTGGCGCGGGTTGGTGCTCCTGGGCATCGTCGCTCTGTGGTTGGAATGGTGGCTGTACTATTCTGGCAGGGAAAATCGGCGGGCGATGGAAATGCGGACGACCCCCGATGATGGCGAATTGCAGAATACGGATCTGGAATTGGAGGGGACCCCGGAGGAAGCCGAGGTTCGCAAGCCGAATTTCGTTAGGATGGATGGCTGAGTGACATTCGATCAACCCATTTTTCTGATTCTGCTCGGGTTGCTGCCGGTCCTGTGGTGGTGGATGCGGAAGGCCCCGGGGGCATCGCCCATCTGCTTGGCGTTGAAGTGTGCGGCCTTCGCCGCCCTGGCCATCGCTCTGGCGGGTCCCTGGGCTCCCATGCGGGTGGAGAAACTGGCCATCACGGTGCTGATGGATACTTCCGCCAGCATGCCGCGCGAGTCATTGCAGCATGGTGAGGGCATGCTGCGCGACCTGGTTCGCAAGAAATCCGGTGCGGATTTGCGGCTGATCACGTTCGCGGAGCGCCCCAATCTTCGTGTGGTTCCCCAGCAAGCGGATCAGGTGAGCATTCCAGAAGGCGTCGACCCGAAAGAAGGAATGGCTACGGATATCGAGAGTGCGCTGCAACTGGCCCTTAGCACGTTTCCTACACAGGGAGCGAGGCGGATCCTGCTGATCAGCGACGGCAATGAAAACCGCGGGCACGCGCTTACCGAAGCCCTGCGCGCACGGGAACGCGGCATCGCCGTGTTTACCGTGCCCGCGGGCGGCACCGCGCCGCTGCCGGTGAAGGTGCTGAGTGTCGCTTCTCCGCAAGACGTTTTCTCCGGCGAACGGTTCACGTTGTCGCTGCAGCTCGACAGCGCGGGCTCGATCCCTGCGCGCGTCTGGATTACCTCCCAAGGCCAGGAACTCGGATCCACGAAGGCGGACTTGCACGCGGGCAACAATGCCGTGGACCTGGAGGCGCGGATCGCGCAGAGCGGCGTGAATTTAATGGAGGTGCACATCTCCAGCGCCGGAGCCGAGCAAGTATTGTTGTCGCAGGCCGTGACCGTGCGCCATCCTCGAGTACTATACATTTCTGGCGGCTACGAGTCTTCGGCGCCGCTCTTGCAGACGCTGAAGCGTGCGCAAGTGGACGTGGAAAGGGCAGCGGCCTTTCCCGTGAATCATGGTGCGCGGGACTGGGATGCCGTCCTGCTGGATAATTATCCCGACCGCGTTCTTGCGCCCGACGAAGACGAAGCACTCGAAAGATATGTCTATGCGGGAGGCGGCCTGATTTTCATCGCCGGCTTCAGCAATGCCAAGCTCGCCCAGGAGCCAAAGACGCCTCTCGAAAAGATGCTGCCGGTCCGCGCCGCGCCCCCACCGCAGAAACCCACGGCAGTCGTGCTGGTGTTGGACAAGTCCGGAAGCATGAGCGGCCCGAAAATCGAGATGGCCCGCGAAGCGGCGCGCGCCAGCATTAAGACGCTGCGTCCCATCGATAAGATCGGGGTCATTTCTTTCGACGAAACTTTCAACTGGGTGATACCCATGGGACCGGCCGGCGATCTCGAGGGCAAGAGCAATCTGATCAGCCAAATTACGGCCAACGGCGGCACGAAGATCTATCAGGCCTTGCAGTCCGGATTCGAGACGATTGTAAATGAACAGGCCAGCCACAAGCACATCATCCTGCTCACCGATGGCGTTTCGACTCCGGGTACGCTGGAAGATTTTCCGCGGCTCGAGCGGGACGCGCTCGCGAAACAAGTCACTATCTCGACGATCGGCGTCGGGGACTACATTAATCGCGAACTGCTGGAAGAACTGGCGCGGAAGACAAAGGGCAAGGTGCATTTCGTCGAGAATCCGGAATCGATCCCGCAAATCATCAACGCCGAGGTGCGCTCCCTGGAAGATTTGGCGATCCAGGAACGCTCTGTACGTGCCGTCCGTGTCCGGCCTGTGGAAATTATCGACGGCATCGATTTCGCCCGCTCGCCGCGCCTACTGGGTTTTGTCAAAGCGGAAGCCAAGGAAGGCACCGAGACCATCCTGCGCGTGGATGTCGACAAGCCGCTTCTGGTGCGCTGGCGTTACGGCTTGGGCCGCGTGATCGCCTTTATGTCAGACGCCAAAAGCCGCTGGGCGGCGCCCTGGGTTCGCTGGGCTTCCTTTGGCACGCTGTGGCCGCAAATGGTGCGCGACGCTTCCCACCGCGACCGTACCGTGCGCGCCGGCGTTCGTCCGGGAACCGGCGAAGGTGAAGCGGTCGTGTACTACGACGTGCTGGGGAATGCGGACAATCCGACGGCGGCGGCTCTCAGCGTTTCCGGACCTCCGCACATCCTCGTGGAGGTGCCGGGGGAGGCTTCGCACACGGTCTCACTCGAGGAAACTTCTCCGGGCCACTATGAGGCGCGCATCCCAGCCGGTCAGGGCGGCCTTTATCGAATCGTCTCCGGCAGTTCTGAATTGGTCCTGCCCGAGGCCGGTTTCTATCGCGAAACGGAAGAAATGAAGCCGCAGGCGGTCAATACGGCCCTCCTCAGCGAAATCAGCCGCGTGACTGGCGGCCGCATGCACCCCTCGATGGATCAATTGTTGAGCAACAGGGGGAGCCTGGTCCGCGAACGAAAGGCTCTGTGGCCGTACTGGCTGATCCTTGCTTTGGTGCTCAATTTTCTGGAGGTTGCGCTGCGAAAAGGATTTTTCGAGCGGCTGGCTTCGTGGATGCGGGAACATTCACCGCTTCCATGGCACCGGCAGCCGGCATGAAAAATTGTGAGGAGATTTTTTGTAGCACAGGCTTGATCCTGTGTACTGCCGCTGAGCCGCAACTCAAACCTCACAGGCTGAAGCCTGTGCTACGAAAGCGCATCGACCTGAGATCGCTGAATTTCACGAGTCACTATTGACGACTCACCAGTCACTTCCTAGCGAGGCGTCCAATTCGGATGGCTGGTGAACAGCCCGTCGACGAATCCAATCTGGTAGCACAAGAATAACCCAAAACTCAAACTCAGCATTCCCGAAGCCATGGCCAGGCCTCGATTCAATCGCAAACAGTGCTGCAGAGTATAGGCGAACGGAAGCGCGATCGCCGCGGTAATCAGCATCATCCCGGCAATGGTCCCGAGTCCGAAAACAAGCAAATATCCGATGGCCCACGAAGGGCGATTGATGGTTGCGAGGACCAGCAAAGCCACTGCCGCCGATCCAGCAAGGCCATGCACGATGCCCACCGTCAGCGGCCGCAAGATATGAAAGAGACCCAGCGTTTTCAGCCACTGCGGAGTCCATCCGAAAATGGATCCGGGTCCCGCGGATAGCGGCTCGCCATCTTTATCGTGAGTGTGAATTATCAATCGTCCCAGAATGACATGCGAGTGTGCGCCGGGGCCCAGCCGGTGAATCGTGACCCACTCGATGGCCCGCCGCATGAGCCCAGTCAAGTTCAGTACGCCCAACAGAATCAGCATGAACCCTACGGATAATTCCATGCTCAGCCCGAGCCTTGGTGGGATCGTCAATTTGAACAGGATAATTGCGGAACCAACCAGGAGGATGGTGACGGTGTGTCCCAATCCCCAAAGAGCGCCGATAAGCGCGGCGTGCAGCATCGTCCGCTCGCGGCTGACGATGGTTGTCACCGCGACGACGTGATCGGGATCAGTGGCGTGCCGCATGCCGAGAAAAAATCCCAGCAGCACGATTGCGAGCAGTGTAGCCATTTCGTATTCCACCTTCGGCCATCGATGATTGTACAAGCAATGCCGGCCGCTTACGTGAAATTCAATACTTTCTGTGATCGAAGGGTGGGAGCTGCACCACCAGTTCGCGGGCCGCATCACACAGTTTCTTGTTCGTGCGAGTCAAGTCCGAAGCGGAAGTCGCGAGATATCGAACGACGCAACCGCCTCTGAAAAGGACACTCGCTCCACCCTTTACCTGTGGGGCGTTTTCCAACTCCGCATTCATAGCGGCCACGATACGCGGCCAGTTTTCGAATCCATCCGCAAATAAACTTAGGGAAGCCATGTAGTTGAATTCTTCCATCCAGCCAAGATGTTCGGGCTGTTGCGCGGCAGGATTCATTTTGGTGCGATTGAGGTAGGCGGGCTTGCCGCACAGGATGACTTCCGTTCGCGAATCGATCTCCGAAAAATTCCAGCGCTCCCCGCGTGCGACGCGGCCCGCGGCAATGGATTCCAAAATTACGGCGCGGCTTCCTCGCGCCATTTCCACGCGCAAAGATTGGCGCAGAGCCGAACCGGTATGCGGAATCACGTGGTCCGGGAGGTATTCGAGCGTGGCTCCTTCCCCTAACTGGATCACGCTTTCCAGTACTGCCGGCTTTTCCGCGGTGCGATAGATTCGAGTTGCCGAAGGTGTCGTCAAACAGACGTGTGTTTCCTTCTCCTGAACGATCTCCGTAAGAAGGTGATCGCCCCCCAAAACTCCTCCCGTCGGATTGAGAAGCATCAGGTACGCGGTCCCGTCTTCCAGCGCAAGCGGGGTGAGCGCTTGCAGAGGCAGCGTGAAACGCGATTGGCTGAGGGTCGTCCTTTGGCCGCGACGTTCAAACCGCAGCCGCAGGTATCCGTCTCGCCCGACGCGCTCAGGATTCCGTTCACTATTCAAAGAGCAGGGAGTGGCGGATCCATTCGATGAGCGTGTCCACACCTGTACCGGTTTTGAGATTTGTGAAAACGTATGGCCTCTCCCCGCGAATGCGCTTGGCGTCCCGGTCCATCACAGTCAGGTCCGCGCCCACGTAAGGCGCCAAGTCGATTTTGTTGATCACCAGATACCCGGATGTCGTGATGCCCGGCCCGCCCTTTCGCGGAATCTTGTCACCTTCCGCCACGTCGATCACGTAGATCGTCGCGTCGACAAGTTCGGGGCTGAATGTGGCGGCGAGGTTATCTCCCCCGCTTTCGATGAACAAAATGTCCAGGTCCGGAAAACGGCGGATAAGCATGCTTGACGCTTCCAGGTTCACCGAAGCATCTTCGCGGATCGCCGTGTGAGGGCATCCTCCCGTTTCCACGCCGACGATCCGGTCGGGAGAAAGCACACCGCGCCGTGTCAGGAATTCCGCGTCTTCGCGCGTGTAAATGTCATTCGTGATCACGGCCAATTGATGGCTTGATTTCAAACGCGTGCAGAGGGATTCGACCAACGCAGTCTTACCGGATCCCACGGGACCGCCGATGCCGATCTTGAGAGGTTTGCCGATCACGACCGGAACAACCTCGCATCGAGCGACGCGTGGCGCATGGCGGCGATTTCGAGAGCCGGCGCGAAAGTCCACATGTCGGTCTCGGTTTTGTCTTGCGCCTCTTCAGCGAGCTTCGCGATTAGGGGCCTGATGTTCCAGAGGATGCGCTGACCTGCAAGCTGGCCCAACGGCATGAGCCGCAGGGCTGCCCCAACCAGCGCTGCGCTCGTCGAATAGAGGTACGCGCCAGCCATTTCCTCGGGGGGCCATGCCATCACGCCGCCCATGATCCCGAAGACGACCGGATGATGCCCGGCTGTGACGTCCTTCCCTACTGCTTCACCGAATTCTGTTAGCAAGTGATGACCGGACAAATGATTCGCGACGCGCAGCATCTGCCTTCCCATTTGGCGGCTCGCGTCCCGCAATTCACTCACTGTCTTTATCACATCGAGTGTTTCATCCAGGGAAAAGCACGCGGCAAGATCTCCTGTTTTTCCCGCGCGTGCAGCACACAAGAGGGCAACCGCATCGGTGGGAGCGGCCGAGCCTTCTAAATAGGCTCGAAGAAATTCTTCAACTCCCGCCGCATCGCGCACTTCACCACACTGCACGTAGTACTCGAGACCGAACGAGTGTGCATAAGCGCCAGCCGGGAAGAGTCCGTCGGCGAACTGGAGCAGGCTTAGAAAACTATCCATGTTGATGGCCCTGCGTGTTTCCAATCGGATTGAATACGGCCTGGCGCCTCTCCCACGGCGCGCCCAGACGATCCATCAAGCGAACCATTGCCTTGTCGTCCGGCACTAGCAATTTATCCCCCTGCATGGCGAGCGGGAAATGCCGGTTGCCAACCTCGAATGCGATCTTCACGGCTTCCGCGTAATCGGATGGGAAAATCTCAAGAACAGATTCGGTGGCCGCCTCGACTCTCAGATACCAATCCTGGTCGACCCACAAAATCGCGTCTGGTGCGAGCGTCGTGCCGGTTGGGAGTGCCAGACCGATTTTCCTTCCCTTGTCCGTCGTGAAGCGGCCGCGGACCCACCGGCGCTGCTCCCAGGTGAGCACAAGCTTGTCATCTTCTTTGGCCCGCAAGATTTCTTCGCTGACGGGGGAAATCAAGCGGTCGATAATCAGTAGGCTGCCCCACATTTAGAATAGATAGTAGCGCTGCGCCATCGGCAAAACTTGCGCGGCTTCGCAGGTCAGGAGTTGGCCATCCGCTCGCACCTCGTAGGTGTCCGGATCGACCTCGATGCGCGGCAGAGCATCATTGTTGACCATGTCCCGCTTGGTGAGCCCGCGGCACCGGTTCACGGCGACAGCGGTTTTCTTCAGCCCCAGCTTGCCGGGTATGCCAGCCTTCAAGGCAGCCTTCGAGAAAAATGTAAGAGACGTGCGATGCAGCGCGCCTCCGTAGCTGCCGAACATCGGCCGGTAAATCACGGGCTGCGGAGTGGGAATTGAAGCATTGGGGTCACCCATCACCGACCACGCGATCATGCCGCCCTTCACTACCATCTCTGGTTTGACCCCGAAAAAGGCGGGTTTCCACAGCACGAGGTCCGCGAGTTTTCCGGCTTCCACCGAGCCGACTTCGTGAGCGATTCCGTGGGCGATGGCGGGATTTATGGTGAACTTAGCCACGTAGCGGCGCACGCGGACGTTGTCGCTTCCTGATTTTTCGCCGGGCAATGGCCCGCGCTGGCGTTTCATTTTGTCCGCGGTCTGCCAGGTGCGGGTAATGACTTCACCAATCCGGCCCATGGCCTGCGAGTCTGAAGACATCATGCTGATCGCGCCCAGATCGTGGAGGACGTCTTCGGCGGCAATCGTTTCCGCGCGGATGCGCGATTCCGCGAAGGCAATGTCTTCGGGGATCGCAGGACTCAAGTGGTGGCAAACCATGAGCATGTCCAGATGCTCATCGAGCGTATTCACGGTGAACGGCATCGTCGGATTAGTGGACGACGGCAGGCAGTTCGCCTCACCGCAAACCTTGATGATGTCGGGCGCGTGCCCGCCTCCCGCGCCTTCGGTGTGATACGTGTGGATCGTGCGTCCCTTGAACGCGCGGATGGAGTCCTGCACGAAACCTGCTTCGTTAATCGTGTCCGTGTGAATCGCGACTTGCACGTCGTACTCTTCGGCCACCGAAAGCGCGCATTCGATCGCCGCCGGAGTCGTTCCCCAATCTTCATGCAGCTTCAGGCCGATTGCGCCTGCCTCGATTTGTTCCCGTAAAGGCGGGGCAAACGAAGAATTGCCTTTTCCTAGAAATCCAAGATTAATGGGAAATCCGTCGGCCGATTCCAGCATGCGGTACATGTTCCACGCGCCCGGAGTGCAGGTGGTAGCGTCGGTTCCGGTGGCAGGCCCCGTGCCGCCGCCAATCAAAGTTGTCAAGCCGCCCGAAAGCGCCGTCTCCACTAGTTGGGGGCAAATGAAGTGAACGTGCGCATCGATCCCGCCGGCGGTGACGATTTTTCCTTCCCCGGCGATTACTTCCGTTCCAGCGCCGATGATCATTCCGGGCGTCACTCCACTCATCACATCAGGATTGCCCGCTTTGCCGATCCCCGCGATTCGGCCGTTGCGTATTCCGATGTCTGCCTTGTAGATTCCGCCGTGGTCCACGATCACCGCATTCGTGATCACCACATCGAGAACGCCGTCAGCCCCGGTGGCGGACGCCGACTGTCCCATTCCATCGCGAATCACTTTGCCGCCGCCGAATTTGGCTTCCTCGCCGGGAACCGTCAGGTCTTTTTCAATTTCGATGAACAGCTCCGTGTCGGCGAGCCGGACGCGGTCGCCTGTGGTGGGGCCGTACAAGTCGGCGTACTGTCGGCGTGGAATTTTCAGACTCATGGGCGTGTGGTCCTCTAGTGCGGCGTCCCGCTAATTTTGTAAAGAAGTCCCAGACTTCGTCAGGGGCTAAAGAGTCTGTGTGACAACTCCGCGCCGGCCCCCTGTAGCGCTCACCTTTAGGTGAGCATGTGCTTGAATCTACAGTGCCCGCCTGAAGGCGGGCTCTACAAAAGAGCTCAAAACCTGCGTTGCCACACAGACTCTAAAGCCCCTTTGTTTTCAGTCCTTTTTGTCAGGGCTGAAGCCCTGACCCGCAAACCAGATTGCGACTTATTTCCGCGA
>WNFG01001409.1_pt1 | contig 20140 bp, 19 predicted proteins | sample 5400431 | NCBI WGS metagenome assembly WNFG01 (sample SAMN13153346, study PRJNA577476) | soil metagenome | isolation source: 120 cm saprolite under Douglas fir tree site 2 hole 3 replicate 2 | place: USA:California | collected 2015-04-18 | reverse complement strand
ACAATACGCGGCAGTACCTTGCCTCCGGGCGCTTCGATCACCATTTCAGCGATGCAAACCAGCTGTCTATCGGGTACAGGTACGGACGGGACCGGGAAGAGAACCCCGACGTGCAATCTCTCGTGGGCTTCTCCAGAGGTAGCTCCATTCACGATTATGAACACACCGCCCAGGCTGCCTGGTATCACCTGTTCAGCCCCCGCAATCAGAATGAAGCCCGCATCCAGTTTGCCTATACCAGCTTCAACGTAATTCCCAATGAGCCGGGCGAGGTCGGGCTGGATATTCCCGGATTCGCGAACCTGGGCACGCAGATCTTTCTGCCCAATCTAACGATCACGCGTCGTTACGAAGGGGCGGACAACTTCACGATGATCCGCGGTCACCACACCATGAAGATGGGCGGCTACTTTCTCTATCGAGGGAATCATAGCGAGTCGCATACGTTTTTCCCCGGTCGCTTCGTCTTCGGCAGCCTGACTGGGGCGCTCCTCAGCCCCTGCCTGGCAGCGCCGACGGCGGCGTGCGGACTTGCCGGAGTGAATCCAGCCGTGCTCAACCCGCTCCAGACCGTTTCGCTTGGTCTGCCGCAGTTCTATCAGCAGGGTTTCGACAATCCTGTCTATAACTACCCCAGACCCTTTGGCGCCGGCTTCTGGCAGGACTCCTGGAAAATCCGGCCAAACTTTACGTTCAACTTTGGCGTGCGCTATGAGATCGACGCGCAATACGGTCCGCTCAACACCGACAAAAAGAACTTCGCGCCTCGCGTCTCCTTTGCCTGGGATCCCCTCAACGACCACAAGACGGTGATCCGCGGCGGGTATGGAATCTTCTACTCGCCGGTTTACGGGCAGATCGCCGACGTCGTGCAAACTCTGGGGCTGGTTAACGGATTCCGCCAGATCGCGCAGATTTTCACCACTTTTAACGCTAACCCGGCTGTTGTGACCAGCGCGAATAACATTTTCCAGACGCTTTTTGCGCAGGGAAAGATTCAATGCACGACCCCGGCACCTGGAAACGCCGCTTGCATAACTCCAGCCGATCTAGCGCAGTTTGGGATTGCCGTTACGCATACCGGACCTGTTCCGCCGCTCTCGGTGCTCTTCAGCGGCCAGCCGGACTACCACAACCCATACGCACAGCAGGCGGAGTTTGGCATCGAGCGAGAGATCGGAAAAGGAGTATCCGTTTCCGGGAGCTACATCTACGTTCATACACTAAGACTCCCTGTTGCGATTGATACAAACAATGCTCAGATCCTGAAGCTGCCCCTCGCGCAACAGTTTGCGACCGTCACGCTCTCGAACGGTACACCCAGCGTCCCGATTCGGCAGTGGGGTGCCAGCAATCCGAACTGTGCGGGCGCAAACATTGTCAATTGCTTTGTGAATCCGTCGCTTCTCCAAAACAACCAGTATTCGTCTCTTGGAGGGGCCGTTTACCAAGGGGGGATATTCGAGGTGAAGAAGCGCATCAGCCAGCACTTCACCCTATTCGGGAGCTACACCTACAGCAAGGCCATCGACCAGGTGACGGATTTCAACAGCGATTACGGTCCGGCAGATCAAACCAACCTTGCCGCAGAACGCGGCCTTTCTACTTTTGATCAGCGGCACAAGATCGTGTTTGCGGGGATGCTTGAGAGTCCCTGGAAGAACCCCATCCTCGCCGATTTTCAGTTGTCGCCGATCGTTCGTTACGACAGCGCGCATCCGTTCAACTTGCTGGCTGGAACGAATGTGAATAATGACCGGCACAGCACGAATGACCGCCCGCCGGGAGCGGGGCGCAATACCGGCATCGGTCCAAACGGTGTCACGTTCGATCTGCGTCTGGGCCGTCAGTTCAAGTTGACTGAGAAGGCCCGCTTGCAATTGCTCGCGGAAGGCTTCAACCTCTTCAACCGGACAAACTTTGCGAGCGTCAATAATGTCGTGGGCGTTCTGGCCCCGCCGTTCGATTTGAGCGGATCCAGCGCTTCATCGCCGAGCCGGGCACTGGGCTTCACTTCGGTGTTTCCGAAGCGCGAGATCCAGCTTGGCGTGCGCCTGAGCTTCTGAGCGCTTGCAGGATGCCCGGTTCTCCTACACTGGCTAGACTTGGCCCCAAGCCGCGCTGGTTTAACGAAACGGCTTACTGCCGAGCGGCGCTTTGCCTGGACTCTGCAGCCGCAATTCTTTGTTGCTTCATCGAGTAAAGCGCCGAGTCTGCTTGGCTCAAGAGGCTCTCGATCGTGCTTCCGTTTTGGGGATAGACGGCAATGCCGACGCTGACGGAAAGCTTTGGTCCTTTGCCGTCATTGGCGACGCTTTCACAGATACGCCGTGCCACCTGGTTAGCCGCCTCTTCGTTAGTCTCCGGTAAGATGAGAGCAAACTCGTCCCCGCCGAAGCGCGCAGGAGTATCGATGTCCCGGCAACAGGAGCACAAGACATCGGCCAGTCGACAGAGCGCTTGGCTTCCTATCATATGTCCGTGGCGGTCGTTGATTCGCTTCAATCCATCCAGATCAAAGAACAACATGGCAAACTCTCGGCTCGTGCGCTTGCTGCGCTTGATTTCCGAATCGAGCACATCCACGAGGTGGCGATAGTTGGCCAGACCGGTCAGCGAATCGCTGGCTGCCAGGCGACGGAGGTGATCCTCCAGCTCTCGCTGCCTGGTCACGTCTTCGGCGATGACCTCGTAGGCTTCCAACTCGCCCTGTTCGCTGAGGACTTCTCGCCCGCTGAGCCGGAACTTCAGAGTCGCATGGTCCTTCCGCTTCCATTCTATTTCGATGGGATCGACGAAAGCATCGGCGCCCGATTGACCCAGCAATTGTGCTCGTCTGCCAGGGTCTTGAATAATGTCGCGCGCAAGGTCTAGAGCCAAGAGTTCCTCTCTTGACCCATAGCCGAGCATCCTCACCATCGCCTCGTTCACTTCCAGAAACGTGCCGTCGAGGCTGCAGCGGCAGATTCCATAGCTTAGATTTCCCGCCAGGGCACGGTAACGTGCTTCCGAACGCCGCAAATCCTTTTCGGCGCGATCGCGTTGATCGCGCAACGCTTTCTCATTGAGAGCTCGATGAACGGCAACAGGTAGATGGCCAATGCTATCCACTTCGATACAATCGGCAGCACCTTTCAGGATGAACTCCGCAGCGGCTTCGCGTTTCAAGCCATGGACCAAAAAGATGAGCGGGATGTCCTTCTTCATCTGGCCCAGGAGGTCCAGCACCTGCGTTTCTCGCCAGTTTGGGCTGGGGTACTCGGCCACAATAAGGTCAAAGAGCTGCGAACGGAGTCGTTCGGAGAATTGCTCGGGAGTCACCACTACATCCGAGCTGACCGTGAATCGCACCCTCTTGAGTTCATCCAAGCAGCGCTCGACATCTGCTACAGAACGATACACAAAGAGGATTCGCACGAGATTTTGTCTGCGCTCATCTGCGTCGCGGGCAGAAGCTCGTTCCACTTGCTCGAGGTCATGTTGAGCTGCCGAAGACATGTCCACGCTTGATAAAACCTCGGGGGGGCAGTTTCCTTCCGCGCCAAACCGCCCCCCCAGCTTAGTCAGAGTTAACTCACGGCAAGGCTATCGAGAGAGGTTCTTTATGTCTGTCTAGTATTAGACATATGGTACTAGTAGAGTACTACCTTTCATTTAACTGATACGGCACATTTCCGGGACGCTGGCCAGCTATCTGCCCTCGCGCCGCGCGGCAATGTGGACCCCGTCGAAGCCTTGCGAGCAGAGTGGAGTTTCCCTTCGCATTCGAAGGCAAGGTTTATTAGGGCGTATAAAACGCCTGGCGGAGAATGGCGAAAGGCCGAATCGGCTCTATCGCGACGGGGCGAGGGGTGAGCGTGAGTTTGAAGATCTTTCTTGGCTAGCTCTCATCGGCGCTGGATTTCGATTCCAACATTTGGCCGTAGGCGGCGCGGCGCGTGAGGCCGCGTTCTTTCGCCGCCAATTTGAGGGCTTCTTTGCGGTCGAGCTTGGCCTGGCGGATCAGCTCGTCGACGCGGTCGGCCAGGCTTTGTGCGGAGTCCGTGCGGGAGCGGGTCTCGGCGGAGTCGGCAGCGCCGATCAGGAGCGTAATCTCACCGCGGGCGGGCTGCTCCGCCAGGGAAGCTGCAAGCTCGGAAAGTTTTCCGCGGCGGAACTCTTCGTGGAGTTTGGTGACTTCGCGGGCCAGGCAAGCGGGACGGTCGCCGAGGATTTCGCGCGCGTCGGAGATTGATTCCTCGATGCGGTGAGGCGCTTCGTACAAGATGATCGTGCGGTCTTCGATGCGAAGGCGTTCAAAGGCGCGGCGGCGCTCGCCGGTGCGTGCCGGCAGAAACCCGACAAACAAAAACTCTTCGCTCGGCAGGCCCGCGGCAGCGAGGGAAGCCAGCATCGCCGACGGCCCGGGCACTGGGACGATGGGAACCTGGTGGCGGAGGCATAAGGCGACCAGCCGGTGGCCGGGGTCCGATACCAGCGGCATCCCGGCGTCGCTGACGAGTGCAATCTTGGCGCCTTGCTCCAGCGCCATGAGCAGCTCCGGGGCGCGCGTCATTTCGTTGTGTTCATGGTAGCTGACGAGCGGTTTGCGGATTTCGTAATGCGTGAGCAGCTTCTGGGTGTGTCGGGTATCCTCGCAGGCGATCTGGTCCACCTCTTTCAAAATCCGCAAAGCGCGCAGGGTGATGTCTTCTAAATTTCCGATGGGTGTGCCCACGAGGTAGAGACACCCCAAAGTGTCTGTCGAGTTGACCGCAGCGCTCTCGCGGCTCATGGCCAAGAGTCTAGCACGCGTTCCGGGAGCTGATTGCATCGCATGCTATACTGGATTGTTTGAGAAGTTGGCTGGAGGAGAATCTGTGCCTCTGTACGAATACAAATGCCTGAAGTGCGGCCGGCGCACGGAGAAAATCGAGAGCGTTGCCGGCCCGCACTTGAAGAAGTGTCCACACTGCGGCGGCAAAGTCGAGTCTGTAGTAACCGCGCCCTCGATTCAATTCAAAGGTTCCGGTTGGTACGTTACCGACTATTCGGGCAAGTCCAATGCCGGAGACGGAGACAAGCCAGAGAAGCCGGCAGTGGAAAGCAAGGAAGCAGGTGGCAAGGAGGCCGCGGGTAAAGAATCGACGGCGAAGGAAGCGGCTTCGAACGAAAGTTCCTCGAAGGAAAAGAAGGCCACAAAAAAGAAATAGGCTTCCCGCCGGCGGGACGAGTTGCTTACAGCTTGAGGGTCTTCAGGTAAGAGCGAAACGCCTCACCGAACTCCGCGTTTTGCAGAGCAAGCTCCACGGTAGCCTTTAGAAAGCCCAGTTTGTCACCCGCGTCGTAAGAGATCCCCTCATAAATGTAAGCCCAGAGTCCTTGCTCTTGAGCGAGGATACGCAGGGCATCGGTCAATTGAATTTCATTTCCCGCCCCGGGCTTGGTGCGCGCAAGGCAATCGAAAATCGCCGGCGGGAGAACGTAGCGGCCGGTGATGCCGAGATTAGACGGAGCGTTTTCAGGCTTCGGCTTTTCGACGAGATCCCGGATGCGCATAAGGCGGGCGCCAAACGGCGGCTGCGGCGCGGGCTCTCCAGCCACAATGCCGTAGAGATGCGTTTTGTCGCGCGGCACTTCCTCGACCGCGATGGCGCCGACGCCCGTGGCTTCATAAACCTCGATGAGTTGCTTGGTCGCCGGATTCGGGCCGGGGATAAGCACGTCGCCGAGAAGGACGGCGAAGGGCTCGTCGCCCACGAGATCGCGCGCCACAAGAACGGCGTGGCCCAGGCCGAGCGGCTCCTTCTGGCGCGTGTAGCTGACCTGCACCATGTTGCTGATGCGGCGGACCATCTCCGCCTGATCTTTCTTGCCGCGCTCTTCCAGAAAGCGCTCCAGAGAGGGCGCCGTGTCGAAGTGATCCTCGATGGAGTTCTTTCCCTTGCCGGTGACGATGATGACGTGCTCGATGCCGGAGGCCACGCATTCTTCTACCACGTACTGGATTTGCGGTTTGTCGACAACGGCAAGCATTTCTTTGGGCTGCGCTTTGGTGGCGGGCAAGAAGCGCGTGCCGAGGCCCGCAGCGGGGAGCACGGCCTTGCGAACTTTGCGCGCCGGGGCAGAGTCATTTGGCGATGGAGCTAAATCTTTGGTCATAGGTTCGGTGCGTTTTCGATGAAGAAGATTTTCATTCCCGACGTTGCACAGTAGCGGTGAGCCGATGGGTTTGTCAATGCAGCGCGATCGTTGGAACGCACGGATGGCGCCCCAGGTAGGACCAGCGCGGCACGCCGGCCGTGATACGATAAAAATAGAAGGAGAATTGCGGTGGGCGTTCGCATTCTGGGAATCGAATCCTCGTGCGACGAGACGGCGGCGGCGGTGGTCGCCGACGGGCGCGAGATTCTGTCCAGTGTCGTGGCCTCCCAGATTGATGTGCACCGGAAGTACGGCGGAGTGGTGCCGGAGCTGGCTTCGCGAGAGCACTTGCGGCAGATCGTGCCGGTGGTGCGCAAGGCGATGGCCCAAGCCGGGTTGCAGCTTGGCGATCTCGACGCGATTGGCGTGACGCAAGGGCCGGGGCTCGTGGGCGCGCTCCTGGTAGGCATTACCTATGGGAAAACGCTCGCCGCGGCTCTTGGAAAGCCGCTGGTGCCCGTGAATCACCTCGCGGGGCACGTCCATGCTGTTTTCCTGGAGGCTCACAAGGCAGCGCGATCGCCGAAACTCCCCGCGGTGTGCCTCATCGTTTCCGGCGGACACACGGTTTTGTATAAAGTGAAAGCGGACCAGAATTCTTGCTACGGAGATGGCGGTGTATTCCGTTACCGCAAGCTTGGACAAACTCGCGACGACGCGGCGGGCGAGGCATACGACAAAGTCGCAAAGCTGCTTGGGCTTGGATATCCTGGCGGACCGATTCTGGACCGCCTGGCTGCCGCTGCAAACGGCGCCGCTGCGCCGGTGAAGTTCGGTCCGACCAAGACGCGTGGGAATCCGCTCGATTTCAGCTTCAGCGGATTGAAGACCGCCGTGCTCTACCACGTGAAAGAAAACGCGGAATATGCCGCGGAAATCCGGGCGCGAGAAGAAGCAATGGGGCGCGGCGAGCGGAAATTCGAGCAATTGCTCCCTTTGTGCAGCCCGCGGACGCTGGGGCTGGTGCGCGAATTCCAGAATGCCGTGGTGCGCGATCTTGTCGAACGAACCCTGGCCGCTGCGGAGGAGTTGGCGGCTGCGAGCATCTTAGTTTCTGGCGGAGTAGCGGCGAACAGCCAGTTGCGAGCGACGTTTGGAGAACGCGCGAAAAGTTCGGGAATCGAAGTATTCTTCCCCAGCCGCGCGTTGTCGACGGACAACGCCGCGATGATCGCAGCCGCTGCATTCGCACTCTTCCGGGCTGGGATACTTGCGGACACCAGCCTCAACGCGGATCCAAGCCTCTCTCTCGCGTAGTCGCATGAATCGATCGCCAAGCTTTCTGCGTCTGTGGTGTGCGGTATAATTTCGCGAGCATGCTCACGTCCGCAGCCGATGGCGTGCGATTCCAACCCTCCAGCGATCAATCGCTACTGGTTTACTTCGGTCATCAGATCACTGTCCCCGCCCATGAACGAGTGAGGAAACTGCTACACCTGCTCGAGTTGGAACCCATTGCCGGCATCCGCAACCTTCATCCCGCATACTGCTCGCTGCTGGTTAAGTTCGACGCGCTGAAGCTGCAGCACCACGAACTGGAAGCGATTCTCCGGCAATATCTCGACCGGTTGGAACGCGTGAGCCTTCCGGAGCCGCGGCAACTGGAAATTCCCGTGTGTTACGGCGGGGAGTTTGGTCCAGACCTCACCGACGTGGCCGCCATGCACGGAATGACGCCCGCGCAGGCCATCGAGCTGCATGCTTCGACCAGCTATCTCGTCTATTTTCTAGGGTTCGTGCCAGGTTTCGCGTATCTCGGTGAATTGCCCGAAGCGCTTGTGACGCCGCGTCTGGCGAAGCCGCGCCGAAGGGTGCCCCCTGGCAGCGTGGGGATCGCGGGCAGTCAAACTGGCGTGTACCCGTTCGCGACGCCCGGTGGCTGGAGATTGCTTGGACGCACGCCCACCTCGATGTTCCGGTCCGACCGGAATGGCTTGAGTCTCTTGTCCATTGGCGATCGCGTGCGATTTATACCGATAACACCAGAGCGGTTCTCGGCGCTGGAGAGTAAATGAGGGTGATTCAGGTTCAAGAGCCGGGCCTCCTCACCACAGTGCAAGACCTGGGGCGAGAAGGTTTTGGTCCAATGGGTGTATCACCATCCGGGGCCGCGGATCCAATCTCACTGCGGATAGGAAATCGATTAGTGGGCAACGCTGAGGGCGCAGCGGGGCTGGAGATGACGCTTCTCGGCGGCACATTCCTGTTTCCGGAAGGCGCCGTCCTGGCGCTAACAGGCTCCGATTTCGGCGCGGCTCTGGATGATGGACCAGTCAGCCTGGGGACACCGATGGAAGCGAGCCCGGGGCAAACACTTCGCCTGGGGCCCACGCGTTCGGGAGCGCGCTGTTATTTGTGCGTTCAGGGCGGAATCGCGGTGACGCCTTTTCTCGGCAGCGCGTCGACCCACATCTTGAGCGGACTCGGCGGTCACGAAGGCCGGGCCTTGCGGAAGGGAGATGTGCTGAACATCGGGTCTGCGATCGGGGGTGAGGCGAAAGCCGCTTACCGGAAGAGGACGCTGGCTACGAAGGCATTGGAGCGTCTGTCGCCTCGTAAAGTCTTGCGTGTCACGCCAGGCCCTCAGAGTGATTGGTTTCCGGAGTCATCGCAGCAAATTTTCTACACAAGCGCGTATCGTGTCGCGGAGGAATCCAATCGCATGGGTCTGCGGCTGGAAGGTGCGCCCGTACCAGAGGTATCCGGGGGACAGATGATTACGGAAGGCGTCCCGATTGGCGCCGTTCAGATTCCATCTGGGGGCTCCCCTATTATCCTGTTTGTGGAACAACAGACGACAGGCGGGTATGCGAAGATTGCGAATGTGATTTCGGCTGATCTAAGCAGCTTGGGCCAGCTTCGTCCTCGCGATGAAGTTCGATTCGAACGCGTCGAGTGGGAAACGGCTCGATCCTTCCTGAAAGAGCAGGAAGACCTTTTGGCATCGGAGGACTTGATTCTGGGATGAAGCGCCCCGATCTAAATTGCATTGATCTGAACTGCGATATGGGTGAGCTGCCGGAGGCCATTGCGGACGGCACTCAAGAATCGCTGATGCCTTCGCTCACGTCGGTCAACATTGCCTGCGGCGGACATGCGGGCGACGAACAAACTATGAAGACAACGGTCGAACAGGCGGTGCGCTGGAAGTTGGCGATTGGGGCGCATCCGGGCTACCCCGATCGCGCAAATTTCGGGCGCCTGGAGTTAGAGCTGCCGGCGGAAGCAATCGCCAACTCCGTATTCGAACAAGTCCGGGCACTTGCCGAAACTGCCGCCCGCTGCGGGACCCGGTTGACGCACGTCAAGCCGCACGGCGCGCTTTACAATCAGGCGGTGCGTAATCGCCAGCTTGCGGAAGCCATTGTTGAAGGGGTCGCTCGATGGAGCCGGGATGTCATGCTGGTGGGGCTCGCTGGCTCGCCGATGCTGGACGTCTTTCGGGAAGCAGGCTTCGCGGTTGCCGCCGAAGCGTTTGCCGACCGGCGATATGATCCGGACGGGACTTTGCGCTCGCGCAAATTTGAGGACGCGCTGATTCGCGATCCTAGAGAAGCTGGGCGGCAGGCGCTAAGTATCGCTAGGCGGGGGATAGTCGTCGCGCGCGACGGGACTGATGTGGCCGTGAACGCGCAGACCATTTGCATTCATGGCGACACTCCGAGCGCTGCAAAGATTGCCGCAACCGTGGCTCAGACTTTGCGCGAAGCCGGCGTCGCGCTCCGTCCTCTTTCGCGGCCCGGGAATTGAAGCTGGTTCGAGCCCCAGTTTCAACTTGCTCCGGCCTTATGGGGGAACTGTGCGTTCTTTGCGGGGCCGGGAACAATCCCGCGCATCGAACACCCGTCGGCGGCTGGGGTTACGCCGCCAAAAAGAAAAAGGCGGACAACTGGAGTTGCCCGCCGGGAAAGAAACGCCCCCAAAGAGGCGCTAAAAACTATTCGAATTTTTCGGTCATGATGGGGAACTGCAGCTTGGCTTTGGCGAGCGACTTCACAACGATCGCTTCGGCGCTTTCCGGGCTCGTGTTGCGCGAAGTGGCCATCTCGCTGACCAGCAAATACTTGGCGCGCTCCAGCATTTTCTTTTCGCGGAAGGAAAGAGGCTTGCTTCTGCTGAGGGAAACCAGGCTCTTGAGGACAACGGCGACTTCGAGGAGGGATCCGGTGCGCATGCGCTCGGAATTCTCTTTGAAGCGGTGTTTCCAGTCGTGGTGAGAATTCAGTTTTCCCGTTTCCAGGAAGCCAAGGACTTTGGTCGATTCGGCCGAGCGAATCACGGAACGCAGGCCAACGGCCAGCGCGTTTGATTGCGGAACCATCACGCGCAACCCGCTCGAAACAATGCGAATCATGAAATATCGTTCGGTTCTGCCATTCAAAATGCCGTAGCTGATTTGCTCTACAAGTCCAACCCCGTGGTTAGGGTACACAACCTTGTCGCCGATTTTGTAGTCCATAGCTTTGCGGATGCCCCCTTGAGGTACTGAATCAGTCTACGGGATTGTGCTCCAAGAGTCAAGATATATCCCCTGGAATCAGGGAGTTAGGGAAATCATAATCTCAATTTGGCACCGAAATTGCTCTACGCACCTCCCAATTGCTCCCTAAATCTGACGACTCTCTCGCTAAGGATCAAATGTAAGCAGCAGAATCCCTGGCATTTTCCCCTACTCTATCGCCCCGACCCGTCGTTGCCAGAGACCGCCACTGCCACTGCCGTGCGGTACAATTCAAGTATGCTTCTACTCGCTCTGGACACCTGTGACGCCCGTGGTAGCGTCGCAATTCTGCGCGATTCGGCCCTTCTCGGGGTCGTCGCGCATGAAACTTCCCAAGACTATTCTTCGTGGTTGCTTCCGGCCGTGTCGGGTGTTCTGCGCTCAGCTGGGTTAAACGTTGCGAATCTTGACGCCTTCGCAGTCGCCTCTGGCCCCGGCTCATTCACTGGGCTGCGCGTGGGGCTAACGAGCGTCAAAGCCTGGAGCGAGGTCTACGCAAAGCCTATTGCGGCTGTCTCGCGGCTGGAAGCGCTGGCGGTCCAGGCGCAGGGGAACGAGCCCTACGTCGCGGCTTTTGTCGACGCGCATCGTTCCCAGGTGTTTGGAGCTTTGTACCGCCGCGTAGGCCAGGACTTTGAGAGGATTGGCGAGGACACCGTTCTTGCACCGGACGCTTTTCTGGAACGCGTAGCTGGGCTAGCGCAGGGCCAGCGGGTAGCGTGGATTTCGATGGACCCGGAGCGGTTAACTTCGCAGGCGCGTTGGCCGGAACGAGAGAAATCGGGCGAACGCGTGCAAATGTCTTCGACCGTGCTCGCGCCGCTAATAGGACAACTCGGGTATCGGCGCGTGCTCGACGGCAAAGTAACGGACGCGCTGGGTTTAGAGGCAGACTATGTGCGCCGCTCTGATGCGGAAGTTTTCTGGAAGGCGGGCGCAGGTCATGCCCGCTGAAAGCAAAGCTATTCGCAGCACACTGGTCATTCGCTCTTTTCGCCACGAAGATACGGACGCAATCGCGCAGATCCTCCAGCAATCCCGTCACGCCGCGAATTGGTCCACGCAAGGTCTTGCAGCGCTGGGAACGAACGCCGGAGAACGCGCGCTCGTGAGTGAAGCGCGCGGCGGGGTTACCGGCTTCCTCGTCGGCAGGCAGGCCGCCGGCGAAGCCGAAGTATTGAACTTGGCCGTCACGCCGGATCAGCGGCGCAAAGGAGTCGCCACGGCGCTGCTCGAAGCATTCCTTGAAGCCATCGCTTCAAATGGTACCCGTCGCGTATTCCTGGAGGTCCGGGAATCGAACGCCGTCGCGATCGCGTTCTACGAAGCTCTCGGCTTCGCCACAATCGGACGCCGAACGGCCTACTATCAGGACCCTCCCGAAGACGCCCTTGTCCTGGAAAGGGCGCTCACAGGCTAGTGCCGTTCCAACCTATTGGAGCGAATCCTCTTGGAACGAGTTGCTCCACGCTTTCCGGCGAGGTCTCGATCCTTAATTCGGCCTAAAGAGTTGGAACGGCACTAGGACTAAATTCCCACAGGTTGCCTCTTGACGCCGCCCGCCAGAGTGCTATCTTTCGTTCATGTAGTATTCACAATCCACCCCGCGTAGTCATGAGGAGGAACGCATGGCAGCATTGCAGCGGAACCCTCGGGACATACTCCTCGATTCAGACGCTGACTATCGGCGTCTGGCAGAGCAGCACTCGAGATACGAAGAAGAACTGCAACGAATCTCCAAAACTCCCTACCTAAGTTCGGAAGACCTCCTGGAAGAAATCAAGCTCAAGAAAATGAAGCTCCACTGCAAGGATGAGATGGAGCGGATTGCCGCGCGTATCCAACGGGCGCGGGCACATTACACACAATAGCGCCCGCCGAACAGAAGATTCTGCCGTAGAATGACCGTGCTTGCTCGCGGGTTTAGAGCCGCCCGCGGCGATAATGCGGTATATTCTTTAGCGGCATGGTCAAAGAAGGCTATTACTTCGGTTTTCCGCCCCTACTCCTGGGCGCCATCGCGTTTTTCCTCCATTGGACGATTCCCGCCATCGCGCTTGTCGGCCTCGCTCTTTTTGTCTTCTCCTTCTTTCGCGATCCCGAAAGAGCGATCCCTCCCGACGCCGGAGCCGTCGTAGCGCCTGCGGACGGGCGAGTCGTGGTGGTAACCGATGAGCACTGCGCCGGGCGCCCGGGCAAGCGCATCAGTATTTTTCTGGCAATCTGGAACGTGCACGTGAACCGCGCTCCTGCCTCGGGCACGATCACCGCGTTGCATTACCAGCCCGGCAAGTTTTTGGCCGCCATGCGCGAGCGGGCTTCGCTTGAGAATGAGCAGAATGTCTTCACTCTTTCCACCGAAGCTGGCGAGATGGTTTTCAAGCAGATCGCGGGTTGGATCGCCCGGCGCGCGGTGAGCTGGAAAAAACCCGGCGACCGGGTGACGCGCGGTGAGAGAATCGGCTTGGTGCGTTTCGGCTCGCGCGTCGACGTCTGGCTCCCGCAAAATGCCGAGATGGTGGTGAAGTTGGGTGACCACGTCAAAGGCGGATCCAGCATTCTGGCGCGCTGGCCTGCAAAGCCCGTTGCTTCGCATTCGCAGGGGTCGCGTGCTTCGGAATCGGACGCAACTCTGTCCGTAGCCGGAAAGCAGTCCTAGCCATGCCGGATATTGAACAGCACGAAATTCCCTTCGCGGGCAAGCGCCTCCGCAATCCCAGGCTGAGACGCGGGATTTTTCTCCTGCCCAGTTTGTTCACGGGCGCAAATCTTTTTTGCGGCTACTACGCTGTGGTCGCGTCCCTCGCCGGCTCCTGGGAAGACTTCGATCATGCCGCCAAAGCCATCGGCTTCGCCATCCTCTTTGATTCCCTCGACGGCCGCGTCGCCCGCATGACCGGCACCAACACGGAGTTTGGCGTGCAATTCGACTCTCTCGCCGACGTTGTGAGTTTCGGCATCGCCCCTGCGTTCCTCGCTTACACCTGGGGTTTCCGTAGCCTTTGGGTTCAAAACGCCCAGCTCGTGGAACAAATCGGCCAATTGGGCTGGATTCTTTGCTTCGCGTTTCTCATCTGCTGCGCCTGGCGGCTGGCTCGCTTCAACGTTCAGGGCATGGCTCCCGGCAGTTCGAAATTCTTCGTCGGCATGCCCACGCCCGCGGCCGCAGGCGTGATCGCAGCCATTGTGCATGGCTTCAAGGTGCCGCTCCATGACTGGCGCTGGGCGGTGGCCTGGTTCGTGCTGGCCGCCGCGCTTGGCGCGCTGATGACCAGCACGATCCGCTTCTACAGCTTCAAAGACATCCCGTGGACCCGCAAGCAGCCCTCGCTGACTATTGTGTTGCTCTGCCTGCTCGTGGCCGTCCTCTGGAAGTATTCCGAATACGCATTGGTACTTCTCGCGTGCTCCTACGCCGCCGCGGGTGTTGCCCTGCACGTGGTGCGCTTGCTCCGGCACCGCCTCGTCTCGCGAACCGCGTGACCATGCCCACGCTGGCCCGGGACTCCCACCGAATCGTCATTGCTGGCGCTTCTTCGCTTCTCGGCGCGGAGCTCAAATCCCTGCTCGAAGAGAGCCGCTTCGCGGCGGCGGATTTCCGTCTCGTTGATGAGGCGATCGTCGCCGGCACGTTGACCGAGGCGGGAGGCGAACCGGCCATCATCCAACCCGTGGAAGAAGGCAGCTTTAACCGCGCCCGAACGGTCTTCTTCACCGGTTCGGCCCAATTCACGCGCGCGAATCTATCCGCCGCGCAAGCCGCCGGCGCGAAAATCATCGACTTGTCCGGGGCGGCGGTGGAAGTTCCCGGCACGATGACGTGGTTCCCGAAGCTCGACTGGCTGCGAGGGAATAAATTCGGCAAGGATGCAAAGCTCTATGCGATTCCTTCGGCCGCTGCCACGGCGTCCTCTTCACTGACTCTCGCGCTGTCAAAGTTAGAATTGGTGCGCCTCATGGTCATCTGCTTCCAGCCAGTCTCCGAGGCGGGCCGCCGAGGAGTCGAAGAGCTGGAGAGCCAGACAGGCCAACTGCTTTCATTTCAAGGCTTAGGCCAACCCGTTTTTGACTCTCAAGTGGCCTTCAATCTCTTGGACCGCTTCGGTCCCGCCAGCCTTCAAAAGCTCGCTGGAATTCGCGAGCGCTTGCGGAGAGAGACGAGCGCTTGTCTCTCAGGAAAAGCGTGCATGCCTGCGCTACAACTGCTTCACGCGCCGGTTTTTTATGGCACTGCGTTTGCCGCTTGCGCGGAGCTGGCGCCCGCTATGATGCCTCAGGAAATCATTGCCGCTTGCGAGAGCGCTGGTTTTGCCGTCCTCGCAGACGCTGCCGGCGGGCCAAGCAATGTCAGCGCTGCCGGGGAGCAAGTGATCCAATTGGCCAAGCCGGAAGCCGATCCCTCGAAACCTGGAACTTGGTGGTTCTGGGGCGCAGCGGATAATATTCGTTTGCCGGCGGCCAACGCCGTGAAGCTGGCGGAGATGCTTTCGTGATCGCAAAGAGGCTCTGGCGTCCATTGCTGCTAGCGGCGTGGCTCTTCGCCGGCTGCGGTTACCACGTCGCCGGGCGAAGCGGCTCGCTGCCGCAGAGCATCCATGTAATCGCCGTGCCCGCCCTGGAAAACAAGACCACCAGCTACCGCATCGAGCAGAAGCTTACCGGGGCCACTGTGCACGAATTCCTCGCCAAGACCTCCTACCGCATCGTTTCGAATCCTAACGGTGCCGACGCCGTGCTTCGTGGAAAAGTGCTGAGTCTGGAGGCTGTCCCACTGCTCTTCGACACCGCCTCCGGCCGCGCCACGACCATGCTCGTCACCGTGAAGTGTGAAGTCACCCTGACCGAGACCTCGACTCACAAGGTCCTCTTCCGCGCGGACAACTTTCTTTTTCGCAACCAGTATGAAATCTCAACGGATGTGAAGAGCTTCTTCGAGGAACAGGATCCTGCTCTGGACCGCTTGGCTCGGGATTTTGCATCGCGGCTCGTGGCCGCCGTAATAGAAAACTACTGACGGAGAATTATTGACGGAGAATTTCCCATGGCGCAAGTTTCCCCTGAAGAGTTGCTGGCGCGGCTGGAAAAAGGCAAGGCCATTCCCGCCATTCTGCTCCTCGGTGCAGAACCGTATCTCCGAGACACCTGCCGCGCGCAGTTGATCGAGGCCTTCGTCCCGGAAGCGGCGCGGCCCTGGGCCGTGTCGCGCTACTCCGCCGATCGCGGCGAGACCCAGGCCGCTCTCGATCAGGCGCAATCGCTGCCCATGCTTTCCCCCAAGCAAGTCGTCTTTCTCGAGGAAGTCGAGGCCATCGAAAAGCTCGGCGAAAAGAATCGCGACTCCGCGCTGGCGCAGCTCGAAGCCTATTTCGGCGATCCGGCGCCCTTCACAGTGCTCGTTCTGGAAGCCGCTGGGCTTGATCAGCGAATGAAACTAGCCAAGCTCCTGGTGGACAAAGCGCTCGTCGTCGAAGTGGGCCTCGGCGAAGGAGAGGTTGAAAGGCAATCAGCGGCTGTGGCCTTGGCGAAAGCGATCGGCAAAGAGCAGGCCGTGGAGTTCGAGCCCGGCGCCGCGGAAGACTTGGCGGAGTTTGTCGCCGCCGACCTGATGCGCCTGAAAACGGAAATCGAAAAGCTATCCACCTATGCCGGCGAGAGAAGACTCATCCGCCGGCAGGACGTCACCATCATGGTCATTTCCGAGAAGACAACCACGGTCTGGGAGCTGGCGAATCTCTTGGCAGAGCGGCAGCCTGCAAAAGCTCTCGAATTCCTGGATCGCTTGTTGCGCGATGGCGAAGAACCTCTTCCCATGCTTGGCGCGATGGCCTGGATGTATCGCAAGCTCCTCGAAGCCAGCGAACTCAAGGGCGTTGTAAATGGCTGGCAGGCGGCCCGCGCCCTCGGCATGCGCCCCGAGCAAGCCGAGCTGGCCCTCCACAGCGCCCGCAAAATCCCCAAAGCTCGCTTGCTCGATGGCCTCCGCGCCCTCCAGAAAGCCGATGACCGCCTCAAGCGCGGCGGCGAAGACGCCCGCGCCATCCTCGAATTTCTGGTCACTGAACTGACTGTGAGTCAATCTCGGACGGCAACGGGATAGGCAGGCCGAAGGGTCTCCTCCAAGGAGACGCCGCAAAAAGGAAAGGGCGGGCCAAAGCCCGCCGTCTGACTAAAAACTTATAACTTACAACTAAGAACTGTGCTACCTCGCCGCCTTCAGTCCGTTAAACGCCAGCGTCAGCCGTGACTTGTAGCGGTTTGCGGTATTTTCGTGCAGCACTCCCTTGGTGATGGCGCGGTCGATCGCCGACATCGTCGGGTAGAGCAGATTTCCCGCCGCCGTGGCGTCCTTCGCGCTAATAGCGGTCCGCAAGCGCCGCATCATGGTGCGCACCTGCGTCCGGTTCGCCCGGTTCACTTCGGCGCGTTGACCAGACTGTGCCGCGCGCTTCAAAACTGACTTTTTCTTCTTCTTAACTTTGGTAGCCTGTCCTTGGGCCATCTATCGCTCCTTGGCGTCTCTGTTCAAACGTCTAATTCTAGGGAACGCCGGAAGCTAAGTCAACGAACACCGCCCATCGGTAGTGGGCTTTTCTGAGCCATTCTTGCGCTAGTGACAATCGTTTCCCCATCCGTGCGAATCAGTTGTTCCCTTTGAGATATTTGTCGAACCATGCCACAGTGCGCCGGATCGAGTCGATCTGGTTCTCACGTTTTTCGAATCCGTGGCCTTCGTTCGCGTAGTAGTGCGCATCCACGGTCTTCCCATCTTTCTTCAGCACCGCGACAACTTGCTCTGCCTCCTCTTTGGGGACGCGTGGATCATTGTCCCCCTGCAAGACGAGGAGCGGAGCCTTGACATTGTGTATGTAAGTGATCGGGGAAGTCGCATCATAAGCCGCGCGGTCTTTCACTGGATCACCTAGCAGGCTCTGCTCATATTGCTGCAGCATTGGATCGGAGTGTTGCAGCATGGTCATCCAGTCAATGATGCCGTAGAGTTCAACGGCTGCCCCCCAGACTTCCGGAGTCTTGCCGATCGCCATGAGCGTCATGAATCCGCCGTAGGAACCGCCCGTGATCCCGATTTTCTTCCGATTCACATAACCGGTAGCTTCCAGGAACTTAGCCGCGTAAACCTCATCCTGTAAATCTCCGCCACCTAGGTCCTTGTAGTTGGCCTTTTGAAACTCCATGCCATACCCCGTCGAACCACGCACGTTGGGCTCGATGCAGACGTATCCCCGGGACACGAAGGCGGCCACACGCGGACTCCAGTAATCTCCGGACTGCCCCGTTGGCCCGCCGTGCGGCAGGACCAGCGCGGGGTTCGAGCCGTCGCGTTTCAGGTTGAAGGGAATCCACAGAAGCGCGCTGATCGTTTTTCCATCGAATGATTTGTAGCTTATGACCTGAGATGGTGATCGTGGCGCGGAGTTCAAACTCGCGATGGCGGAGTACGTAAGCTGTTTTGTCTTCCGTGACGACAGGTCGTATACCCAAAAATCCCCCGGCTCCACGGAGCTCTCGTGCGACAACAGCAACCGGTTTCCCGAGGGCGAAAAAGAGCTCGGGTAGGCGGCAAAACCGTTCACGCCTCCGGCAACGGGGATTTTCTCTGATCGCATCGTGCCTGCGTCTGCCATGTACGCGTCTACGCGCCCGTCCGCGTTGATCGTATAAGTAAGCCACTTTCCGTCGGGAGAGAAGTCACCTGAACTGGCCTCCCACTTGGTGTCCGTGACCCACGCAAGCCTTTTCCCCGCGATATCCAGAAGAGCGACGTTTTGGTAACCACCCTTCTGGTTGGAAGTAAGCAAGAGCGTCTTCCCATCCTTGGACAGCGAAGATGCTATGTTGAGTACCTGCCCTTGATGCGCGGTCAAATTCGTGGCTCTTCCACTCGCGACGTCAATCGCGTAAATGTCGGCGTCCGTAAAGCTCACTTCCAGACGGTTGGCGTACAATGTTTTTCCCTCGGGACTCCAGGCTACCGATTGCCACAGATGGTTCGGAGTGCTCTCGTGGGTGATCGGCGTCATCTTCCGCGTGGCCCAGTCCATCAGGGTAATGTCGTACACCGTGGCTTCCTTTGGCTTGGTATTCAGGGCGATGGTCTTCCCATCGGGCGACCATCGCGGGCTCTCTTCGCGAATCTCGGGAGTGTTGGTGAGATTGATGACTTCTCCGCCGTCGCTCGGGATGGCGAAGACATCCCACAACTCGTTTCCGCCAGTATCCTGTTGAAAGACGATCCACTTACCGTCGGGAGACCAGGTTTCGCCGTACTGCCTTTCGTCTGACTGTGCCAGCTGTATCGGCCATCCCCCTTCTGCGTTTACCTTCCACAAGTTGGATCGGCCGGAGATGTCGGTGGTGAACGCAATCTCTTTGCCGTCGGGAGACCAGGACGCGCTGGAAACGCTGCGCGTGAAATAGAGATCATCAATCGGAATGGGGCGCGCATTCGGATTGGACGTCGAGGTGATTGTTTTTGGATCGCTGATTTGGCGCGCATCTGGACCCGACGACTGCGCAAGCGCAGAACCGCAAACAAAGATGAGCAAAAAAGAAAAACGGGCCCTCTGCAGAGATTTCATCGCGACCTCGTTTCTAGTTCGTATCGGACAAGCATTTCCCTGGACTCTCTAGCAGGCGCATTGTACACGTCGGCGTCTTTTTCTGTGAACCGTTCTGGCCTCGCTCGCCAGGAAGATGCTGATTGCCGCCAATCGCGCAGCGGGTAGCTCGTAGAATACCTAAACTGGCCGGCCCGAAACTGTTTCGTGCGGGCTCTCCAGTTCACTCCTCATAAGTCCCCGGGGTGTTGGGTTCACTTGGACGATTAACGCGCTTCCCGGGCATCTGGTTCTCAGTGTCCGGTAACCCGCCTTATCATGGAAGGACTTGGCCGCGTGGGCGCTTGTTCTGCCATCGGCGATTTGCCGTATGTGAGCATTTCTTGAGATTCGAGTTGTTGCTTGTTGGGTCTAGGAAGGCTTGTGGCCGCATACGGTTAGAATCCGGCCGCGGCGTCATTTGACCTCGCGAAGATGCGATGGCTAATTTCGAATCTGGGTCCAAGCGATTTTTCATGCCGTGGCACCTTCAGGACCACAGAGAAAAAAGAGAGGAACATCTTTGGTCAAACAGGGAGTTAGTAGACGCGCCATACGTGGAGGGCCGTTGGAGTGGAAGTGACGACGAGCCAATGGCCGTCTTGACTCCAAGCCGCACCGAGGGCTACTCCTGGGGGAGTCCACTCGGCGACCTTTTGGCCCGATGCGGTGTCCCAAACTAAGACGGGAGCAGGAAGTGCGGAGCTTTCCTCGCGGAGCAATTTGGCGGACAGATGCTTGCCGTCAGGTGAAATGGCCAAGTAAGCCACGACATCCGCGAGCGGTCCGATGCGGCGGATGAGTTTGCCGGTGGCGGCGTCGACAAAGATCGCTGCCTTGT
>WNFG01008108.1_pt1 | contig 20141 bp, 12 predicted proteins | sample 5400431 | NCBI WGS metagenome assembly WNFG01 (sample SAMN13153346, study PRJNA577476) | soil metagenome | isolation source: 120 cm saprolite under Douglas fir tree site 2 hole 3 replicate 2 | place: USA:California | collected 2015-04-18 | reverse complement strand
GAAAAGACACATATTTTCCCTCTGACCGCCTCTCAGGCCAAATGAAAGCAAAAGGGAAAACACACATGTGTTTTCCCAAACGTCCTCTAATTCAGCCTGGGGTGGCTCTACAGGCCGCGTCAGCTACACCGAACTTAACGTTCATTATATGGGGTAGTGAATGTGTCCTTTCAATGTGTTCTTTAGAATACCTACCTGCCAGACCTTAAACATCGCGAGCGTGTCAACGGGTGCAAGTGAACCATGCGTTTTTTGTAACCTAATCATGGGCCCCTTTCCTCTCTCGCGATGACCATTCTCTTAGGCGCACACATCCGACAAGGCGTAGTCAATGGCCTGATTGTTTGTGAGCTTGGCACCCCTGGTCCACTCTTCTTCAAAGGCTGGCTCGCCAAGCGCTGCTTTTGCAACTGCCACAACCTGCTCAAACGCTTCGCGCTCGGCTGGTGGTAGCGGGGTCTGTACCTGCTCGCGTAGAGTCACTGCCGCCGCACAGAGGCGCGTCACCTGCAGGTAGTCCTCTTCTGCACAGAGAGCTGCGGCATAGCCCTCCAGGCACCAGGCCGTGTAGGTGGGGCTGTCAAATGCCCGCAAGAGCGTCAGGCCTTCCCGGTAGCGCGCTTTTGCCAGGGCGTAGTTCTGCTGCTGGCGAGCCAGGAGTCCGAGCATGGTCATAATTAGGGCGACACCAAATGTCATTCCCGTGGCTCGCGCGACCGCCAGGGCTTCTTCGTAGAGCGTGGTGGCACGGGCAAGGTCTCCCTGCATCCGCGCCAGTTCCGCGAGATTGCGCAGGGTAAAGCCTCGCAGGTCTGGATACTCTCCGAGCCTGGCATGCTCGTCGCTTTCCACCAAGAAGGTTGCGGCCTCGTCGAGGTTTCCGCTCCTCTGTGCGATCTGACCCAAGATGGCCAGGGCGCTGCAGATGCCGCAATGGTCCCCACTTCTCTGAGCACGTTCCAGGGCCTCGCGTGCGACCGCCTCCGCTCGCTCCGTCTTCCCTCGTCTCAGCAAACTTTGTCCGAATGCGTACAGAGCTACAGCGCGAGATCCGAATGGTACTCCCTGCTTTCCGCTTTGCCAGCTCAGTGCCAGCATACGCTCTAGCAATCCCTCGGCCTCGTTTATCTGGCCCTGACTAAACCAGCCTCCCCAGGAAAAGCGCGCCAGCTGCAGCCCCAATGCGACTTCCTGCTGCTCTTCTGCCCACTGTATTGCCGCACGGACATTGGGAACATCCTGGAGCAGGAACGCTTCTTGTGCTCTCTGCCTTGGCACCTCGGACCAGGCGCCTTCCGATAAGCGGGCAAAATAGGCGGCGTGTCGCCGGTGGCATGCTTCCTCTTCCCCCGCTGCGCGCAGTCGCTGCAGGGCATATTCTCGAAACAGCTCGAACATTCCGAAGCGCGCCGGGCCCTCTCCTGCTATTTCTACCTGGACCATGCTGGCATCCACCAGGGCGGCGAGCGTGAGGATCACCTCTTCAGGAGTCTTCTCTTGCTCGGCCCGGCAGACTGCTTCCGCCGCCTCCAGCGTCCAGCCCCCCACAAAAACCCCGAGCGCGCGGAAACACTGCTGCTGTGTCTCGGTGAGCAAGTCGTAGCTCCAGGTAATGGCTTCTTCCATGGTTTGCTGGCGGGCTGGCAGGTCTCTTGCCCCGTCACGCAGGATCGCCAGGCGATGGGTGAGACGCTCATACAAATCAGGTAAAGAGAGGGTCTTCACGTGCATGGCTGCCAACTCAATCGCAAGGGGGAGGCGATCCATGCGCTCACAAATTGCTGCTACCTGCTGTGGCGCGTACACTCCCCCGGGTCGTACTGCCAGCGCTCGCTCTTGAAAGAGTGTCACTGCCTCTGCAAGAGGAAGCGGAGCCAGCGGAAGGATCTGTTCAGCGCGCAGGCGCAGGGGCACGCGGCTCGTCACCAGAACCGAGAGGCGAGAGCAGTTGGAGAGCAGATCTGCCACAGAGGAGGCCGCTTCCAGAATCTGCTCGAAATTGTCAAGGATCAGGAGAAAGTGTTTCCCCTGTAAGAACGTGATCACCTGCTCGGAGATCTCGCCCTCTGTGGATTCACGGAGTCCAAGCGCCTGAGCTAGCACGCTCATCAGTAGCGATGCATCGCGAAGAGCAGCCAGTGCAACAAACACGACTCCATCGGCGAATTGCTCGCCCAGCTCATGTGCGATTTGCAGCCCCAGCCGGGTTTTACCGATACCCGCAGGTCCGGTGAGCGTGAGCAGCCGTACCCCATCGCTTCTCAACAAGGTCAAGGCGCGCGTCATCTCCTGCTCGCGTCCGATTAACGATGCGGGAGGGAGGGGAAGTCGAGACAGGGAAAGAGTTCCAGGAGCAGTCGCCGTCATCTCTGGCCGTACCATCCCCAGGAACAAGGTACGCTGCTGCGCAGTCAGCTCTAGAGCGGACATCAGCAGCTCGAACGTGTCATGACGCGGCGTGCGGTTGATGCCCCGCTCAAGATCGGCAATGGTGCGAGCGCTGATCTGGGCGCGAGCTGCAAGCGCCTCTTGCGTGAAGCCTGCCGCCGTCCGGTAGCGTCTGAGCAAGGTACCAAATGATGTCTGTTCGCTACTCACTTTTCTTCAAGCCCTCTGTGTAGCATGTGGAGAAAGATGTGTTTTGGAGAGTATAGCACATCCTCCTAGATGAGAAAGCTGTAGGGAACATGTGGGTCTTTTTCCTGGTGGAGGCAGCGATGAACGGGTATACTTACCAGTGAGAATCAATAAGTGATGTCCACCATCTGTAAATTTTGGGATTCTATGAGCGAATCTTTACAATTATTTGGGTGGGTAAAACGAGCAATAGCGTGCGAATTTTTCGCAAGACATTGGCATGAGTTATCTCATTCAGCTAGGCTTCCCGTTCCGTACCGGCTGCTTGCTCGCCCAAATAATTGTCAACATTTTTAACAATCTGCCCATTTAAGTATCAAATTTACAGGCAAGCAGCCAGGAGCACGCTAGACTGTCGAAAGGCGACGCAACTCGAAAGCAGTGGAGCAGCTCCAGAAAAGCGTATATCGATACCAACTAGGAGGTATTCCATGACTACTGTCACTCCCGATTCCATCATGCAGGTCGCCAGCGGCTTTATGGCGTCCAAGCACCTCTTTGTGGCCAACGAGGTGGGTCTGTTTGAGTGCCTGGCCGAAGGACAGGCCACCCTGGACGACTTGTCTCACCGAACCGGTGTCTCCCGGAGCACGATCCGCATCCTCGCTGACGCGATGGTCGCCCTGGGCTTTGTCGAGCGACAGGCAGAGCGCTATCAGAATGGCCCGGTCGCCGCGACCTTCCTCAGTGGCCGGACGCCAGCTGATCTGCGTCCTCTGCTGCGCTTCTGGAACCGCCTCAGTTATCCGGCCTGGGCGCACCTGGAAGAGGTCGTGCGCACCGAGCAGGCGGTGATTGAGCCCGTGAACGAAGCACTGGGCAAGATTATGTCTGAGGGCATCGAGGCGTCGACCGCAGCAGCGGCGGAGGCGCTGGCAACGAGCTACAATTTTCGTCACCATCACCGCGTGCTGGATCTGGGTGGCGGGACCGGGTCGTTTCTGCTCGCTATCCTGCGCCATCACCCAGGGCTGAAAACGACCTTGTTCGAAATACCCGCGGTGGCTGCGCTCGCCCGCAAGCGGGTGGTCCACACACCCCTTGAGGAGTCTGTAGAGATTGTGACAGGAGATTTCTTCCACGATCCCATTCCCGCTGGGCATGATGTCGTCCTGCTCGCCAATATACTCCATAACTTTTCGCCAGAGCATAACCTCGTCTTGCTGCGACGGATACGCTCTGGTGTCCCCGATGGGACCCGCTTACTGCTGGTCGACTTCTGGACGGACCCGACGCACACCCAACCCATGTTTGCTGCGTTGATGGCAGGCGAGTTCCTGGTGCACAGTGGCGAGGGAGCCTCCTATAGCGAGGAGGAGGGGCGTGGGTGGCTGCATGAGAGCCACTGGCAGCCCTTGGAGCGCATCCCGCTCGCTGGACCCGCGAGCCTGATCGTGGCGCAGACGGCATAGCTGATGGGTTGAGATGCTGCCGAGTGCTTTCTGGTTGCCAGACGTGCGGTCTGCTTGAGAAGAGGAACAGTGTTTCAGAAACCGGCGTCGTTTTGGAGGATCAGCAAACACGAAGCGCCTGGTTCCCTTTCAGGGCCAAAAACAAGCGCGTGCAATTTTATGGCGGCGCGCAAATGGAGAACTTTGCTCCGGTGGTCGCTCGACTGGCTGGCAAATGACCTGATTTTTCTCATGAACCTGAGAAAGAAGGTGTTTCCATGGCAGCAGGAGAGAACAAGGAGAGGTAGATGACCGATCAAGTCGAAGTCGTGATCATCGGAGGCGGGCAGGCAGGACTTGCCCTCAGCTCCTACTTAACCCAGCAGGGCCGAACACACCTCGTGCTGGAACAGGGTCGGGTGGGTGAGACCTGGCGGAGCGGGCGTTGGGATTCGTTCACCCTCAACACGCCGAACTGGATGACACAGCTTCCTGGCTTTCCGTATCAGGGCGACAATCCAGATGGCTTTCTGCCACGAGAGGACATCGTGGCGTACCTCGAGCAGTATGCTGCGTCCTTTAACGCCCCCCTTCGGTGTGGCGTCCGAGTCACATCTGTCCGACAGCAACCAGGAGGTGACGGCTACCTGGTAGAGGCAGAGCAGATGACGTTCGAAGCTCGCACTGTGGTGCTCGCAACAGGCGCTTTCCCAACGCCGAAGCTTCCCACAGCGAGTGCCGCTCTGCCACTGGACATCCGCCAGATGCACACCAGTGAGTACCGTAACCCGCAGATGCTTCCTTCCGGCGCCGTGCTGGTCGTAGGCACAGGCCAGTCAGGCTGCCAGATCGCCGAGGATTTGCACGAGAGCGGGCGGCAGGTCTACTTGTCCACCTCGAGCTGTGGAAGAGTTCCTCGCCGCTACCGTGGCAAGGACAGCACCTGGTGGCTTAGCAAGCTAGGATTTTTCGACAGAACGCTTGATCAGCTTGCCTCACCCAATGCTAAATTCGCGTGTAATCCCCATGTGTCAGGTAATCATGGGGGGCACGACATCAACCTCAGTCAATTTGCCAGGCAAGGGATGATTCTCCTCGGGCATTTGCAAGCTGTCCAGGGCAAACAGATCATCCTGGCTCCAGACCTGGAGGAAAACCTCGCCAAGGCAGACGCGTTCTCGGCCCAAATCACGCAAGGGATTGACGAGTACATCACGAAGACCGGCATGGAGGTGGAAGCGAACAGGACAACTGCTGAAGCTCCGTCCAATTGCGCAAGTTCTACGAAACCGATCCTGACGTTGGACCTGCAATCGGCTGGCATCAGCACGATTATGTGGGCTAGTGGCTACAAGCTCGAATTCGGCTGGGTGCAGATACCGGTCTTTGACGAGGTGGGCTATCCTATTCACCAGCGCGGTGTCACTGCCTTCCCCGGGCTGTATTTCCTGGGGCTTCACTGGCTCTACAAGACGAAGTCGGCACTGTTATATGGCATCGGAGAAGACGCGGCGTTTATCGCATCAGTGATCGCGGACAGAGGCTAGGATGACAGGTATACTGCATAAGGTGCTTCTATGGTTGTCCAGTTAGCTGGGAAATGATTATGTTGGGAAAACACACATATCAGCATATGTGTGTTTTCCTAAATGCAGTCCCAAACGGCTTGGAATAGCTCTACAGGCCGCGTCAGCTACACCGATATTAACACTCGCTATGCCCGCAACTGTAACACTTCCTGCACCCCTCCTCGTACACCATCGTGTTGCACCCGCACTGCGGGCACAGGTTGCCCGTCACACTCAAGTGGCTCAAACTCAATGCGCTTGCAGTCGAAGCAACAGAGACGGTTAGATTGCTGGCACCATGCACTGCATCATTCCCGTTTACAGGAGGTGGATCCGCCGGTTGCTTCTGCGCCTCTTGCTGCTCTAACGACTCTAGATGCATCTCCAGCGCTCGCGCCACAGCATCGGGCAGAGAACGTACCTGCTGCATGCCGAAGCCGACCGAACGGCTGCCACCGATGCCGCGCAGTTGCTCGGCTATCTCCTTTGCACGGTCCGTCTGTGAGAGTGGGCTGAGCACGCGCAAATTCAACGAGATCAACCTGCCCAGCGCTTCCGCCAACGCCGCAATATCGCTGCCTGCCTTACCGACGTTTACGAACACCTCCAACGGCCCATGCTCGTCGCTGTTAATCGTGACGTTGATCTTGCCCTCCGGCGCGCTCACCTGGCGCGTGTAGCCGTGCACCACGGCAGGTCGTGGCTTTATACCCTGCTGGATAGAAGTGACCGGCTCCATCACCGGGGCTTGCTGCTCCGGCTTCTTCTCTTCGATATGTGAAAGAACGCCTACACGCGAACCGTCGCGCATATACGTGATGCCTTTACAACCCAGTTCATAAGCCAGGCGATACAGTGTTTGCACATCTTCGACAGTGTGGTTGTTTGGCGCGTTCACCGTCTTGCTGATGCTGGAGTCTGTATAGTACTGGATGGTGGCCTGTACGCGTACATGCTCTTCCGGCGTCAGGTCGTTCGCCGCCACGAAGTAGCCTGGCGTTGGTTCGTTGGGATGCTGGTCGCGCCACGCCTGGAGCAGCGGGTGATACAGGATATGCTCCCCGGTGCGGTCGCGTCGCACCATCGCAAAGTCATACACAGGCTCGATGCCAGAACTGACTCCCGAGAGCAGGCTGGTCGTGCCTGTGGGTGCCTGTGTTAGTAGGACCGCATTGCGAATGCCTTGCTCCCTGATCTTCTCCTGGACCTTCTCCGGCAAACGCTTGATGAACTGTCCCTGCATATAGTTGTCGCGCTCAAAGTTAGAAAATGGTCCTTTTTCGACGGCGATATCTGCCGAGGCTTCATAGGCGGCATCGCGAATGGTAGTGTAGATACGCTCGATCACGGGTACCGACTCGTCGCTGCCATAGGCGATTTTCATTTTGATCAGCGCATCAGCCAGCCCCATCGTGCCCAACCCGGTGCGGCGCGTGCCAAGCTGGGCCGCGCGATTCTCCTCGATGAAGTACTCATTGGCATCGACCACGTTGTCCAGGAAGCGCATGGCTATCTTGCTCTGCTCGGCCAGCCGCTCCCAATCCATCTCGCCGTCCTTCACGAAAGCGGAGAGATTCAATGCTCCAAGGTTGCACACGCCCCAAGGCGGAAGACCCTGTTCACCGCAATCTAGCGAGCAGTACCCATTTGTGACCCAGGTGAGCGTGTCGGGCTCGTAGAGGTCATAGACCTCTTCTTCGCGCTCAGTATCCTGAACCGAGACAACCGATGCTGTCCATGTACCGCCGATGCAATGCCAATCTTCGGCGATCTCTTTCAAGCGAGCTGCTTTCTCTGGGTGACTTAGACCAATCTCTGTGTAAAAGCGCGCAATACCCTCGTTCATGATGACGATATCGTACTTCTCACCCGTGCCATACATCGAACGGCCATCATACACTAGATCCTCATCGCGGGTTGCGCGATAGATGCGTCCATGAATGCCGAACTGAAGCAGAATTAAACGTACCTGTTGCGCCAATTCATATGATGACGTATGTAAACGCAGCATCGGGTTGTCCTGTTTCATGAGCACGCTGCCATCCGTCGAAAAGAGGCCATCAAGGATTCCGGCCAGGAATTCTTTTTCCATGCACATGAAAGCAACAGGAATGGTCTTTTGCGGTGCCTTAACATTGGGTATCATACCGATGCGTACGAGCAAAGATGCCAATTTATAGCATTCTAGCCGCACGGATGCATGCTTGACGGCAACACCGCCTTCACCAACAAACTCTTTTTCGGCGAGCGTGCGATGCGTGTGGATGTTCATATCCGTCATCAAATTCGTGAACGTATCATACCAGCCATCTTCATGAGCGCCAAAGGCTACTTTGCATTGATAAGAGTGGCTGGTCCCATTTTGTAGTTCACGCAGTGTGCCATCACCTAGCACAGTACCAACGATTAGGCCGAGTTTGCGATCATAAAAGTTGGCAGCGTTGAGTTCTCGTTTGGTGATATACTCCATCGCTTCCGTTGGAAGGCTCTGGCGTGGCCCAAAAGTTTCATTGGCCACAACCAGAACCTTATCACTCTCAGTCAACTCAGCGATGGGCACCCACTGATACTTTTTGCCGCGCACGACCTTAAGCTTGTGATCGGCGGTACCTTCTAGATAGCCACCGTCGGAAAAATTCACACGATAGATGCGCTGAAGACCATTGTTATATATCTTTTCGATGGGCTTTAGCCCAGCTGGCGTGCGAACTTTCATGCCTATCTGCAAGTCACGCGCGTATGTATATCCATGCTCAGTAGAAACAAGAGTATCGCCGGTTACACAAGGATTTACGCACCGGATATCCTCGTAATACCAGGTATTCGATAACTTGTTGTACCGATCCATGAAAACCACGCCTGGCTCCGCAGACTCCCACGCCGACTTGCAGATCAAGTCCCACAGAGCACGAGCTCGTATTGTTTTCTTAACTTCACCATTCCAGACAAGATCCCAGTCGGCATCATTCTTGACCGCCTGCATAAACTTATCGGAGACACATACGGAGAGATTGGCATGTTCGATCTTGCCCTCTTGACGCTTGACCGTAATGAACTCTTCCCTGCTGGATCACATCCCCGGTTGCCACCGAATAAAGTTGCGCCCAGGAGCATGGACCCGATGCCGTGCCGTTGACCGTCTTGATATACGAGCCACGCGGTCGCAGCGTGGAGAGATTAATGCCGACACCACCGCCGCGCGCCATAATCTCTGTCATCACCTTCAAGTTATCCAGGATGCCCTGGCGGCTATCTTCGGGGCTGGGGATAACGTAACAGTTTGAGACCACGACGCCGGCTGAAATGAACGAGTGATCTTCCTCAACCTCAATATCCAGCACGATGCCAGAATAATCTTCAATAGCAATTTCATCGACCCGCACCCACTTGAGGCTATCGTATTCAAAGTAATGTTTCAAATCGACGCTGTGCTCAGGTGCTTGAACACCAAAGAATCGCTCAAAGAGCGGTGCGCACTCATTTGCAGTAGCCTGAACACGGTAGGCGGGCACACGCCCTAAGCGATGCGTATTCTCACGAATCGAGAATAAATATCCCAATCGCAGTAGAAGCTGGTGAATTTGGACGCTAAGTGTTCGATTCGATAACACTATGCCGAGCTTGTTATCAGATATGTAACCATCAGCACTGAACAGTCCATGCAACAATTCTAGCGTGAGTTCAGCAGGCAAATGCATCAGTTGGTCGGGAATCTGTTTACCATAGCTGTAGCAACCGAGAAATGCCTTAAAGAACTCCCCAAGGGGCATGGAATTCACCCACAGATCATACCAGCGTTCGGTACTGCTCAACTTGATGGAGCCTTCGATACCGAATTTGGCTTCGATAATCCGAACAATCTCTTGGGCTTCTTTTTGCTCATCCAGAGAAAAAACAAATTTGATCCCGGATGGAATATCGGTGCCAGTGCGATGGGTCACACAACCATCACCAAGCCAGCGTCCAAACAGATAGCATAATTCCCCATCGAGGACCAGCGTATCGTGAAGCTTGTAATGTGTTCCCCAATCCGATACATAACCGTGGCCGCCGAGCGTAGTCGCTTTAAAGAGCTTGCCATCCTTCGTTTCATATCCTGAAACGTAATCCTGGAGAGAAATTGTCTCGGGAGTAGATTCCTCTCCGTTATATGCGACGGCAACGTAATCGCCAGGTTTAATCTCTTTGGCGGGAATCCAATCTGGCTCATGCTGCAACCGCAGGCCATCAGGTGACTTATGTGTGTTAACCCACTCGGAACGGAGAGTGTATACTTTGTGATCGCCTGTCACGCGCAAATCATCGTAGCCCACTTTCTTGGGTCGGATGATGTAGAGTGTTTCCGCAGTTTCGCGCTCAAATTTATGTAATACCGGACGCAGACGATTGCGATGCGTCACCACAAGGTCGCCAATCTTGATTTCGGAAATTGGTCGATAACCATCTGCTGTAAGCACTTCCTGTTCAGGAGGCATACAGTTATAGAATGTTACCTGGTGCCCTGACCCCGCTCCCGCAAGAATGCGACCACCAGGTACAAACTGAAAGCCAGAGAGCGCCTCGTAAAAACGCTTTTCCCAGTGCGCACGCAGCTCTTCGGTCGATTCTACGGCGGCAATGCCCTTCGCTACCCTTGCCCAGAGCTGTTCGGGATAAAATTCTAAGGGCTGTCCGTTAGGGTCCTTGAGAGAATATCTGTCCATGAAAACTTTCTGGCGGATTCCCTCCAATTGCGTCATTTTTTGGGAACCAGGACCCTGTTCGGTTTTAGTGGTGGGCTGCTGTTGCTCCAACATTGGTTCATTACTCCTTCCATACTTCAGTCATGTATGGGTTTTGAAATAAATTTGGTTGTTTTGATCTCCAAGACACAGTATACTTGTAAAAGCTCGCTTTTACAAGGGTTTTGGCACAACATATTGATTTTCAAATGGTTTTGGCACAACATATTGATTATAGATGAGTATAAGCGTGGACACAACCTGAGCACAGCCCAATGATAATCCTCATAAGTGATATGATATGGCTACTGGAATCAAACTGAACTTATGCGCAATCTGGAGGATGCATGCGTGCCGAAATTCTCTCGTGTGGCACTGAATTGTTGTTAGGCCACATTACCGATACCAACGCCACTTATCTTGCTCAGAGCCTGGCGGCGCTGGGGATTGATCTCTATTTTGTTTCACAGGTCGGAGATAACCAGGGGCGTATCGTTGAAACGCTGCAACGAGCCTGGGAGCGGTCCAACCTGGTTATCATGACTGGTGGCCTGGGACCGACCGAGGATGATCTCGCCCGCGAGTCGATTAGCGCCCTGCTGGGTGAGACAATGCGAGTAGACCCTGTGTTAGAGGCCGAGCTGCGCGGCCTCTTCGCAACGCGCAATGCTGTCATGCCCGAGCGCAACATCAAGCAAGCAACCTTGATTCCCTCGGCGCAGGCAATACCCAATCCACTCGGGACTGCTCCGGGCTGGTGGGTTGAGAAAGATGGGCATATCATCGTAGCTATGCCTGGCGTACCGCGAGAAATGTACCGCATGTGGGAGCAAGAGGCCATCCCGAGGCTCAGCCCCTACACAGGAGGACTGATCTTTACGCGCATCCTGCGTGTCTGGGGCCTGGGAGAGTCCGCCGTTGAAGAGCGCCTGGACGGGCTGATTCATAGCGACAATCCTACCCTGGCCACTTACGCCAAGTCTGACGCGGTTGATGTACGCATTACAGCAAAGGCTGAAACGCGCGAGATAGCTGAGCGAGAGGTGGCAGAGATGGAGAATCGAGCGCGCGAGGTTCTCAGGCATCACGTCTTCGGCATCGATAAGGATACGCTGCAAAGTGTGATCGGTAAGTATCTCACCGAGCGCAGGCAAACACTGGCCGTTATGGAATCGCTCACGGGTGGGCTGCTTGCCAGTACCCTTACTGATGTTCCTGATAGTTCCAACTATTTCATAGGAAGCCTGGTCGCCTACAGTACTGAACTCAAGGTGCAGCTGGGAGTGCCACGTGAGATTGTAGAACACTATGGAGTCATCAGTGAGCAAACAGCGCGAGCCATGGCCCATGCTGCGCGTGAGCGCCTGGGGGCGGACTATGGCCTGGGTATCACAGGCGTTGCCGGCCCCGACAGGCAGGAGGATAAGCCGGTAGGCACCGTTCATATAGCCATAGAGGGACCGGATGGTGTTGTTACTGGTGTGGGGCCAGGTTGGCGAGCCAGTCGCGACGACAATAAGCGTTTAGCCGTACTCGCGGCGCTTAATCTGTTGAGATTACATCTTGAGGGTATAAGGAAAGGGCAGTAGCGGGGGTTATTCTTCTTTCAATTATCATATCGTAATTGTCAAGCAGAAGGCATCGTGTGCCGTACAACCCCGCTTTGGCCTTTTACGTAATCTATGGTAAGATACTACAGTAGGTTCTTATGCAAGAACCCATCAGTCAGAATCGAGGCCATTGATGTCCTGGAACCCCAAGGATTTTTCAGAGTATGATGACGAGTCGTCGAATGAGATAGGCTATGCCGATCCCGCCTTTTACCGGCAGGACAGTCCCAGGACGCCTCGTTCTACTCAACCTGTTCAGCGCCTGGAGCCATATCCCGAAGAGTCGCCTGGTGGGTATCCTTACGACCCTGAGCTGATGACACCATACCATGGACCTTCTAACATCGAGGGATATACGACCGATATTGGCGCTGAGCAGCGTGAAGCTGCAAAGCGTGGCGATACCAATGGTGGTAGAAAACGCAAGGGTCTTGCCGGCCTCGGCGGCATTGGAGCAGCGCTGAGTGCCCTGCTGCTTAAGTTTCCGCTACTGGCCTCTTTCCTCAAAGTCGGCTGGCTGGGCTTCTCCGCTCTATTCTCGGTTGTCGTCTACTCGCTCATTTTCGGCTGGCCCTTTGCCATTGGCCTGGTGGTTCTGCTCTTCATTCACGAGATGGGCCATGCGATTGTGATGAAGCTGAAAGGCATACCCATCGGTGGTATGATTTTTATCCCGTTGCTGGGTGCAGCAGTCATCATGCGGCAGATGCCAAAAAACGCGCGAGATGAAGCAGAGGTGGGGATAGCCGGGCCTATAGCGGGTGCCCTTGCTGCATCGGTTTGCCTGGCCATAGCGCGCGTCAATCCTGGTACGATATGGGCACCGCTTGCCTACTTTGGCTTTTTTATCAACTTGTTCAACCTCATCCCTATCGTGCCGTTTGACGGTGGGCGCGTGTTAGCTGCGATTGACCGGCGTGTCTGGATCGTAGGCTTTATAGGATTGGTCGCTTTCGAGATCTGGTCATGGCTTAATGGCAACTTTTCTATCTGGCTGCTCTTCTTTATTGTCATGGCTGCAACGCAGCTCTGGTCGAGGCGCCGCGTTCCTGATACGCCGGAAGCGCAGGCTTACTATGCTGTCCCAACAGGGGAGCGCATCGTCCTTGCGCTGGCGTACTTCGGCCTGGCGGCTGTCCTGGTCCTGGGCATGACCATCTCACATGGTATGATTTCTGGGTTGGGACAATAGCACGATCTAGGTGCTCCTGACCTCTACCCCTGCCATTTGCTCCAACACCTTGAGCAGCGAGGTATAATCCTCGTGCCCATAGCCTGCTGCGCGGGCCATTTCGTACATCTGGCGTGTAAGGGCTGTCATCACCGTGGGTACTGTATTCTCAGCAGCCAGGTCGAGCGCAAGCCCCAGGTCTTTGTGTAAAAGATCCGTCATAAAGCCGGGTTGAAAACTGCCGTTGAAAGCGCGCAGGGGGAACTGGTTAGCGAGTTGCCAGCTTGCGCCGGTGCTCACCCCAATGATCTTTGCCATTGTATCTACCTCTACTCCTGCTTTGACCCCCAGTACAAAAGACTCAGCTATAGCTGCTGCGATCGCGCCGCATAAAATGTTATTCACGATCTTGACGACTTCGCCTGCTCCATTGGGTCCGACGTGAAAAATATGCTCCTTCTCGCCCATCGCTTCCAGTACAGGCCTTGCCTGTTCAAAAATTTCGCGTTCGCCGCCGACCATGATGGTCAACGTACCATTGACCGCCCCCTGCGATCCACCACTTACGGGCGCATCGAGCAAATGTACACCGCGAATCGAGGCTTCTTGCGCTAACTTGCGGCTGACGGCGGGCGCTATAGTGCTCATATCGACGATGATCAGGCCTTTGCGCGCACCCTCGAGGATGCCCTGCGGGCCAGTTACGACCTCCTCGACCTGGGGCGAATTGGGCAACATGGTAATCACGATATCGGAGGCCATCGCAACGGCGCGTGGAGAGGGAGCTAATTTAGCGCCAGCGTTCAGTACTTCTTGCACCTCTGGCTTGTCGGGATGACGCGCATAAATAGTAACATGATGTTCTGCCTTTAATAGATTGAGCGTCATAGGACGCCCCATAACGCCAATGCTTTACTCCATTTCGACAATCACGGCTCCACCCTTAACGACATCGCCTTCCTGATAGTACACGTGTCGCACTTTGCCTGCATAGGGCGCAGCTATCGTGTGTTCCATTTTCATCGCGCTCAATATCACAAGTACCTGGCGGTGCTCCACGCTATCGCCAGCGCGTGCCTGCACCTTCACAATCGTACCTGCCATAGGAGCGGTGAGTGCCTTCTGCGAGTGAGCAACGTTCTCACTCCAGGCGGCAGCATCTACATTGGGCGGCCGGCGTCGTTCGAAACGATAGGTTTGCCCATCAACAATTACCTGGGTCTCACCCTCATAACGTTGCACAAAGGTACGTATTTGTCTTGTTCCCCAACGCAGCAGCACAAGATCATCATTGCCAAAGATACAGCTTATTCCCTCTATAGGGTGTGTATCAACTTGCACACTCCACGCGCCCGGTATATCGTGCGCCGGCGAGATAGCTACACTATGTTTTTCTCCTTGATAGCTATAGCTAACGCTGCGCGATTCTCCAGCCATACGCCAGGGCCCAAGCGTATGCCAGGGATTCGGCGGGGTTTGGCCATTCCAGAGGGCCGTATCCCCAGTATTTCTCGTCATATCGAGCAAAGCCGCCGCTGACAGCGCGACATGTAGGGATCCCTCTTGCAAAGCCTCCGGTTCCTTGGCTCTACTCGTTTCTCCGTCCAACCCATACTCCTCGAGAAAACTGGTAAAGGTGCGTCCCTCGCGAAATGCGGGATGTTCTACAATAGCCGACAGCAAAGCGACGTTCGTCTTAACACCAAAAACCGCTGCCTGCCTGAGCGCAGCCTGCAAGCGATCGATTGCCGTCGTACGGTTCTCACCATAGACAATCAATTTAGCGATCATCGGGTCGTAATACTGCGTGATCTCATCGCCGCCCTCAATACCGCTATCGACGCGGATGCCAGGTCCTCCTGGCTTGACAAAGCGGGTGACCGTGCCGGTGGAAGGAATAAAGTTATTTTCAGGGTCTTCGGCATACAGGCGCACCTCGATAGCATGTCCGCGCGGGCTGATCTGTTCCTGGATTAAACCAAGCGGCTGGCCTGCAGCAATTTGCAGTTGATGACGCACCAGGTCTATGCCGGTGACCAGTTCCGTGACGGGATGCTCTACCTGCAAGCGTGTGTTCATCTCGAGAAAGTAGAAGCGCTTACCGGTATCGAGCATGAACTCAAGCGTACCTGCATTCACGTACCCAGCGGCTTTAGCTATGCGCACAGCAGCCGCTCCCATTTCCTCGCGTAGGGCGGGAGTCAGCGCGACAGAGGGACTCTCCTCGACAATTTTCTGGTAGCGGCGTTGGATGGAACATTCACGTTCACCAAGGTGAATCAGGTTGCCGAACGTATCGCCCAGCACCTGGATCTCGATGTGCCGGGGCTGCTGGACGAATCGTTCAAGAAAGACGGTGGCATCGCCAAAAGCGGCCTGGGCCTCGCGCCGCGCGCCTGCCAGCTGTTCTTTAAAGCCGGCCGCAGCGTGCACTTCACGCATGCCCTTGCCGCCGCCGCCCGCCGAGGCTTTGATAAGCAGCGGGAAACCGATACGCTGCGCCTCGCTCATCAGTACCATGTCGTCCTGGCTCTCTCCATTGTAGCCTGGGATCGTTGGTGCGCCGACGGATTGCGCCAATTGCTTGGCCGCGATCTTTGATCCCATCAGTCGCATGGCGGAGGCCGGTGGACCAATGAAAATGATTCCGGCTTTCTCACATGCCTCAACAAAGGCCGCATTTTCAGCGAGGAAGCCATAGCCCGGATGAATAGCCTCTGCTCCACTCTCTTTGGCTACATCAAGGATGGTACCTATACCCAGGTAGCTTTGGGCGGCCGGTGCAGGGCCTATATAATAGGCCTCGTCGGCCTCACGCGCGTGTTGTGCGCTGCGGTCGGCATCAGAGTAAACCGCCACGGTTCGTATACCCATCTCGCGGCAGGTTGCCATGATACGGATGGCTATCTCTCCCCGGTTGGCAATCAATATTTTCTTGAACATGGCGTGGTGCCTATATTTTTAGTTTGATTATCAAACTGCCTGCGTCTAACCTGGCTTCAGTACTGTAGTCCCATCTTACTATAAATAAGCTGATTCTGACAAATGCGAAAAAATTCTTGGACCTGTATCGTAGCGGTTGTGGCGGGCCTCACCCCCTAACCCCCTCTCCATCAAAGATGGAGAGGGGGAAGAGGTGCTGGCGCATGGCTCCTGAGGCTGCTTGCGGCCAGATAGGGTGCAACTGTAGTGCGTTTGCACCGTAAATTTTTGGTTTTTCCCTTTCTTTACCCTGTTGAGGCCAGGTGTAGAGCCAGACGAGACGGTGTTCAAAGGTGTGCAACTTGTGCAAATCACGCTCAATTTAGTGGGCCTCAGGGCGACCGCTATAGACGAACAGTAGCACGCACATGGGAGAGGGAATGATACCTCTCTTCTCCTACCATTCTTTTTCTTACGCGGCTCCCTGATACTGGTGGCGTACGATCACAGCGTGCACAATGGCAGGACGAGGACAAGCGAACAGGGCGAGGACACGTAAACAGGGCGAGGACAAGCCTCGCCCCTACTATGCGACGATGTGGCTCGACACGCCCGTCCGTATCCCTGGAGTTGGGGACACATCACCTTGTACATGGCCAGGGTCTTTGCCAGCAGAATCCTTTCTGGTTGCCCGCGTCCTGTTCCCTTTACCTACCTGTGGGGGAACGCGATCACACCCCCACTGACATTGATGAGCTTTTCGTTTGGTTGATGCCTATTGGGGCAGAGGGTGCTCCAGGCGCTGCTAATCTAAGGATGTGTATACGACTAAGCGCAAAGTGGTCTGGTGCTGACTGGGAATCCAATCCCCTGCGCACGTAATCAGATTCAGAAAGTCGCCGCTATCGTTTCCAAAGATCTCTTGAATTGGCGCATTCTGAGGAGAGTAGAGCGCTATACCTGTGACATGGAAACGCAACGTTTTTCCCACCGCATCAATTACCCTCACCTCGTCGCCGGTCTGAAGATCGCGTAAGCGCCAGAATACCGCCGGGTATCCACCGGGGCGATCAAGATGCCCATCAATCACAGCGCTTCCTTGTTCACCCGGAAGCGAACCTGAAGCATACCACCCTACATCTATCCACGGATTCTGCTTTGGTACTGCCAGGTCTCCATTAGGGGTAACTCCCACTGTCTCTATAGCTGCGTTGACACCTATCGCAGGGATGAATAAGCGTATCGGATTGACTTTCCTGATCAGTATTAGCGAAGGCCCTGGTGGTGGCTTTGTAACCAGGCGCGCAGTGGGAGACGCGGCGTGCTGTTGCTTCGGCTGAGAAGCGTATGATGCTGAGCCGCATCCATAGAGGATGAGAGTCATTATGAAAGCAAAGAAATACAAAAATCGCGTGACCGACCGCATATGTTGGACTTCAGTTCCCTTTCCGGCTGCCTTGTGCACCGAACCAATAAAAATTCTGTTTGAGATAGATTGCTTATGCTACAATTTTACTCTCCGCTGCCACGTCGCTATACCTGCACCAAGCGCAAGTAAAGTCAAAGCCCCAATGAGCCACGGCCAGAGAGTCAGTGATTGCGAGTCCCCTATTATAGCACCTGGATTGGGGTCGCTGCCGGTTTGGGGCACTCCCGGCAAACCTTGCGCCTGTGCTGTGACAAGCTGAATTGCAGGAGTACCATTGGCCACGCCCACAGCGAATATGCTCGTCACCATATTGGCTTTCAATGTTGCAGAAACGGGAGGAAGGGTAGCATTCGATTGGGTTGCGGTGACATTGAACGTATATGAGCCTGCTGTGAGCGTGAGGTAATTACTGGCCTCTGGATAGCCCAGGCCACTGATTACCATATTACTCCCTTCAAATACATTCACAGAACCTATATCTGGAGACAAGTGATACACACGTAGCTTTGCCATGCCTGTAGAGAGCAGGTTATTATCTGTGAAAACTATTAGTGAGAGGTCAGCGTTGCTCGAGCCAAGTGCTGCTACAGTGTAAGCAATACCAGGATTGACTGAGAGATTCTGTGTGATCACCGATGCACCGATACCCTTGCCGATGAGAGCAATCTGCACTTTGTGAGGGCCTGGAGGTATAGTTGCATAGCCTGTGACCGTCCCGAACTGGAAATTACTCAGTATCTTTTTCCCGTCCAGGAAGACATCGGCCGTTCCAATATCAGGTGAGGCGTGTACAACACGTACGAATGCCGGGCTCTCGGCGGAGGCTGTCCTCGGCTGTAAGCCCACCAGAGCAACCAGAGCGAATACACCGCAGGCCAGCAAAAATCGGCATACTAGAAGTACCGGAGAATGTTTCATATTCATGAGCGTAATCTCCTTCTATCTGCATTACAAAAGTACCCCTATATATATACGTCACTCATTCACAGTTGGATGTATATCTGCTCTTTGCTCAGAGACGCCAGCGTATGATGTTTGTAGGATTATGGTAGATATTCAGAAAAGCCATCATCGCCTCTGGAAAGTTGACGATGGGGTCAACAATCCCACGAGAAGTCAGGCGCTGCTTTTGGAAAAATGTGGTGACTGTGTGCCATAGGCGTCGCTCGTCCAACAGTGGATATTCTCGCAGTGGGTAACAACACACTATCGCTTTCTCACCTGGACGGCATGATAAGCGCAAAAATGTATTGAAATATGTACATCTCAGTTTCCGACGATTTGGCGAAGTTGGTGCACAATCCCATCTAATTCGTTAGCAGCTTCGCTCGTGGACTTCGCCCCCGAAGCAAGCTGCTCTGCCACCTCGTCTGTCACCTTAACTGCAACTGCTACTTTATTATTGGCCTCTTCCTGGTAGGCGATCGCTTTCTCGAAATACAGACCTATGTTCACCATCTGTTGAACAACATACAAGGTTGTTTGCACATCTGCATCTTGCCATTCGAGCAAACCTCTACCGAGTTCGTTAAGCCGGCGCGCTGCTATCTTCGATGCATCTGTATAGTATTGTTGGGATTTGAGACCGGTCTTTGAAGCCTCAACGATCCAGACCTGCTCTGATGACGCGTTCTTTTCTCTCCCCGATAGCTGGTTGAGTACATAGCTGTTTTTAACAAGGGATTTTACAGAGCGCAATATCGGGGAAGAAATACGATATCCTACAATCCAACCAATAACCGCCACAGGCAAGAGTATAGCTGAAGCGATCAGGACGATAATGAGCAACTGTTGATTCGCTACAGCAATCACCTCGTTCACGGGAGTCAATACAAAATAGGTCCAGGGGACTAACGACAGCGGACGTCGGGTGACTTGAAATGACGCATTCTGTCCGGCTGGTACTTCCTGAAATGTTACCGGCGGCTTAGGCTGGCTTTGTATGCCCCCCAGGTTAGCATCTGCTGAAACCGGTATTGTGCTGTTCTTTCCATAGCGATTTTCATCTGTGATGCGCTGTTGTATTGGTGCGTTGAGAGGAGCAATGGATGTAAAGAGAGTCTTTGGATCAGGATCGACAATCCGCACACCGTTCTGGTCAAGTATGAAAGCATAACTACCGGCGCCATTAACTCCCTTTTCGCTGTTGACAATTTGCCCCACAGAGTGAATGTCGAGCGTATCGCGCACAACGCCCAATAACCTTTTCAGCGTGGTTGAATAAACTGGAGTGTATAAATCGACTGTGGATTGATGTGTGACGGGATCATAGTACACGCCGGATATAAACTGCTGACCTTTTGCTATTTGCTGTGCATCTTCTGGCGGAATCATGTACTTCCCATGCGGTTGTGGTTTCAAGCCGTACAGAGAATAATCCAATAGGACCTTTCCCCGTGGATCGAAAAATGTAACAATCGTTACATCAGGATCGACCAAGCGCTGGATAGCAAGCCCATTTTGCAAGATCGTTTGCACATTTTGTTGATCTCCCGCCGGATCCAGGAGATACTGTTGAACCAGCGGGGTGTAGTCTAAACTTTTTAATATTATCAATTTCTGTGTGAAATAATTATCGATTAACTGAGCATGTGTCTGTGCATCAGTTTCCATGGTCCTGCTAGCCTGGCTTATCAACGTAGAACGAGACTGTAATTCGCTAATGACCAGTGTAAGAAGGAGCGGTAAAATG